>UMDS01022802.1_pt1 | contig 13261 bp, 12 predicted proteins | sample 1964551 | NCBI WGS metagenome assembly UMDS01 (sample SAMEA4836000, study PRJEB28245) | human gut metagenome | biome: gut microbiome; material: fecal sample | place: Denmark | collected 2008
TTTACGGAACTCGCGGTAAAAATAGTTAACAAACTGTCGCGTAGCAAACTTGCTGAGTTTCAAAAATTAGTTTGAGACGGCGAGTGCTACGCGCCATCTTTTTTTATATTGCTCCTTAGGTGCCTTTAACTTATCAATAATTATCCTTTAGAACAAAGGTGCAGGCCGACAACACCAACGATACATACTCCAATAAAAAAAATTTGTCCCTTAGTAAGGCTTTCATTGAAGAGTAAAGCACCTGCTACGAGTACACCAACAGCACCAAGCGTTGTCCAAACGGCATATGTGAGTCCTGAAGGCAGAGTCCTCATCACACGCGCTAAAAGATACATGTTCGCACAAGTGAGAGCTATAGGTATAAGTGCAAAAAATCGACTAAGTGAAAAGTAGGATAATGCTTTGAGGCTGCATCCCCAAGCGATTTCAGTCACAACAGCGACCATCAACAGAGCCCAAGTTGAAAGCATCTTGAATTTCCTTTATTTTGGGCTCATGATGAAATATCCCTTCTGTCTGCATGGAAACCCACAGATGCAGGCAGAAGCGAGACGGTTACGAACTCCCATCAGGCGTGCTCATTTTAACAAATCTCTGCTTGAAGTTTGACCGCTTGATCATCACTTCTGTTTTATTCTTAAGTGGTAGTTTGTTAATTGTTTTTATTTCGCCTTAATAAATTGCACTTTAATCCGATTACTCGTCTGGATTAATGGTGTTGACAAACGGCCAGGGGCCGCTGAAGTCACTCTGGAAAGGCAGTTGACCGAAATGAGTCACCCAACCATCTTCCAAGAAGGTATGCATCGCATAGCCCGGCGTTTCAAATACAAATTCATCACCACCTTTAGGCGTCAAGTCCAGGAGCATTTGCAGCGAAACGGACGGAGCAGTCACAACGACAGTTCCTGTCTTTGTTAAAGTGGTTACTGGACGGTGTAGGTGCCCCGTGCACATGCGCACATTCTTGTGGCGTTTCAAAATGTCTAGAAGACGCTCAGCGTTACCAAAGGGCTCATCCATGTAACCCATTCCAGGTTTGACCGGTGTGTGATGTGAAAAAACCAACGTCGGTTTGTTTACTTTTTCAAGTTCAGTTTCCAACTTATCTAACACCGCATCGGGCACAGCCCCCCAGTGAATGCCCGGCTGCAACGTATCCAAAAGAAATAGGAAGTAATCACCCAAGTCCACAGAAAAACTTAAATTTTGCTCACTGAAATAACCGGGGCAGAAAGAACTCAACGATTCCAAAAACGGTTTTCTGCGATCGTGATTACCGGGAACCATGAAGCTAGGACGACCCAGTGATGAAAATACCGCGCGAATCAGATGGTAGGCATCAATATTGCCGTCACAACTTAAGTCTCCGGTTACTACGATGGCCTCATATTCACTTTCATGATGTTTAAGCCATTCGGTCAATTCAATCATGCGGCGAGCCGTGTTGGCCTTGGCATAGGCCAATTTCCCAACCGGCTCAACGTGCAAATCGGAAATATGCAAAATAGGTTTCATTTTTAACCCTTAAAAACCATTAAGTCCTCAGCCCCAATTGCCAAATAGCCCTCGTAGCCCGACTGAATGTCTGGCGAGATCTCGGTCATATTCACTTTAACCAACTTCCCGGCCTGCTCTTTGAGCTCTACAGAAATGCGAACAAAACTACCCATAAAATGAAAATCGCGAACAATCACAGGAATTTTCAGTTCATTGCAATGGTTAGCTCCGTTCGGACAAATCACTGTAGCTGCATCCGGACGGAAGAATGCTAAAACATCCCCATTCATTTCCTTTTCCAAACGATCCTTGCTACTCGCAGCCAACTTAGAGACTTCAATTTTCACATTACCAAAGTGCAGCATACCGTTTTCTAAACGACCGTGTAACTTATTGCTGTTACCTACAAAACCCGCAACAAAGTCCGTGCTCGGATTATCCCAAACATTCTTCGGAGTATCGGCCTGGTGGATCACACCGCCTTGCATAACAACGATCTTGTCACCCAAAACCATGGCTTCATCCTGATCATGAGTCACAATAACGGCGGTAATGCCTAATTGCTTCAAAATAACGGCCAGTTCTTCACGAACCTTGTGCCGCAAAAGTGCATCCAATGCCGTAAGCGGTTCATCAAGCAGTAGTACTCTCGGACGAATCGCTAACGCACGCGCTAAGGCCACGCGCTGACGTTGACCACCAGAAAGCGCCAAAACCGATCGATCCGCATAGGGCTCCAGATTAACGAGCTGAAGCATTTCCTTAACCGTCTCGCGAATCTTTTCAGGATTTTCCTTTCTGACCGCCAAACCGTAAGCTACGTTTTCTTCAACGGTCATATTCGGAAACAAGGCGTAAGACTGGAACATGAAACCTATTTGACCTTTTTCTGCGGGTAGCCCGGTAACATTTTTGCCGCCAATCCAAATTTCTGAGCCTTCATCGGGCGTTTCCAAGCCTGCGATCATTCTTAACAGTGTTGTCTTACCGCAACCGGATGGCCCCAACAAAACCGTTCGACAACCGGCATCCAACGTTAACGAAAACGGAGACAAAACCAAAGTAGATCCGTAGTGTTTGCTCACATTTTTCAGCTCAATGGAGACAGATTCTTGCATTTGTCAATCATCCTTCACAATTCAATCGTATGACTATTTGCCCTTACGCATCTTGTTTAACCGCTCGGGCAACTTTTGCATCATCGAGAGAAGCGGCACAAGAATTACAAAGAAAATAAACGTGTAGGCACTGCCGATTTCCAAGCGCATCGAAGCGTAGCTATCGGCCAAACCCACCGGCAAGGTCTTGGTATACGGAGTTTGGAGCATCCAGGAAATATTGAATTCTCCCAGTGACACAGTCACCACCATCAAAGCACCAGCCAAAATACCGGGCATAGCAACCGGCACAACAACGCGCCTGAACGTTGTCCAGGCATCTGCTCCCAGCGTTGAAGAGGCCTCCTCATATTGCGACAGCGGCTCAACTCGTAAAACTGCGGCCACGGAACGAACCATAAAGGGTAGACAGAACATCACGTGACCGGCCAACAGAAAGAAAATACTTTGACGGAAATAGGAAAAACCGCCCCAAATCAAAAGAATACCTAAGCCAATGGCAAGCCCCGGCATAGAAAGAGGCAAAATGAACGCCTCTTCGAGGAAAGCCGCCCACTTTTTGCGTTGTTCTCTTACCAACACCCAAGCGGCCGGCACGCCGATAATGACACAAATGACAAGCGCCATCAGCGCCAAAAGCAAGCTTCGCAAAATCGTGTCGCCGTAAAGTTCGAGTACCTTAAAGAGCCACTGCGTGGTCAAGCCAGATTTCACGCCTCTGAAGGCATTCACTGTAAAGGCCGTAATCACCATCTGAACAACGGGCACCATCAAAAAAAGCAATGTCAACCCAGTCAGCACTGCTTCAAATGTCGTCGCTCCATTCATTGGTTTCTTGTAACTAGACATTTTTGCTACCCCTTATGCCGCACCAGTTGTCGCCGAGGTACCGGAGAAACAACGCGCCGCCACAAGCATCGCCCAAGTAATCAAACCCAACACAACCGAAAGCATGGCCGCCGAAGCAATATTGGCCGAAAGCGTGAACTCCGTGTAGATCGTGATCGGAAGCACATTAATATCCGTTGCGAGAGTAAAAGCCGTGCCAAACGCCCCCATTGATGTGGCAAAGCACAAAGCACCCGTTGAAAAAAGCGCCGGCGTCAAGGCAGGAATGGTGACGTCTTTAAGAATCCGAAATGACGAAGCGCCCAATGTTCTGGCTGCTTCTTCGTACATCGGGTCCATTTTCTTAGTGGCCGCCATCACCGTAGTCACCACGCGGGGAATAGAGAAGTAAAGGTAACCCAAGAAAAGTCCAATCATGCCGTAGGCAAAAACCAATTTGCCCATGCTTAAAGTTTGTGTCGCTGATCCGATCAGACCATTTCTGCCTCCCAGCATAATGATCATGAAGCCAACTACAACACCGGGAAACGACAGGGGCAATGTAATCAGCCCCACCACAGTGTCTCTACCCCAGAAACGGTGTCTTTCAAGAAAAAGCCCTGTCAGGCCTCCGACCACCAAACTAGCAAGCGTCACCACAATGGAGAGCAAAATAGTGGAAATAACGCTCGTGCTGTAACGAGGATTAGTGATTACTTCCAAATAAAGCCCTAAACCGCTTTCTGATGAAACTGAAGCCGGCAGTAATCGCAAAACCGGCAAAATAAAAAATGCCAGCAGCACGATTACTGACGGGATGAGATAAAGCCAAATCGTACGAGATTTCATCTTCTCTCATCCTTGATGGTTAACCTTTGGTGGCCTTCAAATACGCCTCGCCGAAAGCTTGCTGAATCGTGGCCATCTTGGCGTAGTCAATGCTCAAGACGCGTTCGTATTCAGAAGCCGGCAGGAACTTAGAGGCGGCAGAGGCAGGAATTTCACCCAAGACCGGGCGTAGGTAGTTTTCCGCCCAGAACTGCTGACCTTTTTCACTCAAGACAAAATCGATCACAGCCTGACCATTTTCACGGTGTGGCGCATTCTTCACCAAGCTCATGACGTAAGGAACCTGAATAGTGCCTTCCTTCGGGATCACAAATTCGATCGGGGCCTTGTCGGTGTACTTAGCACGGTAAGCATCAAAGTCATAATCAAACAAGATGGGAATTTCACCGGACAAGCAGCGAGCATAAGCTGTCTGTTTCGGAATGATCGGTTGATTGTTCAGAAGCTTCTTATAGAAGTCGATACCAGGGGTGAAGTTATCCAACGTGCCCCCTAAAGCCTGGTTAGCAGCCACAGCACAGGCATAACCTACAAACGCGGAGGACGGATCCAAGAACCCGATCATGCCTTCGTACTTCGGATCCAAAAGATCTTGCCAGCTACGCGGCACCGGGATTTTATCGAGAGCCTCAGTATTGACCATGAAACCTACGGTACCAGCGTGAATGGAAACCCAGTGACCGTCAGGATCTTTCAGATTAGCGGGGACTGATTGCCAGCCCTTGCCTTTATAGGCTTCAGTAATTCCGGCTTTCTTGGCGTTAATAGCAAAAGAAATCCCCAAGTACATTGCGTCTGCCACAGGATTTTTTGCTTCCGCGATTACTTGAGAAACAGCCTGACCGGAATTTTTGTTATCAATTGGCACGTGAATACCGGTTTCTTTGGCAATCAATTCAAGCATATTACCCCAGCCGGCCCATTCGGCTGGCACGTTGTAGCAAATTGCCGTTTTTTCTTGAGCGAAAGCGCTCTTAGCCCAAGAACCAGAAGCCAAAACAGCGGCGCTAAATATGGCCTTGTTAAAGTTACGTCTGTTGATCGTTGTCATAATTTCCTCTTAATGTCTAACTCTCTCGGGAGATGGCTCAATGTAAAAACTCCTCTTGTTGAATCAATGAAAGAACAATGACAACTTGATGACAAATATCTTGAACTAGGCAGTTTTACCTAGATATGTGTTTAAATTTGAATAAAAATTCCAGAAGCAGAGAGTACCTGTACAGTTTTTGTAAAAATTTGAAGTTTGATCTAACAAAGCAAGGCGGGCATAGAATCTTGAATAATCCCTTACAACTATTTGATATTTAAGATTAAAAATAAGGGATAAAAAAATCGCCAGCTTTTTCTTCAAGCTAGCGACTGATTTTGGTGCCCGTTGACCGAGGAGCTTTTCAATAAAAATCATATGGTTAGCGCAATTTTTATCTAAATTGTGTAGTTTTGTGCAGTTTGACTTGATGTTGCAATTTGCAACAAGATTGCACCCAGCTGACTATTCTACCTCCTATTTGAATCCGTTTTTAGGGACTCGAATAAAGTAGTTAATCATTTTGAAGTGCCCTCTGTTAATTGCCAAGCTTTAAATAAACTCGAACTTTGCTATTCTTTTACACCTGTCCTTGATGCATCTCAAAATAGATGAACTCGTTGGATCAAAACAACAAAAAAAGGGGAAAGTATTCAAAAAGTTGATTTGTGAAATTCATCCTTTCCAACAAACTCTAAATTAATGTGACTGAAGCCAATTCTTAAAACGCTTCAAATCCTCCTGATGATTATGCAGGATCATCTCTGAATCCCACTTCTTTGCTTTATCGGTTTTGCTCATCATATATAAAAGTTTAATACTGGCACCTGCATTTTGAGTTTTTCGATAATTAGCCACTTTAGCAACCGGCATATCGTTACTAAACAAAGAGTTGCTACTTCGACTAATCAAACACAGATTGCCAAAACAGTGCAAAAATTCTGGTTCAATGGTCTGATTATTAACAGGTGTTTGCGGATAGAAATGTTCTACTGAAGTCCGATATGTAAACATAAACTGCTCACCAATAGATCCTCTGACACTTTGTTTAAGTTCTGCATTTACGATTTTGTCGTAGCAAAGAATATAGTCGTAAAGATTGAAAAGAAAATTTTCAATTGCTGTGCCTGCTCTCAGTTTATCTTCTTCGACTTTTTCCATTTCGTCGATATTGTTGATTGCCCGCCCCTCGTGTTCAAAAATAATCGTCTCGTAGTCAACTGGACCATCGGTTAAATAACGATCTAGTGCAAATGCTTTTGCAAGTCCCTCCAAATACCCAACAAAATCTGTTGCTGAACAATTAGGATGTTTATTTACAAAATTAAGTACCGCAAGCAACCAATATTTGTAATTTTGCGTTGGTGCAGATACGTGAAAAAGTGAAAGTAACTGAGTAATTTTTGTATCTTCGTCAAAAGTCTTTACTTTGTAAGCTTTCTTTTTTTTGCTTTCGATATTTTGAATTACTCTTTCTAGTTTCCAACCACTTTCATCTGGGTGAATGACAAACGTATCAAGCAATACCCGATATCGAATAAGAGCATAGACAAAATCTTTAACAATGGTCTCCGCTCTCCTTTCTTTGAAACATGACATCAATCGTTTAAAACAATCCAAAAGTCTTTTGTCATCTAACGCCATTTCAAAGTTTTCGAGTTCTGGATAACTATCTTTTTTAGACTGCACAAAAAGTCGCAATGAAATCAATAAAAAATTCGGAAAGTTCACAATTGCGTTGATCGGTGCGTCGGCATCTTGCTCATCTTCAACGGTCTTTGACAAGTTTGCGCTTCCTTTATCTTGGAGCAGTTCTTGAAGCGTTATTCCTGAAATATTCTCTGCAGCCTCTATTTTGGTGCTCAGTTCATCAAAGAGCGGAAAATTCAAACTTTTTAAATCGCTACCAAACATTAACTCTCTTATAGTTGGTTGTATTCCCATGATGACATACTTATTCATATCGGCAGCAGCTTTCCATAACGAATTAAATAACGCCATCGCCGTTTGATCGTTTTGGAGCGGTTCCATGAGCCGCGCCTTCACAATTTCATGTTGTTCCAATTGCTCACCACGAGAATTCATGATTTCAAAATAATGATTTAGATCAGTATCTTGTGGAACATCAACTAACAAAATTTTGACGTGATCCAACAAATAGACCATAAAGGCCTCTTTCTTAAGTCCCCTTTCAACACAGGCTTTCTCCACCCACTTATTCATTGAATTAAATGCGCCACGAATGGCTAAATTTTCCTCGGGTTGAGCTGGTCGCTCTGGATCAATACGTATACTGTCAAATGCTAAAGTGGAACCTTCGCGATAAGTGAAACGCAATAAATCTCGGTTCTTTTCTATATTTTCGAACCATAGATCTTTTTTCTCTGCTTGGGTCGCCATAGGTCTTGTGAGAGCAATGAGCATAATTAAAAAAGTTGTCAATCTTTGTTGACCGTCAACCACTTCATAAATGATTTTTGATTCTGATTGGCGAGGATAAACAACAAGAGTACCTAGATAATAACTACGGGAAAGTTTTAAAGAAGTACAGTCTGCAATGTCGTTAATCAGTTGCACAATTTCCCGCTCACCCCATGCATAATTGCGCTGGTACATCGGAATCTCAAAAGACATTTCACCATTGAATAATTCCCTAATTGATTTAAATTTTTGCGCTGTTATCATAAAAACCACCTTACTTTTGCTTAATGATGTACCCATATCGCTCAAACTGTTCAGCTATTGCCTTCCCAGCGTTTTCTTGTATTTCAGTGTCTAACACTTTTGGTACCGCAATATTTATAAAATCCTTTGGACTGAATGCGTTGCGAATACTTGCAAATAAACTATTATCCAATGCTTTATTATCGATAGTTGCAAGTTGGACCCGATAATTCTTTAGTCTTAGCTGATAAGCCAACAAAAAAATGTTTTTCACAGCTTTATCGATTTCTTCAAAGCCAAATTTATCCATGTAATAAAGTAGTGCCGCATCGAATAGATCACGAACATAGCGATCACCAATTCGCCAGCGTTTGTCGTAGATATTTAGGAGATTAATGATCTCATGCGCAACGGGGTACAGTTTTTTAGAAAAATAGTTGGCATCTCGAATAGAGTCGTAAAGCTCGTCATAGTGCCGCATCATGTCAAAAAAGCGCTCCCCGTTGACACAAATTTGATCCAACTGAAAAGGAAATTCCATTTGTGAACCGTCTATGTAGCGTGTCGGACTATCTGTATAGGTATCAGCAAAGAAGTGACAAATGAGTGTTTGAAGATATGCGGGATAGCGCTTCCCTGACTTAGCTGAAATACCCTTAAATATCCCAATATCATCCTTTGTAAAAATGCGAGCGTTCAATCCTTTTGTCCAGGATTTCACACGAAATGTTGCTAAAAAGAGTCGCTCTAAAGATTCAGTCCGTTCTTTTTCCCAATGTTTGATATTTGCAAGATCTCTCGGTTTAAATCTTTCAATCGCTCTTAGGTGATAGGCCTTTAGTAGATCATGAGGCTCTAAATCTTTGCCACGAGCATTTTGGGAATCGAAAAATTGAAAAGCTTCTGCAAGATCTGAGAGGGTAATTTGAACGAATTCGCATTGATTGATTAAAAAGTCATAAAACTGAGTAAATTCATCACTATTGTTAATCGGAATTTCTTCTCGAATAATTTGCCAATTTTCTATGAAATGCTCATGAGAGACAGGATCCGTAAATCGATTACGTTTTTTAAATCCATCTAGAGACTCATAAAGATCTTTATAGTTTTCTGAAAGGAATTCACGAGCACGCTCCAAAATGAGGAAGATCGTCACGATACGCTGCTGCCCGTCAACAATTTCATACTGATCCTGACTATTGTAAAAAACCAAAGAGCCTAACCGATAAGAGGATTTCCCGCTGAACTCTTTGATATCTTGAATTAGTTGGCGAACATGCTTGGGTTGCCATTTATAAGGTCTTTGATAAAAAGGAATTGAAAAATGGGCAAAGGGCAATTGCCAAATTTTTGAAATACGGACTTGAGGCTCTTGATAATCTTCATGAGGTTTCACCAAACAATCTTCAACTATCTTAATTAATTGCGACAAGGTTTTGTAGAGTTGGTCCTCTGTTTCAATAAAGCATTTATATCTGCATCGGCCTTGCCGTCTACCAAACCACCTGTGCCAAGAAATTAGAGGATTCCCAAATGTTTTTTCTATCAGCTTATCCCTAACATCTTTAATATAGTCTTTATCATCAGCTTCCAATTCAAAGTGGAGTTCAACATAACCTTCCTTATATTCATAATGAGCAACATTCAGATCTGAGGTAAAGGAACAAGTTAATTGAAGGTATCGACTTGAAAACCAGGAGTGATATTCACAATAATGATCAGTTTTTTGATTTGGGTAATTGACATTGCACCACTGATTGAAACGCTCAACAACGGCGTCATTAATTTTCAGGTACTCGCCCATTTTTCCCCCTCCTACTTGGAAAAATAAGAAATTCTCTTCCACAGGTGTATGAAGGCTTACGTGATCAAAATTTTAATGGTATAAGGCCATAGTTTCGGAATTTTGATTCTGACTTTTAAATACTTAACCTTAGACTTTGCGCTTCGCCCCCCCCCAGACGCCACAGTGATTACCTATTCAAACTATGGCTTCTTCCTCATTTCCTTTTGTTGGCTTTGGACGAAGTTTTTCAAATTATTTGTAGTGTAGGTAACGTTACTCGGGTAATAAAAGACATCACAAACGCTTTGTATTGTTGCCTCACCGATAGTATTGGGAACCGCTCTTTTCCAATCTGAAACTCTATCGGATACATAAACAAGTTTCCCTTTGAGATAGAACAGTCTTTGCCTTTCGCGCATGGTTTTTCGTTCACAGTTAACCTCGGTATCTGTTAACTCGGAATCGTAAGGCAAACTTCGATCCACGTTGACCGTTAAGTTCCAAAAAGAAGCTATATCTCCTGTTTCCACAATAGAGCTTTTATCAACGAACATCCTGAACTTCTGATCCGCCGAGTCTACATAATGCACCCAGTCAGCAGCCCAACACGGAAGTGTCACCAATAACAACAAAGCCAGAGTATATTTTTTGAACATATAACACCTAACGTTCAGGATCTTCCTCTAATTTTTACGTTATCAAATCGCTTTTTTATTGTAAAGAGAGAAACAAAATTTACCCCATTCAAGCATGATCTCGTATCGTGCTTTTAACAATAACGATCGATCATAAGCGCCATTCAGCGGCTTTACCTTATGCAACAGGCATAACTCGACAGCTTCCTGATCAAACTTTTTTCTGTTCTCCTCTGATGAAAAATATGTTTAAAAACTTGATCTAGCTGTTCCATGCTGTGTAATAGTCATCGGAGACCCCTTTTCATCAAGCATGTTTGGATCGACCCACGGCTCACTCCCTTGCAATAATCTCTGTTCGTTCATGTAATGGATCATTCTTGACGGTGCTGAATCGCTTAGGTTTTTCCCCTTAAACTTGGGAAAACTATCTTCTCGTCAGCACGTATCCCCTTCATCATTTCGAGAATTTGCAGAACTTGCGGGTTTAATACGATCGTCCGAAGTCCCTTTCCTTTGTTTTTATCATGTTCAACCGGTATCTCCCAGCTGGGAATCGGAGTGTTTAAGTTAAACTCTGCCCATTCTGCCAACCTTACTGCCTTAAATCTCGCAGCTGTCAGAATACTAAATGCCACAGCCAGAGCACCCGCCGATCTGTTTTCAATGAGCGAAACCATGAATTCTGGAATTCGCTCATAAGGAAGAGCGGCTCGATTTTCTCCATCTGTCCTTTGGATAGTCAGGGGTTGTAAAAGCACTCCAAGAATGCCGTTTTTATCAACTGGATTTTCCCCTTGGTAATAACCATGAACGATTGAATAGGCAAAAATTCTTCATAGCAAGTAGTACAACTTGTCTCCGCTTGCCTTATGGTCCCATATAGGAGTTAATACCTCGGCGATATCTTGAACCGTTATTTCATGGGTTGCCTTTTTCTCCAAGCGTGGGAATGCGTATTTCCTTAGACGCAGATATGCTGAATGTTCCCCGTTTTCATTATTTTTCCAGACACCGATTTCTCGCTGATATTCCAACCACTCCATAGCTACGCTACGAAAAGACTTTTTGAGACAATCAATTTGCTTATCAAGCGCCTGAACTTTCGTTAAGGATTGGATCTCTCTTTCCTTTTTCTCAATCCTCGGATCAATCCCGCTGTCAATTTTCAATCGATATTGGACTGCTAGTTTTCGAGCTTCTGATAGTGTTATGTTCCGTGGCAAATAACAATCCCGGCGAACTCCATTTGAAGACCAACGCATTAAGAATCGGAGTTTTCCGCAACGCTTCCGAAGATACAACCCAACAACCCCACCAACAGCGAAAACGCCGTCGTTAAGTTGAGCAATTTGTCGATTGGTCATCACATGATGTAACGATGCCACGCAATCGCCGTGGTGCCAAGGGATGAGACGAAGCACTAGGTCATCACCCGGAGTACCGTTTGGTCATCAGGTGCAAAAAGTTGAGACACAATATATGGGTTTTCTGGCGCCGAGCAAATTAATCGAGAATTAGACGCAATCCCTTTAAAATCCGGGCGTAGAAGCAAAAAAGCACACAACATGAATTGTGTGCTTTTGTCGTTGTTGGTGCCCGTTGACTGACTCGAACAGACGACCTACCGCTTACAAGGCGGTTGCTCTACCAACTGAGCTAAACGGGCATCAAAGAAGCGCTTATTTTACACGAGAAAAAACCGGTTTGGGAGGGGGCGGTTTAATTTCTTCATCCTCGGGTTCATCACTATTAGGACTGAACATCATTCCTTTATTCGGTTCTTCCTGCGGGAACATTCCGGCAATGTTGCGATAAGGAACCCGACAACGCAGTGCCTTTTCTCCAAAACGAGCTTCAAAGCTAATTTCTCGATCATCAAAAGTTAAGTTATGAGTAGCCTCTGAGGATATGTCGAAAATAATTTGTCCGTCTTCGACAAACTCCTGAGGCACTACACAATTATCATCGACCCGTACGAGAACATAGGGTGTCAACCCCACGTCTGTACACCAATTCCAAATGGCTTGAACCAAATAGGACTTAATGGATGGTCTTGACATAATCGAAAAACCTTTCTTTATTTAGCGGCGCATCACTTTTTCTGACGGCGTCATGGAGTCAATAAAAGACTGACGCGAGAAAAGTCGCTCGGCGTACTTATGCAACGGAGCTGCAGACTTGGGCAACTCAATACCGTAAACACCCAAACGCCACAACAACGGAGCCATCACGACATCTAACATCGTGAAGTCTTCACCGAAGATGTATTTATTCTTCGTGAAAATCGGAGCCATCGCCGTCAATTGGTCGCGAATATTTGTACGTGCGATTTCTTTGGCAGCCTCGTCAGCCTGACGGGATTCAAGTGTCTTCACATGAGTGAACAGCTCACGTTCAAAATTGAACATAAACAGACGAACCCGAGCACGCAATACGGGCTCAGCCGGCATCAATTGCGGGTGCGGGAAACGTTCATCCAAATATTCACAGATGATATTGGCTTCGTAGAGGAAAAATTCACGTTCGACCAAAACCGGTACTTCACCGTAAGGATTCATCGTGAGGATATCGGCCGGAATGTTATTAACGTCAACATCACGAACTTCAAAGTCCATTCCCTTTTCATACAAAAGGAAACGGCAACGGTGAGAAAACGGGCACGTCGTACCGGAATACAAAATCATCTCTAACTCCTTGGTGTGCAAAAAACTTAATCACAACAAATCGTTAATCTGTGCTCCAAACACAAAAAAGCACACCATTTTTTAATTTTAAAAGGTTCAGCGAAAAAACGCCATCGAAAAACCATTTTTCCCTTAAAAATCATTTAATTAGATTGGATTTTCAT
>UMDS01060708.1_pt1 | contig 12649 bp, 17 predicted proteins | sample 1964551 | NCBI WGS metagenome assembly UMDS01 (sample SAMEA4836000, study PRJEB28245) | human gut metagenome | biome: gut microbiome; material: fecal sample | place: Denmark | collected 2008
ATTAAATGTAAAAATATACCAGTATTTTGCATAAAATATAAAATGAAAAAATGTAGAAACAACATAAAATGCACAAAAAATACTTGCTCTTTTTTAGAAGGTGTAGTAAGCTGAATTTAAAGATAAAGATGCAAATTGTGAAAGCAAGGTGCTTATTATAATAAGCATTTTAATATAAATATAATTTATTGTTTTGTTGTCTTATTTTCGAAGGAGGAGTGGCCATGAAAAAGACAGAAGAGAAGAAGTCCAAGGGTGTTATAAAGCTGATACTTACTCTTTTAATAAATATAATAATATTGGTTACAGCTGTACTAGGTAAAGGAGAAAAAGACAGGATATCTATTAATGTACAAATAAATGAGTTAATAGATAAGTCAAATGTTATTAATGTAACAAATATTGAGGCTCCGGCAGAAGACAATGTTTCGAAATTAATTGATGAGTTAAACAAGAAGAATAAGATAATAGAAGAGAAAGAGAAGGAATTATCAGAGAAAAATGATGAGATTATAAAACTCCAGGACGAGAACGAAAGACTTAAGGTAAGTAATTCTTCTTCTGAAGCAGCAGTTGGACGGGATACGGATACTACAACGGATAATTCAGACGATGATACAAAGGCAAGTACAGATACGGAGGTGATGGCTTTGTTTGGTGATGGACGGGCACGGACAGTATATAAATTAGACAACGATGAGGGCAGTTTTAAAATTGCAGGTGAAGATTACTACTCAGGAGTAACTATTGGCGATACAGACTCTGGCTGGGTGTATGTGAACTTAGAGAAGAAGTATAAACATATATCTTTTAATGTGGGCAGGGTGGATGAGTGTCCTATCAACGATGGTAAATTATTGCTTATCAAAGATAAGGGGAATCCTAAGAAATATGATTTGGATGCGGAAAAGAGTCTTATGTCCTTCGAGTTAGATGTTACCGGAACGGATAGGCTTAAAATTCAGATTGATCCAGACTGGACTACATATGGAATTGTTAATGTTAAGGTAGAATAGCTGATATAGAATAACAAAGCAGGGGATGTTTCATGGTATATGACGGTGGAATATCCGCTGTTTTAAATAACAAATTAACATATAAATTTAAAGTGGGAAAATATCTAGATAAAAAATACAAAAGGAGAAGAAGATGACAAAATTGTTTTGAAAATTCTGTGTAATATGATAAATGAATATTTTCTTGTGAGAAGGGAGATAAAATGAATAATATATTGATTGGTAATGGATTCGATATTGAAATTGGTGGAGTAAAAGAATGTGGTAATGCAGCTATTATTGAAAGAGTTCATAAAAATATTGAAAATAAGGATTATAGTTATCACATTAAAGATATAACAAATAGTGAATTAAAGGATGTTATTGAAGGAATTGAGGGACCTATGTTGGAAGGTGTACTTTCTGGAGAATATAGTTTATATTGTGAGACGGAAGAAGAAAAAAGTAATTTAAAAAGGTTTATAGATAATTATGACGTATTTCAATCAATTGGTATGGAGGACTATTTTTTAATATTACGGTTATTTAATAAAAAATATGGAGATAGTGAGCAAATGATAAATGACATGGCGGTGGGGATGGAAAAATTATTTTTGGATGCAATTTTTAATCAAGGAAAAGTACAAAAGCTTTACATGAATTTATCTAATGACCGTAAATTAGAGTTACAAAATAGTCTAAGTAAATTTGATAATATATATACAATTAATTATGATTGGAATATTGAAAAAATAGTTAATACCAAGGTAAAACACCTTCATGGTCAGTTTGCTCAGTTTAATCAACAATTTCGACAGAATACTGCACTAAATAAGTTTGCAAAAGAGAAGGGAATTAATTATACTGTAAGGAATGGAGAAGAATATCTTTTTTGCAATGCAATTATGGGATTTAATGGAGGATTAAAAGAGAGAAAAATAAGGATTTTTATGGGGTTAGGGAATAATGATGAATATTATTATAATGAATTTAAAAATTTAGAAGGGACTATGTGTTTAGCAGGGATGTCTCCTAATAATGATGGTCATATTATGAGATTAATTTTTGAAAACAAAGATATTAATAAAGTGATTTTTTATTACCATTCAGAAAATGATAAAAAAACCGCAGAAGATTTATATGGGAGACGAGGAATAATTTGTAAATCAGTATCTGAACTTTGGTAGAAAAAGGTTAGTAAATTTATAATGGGGTTGTAAATTTTGATATTAATTGTTTTGTCAGAAGGATATTGAAGATGTAAAGAAGCGATCGGTGATCGTATTGAAAAGATTTGTAAAGATCTTGATGTAGAGATTGCCTATGCATATCAGGAATTAAATGAACTTCCAGAAGGTGTGGAGCTTCCGGCAGGACGTACCAAACCTTGGGGAACAGGACAGGCTGTTCTTGCTTGTAAAGAAGTTCTGCATGAGCCATTTGCAGTTATCAATGCAGATGACTACTATGGAAAGGAAGCATTTGTTAAGCTTCATGATTTCCTTGTAGGCTATACACCGGAAAAAGCCAATCAGTTCTGTATGGCAGGTTTCATTTTGAAGAATACATTAAGTGAGAATGGTGCCGTTACCAGAGGTATCTGCGAGACAAATGAGGAAGGCTATCTTACAGCAGTACATGAGACCTCCAATATTGTTAAGACTCCAGAGGGTGCAGCAGTAGACAACGATGGACAGCTTACTTCAATTAATGCGGAATCCTACGCATCCATGAATATGTGGGGACTTACACCGGAATTCATGCAGACTTTAGAAGATGGATTTAAAGGGTTCTTTGCCAACATGGGAGACAAAGATATTCTGAAAGCAGAATATTTACTGCCAATCTACATAGACGAACTTCTTCAGGCAGGCAGAGTTTCTGTAAAAGTGTTAGATACGAATGACAAATGGTTCGGAGTAACCTATAAAGAAGATAAGGACTATGTAGTGAAGTCATTTGCCAAATTGATAGAAGATGGTGTATATCAGAAGAATTTATTTGAAGATTTGAAATAAGAATGAAAACAAGATGAATGACGAGGGAAAGGTTATTAGTTACAAATATAATAGATAGTATTTTTATAATCTTTCTGGGTCGGATTAGTCCTTATAGTTATTCATCTTATTTTTTATAAATGTAATAGGAATAAAATAGAAATAAAAACAAAAAATAGTAAAACAAATGAAGAGTGTTAAAATTATATATAAATATTGGGGGTTAACTGATTACGATTTTTTACAAGACAAGAGGTGTTATACATTAATTATTCAACAGAAAATATATGGAACAATATAATACTTGATTTCAGACAGCCCATAAGCTACCTGCTTCCGGCTATAATTATTACTATGGTGGGTGTTTGCATTTACAAAATATACAAAAAAGAAAAAACTAGAATTTTCCCATCTTGCATTCTTCTTATAATCTACATGGAGATTCTTGTGCAGACAGCCTTTTTTTCAAGAGAGCCAGGAAGTCGTAAACAAATAGATTTAGAATTATTTGGAACATGGGGACAGACAGCGATGGCTCATGCCTATTTTGTAGAGAATATTATTATGTTTATCCCTTTTGGAATCTTAGCACCGATGGTATTTAAACGAATGAGAAATATGAGATTTTGTGTGTTAATAGGATTTTTGTGTTCATGTGGAATTGAAATAAGCCAGCTTATTACACAGCGAGGTTACTGCCAGATAGATGATGTGGTTACGAATACAGTGGGGATGCTGGTAGGATGGAGGATTTGGAGAGGGGTAAGTAAGATTCATTTAATGGTAAAAAATACTTGCGGGATATTATTATAAGTGATATATTAATGAAAAGGAAAAAATTTACAGAAGCATAATGGGCATTTGTAATAACAGTGGAAAGCATTTTATTTATATAATCCTAGATAATATGTTGTATTGTGATATAACAGTTGAGATAGGAAAAACAGTGGCAAAACTTTTTGACATGAAATAAAGATAGAATAAATTTTATGTAATAATAAGAATAAGGAGAAAGAGTACAGTGTGTCAGATTGAGAGAGTTAGGTATGGAAAGTGTCCTTTGATTGAAGCGGTGTATCAGTTGAATTTTCCAACGATTTTATCTATTGAGGCTGAGATGCCTGCAAGATTTCAAAATGAAATAAGGAAAGCGTTCCCACAATATCAAATCCAAACAGAACAAGAAAATGAAATAACAGTAAATGTCACGGGTGAGGATATAAATCCGATGTTTAGGCATCGTCCGGTGAGAAAATTACACCAATTTATCTCAGAGGATGGAATGTGGAAAATTACGTTAGCTAAAAATCAGTTGGCTATTTCAACGCTAAAGTATGAACAATGGGAAGATATGATGGAACGCTTTAAACAGCCACTAAAAGCGTTTACTGAAATATATGATCAAACATATTTTGAACGTGTTGGATTAAGATATGTCGATGCTATAAATCGTTCAGAACTGGGGCTTGAAGGAACAGAATGGCGCGAGCTTATTAAACCTCATTTGTTAGGCTGTTTAGCTTTTGCACAGGAAGAAGTAACAAAGGTTAATTTGAATACGTTAAGGGCAGAAATTGTAATAGATGGGATATTTGTTAGAATTTCTTCTGGATTAGGAGTCATTAATACTAATAATAAGAAGCCAGATAATGCATTTATTTTGGACTGCGATTACTATCAAACTGGAAAAGTTGATATAGATAAAGTAGAAGAAGTTGCAGAACAATTGCATCAAAAGTCAACAGAGTTTTTTAGAAAATCAATTACTCAAAAACTTCACGAAGCGATGGAACCACAGGAGTTGAAATAAAAATGGAAAATAATTATTTTATTGGGACAGATTCAGTACCTGAAAAGAAAAGTTATTTAAATCAAGCACAGATAATCCCTATGCAGGATATATATACAATGGATATTGAATCGGAAGCAGATATATTTTCAGATATTCCATTAGCGCTGTTTTCTGAATCAACAGGAAGGCAAATATCAAATGTAATGATGAAGTTTAAGAGAGAATATACTCGTTATATTTATCAAAAGGAGTTGAACGGTGTTTTACCTAAATTGCGATACTATGAGGATGAAGGTGGTGCATTAGTGGTTCAATTGGCATCTTCATGGAAAAGTGGAAATGCTTCTTTGTATTTTGCATTTGAAAAAAATGAGGATGAAAGCAGTTTTGGGATGGTCTGGAATGACGATTTAAAGAAGAATTTTGAATCAAGAAGTGGAAATATTGTTTTAAATAATATTGATGAGATTATTCATGAGGTTTTAGATTTTATTTTTAGAGTGTATTAATATGAGAAATAGTGAAGAAATTTATCCACAAAAGATGCTCCGTGGAATTTCCTCAAAAAACTTTATTCTTGAAGGAATCTTAACGGAGGAAGCTTTTAATTTGGATCCGGTGCGTGAAGATGGATATTGTGAAATATCAGTTACATGGTATGATAATCAAGATGCTTTTAATGTTATAATGGCACAGAAAAGTGATAGGCGTGACGAAATACAGTTTAAAGCTGGAGTGGCAGAATTAGACCGAATAGAAATTGCTACTAAAATGAAAGCACATTTTTTATCAGAAAATTTAAGTTATGAGAGACGCCCCACATCTAATAATCAGTATCACGGAAATTTATTGGTTAAGAATAGTATATCAAAGCAAATGAAAAGACTTATAAAGTGTGGGTTGGCAACATTAGCAAATGATAAAATTTATCCCAATCCAAATGTGCAAGATTGTTGAAGTGCAGCGAATTTATGCAGATATTAGAAGATGGTGTATATCAGAAGAATTTATTTGAAGATTTGAAATAATTTTATTATCACATTACATTTCTGAACCTAAAAGCTGAATAGGTAGTGTAAATTATTCTGTGTAAACCTCTCAGATTGATGATAAAATCATAGGTTTATAGAATACAAAAATATAATGTGATGGGCTGAATGGCATTACTTTGCTGTTCAGCCTGTTGTTTATTTAGTAGCATGGATTCTATTGCATGTCAAGGGCACCCGAGAAAATCGGTAAGTGCTTAATTTCTGGGTGACTAGATATTTATCACCATATCCTCCATAATGATAGCAGATAGTTTTTTACTTCGCTTCTTTGATAGGAAGTTAGTCATACTATATTTGGAGGTTTCATTATGAAAAGTAAACGTACCCCAGGCCGTTCCCTGGATGAGTGGATGCAACTCGTAACAGAGTGCAGACAAAGCGGATTAACGGATGCCGCCTGGTGTCATGAACATGACATTTCTCCCAGCTGTTTCTATAATGCAGTGTCACGTCTTCGCAAATCTACTTGTCAGATACCACCATCAACCGCAAAGTCTGGTACTTTTGACCTTACTGCCCACAGGCAGGATGTTGTCCAGATTGCCATAGAACCGGAGGATATTTCTACCCAGCCACTTTACGGTCAGGAGAGTGAGCCTGTGTATACAGATGACCCACATACTATTGAGATCAAAGCAAAAGGGCTGCTTATCCATCTGTGAATAATCTGCGCCACAATGAGCCACCTGTCCGGTGAGAGTGGCTCATTGTGGCGCAGATTATTCAATATAGAGATAGAATGGTAAAAATATATGTACAAATATATTGTGGGATTATTTAATAATTTAATTTTAAGTTCAAATATAAAAAGATTTTTAAAATAGTAGCTGACACTTAATAGATTATAAAGTATAATTATAAAAGAAATTAAATGTTATTTGAGGTGGAAAAATACATGAAAGATGAATATGTTTTATACTTAGATGAAAGTGAATTTAAAAGATCAATGACCTTTGCGATAGCGGGGATTGCAATAAAAAAAGATAATATAGGACTGCTTGAAAAGGAGATGGCTGAAGTAAAAAAAATTATTTGGGATGAGGAGTATATTACTTTGAATAATCCAATTCTGCATTGTACTGAATTGGAAAAAGTATTTGTAAAGAGGAAATCTGATGACATTATAGGGTTTAGACCAGAGTATCAAGAGCTTAAGAAAAGAAAATCAGAAGATATTGAAAAGATATATGCTCGAGTTTATGGTAAAATGTCACAGGCTTTGAAGAAGTCAGGAGCGACTGTATTTAGTTGCATTATAAAAATACAACAGTTGCGAGCTTTATTTTTTTTAGATGAAAATCATAATGGAATTCATTTGATTGATGATCAATATAGTATAGCGTTACAAAAAATTATTGAAAATTTTACTCATTATTTATCAGTGAATGATGGATACGGAGACGTTATATATGAATCACGTAATAATACGGGTGAAAACTCAGCAAAATCTCCCGATATTAAATTGATAAATGTATACCATAAGATTCAAGCCAATAATAAAGGAATAGTGTATACAGATAGTGCAGCAGTTCAGAATAGAAATAGGACAATTGTTACATATTCTAAAAATGAAAATATAGCAGGTTTGCAATTTGCAGATTTTGTTGCATATAATATTATCAAATTAGAAAGATGTAAAGTTAAAGAACAGATTACAGATTTTATGAAACAAATTCACAAAATGGCTTATAATGGAGGACATTCTATTTCAGAAATAGATCAGCGCTCATTTTGGGGGATGAGAGTGCTTCCATCATATTTAAGGATGGAAGAATTGCTTTCGGAAAATAAAACCTTGAGAAATTCATATGCTAATCTTAAAAAAGCACGTAATAAACAGAAGAGAATAATTGATGCACAGGAAGAAAAAATAGACCAATTGGAAGAAGAAAATAAAAGATTATTGGATTTAATAAAAAGTATTGACATTAAAAAAGAAAGTTGATATTATGTAGCTAATGACTTTATACTATACCATTTGGTGTCTGCTTACAGTATGTGGTGGATGGTTTTCCGTTAGTATAATATCATGATAAGGAGAAACAAAAGAAAGACGTGTTTTTAGAGAGGATCTTAAGTGTATCCTCTCTATTTCTTTGGAAAATTATAAGAGAGTACACGAATTATTAAACGGTATACGATAAGACATGAGTATTCTGAAAAGTAAGTGGTAGATAGTCCGTATCTAGATTTTACCTCCAACCAGTGCCATAATAGTCCTATGATTATTAAACGTCTTAAAAGTTCAGTACTCAACTTTTAGGACTGGTTAGGAGGCATTTCCTATGAGTTCTATTACTACAGCAGTTGCCGCTGACTATCGTTTGCAGCAATGGGCCCAGTTGGTCAAAGAATGCCAGAATCGTCCTTCCGATGTAATAATTAGTAGTTGATGAAGTAATAATTTAATGGTGGGGACTATAAAAGAATAGTTAGTTGACAAGATAGGAGCAGCGGTGAGAAATTGCCGCTGTGTTTTTATAAACAAAAAGGAATAAAATGGAAATAAAAACAAAAAATAGTTGAATATAAAGCAACAGAGTGATAAGATAACTATAAAATTCAGATTTATTGGTATATACATAATTAGTATGGTAATATTATTATAAAGATTTTCAATTAAGGAAGAATTTAATTATTAGATTTGAAAAACATATGGAGAGGATAGAAGAATGGAATTAAGCATAAGGGATTTTGCTAAGATTAAACAAGCGGATATTGTTATAGATGGAATAACAGTAATTGCCGGAGAGAATAATACGGGAAAAAGTACAGTGGGGAAGATATTATTTTCATTATTTAATTCTTTGTCAGATATTGAAGAGAAGATTTTTAATGAGCGTATGAGAGAAGTAGAGAATAGTAATGAAATGATTATGTATGAATATTTTGATGGAAACATAATCTATGGTGGATTTGATAGGCTTTATCTCTTGTCAAATCTCATGATACCTAGTATTAGAAGAAACAAAAATAATTCAATAGAAAAAATAGAGGAAGATATTAGAAAAGAACTATATAAATATAAGAATAGCGTTGTTGGTAAAATGGATGATGATTTGCTTGAAGAAATGATTCACAAGCTTGGAGAGAATATAGAATCTTTTTTAGAAATACCTGAGGAAAATATTATACTAGAAGTAGTTTCTGGATATTTTTCTAAAGTTTTTTCTTCTCAGACAAATTCTCTATTAGATAAAGGAAGTCATAATAACCCTATTTTAGCTTTAAAGATTAAAAATAGACAGAATCGCTTATTTTTCCAGGATAATAGGTGTGTAAAAATAGAGAATGAGATTAATATTATTCATAAGGCAATTTATATTGATAATCCATTCATTGTAGATGAGCTTTCAGGAGATTATGATGGATTGAGTACAATGGAAGATGAATTAAAAAAATTAATCTTAAAACAGAACCAACGAGATGTTTTTGACGGGGTTGTTGAATCTGTAAGGACAAAAGAAAAATTGAAAGAAATATATGAAGTGTTGAAGACAGTTGTAGATGGACAAATTATATTTGGTCAGGGAGAAGAAATCTATTTGAAAAATGATAATCTGGATAAACCATTATCTGTTCATAATCTTTCAACGGGTATAAAGTCATTTACAATTTTAAAAATGTTACTTGAGAAGGGGTGTCTAAAAGATAAAGATGTGCTGATTTTGGATGAACCAGAGATTCATTTACATCCACAGTGGCAAATAGTATATGCGCAGTTGATTGTATTGTTGCAGAAAAATTTTGATCTTTCTATAATTGTAACAACACATAGCCCATATTTTGTCGATGCGCTTGATTTGTTTTCTCATAAATATGAGATAAATAAAAAAGTGAATTATTATTTGGCTTCCAATACAGAAAAAGGAGCTATTATAAAGCGTGTAACGGATAATATTGATTTGATTTATAAGAAAATGGCATCGCCAATTCAGGCATTAGATACGTTAAGACATGAATTAAATAATCAATAAGAGGGAAAGGCATATGATAGACGAAGTAAAAGATAATCTTCCAGAGCTGCTTAATCATATAACTACATTAAAAAAGTCATCCTGCGATGAAGAAAAAAGAGAGTATATGTGTGAAAGCGAAATGAAGGTGATAAATTTTGATAAGATTCCCAAAGCATATAATAGGGGTAAGGGATGGAGTATCTTGCCTAAATCTAACGATGCATTATATATAGATGTTAAAGGACAATGGTATTTTATAGAATTTAAAAACGGCAGCATTAATTCAGGTGAGATATATAAGAAATTATTTGATAGTATTGTTATGCTTTTGGATGAGAAAATTATTCCAGATATACAGTTTGTCAGGGATAATATAAATTATATTTTAGTTTATAATTCAAATAAATATGGGAAGATAGCGAATTCTCCTGCGAGAGAAAGTATTTATAGATATACTTTTGAACGTGCAGAAGAAGAGGAAAAACTATTTGATATTGATAAATTTGAACAATATTTATTTAGAGAAACACATACATATACACCAAGTTTATTTAAAAAGGAATTTGTTTTGCCGAAAGAGCGCGAAGAAGGGATAGCGGTAGAAAATTGATTGAATTTTATGGAGTCGAGAATATTATTTTATAGAATCACGGAGGAACAACTTTGGATAAATGGACAACAACGAAGTCAGAAAGTTTAGTAGATAATCACTGGGTGAAGATTCGAAAGGATAGTGTAGTTCTTCCGAATGAACAGAAAATTGATGATTTTTATGTGATTACAATTAACAACGCAGCAGCGATTGTAGCGATTGATGAAGATGGTAACTGTATTCTGAAGAAGGAATATCGTTATTGTTATGATAGAGATTTAATTGAGGTTCCAGCAGGGACTTTTGAAGAAGATGAGACGGATGGTCTAGTAGTTGCAAAGCGTGAGCTGCTAGAAGAGACAGGCTATGAGTCGGATGAGTGGCAGTATTTGGGAGCCACGGTGGAAAGCTCAGCCAAGCTTACGAATTATATGCATATTTATTTTGCGAATCATTGTAAAAAAGTTAGTGAGCAGCATCTTGATGCGACAGAAGATGTGGAGGTAATTGTGGTTCCTTTTGAAAAGGCGATTGATATGGTTATGAATAATGAGATATGTTGTAATAGTTCGGCGCATGGGATTTTAAAAGTAGCAAGGATGTTAAATATTTAGAAATGAGAGAATGAGGGGGGACAGAATAATGCAGGATCTTTTTTCAGATAATACACCTTCGGTTGAGTCAGAGCGTATTCTTTATACACCATCGACTTTTGCACGTTCTTCTCTTCTTCATTTACAGGAAGTTGGTTCATTAAAGGCAATATCGGCACATACTTCTTCCAGAAAGGATTTGGTTTCTTTTCTTTGCTTCGTAGTATTAGATGGATGTGGAGAACTGGCTTATGAGGGGAATACATATTTTTTAAAAAAAGGGGATTGTGTATTTATTGATTGCCGAAAGGCATACAGTCACCGGACAGGAGTGGCAGATTCAGCCGATACTGAAAAGATAAATAAATTGTGGTCATTGCAGTGGTGTCATTTTTATGCCCCGTTTCTTCCAGCGGTTTATGAGAAGTATAAGGAGCGAGGGGGAAGACCAGTATTTCATCCAAAGAATTTGGCAAAGTTCCGGGAACTTTTTTCAGAAGTGTATTTACTTGCTTCTTCCTCGGACTATATTCGGGATATGCGGTTGAATGAGAAGCTGAGTATGCTTCTTACGATGCTGATGGAGGAATCCTGGCATCCGGAAGACAGCATGGTTTCAAAGAAGCGTATGGAACTTACAAAGTTAAAAGAGTATCTGGATGAACATTATACGGAGAAAATTTCGCTGGATGAACTGTCAATACACTTTTTTATTAATAAATATTATCTCACGAAGATTTTTAAAGAGACGTATGGAACGACAATTAACAGCTATATTATTGCGAAAAGGATTACAAGAGCGAAGCAGATGCTTCGTTTTACAGATATGACATTGGAGGAGATTGCGATTGCGGTTGGGATGAACGGAGGGAATTATTTTAGTCGGATGTTTAAGAAGATAGAGGGAATTAGTCCAAGAGAATACAGGAAGCAGTGGTAGAGAAAACTGGCACAACATTAGTTAAAAACCAATATTGTGCTAGTTTTATTTTTTATATGCCATTTTTTTCTTGTTTGAAATCATTTACAATGGTATCCGTCACAGAAAAGTACGGTGATAAGGTTATTATCACTGAGAACAGATATATAATTCATAAAGAAAGGTTAGGAACAATATATGAAAAAAGCTCTTATTACAGGTATTACAGGACAGGACGGTTCTTATTTAGCAGAATTTTTATTAGAGAAGGGATATGAGGTTCACGGTATTACTCGTCGTGCTTCTATTTCAAATACTGCACGTATTGATCACATCATTGATAAGATTACATTACACGATGGAGATTTATCTGATTCTTCTTCTTTGATCCGTATTATCAGTATGGTTCAGCCAGATGAGATTTACAACCTTGCTGCACAGTCTCATGTTCAGGTATCTTTTGATGTACCTGAGTATTCAGGAGATGTAGATGCACTTGGTGTTCTTCGTATTTTAGAGGCTTGCCGTATCTTAGGTCTTGAGAAGAAGACAAAGGTTTATCAGGCATCTACTTCTGAACTTTATGGAAAGGTAGAGGAAGTTCCACAGCGTGAGACTACTCCATTCCACCCATACAGCCCATACGCAGTTGCAAAACAGTATGGTTTCTGGATTACAAAGGAATACCGTGAAGCTTATGGAATGTTTGCTGTAAATGGTATTTTATTCAACCATGAATCTGAGCGTCGT
>UMDS01044762.1_pt1 | contig 12450 bp, 12 predicted proteins | sample 1964551 | NCBI WGS metagenome assembly UMDS01 (sample SAMEA4836000, study PRJEB28245) | human gut metagenome | biome: gut microbiome; material: fecal sample | place: Denmark | collected 2008
CACCGTGGACTTTGACACCGTGGGCGACGAGGCCAAGGGCATCACTGCGGACAACTGCGTCACCGTCCGTGACCGTGATACCATGGAGCAGGTGCGTATGCCCATCTCCGAGCTGAAGAGCTACATCGAGAGCAAGATCGAGTTCTAATCGTTTTAGATTTTAGAATGATAAAAAACACAGCCCTGCCGTTGAAATTTCGGCGGGGCTGTGTTATAATACAAACAGAAGAGAATGCTGCCAAGCAAACGGTCAGCACTTCTCCAGCATGTCATTCAACAAAAAATGACCGCAGGTTTCGGACGCTGGCGGTCATTTTTTGTTGTTGAAGATCTTCCATGCGATGTCGAACATGCCAAAACCCACAGTTGCAAGCAGTGTGAGCAGAGCCAAAGTTTCTAAAAGCGTCATGGAGCATCCCCCCTTTCGCATTTGCGTCAGGGGTGGGCAACAAAAATGCGTCAATCCCCGACGCGAAGCCGGAGAGGCGCGACCGCATGCCGTATGTAGACAGCATTCTCGAGATCAGTATAACAGACGCTTCGCCCTTTTTCAACCGGGCGGGGCGCCTTTTTGTTTCTGGATGGTGGACATTTCCGCCCCAAACGGGTATACTGAAACAAAATAAACACGGTTTACACCGCAGGAGGAGCCTTTCGTGGAAAACTTTAACGAACTTCTGAAAAAATATGCCGATTTTATCGTCCGGGTGGGTGTGAATCCCCAGCCGGGCCAGACCCTCATCATCCGCTGCCCGCTGGAGGCCGCCCCGCTGGCCCGCCTGTGCGTGCGCAGTGCCTATGAGGCCGGTGCCCGGGACGTGCAGGTGGATTGGAGCGACAACGCTGTTTCCCGCACCCGGATGGAGCTGGGCAGCGAGGAAGCCCTGAGCGACTTCAAACCTTACCAGCTGCGCCGCTATCTCGACTACGCCGAGAGCGAGGGCGGCGTCTGCATCCTGCATCTCCTCGCGGATGATCCGGAGGTCTATGCCGGGTTGGACGGGGCCAAGATCAGCCGGGTGAATGCGGCCAACCGCAAATATATGGCTCCGTGGCGCGAGTACACCATGAACGACCGGGTGCAGTGGTCCATTGCCGCCATGCCCAGTGCTCCCTGGGCCAAAAAGATGTTCCCGGAGCTGGACGAGGCAGCCGCCATCGAGAAGCTGTGGCAGCTCATCTTTGACGTCTGCCGCGTGACGAACGGCGACCCCGTCAACGAGTGGAAAGCACATCTGGACCGCCTGACCACTCTGGGCGAGAAAATGAACGCGTTCGACCTCGAAAGCGTCCACTTCCAGAGCAGCAACGGCACGGACCTGACCGTGGGCATTGCCGACAAGGCCATCTGGGAGAGTGCCGGCAGCAAGAACGAAAAAGGCGTGTTCTTCCTGCCCAACATCCCCACCGAAGAGGTCTTCACGGCACCCCACAAGGAGAAGGTCAACGGCATCGTCTACGGCACCAAGCCCTACGTCTTTAACGGCCAGCTCATCAAGGGCTTCCATGTGACGTTCAAAGACGGCAAGGTGGTGGAGCACGGGGCCGAGGAAGGCGCGGAGCTGCTGGGCCAGCTCCTGAGCACCGATGAGGGTGCCTGCCACATTGGCGAGGTGGCGCTGGTGCCTGCTTCCAGCCCCATCAACCGGAGCGGCGCGCTCTTCTACAATACTCTGTTCGATGAGAACGCCGCCTGCCACATTGCATTCGGCGCCAGCTATCCCGGCACCACCCGGAACGGCACGACTCTTTCCAAGGAAGAGCTGCTGGCCCGCGGCATGAACCAGTCTTCCATCCACGAGGACGTCATGATCGGTGCGGAGGACAGCAAGATCACCGGCAAGTGCCGCGATGGCCGCACCGTGACCCTGTTTGAGAACGGTGTCTGGGTTTTGTAAGGCCTGCCCTTGGCCGCAGGGCCCGGCTGCTTTCGATAAAACATAAAACCTGCCCGGGCTGCCAAGGGCTCCCCTGATAGGAAAGACTCCCCCGGCCGGGGGAGGTGGCACACAAGTGTCGAAAGGGGAGCGTCTGAGAGGTTTTTCACGAAAAAGCTTGCATATTTCGCAAATGTATGCTATATTCTAGTAGTACGATATAGTTTTTATGGAACGTGGGCCGCAAGGTCCGCGTTTCTTGTTTGTTTGGAGGTTTTTTATGGCGAAACAGTCTGGCGGCAACACCGCCCAGAGAGTCGAAGCGCTTGTCCGCCCCACCGTGGAGGGCATGGGCCTGCGCCTGTGGGATGTTGTCTTTGAAAAAGAGGGGCCGGACTGGTATCTCCGTGTGCTGATCGACAAGGCGGACGGCTCCACCATGGACACCGACACCTGCGCCGATGTGTCCCATGCGCTGGACCCCATCCTGGACGAGGCAGACCCCATTGAGCAGAGCTATTATCTGGAGGTGGGCAGCCCCGGCCTTGGCCGCAAGCTGACCCGCCCGGAGCACTACATCGCTGTACAGGGCCAGAAGATCAGCGTCAAACTGTACAAGGCCAACGAGAATGGTGCCAAGGAGTTTTCCGGCATCCTGACCTCCCGCGAGGGGAATACCATCACGGTGGAGACCCCGGCGGGCCCCGTCCGCTTTGAAGCCTCCGCCGCCAGCACGGTGCGCCTGTGCGACGACGAAGACCTGTTTCATTGAAAAGTAAAACCCTTTATCACATAGAGAGTAAATCATAGGAGGAACCCGAAAAATGGCAGCAGCTAACAATGAATTTTTTGAAGCTCTCTCCATGCTGGAGCACGAGCGCGGCATCACCGCTGAGTATCTGATCGATAAGATCAAGGCAGCGATCGTGATCGCTGTCAAGAAGAACTACGAAGTGGAAGACAACAACGTCATGGTGGAGATCGACCCCGCCAACGGCAAATTCAACGTTGCTCTCATTCAGGATGTTGTGGCCGATGAGGACTGGTACGACGAGCACAGCGAGATCGGTATTACCGAGGCCCAGAACATCCGCAAGGATTACAAGGTGGGCGACCGCGTGGTCACTCCCCTTAAGACCAAGGACTTTGGCCGCATCGCCGCACAGACCGCAAAGCACGTCATCCGTCAGGGCATCCGCGAGGCCGAGCGCAGCCAGCAGCTGAGCGAGATCCAGTCCCGCGCCCATGACATCGTGCAGGCCACCGTCACCCGCGTGGACCCCGAAAAGGGCATCGTGGCCGTGGATCTGGGCAAGGGCGGCGAGGCCATCCTGCCCCGCAACGAGCAGGTGCCCGGTGAGACTTACACCGAGGGCCAGGTGCTGCAGGTCTACGTTGTGGACGTCGTCAGCGGCGACCGCGGCGCGCGCGTTATGATCAGCCGTACCCACCCGGGCCTGGTCAAGCGCCTGTTTGAGCTGGAAGTGCCTGAAATTTACGACGGCACTGTGGAAGTCAAGGCCATCAGCCGTGAGGCCGGTGCCCGCACCAAGATGGCAGTCTGGTCCAAGGACGCCAACGTCAACCCCGTTTCCGCCTGCATCGGTCCCCACGGTGACCGTGTGGCTGCTGTGGTCGAGAAGCTGGGCGGTGAGAAGATCGACATCGTTAAGTGGAGCGAGGATGTCTCCGAGTTCATCTCCGCGGCCCTCAGCCCGGCCAAGGTGCTCAAGGTGGAGCTGCTGCCCGGCGAGACCCGCTCCTGCCGTGTGACCGTGCCGGACCAGCAGCTGAGCCTGGCCATTGGCAACAAGGGCCAGAACGCCCGTCTCTGCGCGCGCCTGACCGGCTACAACATCGACATCCGTCCCGAGAGCGGCTACTATGGCGAGGACGAGGAGCCCAAAGCCGAGCAGCCCAAGACCGAAGAGACCGCTGAGTGATTCCAGCGCACCCACTGCCAAAGGAGGGAAATCGGATGGCACAAAAAAAGATCCCTGCCCGCCAGTGCATTGGCTGCATGACCAGCCGCCCCAAAAAGGAGCTGGTGCGGGTGGTGCGCGCCCCGAGCGGAGAGATCAGCATTGACCCGGTGGGCAAAAAGCCCGGCCGCGGCGCGTACCTCTGCCCGGACGCCGCCTGCCTTGCAAAGGCAAAAAAGAAAAAGGCGCTGGAGCGCTGCTTTGAGCAGCCGGTTCCCGCCGAAGTTTACGACGCGCTGGCCCGGCAGCTGGCTGCGGTAGAACAGGAGGCCGCACAGGATGGCAAAGAATAAGAACAACGCCCCCGCAAAGCCTGCGCTGGCCCCGGCAGATGCCCTGTACCAGGCCGTGAGCCTCTGCCGCAAGGCAGGCGCCCTGACCATGGGCTTTGACGCCGTGGAAGATGCCTGCGTCAAGGGCAAGGCGTGGCTGGTCATGGTGGCCAGCGACGCCAGCGCCAAGACCGTGCAGCGTTTGAACTATGCCGTAGGCGACCTGGTGGATGTGATCCCCATGCCGCTGACACAGGATAGACTGGCTGATATCAGCCATAAACCGGTGGCGGTGTATGCCGTGACCGACCGCAACCTCGCAAAGCTCTGCTTTGACCGCCTGACGGACTGTGGAGCAATCAAAAATGAGGAGGATATGAGCGAATGACCGTAAAATATAAAGTAAGCGATTTTGCAAAAGACCTGAATATTTCCGCCAAGAAAGTGCTGGATGAGCTGAACGCCATGGGCAGCACCGGCAAGAAGAACAGCTCCACTCTGGAGGAGAACGAGCTGAACTACCTGCTGGAGAAATTCAGCAAGGATCATAGCGAGACGGACCTGAGCGCTTATCTGAACAGCGCCAAGCAGCCCGCTACCCCCAAGAACACGGAGAAGAAGCCCGAGCAGAAGAAAGCCGAGAAGCCTGCTGAGAAAAAGGCAGAGCCCAAGGCCGCCCAGAAGCCGGCTGAGAAGAAGTCGGAGCCTGCAAAAGCTGCCCAGCAGCCCCAGCAGAAAAACAATAACAGCAAGCATAACGAGAAGAAGAACGAGCAGCATAAGAAGCGTGAGGAGAAGACCGTCTCCCTGAGCGAGCTGGCCCGTGAGACCGGTGCCAAGGCAAGCACTGCCCCGGCCCAGTCCGTCTCCGTCCGCCGCGAGGACAATCAGGTCACCGTGGATACCCGTACCGTGGATATGAACGTGGACCGCTTTGATGCCCGTTACGACGATCTGGCTTCCACCAAGAACACGGAGAACCGCCGCAAGCCTACCCCGCAGGGCAACAAGCAGAAGTTCACCCAGCGCGGCCAGCGTCAGCGCCAGCAGTTCCAGAAAGGCAAGCGCGAGACCGAGTTCGAGCGCCTGCAGCGCATCCAGCTGGAAAAGGCCCGCAGCGCACAGCTGAAGGTGATGATCCCCGACGAGATCACCGTGGGCGAGCTGGCTGCCCGCCTGAAGCAGCAGGCTGGCAAGGTCATTGCCAAGTTCATGCAGATGGGTGAGATGCACGCCATCAACGACATCATCGATTTTGATACCGCTTCCCTGCTGGCCGAGGAGTTCCACGCAAAGGTCGAGCACGAGGTGCATGTGACCATCGAGGAGCGCCTGTTCACGCAGGAAGAGGATGCACAGGAAGACCTCGTCGAGCGTCCCCCGGTCGTCTGCGTCATGGGCCACGTGGACCACGGCAAGACCAGTATCCTGGATGCCATCCGCAAGACCAACGTCACCGCGGGCGAGGCCGGCGGCATCACCCAGGCCATCGGTGCTTATCAGGTCAAGATCAACGACAGCCTGATCACGTTCCTGGATACCCCGGGCCATGAGGCATTTACCTCCATGCGTGCCCGTGGTGCCAACATGACCGATATCGCGGTTCTGGTTGTGGCTGCCGACGACGGCATCATGCCCCAGACCATTGAGTCCATCAACCACGCCAAGGCTGCCAACGTCAAGGTCATCGTGGCCATCAACAAGATGGATAAGCCCACGGCCAACCCCGAGCGCGTCAAGGAGGGCCTGACCAAGTACGGCCTCATCCCCGAGGACTGGGGCGGCGACGTGGCCTGCATCCCTGTTTCTGCCATGACCGGCATGGGCATCAACGACCTGCTGGAGCGCATTGCGCTGGAAGCTGAGGTCATGGAGCTCAAGGCCAACCCCAACCGCCGCGCCAAGGGTGCTGTGGTCGAGGCTCGTCTGGACAAGGGCCAGGGCCCCATTGCCACCATCCTGGTGCAGAACGGCACCCTGCACTCCGGCGATGTCATCATTGCCGGTACCGCTGTGGGCCGTGTGCGTACCATGCGCAGCGATAAGGGCAAGCTGCTGAGCGATGCTGGCCCCTCCACCCCTGTGGAGATCACCGGCCTGACTGCTGTGCCCGAGGCAGGCGACCTGTTTGAGGCCGTTGAGGACGAGCGCCTGGCCCGTGAGCTGGCCGAGCAGCGCATTGCTGACGCCAAGGAGAAGCAGTTCTCCTCGTTCCAGAAAGTCACCCTGGATAACCTGTTCAGCCAGATGGCTCAGAACGATATGAAAGAGCTGGCCATCGTCGTCAAGGCCGACGTGCAGGGCTCTGCCGAGGCTGTCAAGCAGAGCCTCGAAAAGATCTCCAACGATGAGGTCCGCGTCCGCGTCATCCACGCCGGTGTCGGTGCCATCAGCAAGTCCGATGTGGATCTGGCCGATGCCTCCAACGCCATCATCATTGGCTTCAATGTCCGCCCGGACAACGTGGCCAAGGAAGAGGCCGCCGCTACCAAGGTCGAGATGCGGATGTACCGTGTCATTTACGATGCCATCAATGATGTCACCGACGCTATGAAGGGTATGCTGGCTCCCAAGTTCCGCGAGGTCTCTCTGGGCGAGCTGCAGGTCCGTCAGGTGTACAAGATCTCCAACGTCGGCACCGTTGCCGGCTGCCGCGTGACCAACGGCAAGATCACCCGCGACAGCAAGGTGCGCGTGGTCCGTGACGGCATCGTCATCACCGAGGACGAGATCGCGTCCCTGAAGCGCTTCAAGGACGACGCCAAGGAAGTGGCCGAGGGCTACGAGTGCGGCGTGACGCTGGCAAAGTTTGCGGACGTCAAAGAGGGCGACGTGTACGAAGCTTTCAAGATGGAAGAGTACCGCGACTAAGATTTGCAAAACCTCTCAGTCTCGCATTCGCTCGACAGCCGTTCCCCTTTCGGCACTTGCGTGCCACCTCCCCCGGCCGGGGGAGTCTTTCCTACCAGGGGAGCCCTTGGCAAAGAGGTTTCGTTTTCGATGAAACTGCTTTGTGTTTGCTGGAAAACGGTACGAACTGCCAAAGCCTCCCCTGACAGGGGAGGCGGCATCGCGCAGCGATGACGGAGAGGTTATTTTGTGATAGGAGAAACCAAATGTCTCAAAAAAATATGGGCCGTCTTGCGCAGGATATGAAGCGTGAGGTCATCGCCATCATTGGCCGCCTGAAAGACCCCCGCCTGGAGGGTGGTCTGCTGACCGTGACCCGCTTGGACGTGACGCCCGACCTGGATGTTGCCAAGGTCTATGTGAGCGTGATGGGCCGCGCCGACGGCCCCAAGCCCGCCATTGAGGCGCTGAACCGCGCGGCCGGCCATGTGCGCACCGAAGTCAGCAAGAAAATGCACATCCGCAAAGCCCCCCGCTTCCTCTTTGTGGAAGACGACGGTGCAGCCTATGCGGCCCACATCAACGAACTGCTCCGCGAGCTGAATGTCAGCGGCTCCGACGACACGCGGGAGCCGGAAACCGAGGACTAACTCAGCCTTGCGGAAAGGATGGATCATGGGATGACAGAACAACTGAACGTGCAGCAGATGGCCGAGCGCCTCCGTGCTGCGGACAATGTTTTGATTCTGTGCCACAAAAACCCGGATGGTGATACCGTTGGCTGCGGCAGCGCGCTGTACTACGCCCTTAAGGCGCTGGACAAAAACGCGGCTGTCCTCTGCTCCGACGTCATCCCCTCCCGGTATGCGTTTACCAACCCACGCCTGTTCAAGGGCGAGTTTGAGCCCCAGACCGTGGTGGCCGTGGATGTGGCCAGCATCCAGCTCTTTGGTGAGAACAACGGGGTGCCCCAGTATACCCGCCACATTGATTTTTGCATCGACCACCACGCGGGCAACAGCGGCTACGCTGATTTTACCCTGCTGGACGGCCAGGCCGCGGCGGCAGCGGAGCTGTTGTATGAGGTCATCATGGCCATGAAAGTGCCCATGACAGCCCACATTGCCAACTGCCTGTACACCGGTCTCTCCACCGATACCGGCTGCTTCCGCTTTTCCTCCACCACGGCAAAAACCCATCTGGTGGCGGCAAAGCTCATCGAGGCAGGGGCCCAGGTGGAAGAGCTGAACACCCTGCTGTTTGATACCAAGCCCCGCGCCCGGATGGAGGCCGAGCGGATCGCGCGGAACCATCTGGAGTATCATCTGGATGGCCGCTGCGCCCTCATCTACCTCACCCGGGACGAGATCGAGCAGAGCCAGGTGGACCCCGCCGATCTGGAGGAGCTCACCAGCCTGCCCATCAGCATTGAGGGGGTCAAGGTCGGCCTGACCCTCCGCCAGCAGCCCGGCGGCAGCTACCGCATCAGCGTCCGCACCGCCAAGGGCGTGGACGCCTGCGCCATCGCCCGGCGTCTGGGCGGCGGCGGCCACACCCGCGCGGCGGGCTGTGAGCTGCTGGGCAACCTGGACAACACCAAGAGCGCCATTCTGGCCGAGGTGGAGGCGGAGCTGGATGCTCCCCAGACGCCCGACGGACAGGAGGAAGCCTGATGCAGGGAATCCTCATTGTGGATAAGCCCACGGACTGGACCAGTTTTGATGTGATTGCAAAGCTGCGGGGCATTCTGGGCACCCGGAAGCTGGGCCACAGCGGCACGCTGGACCCCATGGCTACCGGCGTGCTGCCGGTCTTCTGCGGCGGGGCCAGCAAGGCGGTGGACTTACAGCTGGACCACACCAAGGCCTACCGCGCCACCCTCAAACTGGGTGCGCGCACCGATACCGGCGATGTGACCGGTACCGTGCTGGAAACAGCCCCGGTGACTGCCGGGGAAAAAGAGCTGCTGGAGGTGCTGCCCCGCTTTGTGGGGCCCCGGATGCAGACGCCGCCCATGTACTCGGCGGTCAAGATCAACGGCCAGCCGCTCTACAAACTGGCGCGGCAGGGCATGGAGGTGGAGCGGAAAGCCCGCCCCATTGAGATCCTGTCCATCCAGTACGAGGGCAGCCCGGCGGAGAATGAGTACACCCTGACGGTCAAATGTTCCAAGGGCACCTATATCCGGGTGCTGCTGGAGGAGATCGCGGAGGCCATGGGCCAGAAAGGCACCATGAGCGCCCTGCGCCGCGTTGCGGCCGGGGTCTACACCGAGGCCGACGCCCACAGCCTGGAAGAGATCCAGGCCGCCAAAAACGCGGGCCCCGAGGCCCTGCAGGCCCTGATGCTGCCGGTGGAGAGCGTGTTCACCTCTCTGCCGCTGCTGGTGGCGGGCGAGCGGGTGGAGCAGCACCTGTACAATGGCTGCCCTACCAGCCGCTACCCCGCTGCGGATGGTCGCTACCGGGTGCGGAACGCGCAGGGCCAGTTCCTCGGCCTTGCCAACATCACCGGGGGCGTGCTCCGGGTGGAAAAGCTCTTTGTGGAGCGAAACTGAAGGGAAAGGAATGATGCCAATGCAGATCTATTCACAGCTTGTGCCGCTTGCGCTGGGCAATGCAAACGGCAGTGCCGTGGCCATGGGCTTTTTTGACGGCATCCACATTGGCCACCGCGCCGTCATCGAGGGGGCGGTCCAGTGGGCAAGAGCCCACGGGGCATCCCCGGCGGTATTCACGTTCAAATTGCCCACCGAAAACAAGATGAAAGGCAAGCGCCTCCTCTCCACCGAGGATAAACATGCCCTCATCGAACGTCTGGGCGTGGAGCATTATCTCTGCCCGGATTTTGAGGAGATCAAGGCCATGACGCCCGAGCAGTTCGTGCTGGGCATCGTGCGGGACTGCAACGCCAAAGCGCTTTTCTGCGGCGAAAACTTTACCTTTGGGGCCAAAGCCGCCGGAAACCCGGAACTGCTGCGCAAGCTCTGCGCCCCGCTGGGGGTGGAAGTGGTGGTGCTGCCCATGGCCCGGTTTGAGGAAAAACCGGTCTCTTCCACCCGCATCCGCACGGCGCTGGAGGGCGGCGACATCCCGGCGGCAAACGCCATGCTGGGGATGCCCTACGCGATCCGCTTTGCGGTGCACCACGGGGCTGGTCTGGGCCGGACGCTGGGGGTGCCCACCATCAACCAGCTCTACCCGCAGGGGTTCCAGCTGCCACGTTTCGGCATCTATATCACCCGGACCAAGATCAGGGATACCTGGTACCCCTCGGCCACCGGCCTGGGCACCCGGCCCACCGTCAACGACGATCTTTCCAAGGTGACCTGCGAGACGTTCATCCCGGGCTTCTCGGGCGACCTGTATGGCACCGACCCGGTGGTGGAGTTTTACTCCTACCTCAGCCCCAGCAAAAAGTTTGATACACTGGACGAGCTGCGGGACTGCATCAACCATGCAGCCCGGCGGGCCCAGGAGTATTTCCAGTAAACGAAAAAACACCGTTCGGCTGAACGGTGTTTTTTGTTTGCAGAAAAGGGAAATACCGCAATCCTCAATCGAAGAATCTGCCCTTGAGCACGTTTTCGATCACGGCCTGTTTCAGGGCGGGAGAGAGGGTGCTGTCCGCCTCCATGGCGGCAAGCAGCGATTCTTTCGTTTCCGTCTGGGCGGCGCACCGGGTAATGGCGTGGTCCGCATCGGCATCCAGCACCAGCAGGGCGGGGGAGTCGGGCGTCCAGCGCTGCCATCTGGTGGAGCCGGAAAGCAGCTTTTTGCCGTTGGGGTCGCCGCTGGTGATGAAGTTTTTCAGATAGGCGCGCAGCTGTTCCGCCATGGCCTGATAGCCTGCGCCGGAGAGGTCGGCCCAGCCGAAGTAGGGGTTGCTGCCAGACAGCATCGGGAGGGCGATGCCCTGGAACGAGCCCAGCAGCGGGATCTGTGTTTTGCTGGCGGAAGAGCCGTACTCGATCTGCCCCAGGTAGAGCGGCGCGTCGCTCCGGGCCGCGATCACCTCCGCACTGCCACGGGTGCTGAAGACCCGGCAGAGGGCTGAACCATAGGTGGCGGCAAACTGCTTGGCTGCTTCCAGCTCGTCGGCGGAAAAGCGTTTGGCCTCCTCGCTGGAAAACCAGCTGTCCCACCGGGCGGCGGCGTTGAATTCATCGGCCCCGGTCAGCAGCAGGGTAGGAATTTCGCTGTACGGAGCCGCTGGATATCCGCCCTCGGGCAGGGTGATGCCGTCCGCATAGAGATGGGGGAAGACGCTCATCCGTAAACCGGCATTTGCCATCAGCGGAGCCAGACGGGCGGCATCCACGCCACAGAGCCAGCTGCGGACCGCAGGGTCTTCCGTCAGCAGCCAGCGCCGCGCGGTTGCTTCGGTCAGAGCCTTGCCGTCCTGCACGGCCAGCGGTGCCAGAGCAGCGGCAAGCGTTTCAGCACTCGTGTTCTCATCCGCGCAGGTCATGCCGCCGGAAATAGAGATGGCTTTCTGGAACCGGCCCACAAACAGGGGACTGGCCAGCAGGGCCATTCCGTCCCGCCCGCCGGCTGCAAAGCCGAGGACCGTGATGTTCTGCGGGTCGCCGCCGAACGATGCGATATTGTCCCGCACCCAGTCCAGCGCCTTGGCCATGTCCAGCAGGGCAAAATTGCCCGTTTCCTCCGGGCCGGAGCAGAACGCGGGCAGGCAGTTGAAGCCGAACAGCCCCAGCCGGTATTCCAGCCCCACGAAGACACAGCCCAGCTGCTCGGCCAGAAATCCGCCCGGAAGCTCCCGCGCGGAGCCGATCTGATTGCCGCCGCTGTGCAGGTAGACGATGACGGGCCGTTTGCTGGCCTTTTCCGTGGTGTAAACGTCTAATTTGAGGCAGTCTTCGGTGCCCAGGGCGCAGGTGCTGTACTGGTACGCCGCCGCGCCGGGGACGGTGCAGTCTTTGGCGTCGGCCCAGGGGGCGGGGTCCTGCGGGGCTGTCCAGCGGGCGTCCCCGGCGGTGGAAGCGCCGTAAGGAATGCCATACCAGACGAGATGCCCCTCCTGCCGGATGCCCTGCACCGGGCCGTGCTGAGTTTGGCATACCGTGCCGATGGGGGCTGCAGCGGCGGCTGCGGGCAGCGAAAAGCCCGGCAGGCTGGCGGCTGCGGCGGCCACGGCTCCGGATTTGAGAAAACTGCGGCGGGAAAACTTGGGTGCTTGCATCGTAAAATCCCTCTCTTGTAAAATACACCTAAATTATAACAGCCCGGGTTTGAAATGCAATGACCGGGCAGCGACAAAATTGTAAAAAAATTTCTTGCTTTTTGCACGGCTTTCTGTTATACTAGCACTGTTACCGCGGCACGGGGCTGGGAGTATGCCCGTTTGGGAGTACCGTTTCCCGCAATCTGTGCTGACGGCAAATAAAATTTTAATAAAGAGGTACTGTACTATGAACAAGCAGGAAGTTATGGCCAAAGTCGCTCTGAC
>UMDS01034413.1_pt1 | contig 12344 bp, 6 predicted proteins | sample 1964551 | NCBI WGS metagenome assembly UMDS01 (sample SAMEA4836000, study PRJEB28245) | human gut metagenome | biome: gut microbiome; material: fecal sample | place: Denmark | collected 2008
ATAGACGGAACATCCGTCGGGGCCGGCATGTAATCAACAATCGCGTCCAGAAGCTTCTGAACACCCTTGTTCTTATAGGAAGTACCGCAGGTAACCGGAACCATCGTGTTGTTGATGGTGGACTTGCGGATGCAGGTCTTGATCTCATCGATCGTGAGCTCTTCACCCATGAGATACTTCTCCATGAGTGCGTCGTCCTGCTCGGCGACATGCTCGATCATCTCGGTGTGATACTTCTCTGCGAGCTCTTTCATGTCTTCCGGGATCTCTTCGCAACGGATATCCTTGCCGAGATCATCATAGTAGACATAAGCCTTCATTTCCACGAGGTCGATGAGGCCCTTGAAGGTATCTTCAGAGCCGATCGGCAGCTGGATCGGTACAGCGTTGCACTTCAGTCTCTCGCGCATCATGTTGACAACGCGGTAGAAATCAGCGCCCATAATGTCCATCTTGTTGACATACGCCATACGCGGAACCTTGTATTCCTCAGCCTGACGCCAAACGGTCTCAGACTGCGGCTCAACGCCGCCCTTTGCGCAGAAAACCGTTACGGAACCATCGAGAACACGCAGGGAACGCTCAACTTCAACGGTGAAGTCAACGTGGCCCGGGGTGTCGATGATGTTGATACGGTTCTGGTGACCGTTTCTGTCCGGCCAGAAGCACGTCGTAGCAGCGGAAGTAATCGTGATACCTCTCTCCTGCTCCTGTGCCATCCAGTCCATCGTAGCGGAACCGTCGTGGGTCTCGCCGATCTTGTAGTTGACGCCTGTGTAATAAAGGATACGCTCGGTCGTTGTTGTTTTACCGGCATCGATGTGCGCCATGATGCCGATATTTCTTGTAAATTCAAGTGGTACCTGACGGGCCATATAATCCTCCTTAATACGTTTACAGGTAAATTACCATCTGTAATGTGCGAAAGCCTTGTTGGCTTCTGCCATCTTATGCGTATCGTCACGCTTCTTAGCAGCGCCGCCGGCGCCGTTCAGAGCGTCAAGGATCTCTCCGGCCAGTCTCTCCTTCATCGTCTTTTCAGAACGAAGTCTGGAATAGCTCGCCATCCAACGCAGACCCAGGGTCTGACGTCTCTCCGGACGAACCTCGATCGGAACCTGATAGTTCGCACCGCCAACACGGCGTGCCTTAACCTCCAGGCTCGGCATTACGTTCTCCATAGCCTGCTCGAAAACCTCCAGAGCGTTCTTGCCCGTCTTCTCTTCGACGATCTCGAATGCTTCGTAAACGATCTTCTGAGCTACGCCCTTCTTACCATCATACATGATGTTGTTAATCAGGCGTGTGACCAGTTTGGAATTATACATAGGATCCGGCAAAACATCGCGTTTTGCTACATTGCCTCTTCTTGGCATAGTCTTCCCTCCTTCACATAATAGTATGAATTCATCGGTACTCGAAAGCACAAGCTCCCGCCGGCTAAGAAAAGGTATTTACGCACGATAATCAGTAGCTTATCTATTATAAATACCCTTAAAGCGAATTTCGCTTTTCCGGTCAAAAGTTCATTGTGTAACGATTAAATTTGGCTCTTTAAAGAAATTACTTCTTTGCAGCGCCGGCCTTCGGTCTCTTAGCGCCGTACTTGGAACGAGCCTGCATACGCTTTGCAACACCCTGCGCGTCAAGCGTGCCGCGGATGATGTGGTAACGTACACCAGGAAGGTCCTTAACACGACCGCCACGGATCATAACAACGCTATGCTCCTGCAGGTTGTGACCAACACCCGGGATGTAAGCGGAGACTTCGATACCGTTGGAAAGACGGACTCTGGCAATCTTACGAAGTGCGGAGTTCGGCTTCTTCGGGGTAGCAGTCTTAACAGCAGTGCAGACACCGCGCTTCTGGGGAGAATCCTGATCGATAGCAATTCTCTTCTTGGAGTTCCAACCCTTCAGCAGTGCCGGCGCCTTTGCCTTCTTCTCGGAAACTGCGCGACCTGTGTGAATCAACTGGTTAAATGTGGGCATATTGCACCTCCTTACACAATTTCTATATATGTCATGCGGGTTTATATTGCCCGCAGAACATGCGCCTATACAAAACAGTATCCTGTCCGTACAAAAAATCGCGCGGACAGGTCTGTTTTATGCGGTTTCAAAGGCGGTTCTGGCAGAAATTCTCAGATTTCATGCCCACAACACACCATTTGACATTATACACCGCTCATTATTCGTTTGTCAAGCCCTCTTCTGCATTCTGTGCGGAAGTTTTTTCCTCAAAGCTGCTTAAAGCGGCTACGGCCTCCTGGCTTAAAGAGCTGCTCGGCGCCGTCGGCGCAATTTCAACATTGGTGTAGCAGTCCATGCCGGTGCCGGCCGGAATCAGCTTACCGATGATGACGTTCTCCTTCAGGCCAAGCAGCGGGTCTACCTTGCCCTTGATGGCGGCGTCGGTCAGCACGCGTGTGGTCTCCTGGAAGGAAGCAGCGGAAAGGAAGGACTCGGTCGCCAGAGATGCCTTCGTGATACCGAGCAGCGTCGGCGTGAATGTCGCCTCGCGCAGGCCGGTCTCGCCGTTTGCAATTCTTGCGGCGATCTTCTCGTTTTCAAGAAGCGTGTCGTTCTTATCGACGAGCGCGCCGACGAGCAGCGGCGTGTCGCCCGCGTCTTCAATGCGCACCTTGCGCATCATCTGACGAACGATAACTTCGATGTGCTTATCATTGATATCAACACCCTGCATACGGTAGGTGCGCTGCACTTCCTCAATGAGGTAATCCTGCACCGCCTCCGGGCCGCTGATGGCGAGCACGTCGTGCGGGTTGACGGAGCCTTCGGTCAAGCGGGTGCCCTTTTCAACCACATCGCCCTCTTTTACGCTGAGGCGTGCGCCGAACGGGATGAGGTAGCTGCGCTGGTCGCCATCGCCGCGAACGACAATGTGGCGGTTCTTTTTGACCTCTTCAAAGCCGATCGTACCGCCGATCTCTGCGATGATTGCGAGATGCTTCGGCTTGCGGCTTTCAAACAGCTCACTGACACGCGGAAGACCCTGCGTGATATCTTCTGCGGATGCAACACCGCCGGTATGGAACGTACGCATCGTCAGCTGGGTACCCGGCTCGCCGATGGACTGTGCGGCAATGATACCAACCGCCTCGCCGACCGTGATCGGCTGGCCGTTTGCAAGGGAGGAACCGTAGCACTTCTTGCACACGCCGTGACGGGTGCGGCAGTTCAAAATAGAGCGGATCTTGATGTGCGTCGTGCCGCGGCTGATGATGAGGTCAGCTTCGGCGTCGCCAATCATCTTATCCTTAGAAACGAGCACGTTGCCATTCTCGTCGCAGTAATCGTCAAGCAGGTAGCGGCCCACAATACGCTCCTTGAGCGGCTCAATGGACTCGTTACCGGATTTGATCTCGAACACTTCCAGACCCTCGGTCGTACCGCAGTCATCCTGACGAACGATAACATCCTGAGAAACGTCAACCAGACGTCTGGTCAGATAACCGGAGTCAGCCGTTCTCAGAGCCGTATCGGCAAGGCCCTTACGAGCACCACGGGAGGAAATGAAGTATTCCAAAATGTTCAGGCCTTCACGGTAGTTCGCCTTGATCGGAATTTCGATCGTCTTACCGGACGTATTCGCGATCAGACCGCGCATGCCGGCCAGCTGACGGATCTGGTTCATAGAACCACGGGCGCCGGAGTCTGCCATCATGAAGATCGGGTTGTAACGGTCAAGGCCGTCCTGCAGGGCTTTCGTAACATCGTTCGTCGCCTTTTCCCAGGTCTTCAGAACCGCGCTGTAACGCTCGCCGTCGGAGAGGAAGCCGTCGCGGAAATCTGCGGTAATCTCGCTGATCTCTGCCTCTGCCTTTGCAAGAATCTCCTGCTTCTGCGGAGGAATAGTCGCATCGCAGACAGCAACGGTGATTGCGCCGATGGTGGAATACTTGTAGCCCTGTGCCTTAATGGCATCGAGCATTTCGCTTGTGACCGCCGTGCCGTGCTTTTTGATACACTTGTCGATGATCTTGCCGAGCTGCTTCTTGCCGACGAGGAAATCGACCTCAAACTTGAGGATGTTCTCCGGGTCGGTGCGGTCAACAAAACCGAGATCCTGCGGGATCGGGCGGTTGAAGATCATGCGGCCCATCGTCGTATCGACAAGGCCCGTATATGTCTGGCCGTTGTACTCCACGGTTCTTCTGACCTTGATCTTGGAGTGCAGCGTGATATATTTTGCGTCATACGCCATGAACGCTTCGTCCATGTTGCGGAATACCTTGCCTTCACCGATCTCTCCATCCTTATCGAGCGTAAGGTAATAAGAACCGAGAACCATATCCTGCGACGGGACCGCAACAGGGCTGCCGTCGGAAGGCTTTAAGAGGTTGTTTGCAGCCAGCATGAGGAAGCGTGCCTCTGCCTGTGCTTCTGCGGAAAGCGGCACATGCACAGCCATCTGGTCGCCGTCGAAGTCCGCGTTGAACGCGGTGCAGACGAGCGGATGCAGCTTAATGGCGCGGCCCTCAACGAGGACCGGCTCAAACGCCTGAATGCCCAGGCGGTGCAGCGTAGGTGCACGGTTCAGCATGACCGGGTGGTTCTTGATGACAATCTCCAGTGCGTCCCAAACCTCGCTCTTCGCGCGCTCTACGGCCTTTCTTGCAGCCTTGATGTTGCCAGCAGCACCGGTCTCGACAAGGCGCTTCATAACAAACGGCTTAAAGAGCTCCAGTGCCATTTCCTTCGGCAGGCCGCACTGGTACATTTTCAGCTCCGGGCCAACAACGATAACGGAACGGCCGGAATAGTCAACACGCTTACCGAGCAGGTTCTGACGGAAGCGGCCCTGCTTGCCCTTCAGCATATCGGAAAGGGACTTGAGCGGGCGGTTGTTCGGGCCGGTGACCGGTCTGCCGCGGCGGCCGTTGTCGATGAGGGCATCGACGGCTTCCTGCAGCATACGCTTCTCGTTGCGCACGATGATGTCCGGCGCGCCAAGCTCGATGAGTCTCTTCAGACGGTTGTTTCTGTTGATAACACGTCTGTACAGGTCGTTCAGGTCACTCGTTGCAAAGCGGCCACCGTCCAGCTGTACGAGCGGACGGATATCCGGCGGGATAACCGGCACGGCATCGAGAATCATCCACTCCGGGCGGTTGCCGGAGATGCGGAAGGATTCCACAACCTCAAGACGCTTGAGAATGTGCACGCGCTTCTGTCCCTGCGCGGTTTCGAGGTCTTTTTTGAGCTCTTCGCTGAGCTTTTCGCAGTCGATATCCTCGAGCAGCTTCTTCACAGCTTCAGCGCCCATGGACGCCTCGAAGTCGTCCTCATATTTTTCACGCATGTCGCGGTATTCCTTTTCGGTGAGCGTCTGCATCTTAGAGAGCTCACGGACGGAACCCGGATCCGTAACGATGTAAAGTGCGAAATACAGAACCTTTTCCAGTACGCGCGGGGAAAGGTCAAGAATCAGACCCATGCGGGACGGGATGCCCTTAAAGTACCAGATGTGCGAAACCGGCGCTGCAAGCTCAATGTGACCCATGCGCTCACGGCGGACCTTGCTGCGCGTCACTTCAACGCCGCAGCGCTCGCAGACCTTGCCCTTAAAGCAGATGCGCTTATACTTGCCGCAATGGCACTCCCAGTCCTTTGTCGGTCCGAAAATGCGCTCGCAGTAAAGGCCGTCGCGCTCCGGCTTCAATGTACGGTAGTTGATGGTCTCGGGCTTCGTGACCTCACCGTACGACCAGGAGCGAATCTGCTCGGGCGATGCAAGGCCGATCTTTATTGATTCAAAAACGTTAAACTCCATATATGCGATCCTTTCCTTTCACCCGAAATTAGAACTCGTCGTCGATGCCGTCAAACAAATCGTTATCGGAGCCTTCAAACTCATCATCGTCGCCGGTAGAGAAGAAGTCGTCCTCTTCCCCGTCTTCGTTCTCGATGGAATAGCCGTCGAAATCGCCGTCCGTTGCGACGTTTTCTTCATCAAAGACCTGATCGCCCGGGGTGAGACCCACATCATCGTCATCGTCGAAGCTCTGGCGCAGGTCAATCTCCTCGTTGTCCTTATCCAGCACCTTGATGTCAAGGCCGAGTGCCTGCAGTTCCTTGATAAGAACGCGGAAGGATTCCGGAATGCCCGGCTTCGGCACGTTCTGGCCCTTAACGATAGCTTCGTAGGTCTTTACACGGCCCACAACGTCGTCGGACTTCACCGTCAGAATCTCCTGCAGGGTGTAAGCCGCGCCGTAAGCCTCCAATGCCCAAACTTCCATTTCGCCGAAGCGCTGGCCGCCGAACTGCGCCTTGCCGCCCAAAGGCTGCTGGGTAACGAGGGCATACGGACCAGTGGAACGGGCGTGAATCTTATCGTCAACAAGATGATGGAGCTTGAGGTAGTACATGTAGCCAACGGTAACCGGGTTATCGAAATACTCGCCGGTACGACCGTCACGCAGACGGAACTTGCCGTCCTCACTCATGCCCGCCATGCGGAAGCACTCGCGGATATCCGCTTCGTGTGCGCCGTCGAATACCGGGGTCATAATCTTCCAACCGAGTGCGTTTGCCGCCATGCCGAGGTGAACCTCGAGAACCTGTCCGATATTCATACGGGACGGAACGCCCAACGGGTTCAAAACGATGTCAAGCGGTGTACCGTCCGGCAGGAACGGCATCTCTTCCATCGGCAAAATGCGGGAAACAACACCCTTGTTACCGTGGCGGCCGGCCATCTTATCGCCGACGGAGATCTTTCTCTTCTGTGCGATATAGCAGCGCACGACCTTGTTGACGCCGGGGCTCAGCTCATCGCAGTTGTCTCTTGTGAAGACCTTAACGTCCACAATGGTGCCGTACTCGCCGTGCGGAACACGGAGGGACGTATCGCGAACCTCGCGGGCCTTTTCACCGAAGATGGCGCGCAGCAGGCGCTCTTCGGCGGTCAGCTCGGTTTCGCCCTTCGGCGTGACTTTACCGACCAGAATGTCGCCGGCGTGAACCTCCGCACCCACACGAATGATGCCGCGGTCATCAAGGTCGCGCAGCAGATCTTCGTTGACGTTCGGGATGTCGCGGGTAATCTCTTCCGCGCCGAGCTTTGTATCTCTGGCTTCCATCTCATACTCTTCGATATGGATGGAGGTATAAACGTCGTCGCGTACGATTTTCTCGTTCAGCAGGACGGCGTCCTCGTAGTTGTAGCCTTCCCAGGTCATGAAGCCGATGAGCGCGTTCTTGCCGAGCGCGATCTCGCCGTTCTTAATGGCCGGGCCGTCCGCCAGAACATCGCCCACTTCAACGCGGTCGCCGCGGTTGACGATCGGGACCTGGTTGATGCAGGTGCTCTGGTTGGAACGCATGAACTTTGTGACGACATAGTCGTCGATATCGCCGTTATCAGTCGTCACGCGAATGAGGTCTGCGCTGACGCTCTTAACGACGCCTGCGCGTTCGCACAGGACGCAGACGCCGGAGTCAACGCCTGCTTTATACTCCATGCCGGTACCGACGATCGGAGACTCGGTGCGGAGCAGCGGAACTGCCTGACGCTGCATGTTCGCGCCCATCAGAGCACGGTTCGCGTCATCGTTTTCGAGGAACGGGATCATCGCCGTTGCAACGGAGAAGACCATACGCGGGGAAATATCCATGTAATCGACGCGGGTCGGCTCAACCTGAATGAACTCGCCCTTGAAACGTGCGAGAACGCTGTCGTTTGCAAAGGTGTTGTCTTCATTCAGCTTTTCGTTTGCCTGCGCAACGATGAACTCGTCTTCCACGTCCGCCGTCATGTAAACGACTTCGTCCGTGACCTTGCCCGTCGCCTTATCAATCTTTCTGTACGGCGCCTCAATGAAGCCGTAGTGATTGATTCTTGCGAACGTTGCAAGGTAGGAGATCAGACCGATGTTCTGACCTTCCGGGGATTCGATTGGGCACATGCGGCCGTAGTGTGTGTAGTGAACGTCTCGAACCTCGAAGCTCGCACGGTCACGGGAAAGACCGCCCGGGCCCAAAGCGGAGAGACGGCGCTTATGCGTCAGCTCGGCCAGCGGGTTCGTCTGGTCCATGAACTGGGACAGCGGAGAAGAACCGAAGAACTCCTTGATCGCTGCAACGACCGGACGGATATTGATGAGAGAATGCGGTGTAAGGGATTCCATATCCTGACCCTGCAGCGTCATGCGCTCGCGGATCACGCGCTCCAAGCGGGAGAAGCCGATGCGGAACTGGTTCTGCAGCAGCTCGCCGACGGAACGGATACGGCGGTTGCCGAGCTGGTCGATATCGTCCGTAAAGCCGAGGCCGACAGCAAGGCAGGTCATGTAGTTGATGGAGGAGAAAATATCATCAATGATGATGTGGTTCGGGATCAACTCGTCATGACGTGCGGTGAGCTGCTCTTTGAGCTTCTCTTCGTCGTCGCCGCACTCTTCGAGAATCTCGGAGAGCACTGCGTAGCGCACACGTTCGTTGATGCCGCACTCTGCCTCTGCATCAAAGGAAACGTATTTTGCGATATCGACCATGCCGTTTGAGATGACCTTCGTCTCCTTGTCGTCCTCAAGAGCAACCCAGGCGGTGGTCACACCGGCGTTGTCGATGTCTTCGGCAAGCGTGCGAGACACAACGGTGCCCGCCTCTGCCATCACCTCGCCGGTCGCCGGGTTGACGATCGGGCGGGAAAGCTGACGGCCGGTGATTCTGCCGGCAAGGTTCAGCTTCTTATTGTACTTATAACGGCCGACTCTGGAGAGGTCGTAGCGTCTCGGGTCGAAGAACAGGCCGTTCAAATGGAACTGCGCGCTTTCAACCGTGGGCGGCTCGCTCGGACGGAGCTTTCTGTACACCTCAAAGAGGCCTTCCTCCATGGTGTGCGTGGTATCCTTATCGATGGTCGCAAGGATGCGCTCGTCTTCGCCGAAGTATTCCTTGATCTCTTCGTCGGTGCCGAGACCGAGTGCGCGGATGAACGCGGTCATCGGGAGCTTTCTGTTTTTATCGATACGCACGTAGAGCACGTCGTTCACATCGTTTTCGTACTCCAGCCATGCGCCGCGGTTCGGAATGACGGTGGAAGAGAAAAGCTGTTTGCCTGTTTTATCGTACTCCATCTTATAATAGACGCCCGGAGAACGAACAAGCTGGGAAACGATAACACGTTCTGCGCCGTTGATCACAAAGGTGCCGGACGGTGTCATCAGCGGGAAATCGCCCATGAAGACTTCAGATTCCTTGATCTCGCCCGTTTCCTTGTTGAGAAGGCGTGCAGTGACGCGCAGGGCTGCCGCATAGGTAGCATCGCGCTCTTTGCATTCCGTTACCGTGTAATTGGGTTTTTCGTCGAGCTTGTAGTTCACGAAGTCCAGAACCAGATTTCCGTTGAAATCCGTAATGCCGGAGACGTCGTCAAAAACTTCCTTCAGACCTTCCTTCAGGAACCAGTCGTAGGAATTTTTCTGAATCTCGATCAGGTTCGGCATATCGAGAACTTCATTGATGTGCGAGAAGCTCATGCGTGTGTTCTTGCCAAGCTGTACCGGCTTAACATTCACCATTGACTCAACCACTCCATTCTTAGTATTTGACCCGTGTTTTTAAGCAAAATCACTTAAAAACGGCGGAAAGAATATCCGTTCATGTGAATTTTATAGATTATGCTTGATTATTTTTCGGAACTGTGTTATAATGCAGATCAGAGAAAGAAATGGCATATCTATCCATGATGATACATTGTAATATGATACACCGTATCTGTGGATTTGTCAAGCCTTTTCCCGAAATTTTTCGAGTTTTATTCCCTTTTTCTTTTCTCAAATTCCAAAGCAGAATAAATTGAATTTTGACCCGTATACCCGATAGCACATGGACCTTGTAAACTGCAATCGGGCTTTATTTTTATCCGCTGCTAATCATTTTAATTTGAGGAGGAACACTGTATGAAAAAGCATTTCGCAAAGCAGATTTTCGCCGCGGCCCTTGCAATCAGCTTCGTGTGCGGGCTTTCGGCATGCCGTGAACGCGAAGAAGAGCAACTCTCGTTAAAGCCGGTGATTTATCTTTATCCGGAAGAAGAAACGGACGTCTCGGTTACGCTCGCGTACGACGGAACGCTCACTTGCACCTACCCGAATTACAAAACCGGCTGGCATGTTTCGGCAAAACCTGACGGTACTCTGACGGACGAGGGCGGCCAAACGTATAACTACCTGTACTGGGAAGGCACGGACAGCGCGGAATACGACCTTTCCCACGGCTTCTGCGTAGCGGGCAGCGACACCGCCGCTTTCCTCGAAAATGCTTTGCGCGACCTCGGACTCACCCGCAAAGAAGCGAATGAATTCATCGTGTACTGGCTTCCCCAGATGCAGGAAAATCCCTATAATCTCATCGCGTTTCAGTCCGACTGCTATACGCAGGTGGCGCAGCTGGATATCTCCCCCGCGCCCGACACGCTCCTTCGGGTCTTTATGGCGTGGAAACCGCTTGAAGAGAAAGTCGACATTCCCGCGCAAACGCTCACCGCTCCCGCCCGCGACGGCTTCACAGCGGTGGAATGGGGCGGCAGCCGCATAAACTGAGCCGCAGCTCTTGCCCGTGCAGCGTCTCACGGCGTTCATATCGCTTAAAAACACGCAAAACCTTCCCGGTTTCCAAACGGAAACGAAACCGGGAAGGTTTTTGTTTTGTTTATGTTGAATTTTGGATGCCGAAGAAATTAAGTTAAAAAGCGAAAGCCACTTTCAAAACGAATTCTTGCGTTTTAAGTATGTACTTGCGTGTACTTTCACGCGGGTTCGCTTACGTTTCTGCTTCTTTTATCGGCGTTTCGTCCGCCTCGGTATCCTCGCAGGCGCAGATGGACGCGAACGTGTAGGACTCCAGCTTATTGCGCACAAGCTGCGAGACCTCACCGTAGATGTGATGCAAACGGCACGAGGTGCGCTGGCAGCTGTACGCATCGCCCTGGCAGCGGGAAATCATATACGGCCCCTCCACCGCCTCGATCACGCTGCGCAGCGTGATCTCCTTCGGCGGCTTTGCAAGCTCATAGCCGCCCTTTGCGCCCTTATACGAGCGCACGATGCCGTCCGAAACGAGCGTGCGCAGGATCTTCAGCGTAAAGCGCAGCGTGACGTTTGTGCGCTCCGAGATCGTTTTGGCATCTGCGCGCCCGGGGTTCACGGCCAAAAATTCCACGATGCGGACTGCGTAGTCCGCTTCCAGTGTCATGTGCATGGTATGTGCCTATCCTTTCGGGATCAATCCAGAAAATCCTTCAGCTTCTTGCTGCGGCTCGGGTGACGGAGCTTTCTGAGCGCCTTTGCTTCAATCTGGCGGATACGCTCACGGGTGACATTGAATTCCTTGCCCACTTCCTCGAGCGTGCGGCTTCTGCCGTCCTCAAGGCCGAAGCGCAGGCGCAGCACCTTTTCCTCACGCGGGGTGAGGGAATCGAGCACATCGCCGAGCGTTTCGCGCAGCAGCGTATGGGAAGCGGCATCTGCCGGGGCCGGTGCGTCGTCATCCGGGATAAAGTCGCCGAGGTGGCTGTCCTCTTCCTCGCCGATCGGCGTTTCAAGGGAGACAGGCTCCTGTGCGACGCGCATGATCTCGCGCACTTTATCAACCGGCATATCGAGCTCGTCGGAGATTTCCTCCGCGGTCGGCTCATGGCCGCTCGTGTGGAGCAGCTGGCTGGAGACCTTCTTCACCTTATTGATGGTCTCCACCATGTGCACCGGGATACGGATGGTGCGGGCCTGGTCGGCGATGGCGCGCGTGATGGCCTGACGAATCCACCACGTTGCGTAGGTGGAGAACTTGAATCCCTTTGTATAATCGAACTTTTCAACAGCCTTGATGAGGCCGAGATTGCCCTCCTGAATGAGGTCAAGGAACTGCATGCCACGGCCGAGATAGCGCTTCGCGATGCTGACGACAAGACGCAGGTTCGCTTCGGAAAGGCGCTTCTTCGCGGCTTCGTCGCCGTCCTTGATGGCGATGGCAAGGCGCACTTCTTCTTCGGAGGAAAGCAGCGGCACGCGGCCGATCTCTTTCAGGTAAACTTTGACCGGGTCATCGATGGCGACGCCTTCCATGCCCATGCCGGCATCAAAATCGTCCGTATCTGCGCCGGATACTTTGGAAAGGTCGATGTCATCAATCTGGATATCGCTGAAGTCATCGATAATCTCAATGCCGTGCGATTCCAGTGTATCATAGAATTTTTCAATGTGCTCCGGGTCGAAATCCAATTCGCCGATGGCGTCGAGGATCTCCTTTGTGGTGAGCTGGCCTTTGCTTTTGCCGAGCTCAATCAGATCGCGGATCACGGTTTTCTTATCGGG
>UMDS01022649.1_pt1 | contig 12298 bp, 10 predicted proteins | sample 1964551 | NCBI WGS metagenome assembly UMDS01 (sample SAMEA4836000, study PRJEB28245) | human gut metagenome | biome: gut microbiome; material: fecal sample | place: Denmark | collected 2008
GACCCCCTGCTTGTAAGGCAGGTGCTCTAACCAGCTGAGCTATACCCCCAAACAGCATCGCTTTTCAGAAATTTTTCAACAGAACTTGCGGTTCTTTTGAAGTCTTATGTCTTCCAGCGACGTTGTATATATTACCACATGCTTATTAAAAAGTCAATACCTTTTCCGAAACTTTTTCAAAAAAGTTATTTTGAGACATTTTTACGCTTTTCGCGCACGCTTTCGGCAAGCTCGTGCAGCTCCTCTTTTGTGAAGTAATACTTGCGGCAGCAGTACGGACACACCGCTTCCACCTTGCCGTCCACAGCCGGCAGCGTATCGATCTCATCCGGCTCCAAGGTCGCAAGGGCATTATAATACTTCTCACGGCTGCATGTGCAGGCGTAGTGCACGGGGATTTCCTCCAGCTTTTCGACTTCAAAGCCCGTGAGCGCCGTGTCAACCATCTGCTCCACGGTCATGCCCTTTGCAAGCATGGTGGTGACGGGCTCCAGCGTTGCGATATTCGCTTCCAGCTTTTCAATATCCTGCGGCAGCGCGCCGGGCAGCACCTGAATAAGCAAACCGCCTGCAAGCAGCACGCCGTTCGTGTTCGGGTCAACAAGAACGCCGAGTGCGCACACCGTGGGGATCTGCTCGCTCACGGCGTAATAATTCGTGATGTCCTCGGCGATCTCGCCGCTGACGAGCTCTACTTGGCCCATATACGGCTCGCCCGTACCGTAACTGCGGATGACACCGAGGCGGCCGTCTGTACCGACTGCGGCGCTGACGTCCAGCTTGCCGTTCGGCTTCAGGGGCACGTCTACGTTCGGATTGTCCACACAGCCGCGCACATTGCCGTGGCTGTCGGAAATTGCCGTGACGGTGCCGATGGGACCGCCGCCGTTTATGCGCAACGTGAGCGTGGCATGCTCTTGCTTTTGCATAGCGCCCATGACGGACGCCGCGGTAAGCAGTCTGCCAAGCGCAGCGGAAGCCGTGGCACTGAGGCCGTGCAGCCTCTGCGCGGTATATACCGTATCGCTTGAATCGATTGCGGAGGCCATAAGTGCACCGTCCGATGTGATGCAGCGAATAATCCTATCCAATGAAATTCTTCCTTTCGGAGCGTTTTACGGAGCAATATCGTCCTTAAAAACGCCGTTTTGTGAGTTTGTGATGTGTGCAGCGAAGATAATGCGCTGCTCCTCCGGCTTCGGCGCGTCGAAAGAGAGGTCACCGAAGACCTCCACTCTATCAAAACCGGACTTTTTCAGCATTTCCGTCAACTTCTCCACGCTGTATGCGTGCTCAAAGAAATGCTCGCTGCTGCGCGTATAGACCTTGCCCTCTTTCTCAAAGAAATCGAGAGAGATCGCCACACTGTGATCCTGCGGATTATAGCGGTTCTGCCATGCGCAGTAAATATCCGCAAGGTCGTAAATATAGGTGTTGTTGCCCAGCACCTTTTCGTGCTTATAGAGCGTGTTTACGTCGAAAATGAACCAGCTGTCGTTATCCATGAAAAACGCCACGCGGTCAAATGCCGCCTGCACCTGCGCTTCGCCGGAGAGGTGGTTGATGCTGTCCAGCGAACAGAACACCGTGTTGACCGTGCCGAACAGGTCGAGCGTCTGCATTTTCTGGCAAAGGAACATCACATCAGCTTCCATGTCGTAAGCCTTGTCCTTCGCTTCGGACAGCATGGCGATGGAGCCGTCCACGCCGTACACATCCATGCCAAGCTTATAAAGCTCCAGCGTAAGGCTGCCGGTACCGCAGGCAAGGTCTAAGACGATGCCCGGTTCATGGTGGAGATGCTCGAGCAGCTTCTTCAAATACGCCGCGCGGCCCTTATAATCCACATTCGCGGTCAACGCATCGTAATAGCGCGCAAAAACGTCGTAGCCGGCCATTAGTCCTCTTTTCCGCCGCCGGTCAACAGGCGCTCAAAAATCAGCGTGTAGCCGTCGCTGCCGTAATTCAAAGAGCGATTGACACGGCTGATGGTCGCAGTGGAAGCGCCGGTCTTATCGACGATGTCGCTGTACACGTGGCGCTCGCTGAGCATTTTGGCAACCGCAATGCGCTGCGACATGGCTTTCAGTTCCGGCACGGTGCAGAGATCTTCAAAAAATTTATAGCATTCCTCTCGGTTTTTCAGCGTGAGAATAGCATCAAAAAGGAAATCAACGTTTTCATCATGCAGTTTGGTGTTCATTGTTTCTGTGTTCCTTTCTTTATGAATTTGCATCCGAAAACGGCGCATTTATGCCATAAAGCACCAAATGCGCCGTCTTTTCGTCAACGAGGTTCTTTACTTTTTTATTTTAACATACAAAAGCACAAAAGTAAACACCGAAATCAAGAAATTTTTGCACAGCAGTGCGTGAAATCACACATCGTTGCGCACGAGGTCTTCATAGGTCTCCCCTTTGATAATGACACGGGATTCTCCGCCGCGAACCATGACGACCGGAGGACGCGTGTTGCGGTTGTAATTCGATGCCATGGAGTAGTTGTACGCACCGGTGGAGAGCACCGCCAGAATATCGCCGACCTCGGGCTTTTGAATGAGCGTGTTCTCCTGAATGAGGTCGCCGCTTTCGCAGCACTTGCCGGCAATGGTCGCCGTAAAGTCTGCGGGCTCGTTCGCCTTATTTGCGATGAGGCAAGTGTAATCCGACTGATAGAGCGCGTAACGCGGGTTTTCATACATGCCGCCGTCAATAGCCACATATGTACGCACATTCGGGATGGTCTTGATATCGCCGACGGTGTACAGCGTGAGGCCGGCCTCGCACACAATGGAGCGTCCCGGCTCAATGTAAATATACGGCACCTGAATACCGTACTCCTTGCAGGCAGCATGCACGGCTTCGGAAACGTCGCTCATGTAATCTTCATACGGCACGGCTGCATCGGCTTCCTTGTACTTTACGCCGAAGCCGCCGCCGAGGTTGAGGTGTGTCAGCGTTTTACCAAGCTCTGTATGGATCTTGTTATAGAACTTCAGCATGACCTGCGCCGCCAGCACGAACGGGGCTTTGTCGAAAATCTGCGAGCCGATGTGGCAGTGCAGACCGATGAGCTCTACATTTTCGCACGCGACGGCTTCCTTTACGGCTTCAAACGCCTCGCCGTTTTCAAGCGCAAAGCCGAACTTGGAATCGATCTGACCCGTGCGGATAAACTCATGCGTGTGGGCGTCAATGCCGGGCTTGATGCGCATGGAAATGGACGTAACGACGCCTTTTTCCGCAGAGAGCTTTTCAATGCGGTGCAGCTCGTTTAAGTTATCAACGACAATGTCGCCTACGCCGCTTTCAAGCGCATAGCGGAGTTCCTGCATTGTTTTATTGTTGCCATGGAAATGAATGTGTTTTGCATCCACACCCGCTGCAAGGGCGGTATACAGCTCGCCGCCGGAGACGACGTCGAGGTCTAAGCCTTCTTCGGTCACGATACGGCAAATCTCTTTGCAGCAGAACGCCTTACTGGCATACAGCGCGGTGCCTTTTCCGTTATAGTGGCGCTCAAACGAAGACTTATAGCGGCGGCAAACGCTGCGGATCTCATCTTCGCTCATCACATACAGCGCGGTGCCGTACTTTTCGGCAAGCTCCACGGTGTCGCAGCCGCTGATCGTCAGGTGGCCTTTTTCATTGACATTGTAACAATCGGATACAAACATATTTTCATTCCCTTCAAAAAGTGGTGGATCTATACTTCGCAGCTGCTCAGTTACCCAAAACGGCAGCTTCGATATGCTGTTTCAGCGTCTCCAAACCGAAACCGGTCTGGGAGGAATACGGGATGAACGGGATTTCATGCTCACGGAACAGGTCCTCGAAATACGCGTTCTGCGTGTTGAACTGCGTTTTGTTCAGCTTATCGCTTTTCGTACAGACGACGAGGAACGGCAGATCACGCTCGATAAGGAAGTTAATCATATCGAAATCGTCCGCAGTCGGCTCATGGCGCATATCGAGAATTTGGATGACGAGCGCCACGTTACGCTCTGCATCAAAATATCCCTGCATCAGCTTTGCCCAGCGCTGCTTTTCGCTTTGTGAAACCTTGGCGTAGCCGTAGCCCGGCAGGTCTACAAAGCGGCACTCCGGCAGACGAAAAAAGTTGATGGTCGCCGTTTTTCCGGGCGTGGCGCTGACGCGTGCAAGCGCCTTGCGGTTGACGAGCTTATTGATGAGCGAGGATTTTCCCACATTGGATTTACCGGAAAAAACGATCTCCGGCAAGTCCGACTTTTTGAGCTGATCCGCGCGACCGGCGGCAGCTTCAAATTCTACTGACTGAAAATTCACGGTGTTCCCCTTACTGTCTGAGTGTCTGTACGCCGTGCGCGGGCTCCGGGCAAGGCGTATTCGGCTTGGTTTCTCTGTTTAAAAGCCCGGGCATGGCGATGGGCAGCACCTCATCGATACGGCGCACCGGCACAAACCGCACGTTATCCTTGACGACCTGATCGACTTCGGCGAGATCCGCGATGTTCCCGTGCGGGATGATGACGGTCTTCATGCCGTTTTTATACGCCGCCATGGATTTTTCGCGCAGGCCGCCGATGGGCAGCACGCGCCCCTGCAGCGTGATCTCACCCGTCATGGCGATGTCGTGCGCGATGGGCTCTTCGCACAGCGCGGACGTGACGGCGGTTGCCATGGCGATACCGGCAGACGGACCGTCCTTCGGTACGGCGCCCTCCGGCGCGTGGATGTGGATATCCTTCTTCGCATAGAAATCCGGGCTGATGCCGAGCGTTTCCGCGCGGGTGCGAATGCAAGTGATCGCCGTTGTGGCGGATTCCTTCATCACATCGCCGAGCGAGCCGGTAAGCTGAATTTTGCCCGTGCCGTTCATCACGGCAACTTCGATGGGCAGCAGCTCGCCGCCGACGCTTGTCCACGCAAGACCGTTCACAAGGCCGATCTCATTGCGGCGCTCTTCTTTATCCTTCGCAAACTTTGCCGGGCCGAGCAGGTCTTCAAGGTCGGCGGGCTTCACGGAATAAGACTTGAAATCTTCCTCCGTGACGATGCGACGCGCGACTTTGCGGCAAATGGTGCCGATGGTGCGCTCCAATGTGCGCACGCCGGCTTCGCGGGTGTAGTCTTCGATGATTGCGTGCAGTGCCTTCGGTGTGAAGCGCAGCTGCGCCGCCTTGATGCCGTGCTTTTTCAACTGCTTCGGCACCAAATATTTCGAGACAATGTGGAACTTTTCCTCCGCCGTGTAGCTGCCGAGCGTAATGACGTCCATGCGGTCATACAGCGGACCCGGAATGGCGGAAGCGTCGTTTGCCGTGGTGACAAACAGCACGTGGCTGAGGTCGAACGGCAGGTCGATGTAATGGTCCTGAAACGCGCTGTTCTGTTCGGGATCGAGCACCTCAAGCAGCGACGCGGACGGATCGCCCTTAAAGCTCTGACCGAGCTTATCGATCTCATCGAGCAGGATGAGGGGGTTATTCGTGCCCGCCTGCTTCACAGCCGCCATGATGCGACCCGGCATGGAGCCGACGTAGGTGCGGCGATGGCCCATGATGTCCGCTTCGTCGCGCACGCCGCCGAGGGAAACACGCACGTACTTGCGGCCGGTCGCCTCGGCGATAGAGCGCGCAATGGACGTTTTGCCAACGCCCGGCGGGCCGACAAGGCAAATGATCTGCCCTGTCGCCTGGTCAGAGAGCTTGCGCACGGCGAGCGTCTCCAAAAATCTTGCTTTAACCTTTTCCATGCCGTAATGGTCGCGGTTGAGAATTTTCTCCGCGCGGTCGAGGTCCAAGCGCTCCTTGGAACTCGTGTTCCACGGCAGCTCAAGGCACGTTTCGAGGTACACGCGCATGACGGAGCCCTCATGCGAGCCGTATGGCATTTTGGCGAGGCGATCGCACTCTTTTAAGAGCTTTTCGCGCGCGACCTGCGGCAGGTTTAATTTTTCTATTTTCTGACGGAATTCGTCGGATTCCTCCTGCGGGTTATCCTCTTCGCCAAGCTCGCTTGCAATGGCGCGCATCTGCTCGCGCAGCATGTAAACGCGCTGATTTTCATCCATTTGCTCCTGCGCCTTTTGCGAAATCTCACGTTCGAGCGATAAGACTTTGATTTCATCGCTCAAAATATCATTGAGTTTTGCAATGCGCTTTTCCGGGTGGAGCTCATCGAGAATGCACTGCTTCTGCTCGAAATCGAGCGAGATGTTCGCTGCGATAAAGTCGGCCAAATCACCGCAGTCCTTCTGCTGCATAACGCCGAGCAGAATATCCGGCGGCACCTGACGGAACCAGCGGATGTACTCTTCAAATCTCTCCTGTGCAATGCGGCTGAGCGCTTCCGTTCTTGCGGTGTGGCGTGCGGCGATCGGCTTGCACACGCACACGCTGCCCGTGAGGTACGGCTCATTTTGCACAACGGACATAATCTCCGCGCGCTCGATGCCTTCCACATGCAGCTTGATGCCGTTATCTGCGGTGTGTACTACCTGCTTGATGCGGGCGATGACACCAATTTTATAGAGGTCTTCCGCCATGGGCTCGCTTTCCGAAAGGTCAGTCTGCGTGACGATGAACAGCTCGCGGCTATCCGTATCCAGCGCCGCTTTGGCGGCCAGAACGGACTTTTTTCTGCCGATATCAAACTGCACGATCATGCCGGGGAACACGACGAGTCCGCGTACGGCGAGTACCGGCAGAACTCTCTCTTCCTCAAGTATGGTTTCTTTCATAAAATTATCAAATCCTTATAAATCAGACAAGGCTGCGCAGCAGGGATCGCTGCACAGCCTGTATGATGATCACTATGATGCCGAATCCTTGCGAGCGCGCCGTTTGGGTTGTGTCATTTTGATCTTTACCGGGACGCGGTCGGGATTGTGCACGATTTCAGGCGCAGCGCCGTTCTCTACCGAATCCTTGGTAACGGTGATCTTTTCGATCGTATAATCGCTCGGGACCTCAAACATCAGATTCTTCAGCGTATCTTCCATAATGGAACGCAGGCCACGGGCGCCGGTCTTGCGGGCAATGGTCTTTTCCGCAATGGCGTCAAGCGCTTCGGGTGTGAACTCCAAATCGACCTTATCAAGGTCAAAGAGCTTCTTATACTGGCTGACAAGGCAGTTTTTCGGCTCTGTGAGGATGCGCACAAGTGCGGCTTTGTCGAGGTCGCTCAGCGCGGTGATGACCGGCAGACGACCGACAAGCTCCGGGATGAGGCCGAACTTGACGAGGTCGTGCGGGGTAACTTCTTTCATCCACTCCGTGTTATCAAGCTCGTCTTTGCTCTTGATGACCGAGTTAAAGCCCAGCGTCTGCGCTTCGGTGCGGCGCTGAATGACGCTTTTAAGGCCGTCGAACGCACCGCCGCAGATGAAGAGGATGTTCGAGGTATCGATGTTGATGACCTCCTGCTGCGGGTGCTTTCTACCGCCCTTTGGCGGGACGCCGGCAATGGTACCCTCCAGAATTTTGAGCAGTGCCTGCTGCACGCCCTCGCCGCTGACGTCACGCGTGATGGACGGGTTTTCGGACTTTCTGGAGATCTTATCGATCTCATCGACATAGATGATGCCGTGCTCGGCACGCTCAATGTCGTAATCTGCTGCCTGAATGAGACGCAGCAGGATGTTTTCGACGTCTTCGCCGACATAGCCGGCTTCCGTCAGAGTCGTTGCGTCCGCAATGGCAAACGGAACGTCCAAAAGCTTTGCAAGCGTCTGCGCAAGATAGGTCTTGCCGACGCCGGTGGGACCAAGCAGCAGCACGTTGCTCTTTGCAATCTCCACGCCGCCGTCTTCACCGCTGAAGAAAATGCGCTTATAGTGGTTATAGACCGCCACCGCGAGCGTCATTTTGGCTTCGTCCTGCCCGATGACGTATTCATCGAGCTGCTTTTTGATCTCCTGCGGCTTCGGCAGCACCATTTCGGCGCGCGGCTTGTCTTTCGGCTGCGGGCGGCCGCGGTGGAGAGAATCTTCATCCGCGATGATGTCCATGCAGAGTTCTACGCATTCGTCACAGATATACACGCCGTTGCCGGAGATCAGGCGCTTTGCCTGCGACTGCGGCTTCCCGCAGAAGGAGCAGCGCACTTCGTTATCATTTCCGAAATTATTCGGCATGAAAACACGCCCTTTCGTTATTTCGATTTCGTTGCGATGACCTTATCAATAAGGCCGTACTCCATGGCCTGCTGTGCGGTCATGAAGTTATCGCGCTCCGTATCCTTGCAGATGACTTCGTACGGCTGACCCGTACGCTCTGCGAGGATGGTGTTGAGGCTCTTCTTCGTCTGAAGAATACGCTCTGCCTGAATCTGGATATCCGTAGCCTGACCCTGCGCACCGCCGGACGGCTGATGGATCATAATCTCGGCGTTCGGCAGCGCATAGCGCTTGCCCTTTGCGCCGGCAGCCAGCAGGAACGCACCCATGGAAGCTGCCATGCCCATGCAGATGGTGGAAACATCGCACTTGATGTACTGCATGGTATCATGGATCGCCATGCCGGCGCTGATGACGCCGCCGGGGCTGTTGATATACAGGCTGATGTCCTTATCGGGGTCCTGACCCTCGAGATACAGAAGCTGTGCTACGACAAGGCTTGCCGTGGTATTGTTCACCTCGTCGTTCAGCATGATGATTCTATCGTTGAGAAGACGGGAGAAAATATCGTAGGAACGCTCTCCTCTGCTCGTCTGCTCCACAACATAAGGTACCAAACTCATCGTACAAACTCCTTTCGCGCTTCTTTTGCTTCGCCCGCTGTCCGATGCAGGGACAGCGGGCGAAAGAAGCGATATATGATATGCTGTTACTATAATACTAACCGTAAAGGCGGTAAATTATTCCTCGGTCTTAGCTTCAGCTGTTTCCTCGGTTTTTTCTTCCGCTGCCTTCTTGGTGCTCTTTCTTCTGGTGGTCTTCTTTGCCGGCTTTTCTGCCTTTACGGAAGCGTTTTCCTTAACAAAGTCGATCGCCTTCTGGTTTTTAAGGTCTGCTCTGATCTGCGTCTCTGCAACGAGGTTCTTGATCTGCGCGACTTCCATATTGTACTGCTTTGCGAGTTTCTCGTATTCTTCCTCAACAGCCTCATCGGAAACTTCGAGGTTCTCAAGCTCAGCAATCTTCTCAAGTGCGAGTCTCAGCTTAAGCTGCTTCTCGGACTGCGGTCTGAACTGCTCCTTGATGGCGTTGACGTCCATGCCGGTGTACTTGAGATAGGTCTCGAGGTTCAGCCCCTGAGACTGGAGGCGGTATGCGAAGTTGTTGATGCTCTCCTCAACTTCCTGCTCGTACATCTCTTCCGGAATCTCGCCCTGTACCTTCTCGATGAGTGCATCAAAGATCTGGTTCTCAACGTTCATCTCTTCCTGCTTCTCGCGGTCGCTCTGCAGCTTCTCGCGGAGGCTGTTCTTGTACTCGTCGAGCGTATCGAACTCGCTTACGTCCTTTGCGAACTCATCGTCGAGGGTCGGGAGCTCCTTGCGCTTGATCTGGTGCAGCTTGATCTTGAAGGTCGCGTCCTTGCCCTTGAGCTCTTCTGCCTGATAGTCCTCCGGGAACTTCACGCTGATCTCGAACTCATCGCCGACTTCATGGCCGACGATCTGATCTTCAAAGCCCGGGATAAACTGGCCGGAGCCGAGGGAAAGCTCGAAGCCTTCCGCTTTGCCGCCCTCGAAAGCCTTGCCGTCGCAGAAGCCCTCGAAATCGATGACTGCGGTGTCGCCCGTAAGCGCGCCTCTGTTATCGACATCGACCATTCTGGAGTTTCTGTCCTGAACCTTTACGAGCTCTGCGCTGACGTCCTCATCCGTAACTTCGACATTCTTCTTCGTAGCCTCGATGCCCTTGTAGCCTTCAATGGTAATCACCGGCTTCACAACAACGGTGAGCTTCAGTTCGATGCCGTTCTCGCGGGAAACGGAGGTAACGTCCGCATTGGAAACCGCGATGACTTCCAGACCGGAAGCTTCGATAGCGTCCTGCATAGCCGGGCGATAGAGCTTGTCCACAGCAGCTTCAAAGAACACGTTTTCGCCGTACATCTTCTCGATGACGGATCTCGGAGCATGACCCTTGCGGAAGCCCGGAACAGACATCTTCTTGCCCTCGGTCTTTGCGACCTCGGAGAGTGCTTTGTTGAAATCTTCAGCGGAGATTTCGACCTCCAGCTCATACTTGTTGGTTTCGGTTTTGTTGGTTGCCTTTAAATTCATTTCCTTCTATCCTCTCAAAAATAAATTACAATTTTATTTGGAACACGCGGGCGGATATACCCGTAATGCGCGATACCTTTTGACATTATAGCACACCTGTGCCGAATATTCCAGACAAACCTTTGAATTTTTTGATATTTTATAATTTGTTAAAAATTCAGCCGATTTCTGCGTCTTTTCGCACCAATTTCGGGGTGAAACGGATATAATCACACGAGACAAGGTGCATTTTTATGCCCCCATATTCACCAAGCGGCGCTTTTTTTGCGGCGTGATCGCCGTGAATGTGCCCGTAGTAGCACTCCTTTACGCCGTATGCCTGCATCGTATCCAGCAATTCTCGGCACTGTGCGGTATCATACGCCGGCGGGTAATGCAGGAACACGACGGGTGTGCCGCCGAGGGCTTTTGCGGCGTTTAAGGACGCGATGAGACGCCCGTTTTCGCGCGCGACGATTTTTTTATCCTCTGCCGTTTCGGCGTTATAGAGCCAACCGCGCGTGCCGCAGACCGTAATATCCCCCACACGCTCGGCGGAATTGAACACGAGCTGCATCGTTTTGAAGCCCTTTTGCGCAAAGAATGTCTCGATCTTGTTGCGCGTGGACCACCAGTAATCGTGATTGCCTTTTAACAACAGCTTTTTGCCCGGCAGACTTTCGATGAACGCGAAATCCTTTCCGGTCTCTTCCAGCCGCATGCCCCAGGAAATATCCCCGGCGATGACGACGGTATCCTCTTCGGTAACGAGGGCGCGCCAGTTTTTCTCCAGCCGCTCCACATAGTTTTCCCAGCCGCGGAACACATCCATCGGCTTATCTGTACCAAGGGAAAGGTGCAGATCGGCGATCGCGTACAGCGCCATTTTACACTCTGACCGTTTCGCGCACAAAATCTGCCATATCGGCAGCGGCGCAGGTGTTTTCAAAGCGGACGGGCTTCGTCCTTAACACTGTGATTGGCGCAGGGATCTTTGTGTTTGAAAGCTTCGCAAGCAGCTCGGCCTCCGCAAACGGATCTGCAGGCTTTTCGCAATCGAACGCGTCGAGCACGCTGTCCGGGAATTTATACGGGCTTGCAGTGGAAGCAATGACGGCGGGCGTGTTGTCGCCGGTCTCTTTCAAATACTGCTCGTAAACGCCGACCGCGACCGCCGTGTGCGTATCGCACAGGTAGCCGTCTTTTTCAAACGTATTGCGGATGACTTCAACGGTTTCCTGATCATCGCAGCAGCCGCCGTAGAACAGTGCGCGTACGGCATCGGCCGTCGCGGTGTCTACGGTGTATGCGCCGCCGCTTTGCAGGGCGTTCATCCAGCCCGTGAGCTTTTCGGTGTCTTCGCCGCACAAGTGGTAGAGCAGTCTTTCCAGATTGCTGGAGACCAGAATATCCATGGACGGCGAAATGGTGGTATAAAACGCGCGTTTTTTGTCGTACGTACCGGTGCGGATAAAATCCGTCAGCACGTTGTTGCTGTTCGACGCGCAGATAAACTTGTGTACCGGCAGACCCATGCGCTTTGCATAGTAGGAAGCGAGGATGTTGCCGAAGTTGCCCGTGGGCACGACGACGTTGATTGCATCGCCCATCTTAATTTTCTTCGCATTCACAAGGTCGAGGTACGCGGAGAAATAGTAGACGATCTGCGGCAGCAAGCGGCCCCAATTGATAGAGTTCGCACTGGAGAACATCTTGTTGTGCTGCGCAAGCTCGGCTTTGAGCGCGGGATCGGTGAAAATTTTCTTTACGCCGGTCTGTGCGTCGTCAAAGTTGCCGTGGATAGCGCACACGCAGACGTTTTCGCCCTCCTGCGTGTTCATCTGGCGCTTCTGCATGGGGCTGACGCCGTTTTCGGGGTAGAACACGATCATCTCCGTGCCCGCGACGTCCTTAAATCCCTCGAGCGCCGCCTTGCCGGTATCGCCGGATGTTGCGACCAGTATAACCGCCGTTTTTCCATCCGCCGTCTTTTTAAGCGAGCGGGTCAAAAGGTGCGGCAGAATTTGCAGCGCCATGTCTTTAAACGCGCAGGTTGGGCCGTGCCACAGCTCTAAAATATATTTATTTTCGCCGTGTTCATC
>UMDS01008323.1_pt1 | contig 11883 bp, 10 predicted proteins | sample 1964551 | NCBI WGS metagenome assembly UMDS01 (sample SAMEA4836000, study PRJEB28245) | human gut metagenome | biome: gut microbiome; material: fecal sample | place: Denmark | collected 2008
TCAGTGGGTCCAGGGTTCGAATCCCTGAGGGTGTACTTAAAAAGGAACAATATTGTTCCTTTTTTTATTTGTCTTAACAAGAACAAGCTTTGATGGGTGTAAGCTCCTTATACGGGATCGCTAGTAAATCTATATGGGGATGATACATTATTTTTCGTTAGTCCGCATAATAAATTTTTCAGAAGTTTGTTTTTTTATACCTTTGCCCTCACCCGCTTGCCGCCTCTTTCGTCACATTTGAAAATATATGTCAGAAATGAAAGTAGGAAGAAAACTTTTATTTCCTCCCACTCATATATCTATATTTATTATTTGGGGAAGAATCACATAATCCGCTAAGAATATGGTTTCTACATGCTTGCATCAATTGCGTTGATATACAACTCACTTTATGTAAAGGTACGATTTTTACGGAACATGCAAAACACCTTTGATCTTTCTTTTCAGCAACCGTCAAAAACAAATTCCCGGTTTCATATCCGGTCACAAAGGTGGTACAGCCTCTTTACTATTAAGTTAAAAAAATCAGGCAGGATTGAAACATACTGTTACGGTCGTGTCTGCTGCGATTCAAGATAGCCCGTACTTTCCGACAGGAGGCAAGGTCAGGGGGCAAGATAACGTGTACAGCAGAAACGACCGATCCGATGGGAACAGTCAGAAAAGGATCACATACAGGAATTACAGCCTGATACCAGGCAGGGGACGACTTTGTGACAAAGTCCCAAAAGAGGTTCTTTTTTCCAGACGGCAAACTCCCTCACCTCAAAGAAACAGTCTATGGCTGGCGCACGAAACGTCCAGCCTTATGCGGACTTAACACCCGCAGCCTGCACATGTGCGTAATAGAAAGGGAAATATAATCTTCATCCGCTTCCCCGCGTCTTGCCTACACCCTTGTATTCCCGGTTCAACCCCTGCTTGATCTCGCTCCTCTTGTACAAGACCTTGCCGCCGAGAATGTAGTAAGGCAGCGTGCCGTTGCTCCGGTACTCGCCCAGTGTCCTGCGGCTGACTTTTAACATACACGCCACCTCCTTGTCGCACAGGTACACGTCTTCTTTTAGCGGAATCCCGCCATCTCTGGAGATGCCGTCAATCATCACCGACAGCCGGTCGATACGCTCCACGTCTTCCGGCAGGTAATAGGTACGGTTGCCTATCTTGGTATAGGCGAGCGTGCCGTTATTCCGCAAGGTGCGCTTGCTGATTTTCAGCTTCATGCAGACATCCTGGTGGTCGAGTCAGCCGCCCGTCCCCTTCACGCCTTTCAGATTCAGATGGGGAATTTCCTCCACCCTCTGTATGAACTGTTCGATCTTCATGGCAAATTCCTCGAACGCCTTCCTTTCAAAACATACGATTTCCATCACATTCCGATTTTATATTGATACTCCAAATTCATACCATCCGGAGAAACGGTCGCTTGTGGTGCCGGTATCACCATATCAGGCAGTTCCGCACCGTTCCCAATTGTTGCCCCGTTGCAAATAAAGGCAGGAAAAATCGTATTACAATGGACCTGTCCGCACATGTCATCTCCTGACATAATGTTTCATGCCGGATGATATGACTACATGTCAAAATCTTCATTCCGGAGGATGTAACGGGGGCAGATGATTTTTCAGAAGGACACGACCCCCCGTTTCTTTGAGGTAAAGGTAGTCGTCCCCCACCGGAGCGCAAGGCCGGGCCCTTCGGGTCGGCGGGGAAAAAATCATCCTCACGCTTCGCGCTCCGGTATTTTTTCCTGCCGAGCCTTGATGCCGTTCCGGCGGGAGAACGGCTGTAAGGCATACAAAGAAACAGGAGTGCCTGCACAACAGGCCGGATGTATAACCAATAAAATGAAAGAAATATGGCAGCTAAAGACGTGAAAGACTTCAACGAATGGTTCAACCGTTCATACGCGAGACTGAAGGAGAGAATCTCCATCTACCACGGGAAAACAGACGAGGACGTGTTCCACGACGCTTACCTGGCAGTCAGGAAGCAGGTGATGTTCTCAAGGGAAGGGATAGAAAACTGGGAATCCTATTTTTTCGGCTGTTACCGGAAAATGGTGCAGGCCGGAATGAGGGATAACAGCTGCTACTCCTGCCCCGGTGACGGGTATTTCATCACGCCGGGAGAAACGGATGACAGGGAAGAGACGGAGGAATGGGAAGAGATGCTTACCGGATGCGACATGCTGGTGAGGGACATCCAGAAGTTCCTCAGGCGGCATTTCTCCTACGAGGATTACAGGATGTTCATGCTGCGCTTCTACGAGACGAGCAGCTCGTTCCGTACTATCGCCAGGCACATGGGCGAGAAAACATCGGTGATAACCCGCTGGGCACAGGTCATGCTGGAATCCGTCCGCGCCAACCGGACGTTCACAGCCCGAAGGAGATTGATAGCCGCCAGAGACGCGGCATGATGATAACTCTATAATTAATAATAAACTAAAATTGGATCGTATGAAACTGACAGTTTACAACAAGAGCAACTCCCACCCGGCACTGACCTACAAGGGAAAGCGGGTGATCACGGTATGCCGCGACGGCAGCATGTACCTCAGCAGGATATTGAGCAACGAGCTCAGCCCCTTATAACAAACTAACCAACCAACATTACAACAAGCCAAACTGCCTTATAACTAACCATGCAGACAACCGTACAAGGGCTATCCGGCGGTGGCAGTGGCATACTGACCGGACAGACCTTTTTATGGAGGAACTGTCCGTCACAAAGGCAGCCCGTACGAATAGCATACCCCAATTCTGGAATAACATAATAAAATATGTCCCCCCACCAGAGGGATTACAGCATCCATGAGCGCATCTTTCCGACCTTCCGGCAGTGGTACCTTCCATCACCTGATTTATCCGACAGACCAGGATTCCATACATCCGGTAACGGTCGGAAGCGACCAGTAACATGACCACCGTTCCACTATCGGAAAGCCGGTAACAACCGTTCCATTCCCATACTTGAAACCACTATTCCTTCCGCCCATTCTCATGTCTGCCCGTTCAACACCGGCAGAACATGGAAAGCGTCGCCATATACAAAGCATTCCAAGAAGCAATACGGCGCATAATTGCCAACCTGCATCCAATCTGTTGTGATTTAATACAATGCATACTTTCTTTGCAAGTGACAAAAGGTCATGTAAACATACGATGACCACAGTATTAACCGTTCAAACATTAGTAAGGATGAAAAAAAAGCAAAATTTCAGTGACGAGGAACTGATGCAGGTGATGGGACTGGATCTGCCTTCATCAAAGTCTGGTACAGAAACACATGGGGAAACAGTTTCAGAAACAATGGCTCCCATTTTTGATGAGCCTGAAAGCATGGAACAACCTGCACCCGTTCCGGAAACGGAACGCGGACAGCCGGAAGAGCCTTCTTCCATTACGGGGCAGACACCGGAGCCAACCGTCCGGCGCAGGACAAGCGGCAAACAACGCAAACTTTCGCTGGAGGAGTACCGGAACACCTTCATGCGGCCTTACAGGATTGAAGACCGCAAGCTGGTTTTCATCAGCCGGAAATTGCGTGACACGTTTGACCGTTTCGCCTGCAAGATCGGCGAGAACCGCATAAGCCTTTCGGGCTTATTGGAGAATATTGTCCGGCACCACGTCGAACTTTATACCGAAGATTTCGAGTTTTGGAAGAGGCTGTAAGCCTTTATTTCCATTCAATTAAAAGGCATTTTGACGGGATTTCTTTTTCGGGGGGCAAAATATAGAAACTAGCTACTCCCGAAGGCCGCCGAAGAGGTACATCCCGCCGGTCTGTAAAGTAAACAGAGTATGAATCGTATGCAAAAAATGTAACCGGATGATACAGAAGAATGATACCGACAGAAACAGGGGGAGGACGCCCGGCAAAAGGGCTGTCCGAGAAACGCAAATACCGCATCACGGTAAAGATGGCAACCGGGGAATACTATGCCCTGAAGTCGAAAGCCAGAAAGGCCGGTGTCTCGGCAAGCGAGATGGTGAGGCAGGCGGTGGACGGGTGCGTGGTAAGGGAGAGGCTCACCACCGAGCAGGCGGACTTCATCCGCAAGCTCTGCGGCATGGCGAACAACCTGAACCAGCTGGCCCGGGGGGCACACAGGGAGGGCGTAAGGCTGCATTCCGGACAATGCCGACACCTGCTGCTTTCGCTGGAAACCCTCATAGACCGTATCAGCCTATGATCGCGAAGATTGTAAAAGGCGCGGGAGCCAAAGGGATTGTGGATTACATCCTTGACAGGAAAAAAGGGGCCTCGCTTATCGACCACGACGGAGTTCTGGTCTCCGACAACGGCTCGATAGCACGCAGTTTCATCGCCCAGTCCCGGTTTAATCCGAAGGTGGGTAAGTTCATCGGGCATATCTCGCTCAGCTTTTCCGAGCAGGACCTGCCACACTTAACCGATGAGCTGATGGTGCGGATAAGCCGGGAATACATGATGAAAATGGGCATCTGCGATACGCAGTATATCATCGGAAGGCATCACGACAAGGAGCATCCGCACGTGCATATAGCCTTCAACCGTATCGACAATAACGGCAGGACTATCAGTGACAGGAACGACCGCTACCGCAGCGAACGCGTCTGCAAGGAGCTTACCCGCAAGTACGGGCTGTACTTCGAGGAGGGCAAGGAGCAGGTGAACACGGACCGACTGAAAGAACCAGACAGGACGAAATACGAACTGTTTTTTCTTCTTAAAACGAAAGTGGGAAGGTGCGGTGACTGGACACGCTTATCGCCAATCTGCGGAAACAAGGGATGGAAGTACGCTTCAAGTACAAGGGGTGGACGGACGGGATCCAGGGCGTGGTGTTCGGTAAGAACGGCTATTCCTTCAACGGCTCGAAGATTGACCGGCAGTTCAGTTACTCCAAGATAGCTGCAGCCTTGAACCGGAACAGTCTTCAGGAACGGCAGGCACAATCCTGCCGGCAAGATATCAGCCCGGCTTCAGACGGTAGCGGGGAGCTCATCAGCAGTTTATTGGGACTGCTGGACCTCCCCCCCCCCTTCATCCTGCACCGAGACTCCGGAGAAAGCCGCATTCCGCCGGCTGATGCAACGGAAGAAGAAAAAGAAGAAGAACAAGGGATTTAAAATTTAACAACAACCTAAAAAACAATCAAGATGAAAGAAAACACAGGAACCATCATCGCCATGCTGGAAGAACTGCTGACCATCAGCAAGAGCCGGCAGGCATCGCAAAGCGGCAGTACCAATGCCGCCAACATGGATATTGCTCCCTTCAAGACACTGATCGAGGAAGCTGGCCAGCGTACGGAGGCCGGACTGGCGAAGTTCGCCGGGAACATTACGGATTGCCTGAATGCAATCAACAACCGGATAGACGGGATTGCCCGAAGGGAACAGCCGGATTTCGGGAAAATCAGAGAACTGTTAGAGCAGGCCACCCAAAAGACGGACGAGGCAAGCATTCGGCACAATATTAACGAGACCCGGCACTCGTTTGCGCTTGAGAACAGATGGGACTGGGCGATTGTCATCGGTATCGTCCTTCTGATAGCCCTGTTAGCCTCGACGCTCTATTCCGAGAGGAGACAGGATTATGACCGCATTGACAACGACTTGAAGTACCGTTACATCAGGATGAAGGGCGAAGCATCGCCCGAAAGCATCGCCGGACTGGAAAATCTCTTCGAGCTCAACCAGGACAACGGGAAGATCAAACAGATACGCAAGGACGTGGAAACCTACGAGGAGGTACGTCTGAAAGAGCAGACTGCAAGGGAACAGGAGAATAGGGCTGACTCGATCGGAAACAAACCTTCAAAATCCCGATAAGGTTATGGCAAGCGTAAAGATCAAGTTCAGACCATCGACAACCGATGGTGGACAAGGAACATTATTCTACCGGGTGATACACAACCGCATAGCCCGTCAGCAAAAGACAGGCTACCGTCTTCACGCCGACGAATGGGACAGCAACTTGTCCGAAGTAGTGCTGCCATCGGCCGACGGGAACCGGAAAACTTACCTGTCGGAAATCAGGAACATCGTGGCGGCAGATATACGAAGGTTCCACAAGGTCATTGACACGCTGGAAGTCAGCGGACATGCCTACTCTGCGGATGACGTAATGGCCGGTTTTACGGCGGACGAGCCGGGAAACCTTCTATTCGGATTCATGGAGAGTGTCATCGCCCGTCTGAAAGCATTGGGCAAGGCACGAACCCGGGAAACATACACTACAACGCTGAGCAGCTTCAAACGTTTCAGGAAAGGTGGTGACCTGCTTTTGGACGACATGGATTCAGACATGATGGTGGCATACGAAGCCTATCTGAAAAGGAACGGTGTCAGCCCCAATACTTCCTCATTCTATATGCGTAACCTGCGTGCTGTCTATAACCGTGCAGTGGAAAAAGGACTGGTCGAGCAGAAATTTCCCTTTAAGCACGTTTATACGGGAGTGGAGAAGACCGCCAAACGGGCCATACCCCTTATGGCAGTCAGGAAAATCAAGGAGCTGGACCTCTCATCAAGCCCGGCATTGGATTTTGCCCGTAACATGTTCCTTTTTTCATTCTATACTCGTGGCATGTCATTCGTAGACATGGCCTACCTACGCAAGAAGGACTTGAATAACGGTATTTTGTCCTATCGACGCCGCAAGACCGGACAGCAGCTTTTCATCAAATGGGAGAAATGCATGCAGGAGATAGCGGACAAGTACAATACGGAATACTCCACCTATCTGCTACCCGTCATCAGCCCTGAAAGCGGTGTGGAAGAAAGGAAACAGTACATCAATACGGCACACAACGTCAACCGCGCCCTGAAAGTCATCGGTAAACGGCTGGAGATACCCGTACCGCTTACAATGTACGTCGCGCGGCATGCCTGGGCGAGTATAGCCCGAAGCAAGAACGTTCCACTGTCAGTAATCAGCGAGGGCATGGGACATGACTCGGAAGCTACCACGCGCATCTATCTCGCTTCATTGGATACGGCGGCGGTTGACAAGGCGAACAGCCTGATCCTGAAATCCCTGTAACATGCAGGGTTGTTGAGCGAATACAAAGTCTCTTTGTAAGAGAAATTATATCTCTTTGTAAGAGAGGTGATTGTTGATGCAAAAATAAGAATTTTATAGCAATTAGCACATTTATTTGCTTAAAAAAATGCAACTGACAGTCTGTTCTGTTTGGTATATAGTAACATTTGTGGAGTGAACGCTACAATTCACTGTATTCTATATCGCTGACTATCAATTGACAACGGATATACCCACCTCTCTTACAAAGAGAAGTTGATTTGAATAATATAAATATTTAATATTCTTGTTTTAACCCTTAAAAGATTTTTGTCATGGACAAGGAAATTTTTATTGAAAGTTACGAAGCTCCCCAGGTGGAAGTGGTAGAAGTAGAAGTAGAAAAAGGATTTGCGGTAAGTTCTGGAGGTGAAGACGGAAACTGGAATTGATAACTTTTCCGGAAATTCGGTCTGTATGTAAATTTACACGTCTATAAAAAATGAATTTAAATTAGTAAAAATGAAAATCAGATCTTTAATTAGTCTGGCTATGGCCACATTCCTGATAACGGCTTGTAGCAATGAAAATGATGAAGAATTGATTTCCACTTCCACAACAGGCATACTGAGCGCTACCGTGGAAGGAAACCATTCCAGTACACGTGCGGGGTTTGCAAGTGATGGCAAATTCTACTGGTCAAAAAAAGACCAATTAGGTGTCACTACTTCCGGAAACGCCAGCAAATTTACAGCCCTAAACTTGACAAATGGCAGTGGAACTGCAAGCGGTACTTTTGACGGTACAATAAGCGGAACCATCGGCGATTATGCGGTATATCCATGTTATGACAACCATAGCATAAATGGTGCTACCTTGACTTATAATTTCCCTACATCCTATACATATAATAAAGTGGATGCGGATTACTTTACTACGGTTCAAGGTGAAGGCAACAGCTTCAATCCGGCCATGTGGGGAAAAATTGTAAACGGTGCTGTGCAAATGAAACACTTGGGCGGTGTGTTCTGCATCAAAGTGCCTAAGATGCCTATAAAGGCAGGAACCTTGTCTCTTATTGTAGACAAGAAAATTACCGGCACTTTTGCGGTGAACTTAAATGAGAATATTCCTGTCATTGCATCAACAGAGACAAGTACCAGTGAAAATAATACAGTAACTATTGAATTCAGTGGTGCTACCCAGGATCAGCCCGGTGTTTTCTATGTGCCTGTTCCTACCGGGACATACGATGTACGTATAAAAGTAACAGAAAACCAAAGCTCTACTGAAAAAGTGAATGTTGCGGCAGGTACTTATACTATTGTCCGTTGTGACTTGAAAAAAATCGAATTGACCAACGGAAATATAGATGCTACGGTTCCTACAGAATCTAGCTCCTTGGATGATGCCGCTACGAAGTTGGCAAGTAACGATGCAGTAAGGGTCAACGGAGAAATTTCAGGTACCAGTAATACAATCAGCGTTCCTGCCGCAACTTCGGGTACCGGTAAGAGCCTTTCATTGGAGAAAGTAGCGAGCGGAGCATCCCTTACGGTTTCAGACGCGAATAGTTCAGGTTCTACAGATAATTCCGTAGACAACTTCACCTTATCAATTCCCAACAATGAAATTGCTGAGTTTGAACCGTTGGATGTAACTATAACCATGCCGAACACAACCGTTACCCTTGCCGGTAATGCAGGTATGGTTACTTATGGCGAGGTTATCGCGGAAACAGCCAAAAACACATTAATAATCGGTGAAAATGTGACCATTAAAAAACTAACAGTGAAGAAAGGTAATGTGCGTTTGAAACCGGGAGCTGTGATAAAAGAGTTGGTTCACGATAATGGTTACACTGTAGTCTATTTATATCATGAAACCGACCAATACACGTTGCCGGAACCATTGCCTAAAAAGTTCAATACAATGGATGCCGCTATCGCTGATATGAAGGCTGTTTTCACAAATGGGGGCAGTTATCAGCTGACAAAAGATATGGAACTGGTGGATGATTCTGGGAAAAGTATCTTTGCAACAGTAGAAGCTTCCAAGAGTGCGATCTTGGATTTGAATGGTTTTACTTTGAAAGCAAGCAATAACTCCAACATCGTTGTAAAGGGTACTCTGACGATAAAGGATTCATCGGCTGCCAAGTCCGGTAAGATTATGGCGACGAAGGATCAGGGGAATGGCTTTACCAGCGGTCTGATTGAGGTACAGGGCGAAAATGCAAAACTGGTTATGGAGAGTGGAACCATTGATGCAGTACGCGAGAATCCTGCCGTAAACGGTCAGACTGGAGTCTTTCTTACTAAAGGAGGAGACTTTTCCATGACCGGAGGTGAAATAACGGCCGGAATATTTGCTTTGACAGGAAATGGAAATGACGCCACTGTCAACAGTGAAATCTCCATCAAAGGAGGCAAACTTTCTTCTGCTACTGATTATGCAGTTTATCTGCCTCAGGCTGGTACTACAACGGTTGAAGGTGGGACAATCAGCGGTGGTGCCGGAGGTATTTGCATACAGCGAGGTACATTAAACATAAGTGGAACTGAAACTGTAATCAAGAGTTTGGGAACCGGCTCTACCGGTGACGCTGCTGACGGCACGGGCGGCTTGCCTAATGCCGCTATTTGTGTGGCAGCCGAATATGGAGATTGTACGGTTTCAATAAGCGAAGGACAGATTTCAGGAGAGCATGGTGCAGTTTGTATTAGCGAGCCAGAAGGAACTTCCCATAATAGAATTATCACCATTACCGGTGGTACGTTCACCGACTTGAATGCATTGACCTATCTTGCGAGTGGCGCCAACGTGAATATTAAATTGAATAAATCTTGCTCAATAGCCAAACAGTTAACCATTGCTGAAGGTACGACTGTGACGATAGATCTGAATAAGAATATGCTGACAGGCACCTATAACGGTGACACCTATGTTTATGGAACAGCTACTATCAAGAACGGTTCTATTAATGTGATGCAGGCAATTTGTGTACGGGAAAATGGAGACTTGACATTGGATGGTGTGTATGTGAAGGAAACTACACATACAGCGTTGCAAGCGCAAGGACCGAATGTAAAACTGACCGTTAAAAACAACTCTGTGATCGAAGGAAAGTATTTTGGATGTTCAACCAATGCCAGCAACTCAGGTATCGGGCAGACACCTACATACGGAGCAAATGCCACCCTTGTTTTGCAAGATTCTGAATTCAAATCAGAGGAAACCGGGTTCATGAACAATGTTCCGGCTAACGTGACCATGACCAATTGTAAATTCTTAGGCACTTGCCATGGTGCCCTGCTGCGTGGTGGGGAATATACCATCAAGAATTCCACATTTACTCTGAATGCTACAAAGGATAAAGACACTTACGTGGACGGTTCTTGGCATGCTAATAGTGAAAATTGGGCAGATGGTAATCGATGCACTTATGCGGCAATTACCATAGGTAACCAAAACAGCAAATCTTACAAGTATTACACCAAAGTAACTATGGAAAAAGTAACAGCCTATGTGGAAGGAACTTATGCGAACAAATATACTGCCGTGTACGCTGCTGCCAATGCAGAAGAGAACTTGGGTGTCACATGGACATACAATGATAATTGTGTCTTTGGTGCGTCTGGACAGAGTTCGGTAGCCTATGGCAATAACGGCCAAAATATTACTGTAAATGGAAGCGCTCCGTCTGTGAATCAGAACTGATGCTGACAATTTATACTTATAAGGAAACCGTTTCGTTCGTCAAGGCTTCGGAACGGTTTTCTTTTTTCATAACAAATGATATTCTATCATGAAAATCAATCCAAACTTCAAGCTCCGCGAAATGGCCGGAGAAACCATCATCGTGAATCAGGGACATACGGGTGCCGACCTTACCCGCATCATCTCTCTGAACAAATCCGCCCGCCTGCTATATGAACGGCTGGCAGACAAGGATTTCACAACGGAAGATGCCGCTAAAATCCTGACGGACACTTACGGAATAGACGGACAACAGGCATTGAAGGATGCCACAGCCTGGATGGAGGCACTGAAAAAATGCAAGGTAATCGAATGAAAGAGATCACACTGTACAGACACGAGCGGATGCTCTTCGCCCTGCTCCGGGCCTCGCTGCACGAGCGGAAAACAGAAATCACACTTTTCCTGGACAGCACTGACGAGGAGTGGAAACAATGCCACCGCCTGGCCGTAAGTCAGGGAGTGATGGCGCTGGCATGGGACGGTGTGATGAGACTACCGGTGGAACTGCAACCGCCCCTTTCCGTAAAGCTGGCATGGGCAGCCGCTGTAGAAAGGTACGAGAAAAAATATCTTCACTATTGCAGGACGGCAGATGAACTTTCCCGCTTTTATGCGCAGCATGGCATATCCGCTATACAGATGAAAGGCGTGGGACTCTCCGCAATCTATCCCGTTCCATGCCACCGCGAGGGAGGCGACATAGACATTTACACCTATTCGGCGGACAAGAGCCGGATGAGCGACGGGGAGGCGAACAGGTTAGCGGACAGCCTGATACGACAGGAGAACATAGACGTGGATACGGAACATTCCCCCAAGCACAGCGTATTCTATTACAAAAGTGTTCCGGTGGAGAACCACAAGACCTTCCTGAACGTGGAGAGCTATAAGGCGGCCGGAGAGGTAGAAAAGATGCTGAAAGAACACATGAACCCGCAACCGACGGAATTGGACGGTGGCCGGGTCCTTACCCCCTCGCCGCTCTTTAATATGCTGTTCGTTGCTTTCCATGCCGCCCAGCATTACGGGAGCGGTCTGGTGCTGCACCATCTCTGCGACTGGGCGTGCCTGTTGAAAAAACATGGCCTACACATACCGGCAGGC
>UMDS01054752.1_pt1 | contig 11747 bp, 10 predicted proteins | sample 1964551 | NCBI WGS metagenome assembly UMDS01 (sample SAMEA4836000, study PRJEB28245) | human gut metagenome | biome: gut microbiome; material: fecal sample | place: Denmark | collected 2008
CGGCTACCACGCCGAGCGTCTGAGCGGCGTGCCGCTTTATCGCCTAAAAAGCTATATTGACAACAACACCCCGGTGATGATCTGGGCGACTATCTGCATGGAGCCGCCGATTGAAAGCGACATTTGGACGGTGCCGGAGACCGGCCGGGAGATTACGTGGGTCTACCCCATGCATGCGCTCGTCCTTACGGGCTATGACGAAAACGGCTACTACTTCAGTGACCCTCTCGCCGGGCAGGACATCTACTACGGCAAAGACAGCGTGGAGGTCGCCTACACCGCCCTTTTCGAGCAGGCCATCATCCTGACAAACTGAATACATCGGACTTACTTCCTCCGCATACAAAAATCCCCGCACAGGCTTTTAATGAACAGCGCTGTGCGGGGATTTGCGGTTTATAAGGTTAGATTGACTCCACGTCGATCTCGCCGTCCTTTTCGGTGACGAGAATACCGGTGACGTTGCCTTCGCCTTTCTCGACGATGAGGGACGCGATTTTGTCTTCCACCGTGCGGCGGATGGTGTTGCGGATGTCGCGGGCGCCGCTCTTGCCGCCTGCGGCACGATGCGCGATGCTCGCGACGGCTTCGTCCGTCCAGCGCAGCGTGATGCCACGCTCATTAAGCGTGCCGACGTACTCATTCAGCATGAGCACCGCGATCTTCTTGTAGTCCTCCTCATTCAGCGGGCGGAAGACGACGATCTCATCGATGCGGCTCAGGAACTCGGGACGCAGGAAATCAGACAGCGCGCGCATGGCCTTTTCGCGGCTGATGTCCGCGCTGGTGCGGTTGAAGCCGACGAGCGCTTCACGGCTGTTGCTGCCCGCGTTGGAGGTCATGACGATGACGGTGTTCTCAAAGTTGACCGTGCGACCGTGCGCATCCGTAATGCGGCCTTCGTCGAGAATTTGCAGCAGGATGTTCATAACATCCGGGTGTGCTTTTTCGATCTCATCGAAGAGCAGAACGGAATACGGGCGGCGGCGCACTTTTTCGGTGAGCTGACCGGCTTCATCGTAGCCGACATAGCCCGGGGGCGAACCGATGATCTTCGAGACCGAGTGCTTTTCCATGAACTCCGACATATCGAGGCGGATGAGCGTCTCCGGGGAATCGAACAGCTCTTTCGAAAGCACGCGCACAAGCTCGGTCTTGCCGGTGCCGGTGGGACCGACGAAGATGAACGAGGCCGGGCGGCGGCGCGGGTTGATCTGCACGCGGCTGCGGCGGATGGCGGCGGAAACAGCCTTGACGGCCTCCTCCTGCCCCACGATGTGCTCGCTCAGCTTTTCTTCCAGGTGGGCAAGCTTGCCGAGCTCGCTCTGCTCAATCTTTGCAGCGGGAATGCCCGTCCAAAGCTCGATGACATACGCGAGATCCGCTTCCGTTACCGGCGCGGTGACTTCGTTCGGGTCAAACGCGGCAAGCTCTTTTTCGAGCGCCGCGACTTTATATTTCGCTTCGGCAAGCGCTTCGTAATCGACATTCTCTGCGCCCTCGATCTCGGCTTCCGCCTTGCGCTGCTTTTCGAGCTTCAAATTTGCTTCTTCATAATCCGCAAGCTTTTTGTTGCGCAGCGCGGCGCAGGCGCATGCTTCGTCCAACAAGTCGATGGCCTTATCCGGCAGGTAACGGTCGCTGATATATCGCTCGGAAAGCACGACGATGCGCTTCGCAATTTGGTCGGAAACGCGCACGTTATGGTATTTTTCGTAGTAATTTTTGATGCCGCGGATGATATCCGTTGCGTCGTCGATGGACGGCTCTGTCACGGTGACGGGCTGGAAGCGGCGCTCCAGTGCGGCGTCTTTTTCGATGTACTTGCGGTACTCGGAGAACGTCGTTGCGCCGATGACCTGAATTTCTCCGCGGGACAGCGCGGGCTTTAGAATGTTCGCCGCGTTCATGCTGCCCTCTGCATCGCCTGTGCCGACGAGGTTATGCACCTCATCGATGAAGAGGATGATGTTGCCGTCCTGCTTCACTTCGTCCACAAGTCCCTTGATGCGGCTTTCAAACTGGCCGCGGAACTGCGTACCGGCAACGAGCGCCGTGAGATCCAGAAGCTGCACTTCTTTTTTGCGCAGCTTCGCGGGCACTTCGCCTGCCGCAATGCGCAGGGCAAGCCCCTCTGCAACGGCCGTTTTACCGACGCCCGGCTCACCGATGAGACACGGATTATTCTTCGTGCGGCGGGACAAAATCTGCACCACACGCTCAATCTCGCGCTCGCGGCCGATGATGGCATCCAGCTCGCCGTTTCTCGCCTTCATGGTGAGGTCGGTGCAGTACGCTGCAATGTGCTTACGCTTCGATTTGTGGAAGTTCTCCTTCTTTTTCTTGTCATTCGGCTGGCTTTCGCGGGTTTCCGGCTCTGTGCCGTCACCGTTTGCGTTCATACCGAATTGACCCAGCAGTTCGGACGGGAACGGCACCGCGCCGCCCGGCTCAAAGCTGCCGTCGTCGGACATCGACATCAAATCGTTCATGCTTTCGGTCATCGCCTCCAGCTGCTCCTCTGTGATGCCCATTTTCTCCATAATATCATTCACCGGCTTAATGCCGAGCTCTTTTGCGCAGACAAGACAGTAGCCCTGCGTGGCGTTCATATCCGTTGAAGGGGAAACGAACACAACCGCAGGCCGCTTCTTGCAGCGTGTACACATCATCATAGACATTTTCCTTTCCGGCGCAGACCGTTAGTTTTTCGGTGTGCGCTCTTTCTTTGCCCGCATTTCTTCGGGCAGGTTCAAATCGTATTTGCCGTCGGTCGATCTCAAAATTTCGCGGAACACGCCGAAATATCGAATGAACGTGTACACCATGAAGCCCGCCGTAATGACGAGCGCCGTGGTGGACGCGATATTGAACGTGCTCTCGGAAACCTTCATAAAGCCGTCCATGACGACGATGAGTCCGATGGCGATATAAAACAGTGTTGTGGAGACCTTGCCGTACCACTTTGCCGCGCACGGCTTTTTGCCGTTTTTCAGCAGATAGCATGCGCCGCACAGCATGACGAGCTCCTTTAAGACGAGCAGCGCCAAAAGCGGCCAAATGGACGGGTAGTGCACGGCGATACAGATGGCCACCGTGCCCTGCGTCAGCTTATCGGCTAACGGATCCAGCATTTTGCCTAATTCCGTGATCTGGTTGAAGTGCCGCGCGATCATGCCGTCCAGCGCATCGGAAAGGCCGGAAAGCCCCAGTGCGACGATGGCCGCTGTGAGGTTGCCTTTCAGAAAAAAATACGCAAAAAACGGAATGACCAAAATGCGGAACACAGACATGGCGTTCGGCACCGTTAAATTCTGATTGATGGGTTTCTTTGTCTTTTGGCTTTTGGCATCAGACATAGTGTAGTTCCTTTCCCTTACGAATTTCCGAATCTCCTTTTAGCCGCTGCTCACTGCATTAAGTGGTAAGCGGGGTTAAAGCTGCCAAGCAGCTTCAAAAGCATGGAAGTATTCTCAAACGCCTGCACCTTTACCTGCTGCGCTGCGCTCAGCATGGGCACAAATACCTGCGTACACGCGAGGACGACCCACAAAATGAGCACGAGCATCAGCACATCGAATACTGCGCCGAGCGCACCGTTGATGCCGCTTAAGACCGGCAGCGAGAAAATGCCTGTTAAAAGCGTTGCAACGCCTCTCAGTACCACGATGAACAATACGAATAGCACCAGCATGACGAACACGCCGATGACGTTGATGAGCATGGGGCTGAGTGCATCCGCAATGGCCTCTGCGATGCTGTCCGTCTTATCCTGCACCTGCGCCATGATACTGCCCTGTGTGATGCCGGCAGCCTCGAGCGCGCGCTGGATAAGCTCTGGGAAGGCATCGAAAACGGTGTTCACGGCATCGCCCGCGCCAAGCCCCATGACCGCCGCAGAGATCTTCTCCACAAGCGAGGGGCGAAAGAACGTTGTAAAGATCCACTCTGCAACAGGACTGCTCAAAAGCCCCGCCGCAATCATCGCGATGAGCGCGCCGCAGAAATCAAAGCATGCTCTGAAAAATCCCTTTTTCGCGCCGATGACGGCCGCGATGATGACGAGCACCACAACGGCAATGTCAAATATCCATCCCAATAAAAACACTCTCCTTTTTCCGACACGCCTGCCGCGCGCCTTGTGCGATACAGTGATTATACCACATTACTCTGTTTGCGACAATGTATTATCGGCCTCGATCACCTTAAGATTTTCTTTCCGAATCTCGCGCACGCCGAGCAGATACACGGTGCTTTCGTCCGCCATGGCGATGCTTTTTGTATCGGCCGGCACATTGCAGGCGGCTTCCTGCCGCCCGGTCGTGAGGTCCGTGGACACAACGGAGCTTGAAAGCAGCGCCGCCACCTTATTGCCCGCTGCGGAAAGCCACACGGCGCGGCCGGAAAGGTCGCTTTCCACAGGCTCTGCGCTGTCACGGAAAATGAGCAGCGTGCTGTCGCCGCCGTAAGCATAGTTGGAAACGGAGACCACCGCGCCCGAAGGAATGCGCGTGTAGGCCGTCACGGTGCGGCCGTCATACGCATACGGCGTAAAGTTATAGCCCGTATCGCTGACGAGCGTTTCCGTGTCGCCGATAGCCGTCACGCGGCCGCTGCGGTTCCACTGCACGGCAAAAATCAGGTTGCCGTCGCTTTCGTACTCCGCTATCGGTTCCGTTTCGGACATATCCAGCACCGTAATGCGCGAAATGAGCGTACCTGCGTGCGTGATGGTGCTTGCTACCGCGGCTCTTGTGCCGTCCGTATTCAGTGCCACCGCCGTAATATAGGAATCCGCAAAGCTGTATTTATACTGCAAGCTGCCGTTTTTGTTATATACGCGCAGCTCGGAGGCGTAGTCCGAGGGCTGCACCGCCAGCGCAAATTTGCCGCAATCGCAAATGACGCCGGTCGTGATACTGCTGTCGCTCGTGCCGGAAATTTCCGTGCCGGAGGACGTTTCCACACGGTAACCCGTGCCGCCGGCGTTATACAAAAGGTAGCGTCCGCTCGCTTCGGAGACCGCGGGGTCATTGTAGCTGTGGCGCGCAGAGAACATCTCCTTTGCGGAGCCGTTCAGAACCGTCAGCGCCGTGTCGCTCACAACGTACAAATTGCCGTCAGCCGCGCCGAAATTACCCACAAGCGCTGTGCTGCCGGTCAGCTCCGCCGGATAGCCGTCGCCAAAGCCGAAGCCGACTGCCTTTGTGCGGATCCAGTTGCCGATGTTTTCCGGCGTTAAATTATCTTTATTTTCCAAAATGATAAGCAGCACTACCGCGATGAGCAGCGCCGCAATGATGCGGTACAAAAGCTTCGATACGCGCGGCTTTTTCTTTTCCGAAAGCGCGGGGTGTTCCGTTTCATCCGGCATATCCTGCACAGGCGGTGCTTCTTTTTTGCGCAGCGCGTGCTTTTTTTCCGCTTCATGCTTTTTTCTTGCCATACTTTTCTCCCTTATTCCGCGTTATAAAAATCGGAATACAGAACATTTATCCAACCGAACCGCAGGCATTATATTTGCGGTTTATAAAACACTTTTTCTAAATACAGACCACACGCCGGGGCGGTCGGCCCCGCAAGCTTGCGGTTTTTCCCCTCGATGATCTTCGGGATGTCCTCGGGGACAAAGCGCCCCTGCTGCACGGCGAGCAAAGTGCCCGTCATGATGCGCACCATGTTGTAAAGGAACCCGTCCGCCGCTACGGTAAAGCGCACCATGTCGCCCTCGCGCGTGACGGAGCTTTCCGTAACCGTGCGGGTAAAGTCCCCCATGTCACGGTTATCGAGTGTACAGAACGAAGTGAAATCGTGCGCACCCAAAAAGTGTTGCGCGGCTTCGTTCAGCTTTTTTTCATCGATATGGTGGTAGTAGTGCAGCGCGCGCCCGTGCAGAAACGGGCTGCGAATGGGGTTGTTCCAGATTTCATACACATATCGTTTTCCACAGCAGGAGTACCGTGCGTGAAAATCAAGCGGCACTTCTTCGCAGGAAAGAACAGCAATGTCCGGCGGCAGAAAATGATTGAGTGCGCCCAAAAGGCGCTCCGGCGGGATATTGTGCGAAAGCTTCATGCTCAGGCAGAATTCCCGCGCGTGCACGCCGGTATCCGTACGGCTGCACGCTTTGATGTCCGGCTGCGTATGCAAAACCTGCTTTAACGCCTCCTGAAACACCCCTTGCACACTGCGGGCGTTTTCCTGCACCTGCCAGCCGTGGTACGCGCTGCCGTCATATTGAATTTTCAGCAGCAGGTTTCGTTCCATAGCTTCTCCTCAATTTTATCGCACAATGGCGGCAGGCAGCAAAATGTTCACTGTGATGAACGCCGCAAGGTACAAAACGCACACGATAAGCGTGATATAATCTACTTTTGAAAGGTGCAGCACCTTCATTTTCGTGCGCCCCTCGCCGCCGTGGTAGCAGCGGCTTTCCATGGCTGTTGCAAGGTCAAACGCACGGCGGAACGCGGAAACAAACAGCGGGATAAGCACCGGAATCAGCGCCTTGATGCGCTGCATCAGACCGCCGCTTTCCATATCTGCACCGCGGGCCTTCTGCGCCGCCATGATCTTCTCGGTCTCTTCGAGGAGCGTCGGCACAAAGCGCAGCGCGATCGTCATCATCATTGCGAATTCATGCACCGGCACATGCAGCAGCGCCAGCGGCTTTAGCAGGCGCTCAATGGCGTCCGTCAACTGCGTCGGGGACGTTGTGAACGTCAGAATAGAGCTGATGAGGATGAGCACCACGATGCGCACGGCGATCATGATGCTGTTCACGATGCCGTTTCGCGTAATGTGAATGAACCCGAGCGTGAAAATCGGGTCGCCGGTGCCGTAAAACAAATTCAATACGCCGGTGAACACCACGATGAACAAAATAGGCTTCATGCTTTTTAAATAGAGCTTCAGCGGTACTTTGGAAAGCACCACGCCAAGCAGGCTCATAAGAATCGTCGCGCCGAGCGTGACAAAATTCTTCGAGCAGAAAATGAGCACGATGAAATACACGGTCAGGCACATTTTAATGCGCGGATCGAGCCGGTGCATGACGGACTTGCCGGGGAAAAACTGCCCCATGGTGACATCAGATAGCATGGTTTTTGTCCTCCTCTTTCCTTTTTTTGAGGAGCGGCAAAAGCTCCATGACGGCTTCGTCTACATTTAAAACCGTCTCGCTGACCGGCAGGCCCATTTTGCGCAGACGGCGCATAATGGACGTGATCTGCGGCAGGCGCAGACCCATCGGCTCCAAAAGCTCGCCGCGCGAGAACACGGCGCGGGTCTCGTCGTACATTTCGGCATGGGCGTTGTTCATCACAAGCACGCGGTCTGCCACGCGGCCGATGTCCTCCATACTGTGGGAGACGAGCAAAATGGTATTGCCGCGCTGACGGTGATATTCGGAGATCTGCGCTAAGATAACATCTCTGCCCTTCGGGTCAAGACCGGCGGCGGGCTCATCCAAAATGAGCACCTCCGGGTCCATGGCGATGACGCCCGCAATGGCTGCACGACGCTTTTCGCCGCCCGAAAGTTCAAACGGAGATTTCTCCAAAAGCTCAGGCTTTAAGTCTGTAAAGTGTGCCGCTTCTTTGGCGCGCTTCAGTGCTTCTTCATCGGAAAGTCCCATGTTTTTCGGGCCGAACATGATGTCTTTGATGACGGTCTCTTCAAACAGCTGGTATTCCGGGTACTGGAACACCATGCCCACCTGAAAACGCACGCGGCGAATTTCCTTCGGCTTTGCCCAAATGTCCTCGCCGTTTAAAAGCACCTGCCCGCTTGTGGGGCGGATGAGGCCGTTGAGCATCTGGATCAGCGTGGATTTACCGCTGCCCGTATGCCCGATCACGCCGACGAACGCGCCCTTTTCTACGGAAAGGTTCACGTTTTCCACCGCTGTTTTTTCAAACGGCGTGCCGACGCCATAGGTATATGTGAGATTTTTGGTTTCCAAAATTGCCATCGATTTTCCTCGTTTCCTCTGCCGGGTGCAGGTCCTTTCGGTTCTTGCCCCGCACAAAAAACAAAATCCCTTTTATATTCTTATCCCAATTTTAAATACTCCGCAATCGCTTTTACGCACTCGTTTTCATCGAGCGGCGTGCCGGAAATGCTGCACCCGGCGGCGTTTAAGCGGTAAATAAGCTCCGTTGCCTGCGGCACGTCGAGCTTGTGGCGCTTTAAAAGCTCCACCTGCGCGAACACCGTGCGCGGGTCGCCGTCCGTCAGAATGTTGCCGCCGTCCATCACCACCACGCGGTCGGCCTGCACGGCCTCGTCCATGTAGTGCGTGATGAGAATGACGGTGATACCCTTTTCGCGGTTCAGATACCGAATGGTATCCATAACCTCCTGTCGGCCGCGCGGGTCCAGCATGGCGGTCGGCTCATCAAGCACAATGCACATGGTCTCCATCGCGATAACACCCGCAATCGCGACGCGCTGCTTCTGACCGCCGGAGAGCTTATGCGGTGCATGGTCGCGGTACTCGTACATGTTGACCGCTTTCAGTGCCGCATCGACACGGCGGCGGATTTCTGCGGGCTCAATACCGAGGTTTTCCGGGCCGAATGCCACGTCTTCCTCAACAATACCCGCGACAAGCTGGTTATCCGGGTTCTGCTGCACAAGGCCCACGCGGCGGCGCACGTCAAGCTGCGTTTCCTCCACGGCGGTATCGATGCCGTCCACTGTCACGGTGCCGGAGGTCGGCACCAGCATACCGTTAAACAGCTTCGCCATGGTGGATTTACCGCAGCCGTTGTGGCCGAGCAGCGCCACAAACGAACCCTTTTCAATATCGAGATCGACGCCGTGCAGGACCTCGCCGCTCTCTTCGCTGTATGAAAAATGCAGGTCTCTGCACTCAATAAACGCCATTTTATCCCTTCCGTTTCAAAAAAGTCCCGTTATACCGGCTCGCCCGACCAGATTGCCGTGCTGCCGCAGGGCAGAACAAGCCCCGTTTCCGTCACCGGCAAGCCGATTTCATCTGCGGAAACATAGCCGCCGAACTTCGGGCGCAGCAAAACGCCGAGCAGATACGCCATAACGGACGGAGAAAGTCCCGTTGTGTACGAATTCAAAATAAAGAACAGCGGATCGTCCGTCAAGACCGGCACGCACATTTCAACAAGACCGTAAAGCTGTTCCTCAAGCTTCCACACCTCGCCGCCGGGGCCGCGTCCGTAGGACGGCGGGTCCATGATGATGCCGTCGTAATGGTTGCCGCGGCGAATTTCGCGCTGCACGAATTTCACGCAGTCATCGACAAGCCAGCGCACCGGGCGCTCTGCCAAATTCGATGCCGCTGCGTTTTCGCGCGCCCACTGCACCATGCCCTTGGAGGCATCTACGTGCGTGACCGTCGCGCCCGCTTCCATACACGCGAGCGTCGCCGCGCCGGTGTAGCCGAATAAGTTTAGAATTTTAATTTCGCGCTCGGGATTTTTCTCCTTTGCCGCGCGGATGCGCGCCGCGGTGTAATCCCAGTTCACGGCCTGCTCCGGGAAAACGCCCGTGTGCTTAAAGCCCATGGGCTTTAAGCGGAACGTGAGGTCGCCGCGCGTGATTTTCCACACGTCCGGCAGCTTTTTATAAACCTCCCATTTGCCGCCGCCCGTAGAGGAGCGCTTATAGCGCGCGTGAGCGGAACGCCAACGGGGATCTTTTTTCTCCGACTTCCAGATGATCTGCGGATCGGGGCGGATGAGGAGAATGTCTCCCCACCGCTCCAACCGCTCGCCGGAACCGGTATCAATCAATTCATAGTCTTTCCAGTTTGCAGCTCTCATCAGACCAATTCTTCCTTAATCACTTCAGAAATATCGTTTGCAAGCTTTTCAATCAGCGCCAGATCTCTGCCTTCCACCATGACGCGCAGCAGCGGCTCTGTGCCGGACGGGCGCACAATGACGCGGCCTTCGCCGTTCAGCGTTGCGGTTGCCTGCTGAATAGCCTTCTTCACCTTCGGGTCGGTGTGGAACGCCAGCTTGCCCTCCGGCGAGACCTTGATATTCACCATCGTCTGCGGGTAGCGCTCCATGACGGTCTTGAGGGAAGAAAGCTTTGCTTCGCGCTGCTTTAAGATGCTCAAAAGCTGCGCCGCCGTCAACTGGCCGTCGCCGGTCGTTGCGAAATCGCGGAAAATGACGTGGCCGCTCTGCTCGCCGCCAAAGCTGTAGTTTTCAAGCAGCATTTCTTCCAGCACGTAACGATCGCCGACCTTCGTCGCTTCAAAGTGGATGCCGTTTGCTTCGCAGCACTTTACAAATCCGAGGTTCGTCATGATGGTGCCGACGATGCAGTCCTTATTCAGCTTACCGCGGCTCTTCATATCGAGGCCGCAGATTGCCATGATGAAGTCGCCGTCGATGACTTCGCCGTTTTCGTCCACGGCAAGGCAGCGGTCGGCATCGCCGTCAAACGCGATGCCCGCATCGACCTTATGCGTCTTCACATATTCCACGAGCGATTCCATATGGGTGGAACCGCAGTTATCGTTGATATTCGTGCCGTTCGGCTCATCATGCAGCATGTGCACCTTGGCGCCGAGCTCCGTAAACAGTGTTTCCGCCGTCATCGCGGAGGAGCCGTTCGCGCAGTCGAGCGCGATTTCAAGACCTGTCAGTGAGAAGTGCACCGTGGACTTCACGTGATCGATGTAATCGCGCAGCGCGTTCGGCGCATACGACACCGTGCCGAGGTCGCTGTCTGCGGGCAGCGGCGGCAGAGCCGCTTCGCCGAGGATCAGAGACTCAATGCGCTCCTCAAGGTCGTCCGGCAGCTTGTAGCCGTCGCCGCTGAAAATTTTAATGCCGTTATACTCGTAAGAGTTGTGTGATGCAGAGATCATCACACCGGCGTCTGCCTTGTATTTTTCCACAAGGTACGCCACGGCCGGGGTAGGCACAACGCCCAGCAGAACGACCGATGCGCCTACGCTGCACAGGCCGGCCGCCATGGCGTTTTCCAACATGTCGCTCGAAAGGCGGGTATCCTTGCCGATGATGACGCGCGGGTGGCGGTTTGATTTGTTGATGAGCACGGCAGCGGCCGCGCGGCCAAGCTTCATTGCAAGCTCGCAGGTAAGGTCATGGTTCGCGACACCGCGAACACCGTCTGTACCGAATAATCTTCCCATAATCGTATGCTCCTTTTTATATCAAAAATTTTAAGGGGTGACTTTTTTGATTCTTTTCAACCTGTTCGCCCGCATGCCGATTGCATGCGTTCCCAAAAGAGTGTCATACGTCGAATCTCGGGTTATCGTCCGCAACGGTTCCCGGCGGCGTAAGTCCGAGGTGCAAGTAAGCCGCGCGTGTGGCACAGCGGCCGCGCGGGGTACGCTGCAAAAAGCCGATCTGCATCAGATACGGCTCCACAACGTCTTCGATCGTCACGGCTTCCTCGCCAATGGCCGCCGCCAGCGTTTCCACACCCACGGGGCCGCCGTTATAATACTGGATAATCGCGTTCAGCATGCGTCTGTCGCCGGAATCGAGCCCAAGCTCGTCAATCTCGAGGCGGTCAAGCGCAATCTTCGCCGTGCTGTATGTGATGACGCCGTCGCTCATGATCTGCGCAAAGTCGCGCACGCGCTTTAACATGCGGTTTGCGATACGCGGCGTACCGCGCGAGCGCGAGGCAATCTCCAGCGCACCGTCCGCTTCAATGTCAATACCTAAAATGCCGGCGCTGCGGGTGACGATTTTCGCAAGCTCCTTCGGCTCGTAGAG
>UMDS01056605.1_pt1 | contig 11674 bp, 10 predicted proteins | sample 1964551 | NCBI WGS metagenome assembly UMDS01 (sample SAMEA4836000, study PRJEB28245) | human gut metagenome | biome: gut microbiome; material: fecal sample | place: Denmark | collected 2008
AGCAGATGCTCTACCAGCTGAGCTAACCGTCCATATTCTGTTTGTGCCGCAATCAGCTTGATTATGATATCATACCGCCGGGCAAAAAGCAAGCCCTTTTTTGAAAATTCTGCAAACTTTTTGATGCCTGGTTTGCTGGGAATGGAAAATCAGCCGCCCAGCGCACATTTTGTAAACCGACTCAAGGCGTTTCCGTTGCCCTGAACGCCGGTTTGTGGTATAATACATTGATTATAATAGGAAAGGTATCGCAGAATGAGAGTTTTGGGCATCGACCCGGGTTACGCCATCGTGGGCTGGGGCGTTTTGGACTATGCGGGCAACCGGTTTGCACCGGTGGATTTCGGGGCCGTGTGCACCGATGCCGGGGTGCTGTTTGAGCAGCGGCTGGACGAGGTCTACACCGGCATCCGGGAGGTCATCGAGCGGACACAGCCCGAGGTGCTTGCCATCGAAAAGCTGTTCTACCAGCACAACCAGACCACGGTAATCGGCGTGGCCGAGGCCCGCGGGGTCATCCTGCTGGCGGCGGCGCAGGCGGGCATCCCCATCTACGAGTACACCCCCATGCAGGTGAAACAGGCTGTTACCGGCTACGGCAAGGCCGTGAAAAAGCAGGTGCAGGAGATGACCCGCATCCTGCTGCATCTGCCTGCTGTGCCCAAGCCCGATGATACCGCCGACGCACTGGCCATGGCTATCACCTTTTGCCATACCAACGGCAACCAGCTGAACCGCTTTGCAAGAAGGGGCGTTGGGCCGATCTGAGCCCTCTCCGTCAATGCTGCGCATTGCCACCTCTCCCGAAGGGAGAGGCGATCGCGGCTTTTGGCATCAGTGGATGAGTACAGTAGCAGCTGCCCAATTCGATGCTTTGGCTCCCCCTTTGGGGGAGCTGGCGAGCGAATGCGAGACTGAGAGGGGAAGGCTGCTGGAGGAAAACTATGATTTACAGTCTATCCGGAAAAATCATCAAAAAGACCCTGAACGCTGTGGTGGTGAGCTGCGGCGGGGTGGGCTACTATGTGCAGTGCCCGACCAGCGTTGCGGGCGCACTGCCCGGGGTGGGCCGGGAAGCCACCCTTTACACCGTGATGAGCGTGACCGAAAATGACATCAGCCTGTACGGCTTTGCCACCGAGGAGCAGCAGAGCTGCTTTGAGCTGCTGACCGCCGTTTCCGGTGTGGGCCCCAAGGTGGGTCTGGCCATTCTCAGTGTCATGGAGCCTGACCGGGTGGCGCTGGCGATCTCGGCGGGCGACCACAAGGCCTTCAAGGCGGCATCCGGCGTAGGCCCCAAGCTGGCCCAGCGCATCGTGCTGGAGCTGAAGGATAAGGTGGCAAAGGGCTTTGTGGATGGCATCAACCTCGAGGATGTGGGCGCGGCCACTGCCGCCCCCGCCGCACAGGGTGCCGGGCAGGCCATTGCGGCGCTGGTGTCGCTGGGGTACAGCCAGAGCGAAGCCGCTCTGGCCGTTTCCAAGATCGACGCAAGCCTTCCCGTGGAAGAGATCATCAAGCTGGCCCTGCGGGGCATGGCAGGCAGGAGGTAATCCATGCAGGACGAAACCGCGCTCTATGGCGCAAAAATGATGCAGCCCGGCTTAACGGCGGCGGACAACGAGGAAAACAGCCTTCGCCCGCAGCATCTGGAGGACTACATCGGACAGGACAAGGTCAAGCAGAACCTGAAAATCTATCTGGAAGCCGCCAAGCGGCGCGGCGAGCCCATGGATCACATCCTGCTCTATGGTCCTCCGGGCCTGGGCAAGACCACGCTGGCGGGCATCATCGCCAACGAGATGGGGGTGCAGATCCGCATCACCAGCGGCCCTGCCATTGAGAAGCCCGGCGACCTTGCCGCCCTGCTGACCAATCTGCAGGAGGGCGACGTGCTCTTCATTGATGAGATCCACCGCCTGTCCCGGCAGGTGGAGGAGGTGCTCTACCCGGCGCTGGAGGATTACGCGCTGGATATTATGATCGGCAAGGGCCCCAGCGCCCAGAGCATCCGGATCAACCTGCCCCGCTTCACGCTGGTGGGCGCTACCACCCGTGCGGGCCAGATCACCGGCCCCCTGCGGGACCGCTTCGGTGTGCTGCTCAAGCTGGAGCTGTACAGCCCCGATGAGCTGAGCCGGATCATCCAGCGCTCGGCGGGCATCCTCGACCAGCCCATCACCCCGGAGGGCGCTTACGAGCTGGCCAAATGCAGCCGGGGCACCCCCCGCGTGGCAAACCGCTTCCTGAAGCGTGTCCGCGACTTTGCCACCGTGCTGGGGGATGGCATCATCGACCGGGATGTTTCCCTGATGAGCCTGAAGCGGATGGACGTGGACGCGCTGGGTCTGGACGAGCTGGACCGCAGCCTGCTCCGCGCCATCATTGAGATGTACAACGGCGGCCCTGTGGGCCTGGAAACGCTGGCGGCGGCGCTGGGCGAGGAGGCCGTGACGCTGGAGGACCTGTGTGAGCCCTACCTGATGCAGATGGGCTTTTTGACCCGCACCCCCCGGGGCCGCTGTGCCACCCGCCTTGCCTATGAGCACCTGGGCCTGAAAGCCCCCGAGACCGGAAGCCCGGAGGACAACGGCCAGCAGAGCCTGTTCTGAGCCGTTTGAAGAGAGAAAGGAGGACGCTTATGCGCCCTGCAGATAGTTGGAAAGATTACGAGCTGCTGGATGCCACCGGCGGCAACCGCCTGGAGCGCTGGGGAGAGACCATCCTCATCCGGCCCGACCCGCAGGTGGTGTGGAAAACCGAGAAGCAGAGCCCGCTCTGGGCCAAGGCCGATGCCATCTACCACCGCTCCAATCAGGGGGGCGGAGAGTGGGAGTACCGCCGTCGTCTGCCTGAGAAGTGGAAGATCTCCTGCGGTGAGGGCGAGGACAAGCTGACCCTCATCGTCAGCCCCACCGGCTTCAAGCACACCGGTGTGTTCCCGGAGCAGGCCGTCAACTGGGCCTGGTACGCCAGAAAGATCCGTGCGGCAGGCCGCCCTGTCAAGGTGCTGAACCTGTTTGGCTACACCGGCGGCGCAACGCTGGCCTGTGCCGCTGCGGGGGCTACTGTCTGCCATGTGGATGCTTCCAAGGGCATCGTAGCGTGGGGCAAGGACAACGCCGTGGCCAGTGGTCTGGCGGGCCGGCCCATCCGCTGGCTGGTGGACGACTGCGCCAAATTCGTGGCCCGGGAAAAGCGCCGGGGCAACACCTACGATGGCATCATCATGGACCCGCCCAGCTACGGCCGCGGCCCCGGCGGCGAGATCTGGAAGCTGGAGGACTGCATCTACGAGCTCATCAGCCAGTGCGAGGAAGTGCTGAGCGATACGCCCCTCTTCTTTGCGGTCAACAGCTACACCACCGGCCTGTCCCCCGCGGTCATGGAGTATATGCTCAAGACCACGCTGGTGCCCCGCTTTGGCGGCAAGACCAGCTGTGATGAGATCGGCCTGCCCGTTTCCGCCACCGGCGGCGTTGTGCCCTGCGGCGCAACGGCCATCTGGGAAGAATAAAAGAGGTAAACGGGCTCGCCCTCTCAGCTTCGCGTTGCTCAGCAGCTCCCCCAAAGGGGGAGCCCTTGGCAAAACCGGAAAGTTTGCCGTACTGCCAAGGCCTCTCACTTTGGGAGAGGTGGCATCGCGCAGCGATGACGGAGAGGGCGAGGCCGCTAAAAATAAATAAGCAATCAATTTCAATAGAATGGGGTACAGCCCTTTTGAGAAGGGCGCACCACCGGAAAGAGAAAACCTATGGAAGAAACGATTTTAACTGCGAAAGATCTGAAGTTCCGCTATGACCCGGAACAGCCGGACTATGCCCTGAACGGCGTGTCGGCTGAGGTGAAGCGGGGCGAATTTGTGGCAGTGCTGGGGGCCAACGGCTGTGGAAAATCCACGCTGGCCAAGCACTTCAACGCCATCCTCCTGCCGGAAAGCGGCACTGTGCTGGTGGAGGGAATGGACACCAAAGACGAGGACAAGATCTACGATATCCGCCAGACTGTGGGCATGGTGTTCCAGAGCCCGGACAACCAGATTGTTGCCACCGTGGTGGAGGAGGATGTCGCCTTTGCGCTGGAAAATCTGGGCGTGCCGCCGGAAGAGATGCGCCGCCGCGTGGATGAAGCGATGAAGATGGCGGGCATCTATGAATACCGGGAGCGTGCGCCCCACAACCTGTCCGGCGGCCAGAAGCAGCGCGTTGCCATTGCGGGCGTGGTCGCCATGCGGCCCGACTGCCTGATCCTGGACGAGGCCACCGCCATGCTTGATCCCCGGGGCCGGGAGCAGGTGATGCAGACCATCCACCATCTGAACAAGAACATGGGCATCACGGTGGTGTCTATCACCCACTATATGGAAGAAGCTGCTCAGGCCGACCGCGTGCTGGTGATGAGCAAGGGCAATGTGGTCATGGAAGGAACCCCGAAAGAGGTATTCAGCCAGACCGAAAAGGTGCGCGCCCTGCGGCTGGATGTGCCGCAGGCTGCCGAGCTGCGGGATGAGCTGGTCAAGGCCGGCATCCCCATGCCCGAGGGCATCATCGACACCGGCGCGTGCGCACAGGCTCTGTATGAGCTTTTGAAGTAAGGGAGGGGACGGAAGATGGGAAGCATTATCAAAGTAGATCACCTGAGTTATGTCTATAACCCGGGAATGCCCAATGCCGTCACCGCGCTGGATGACGTGAGCTTTGAGGTGGAAGAGGGAGACTTTGTGGGCATCATCGGTGCCACCGGCTCCGGCAAGAGCACCCTCATCACCCACATGAACGGCCTGAACAAGCCCACCAGCGGCCACATCATCATCGATGGCCGTGACCTGTGGGCCGAGCCGGAAAAGATCCGGGAATTCCGTTTCCTCACCGGTCTAGTGTTCCAGTACCCGGAGTACCAGCTGTTTGAGGAGACCTGCTATAAGGATATCGCCTTTGGCCCCAGAAACATGGGGCTGGACGAGGCCGAGATCGACAGGCGGGTGCATGAAGCAGCGGACTTTGTCGGCCTGGATGAGGCGCTGCTGCAGCGCAGCCCCTTTGAGCTGTCCGGCGGCCAGAAGCGCCGGGTGGCCGTGGCGGGTGTGATGGCCATGAAGCCCCGCATTCTGGTGCTGGATGAGCCTGCCGCCGGTCTGGACCCCGAGGGCCGGGACGAGATCCTGTCTGAGGTCAAGGAATACCACAAAAAGACCGGCACCACCGTGCTGCTGGTCTCCCACAGCATGGAGGATATTGCCAAGTACGCCGACCGTGTGCTGGTGATGAGCAACAAGAAGATCGCCATGTATGACACCGTGGAGAACGTGTTTGCCCGTGCGCCCGAGCTGCTGGCGCTGGGCCTGAGCGTGCCGCAGGTCACAAAGGTCTTCCTCAAGCTGCGGGAGATGGGTGTGGATGTTCCGGCGGATGTTTACACCGTGCCCTATGCCGTCAAGATGATTTTGGAAGCCAAGAAGCGCCGGGACGCAGGCGAAAGCCTTGTGCTGCCCCGTGTGGATGCAAAGAAGGGGGGCGCTGCCACATGCTGAGAGATATCACCATCGGCCAGCACTTCCCGGGCGACAGCCTTGTGCATAAGTTCGACCCCCGCATGAAGCTGGTGCTGACCATCGTCTACATCATCCTGCTGTTTGCCGCGTCCAACCCGCTGGGCCTGACGCTGTCCCTTGTGTTCCTTGTGGCCATGTACGGCGTGGCAAAGATCCCCTTCAAGCTCATCACCAAGAGCCTGAAGCCCATTTTGCCCATCATCCTCTTTACCGCGGTGCTCAACCTCTTCTTTGTTTCGGGCGAGGGCGAGCCACTGGTGCACTTCTGGGTGCTGAACATCTACGCCGAGGGCCTGCGCTATGCCATCCTGATGGCGGTGCGCGTGATGGCACTGATCGCGGGCACCAGCCTGCTGACCTATACCACCAGCCCCATCGTGCTGACGGATGCCATCGAGCAGCTGCTCAAGCCTTTGGGCAGGCTGCACTTCCCGGTGCACGAGCTGGCCATGATGATGAGCATTGCCCTGCGCTTTATCCCGACCCTGATCGAAGAGACCGACAAGATCATGAACGCCCAGAAAGCCCGTGGTGCCATGCTGGACAACGGCTCCATGATGGAGCGCGTCAAGGCGCTGGTGCCGGTGCTTATCCCGCTGTTCATCTCGGCCTTCCGCCGCGCCGATGAGCTGGCCATGGCCATGGAGTGCCGCTGCTACCGCGGCGGTGATGGCCGCACCCGCCTGAAAGTGCTGCGCTGCACCCGGCAGGATTATATCGACCTGGCGGTGTGCATCGTCTGCTTTATGGTGATCCTGAGCTCGAGACTGGTGTTCCCGAATTTTTAAAAACTCCCCCAGTCGCCTGCGGCGACAGCCCCCTCGAGGAGGGGGCCTTATAGCCTCCCTCTTTGAGGGAGGTGGCACGGCAAAGCCGTGACGGAAGGAGTTCCATGCAGAACTATTTACTGACCCTTGCCTACGACGGCACCAACTACTGCGGCTTTCAGGTACAGCCCAACGGGCGGAGCGTGGCCCAGACCTTTCAGGATGGGCTGGAAGCGGTGCTCCACAGCCGCCCCGATATCAAGGGGTGCAGCCGCACCGATGCCGGGGTCCACGCGCTGGGCTTTGCGCTGAACTTCCACGCGGAGACCCGCATCCCCCCCGAAAAGCTGCCGTTGGCCATCAACCAGCACCTGCCCCCGGATATCCGGGTGCTGTGCGCCCGGGTGGTGCCAGAGGAGTTCCACGCCCGCTATGCCGCCCATACCAAGACCTACCTGTACCGCATCCACAACCACCCCATCGATTCGCCTTTTGATGAAAAATATTACACCCGGGTGCCCCGGCGGCTGGATGTGGATGCCATGCAGAGGGCGGCGGAACAGTTTGTGGGAAAGCACGATTTTCTGGCCCTGTGCGCGGCGGGTTCCTCTGCTGCTGCCCACGGAGATACCGTGCGCACCATCACCGACTGCCATGTGACCCGGAAGGGCGACGAGGTGGACATTGAGGTGACAGCGGACGGCTATCTCTATAACATGGTGCGCATTCTGGCAGGCACCCTGTGTGAGGTGGGCGCGGGCCGGATGCAGCCCGATGCCATCCCCGGCATCCTTGCCAGCCGGGACCGCAGCCAGGCCGGGCCGACGCTGCCCGCGAAGGGGCTATTTTTGGAGAAGGTGGACTACGACCTATGAGAAAAAATCGCAACCGTCCGGAGAGTGACGAGCCGCTTTCGGAAGGGCGGGTCGAATATCTGGAAGCTGCCCGCCAGCGTGTGCGGAACCGGCGCATCCGCCGCACAGCGGTGCTGCTGGTGCTGCTGACGGCGGTGGTGCTGTTTGCCACCGGCATCGCGGGCAGCTCGGTGGCGGCCCTGAAGGACCTGACCGATACGGCCCGCATTGCCCTGCTGCCCGGCTCCGGCTGGCCCCAACAGACCGGTGTGGCCGAGCTGGAGCAGATGGCCCCCCTGACCGGCAGCTTTGTGGAGCTGGGGGACGAGGGCTGTGTGGTCTGGTCGCGCACCGGCAAAAAGCTGAACAGCATCCAGAGCGGCTATGCCCGCCCGGCGCTGGCCGCGGGCAAGACCCGCTTTGTCCTCTACAATCGCTCCGGAAACGAGCTGCGGGTGGAGAGCCGCACCCAGAACCTTTACACCAAGCAGCTGGAAAACAGCATTTTCCTCTGCGCCATGTCGGACAACGGCACGCTGGCTGTGGTCACGGAGGACCAGACCAGCATGGCAAAGCTGCTGGTATACAGCCCCTCCATGGAGCAGCAGCTCAGCTGGAGCATGACCTCCAACGACGGCACCCCCCTGCGGATGGCCTTTTCCCCCGACAGCCGGAAGCTGGCGGCGGCAGCCGTCACCGTCAGCGGGGGACAGGTGATGACCAACCTCTACCTCATCAATCTGGCATCGGGCGATCCCGTCAGTCTGGTGAATCAGGGCGGCGTGCCCCAGTGGCTGGGGTGGACCTCTGCTTCCACGATCCTGGCTGTCTACGATACCAGGGCCGTGCTCTACAATGCGGGCGGTGGTGAGCGTGCGGTCTATGATTTTGCGGGCACGGAGCTGAAAGATGTTTCGGTGGACGCGGCAGGCAATGTGGCCCTGCTGCTGGCATCGGGGCAGGTCTCTCAGGCTGTGACGCTGGACAAGAACCTGAACGTCCAGTTCAGCGCTGCTGTCTCGGCGGCAAATTCCATTGTCCGGGCGGGGAACCTGTTCTATCTGCTGGCCGATAACGCCGTGGAGTGCTTTGATGCATCTGGTACCCAGCAGTGGAGCCAGAACCTTGACACCAGCCCGCAGGCATTGCTGGCCAACAGCAAGGATCTGCTGCTGTTCAGCGGCAACACGGTGCAGAAGTTGGAAGCACCCGCTGAATAGCCCTCTCCGTCAATGCTTGCGCATTGCCACCTCTCCCAAAGGGAGAGGCAATTGCGGCTTTGAGGAAAAAGAGTGCAATTTATTTTGTGGCTTCCCCTGTCAGAAGCGTTGGCTCCCCCTTTGGGGGAGCTGGCACGACGGCAGTCGTGACTGAGAGGGTGAGCCAGTTCGGAATAAGGTTAAACGTATGTTCAAGAATCCGTCATTTATTTTTGATATCCTATGTACGGTGGTCTGGCTGGTGCTGGCCGTCCGGTATGCCCGCAAAGGCTTTCTGGCCTCTGTGGTGCAGCTGACGGGCAGTCTCATCAGCCTGTTCGGTGCCAGAGCCTTTTCAGGCTGGGCAGCCGGGCAGGTGTTCGAGCGTTTCCTCGCCGGAAGCTTCCGGGACCAGATCGCTGCCAATATCGCCGCCGGGGGAGCCGTCAGTCTGGATGGCATTGCCCAGCGGTACGCGGGCTTTCTGCCCGAGGCGTTCCGGGCATCCATCGTGGATGCCTGCGAGCGCTCCATCTCTGCCGTCCTCAATGACAACGCCGTTGTGCTGGCGGATACCATCGTCCAGAAGGTGCTGGCTCCGCTGCTGACCCCGGTGATCTCGCTGGTGCTGTTCTTTGTGGCGTTTGCCCTGCTGCGGATGCTGGTCAGCCTGCTGGTCACGGTGCTGGGGCTGGTGAACAAGCTGCCCGTGATCGGTGCAGTGAACCACTGGCTGGGCTGGGGCGTGGGCGGCATTGCCAGCCTTGTGGACATCTATCTGGTGCTCTGCGTGGTCTGGGCGCTCATTGTGATCACCGGCGGCAACCTCACCATGCTCAACGACACGGTGATGAGCGGCAGCCTTTACTATAAAGTATTCAATGTGTTCAACCCGTTTGTCTGAGCGGGGAGGGAAAAGGAGGAACAATGGTCTGCATTCGATGCCAGAAGCGGCCTGCCATTATTTTTGTCCAGCGGATGGAAAATGGCCAGATGAAAAACGAGGGGTACTGCCTGCACTGTGCCCGGGAGATGCACATCAAACCGGTCGATGATCTGATGAAGCAGTTTGGCATGTCTGATGAGGACATGGATGCCATGGAAGACCGGATGGAAAACATGATGCAGGAGATGGGGGACATGAGCAACATGAACCCCTTCTCCATGATGATGGGCATGGGCCAGCCGGACCAGAGCGAGGAGGACGGCGACCTTGTGCCCGGCTCCAGCGCCACCTTCCCGCTGGGGGTGAACGGCAGTGCCCAGAACGGTAAAAACGAAAAGAAGGCGGGCAAAAACGACAAAAAGCCGCCCCGCCGCAAGTTTTTGGATACCTACTGCGAGAACCTGACCCGCAAAGCCCGGGAGGGGAAGCTGGATGATATCATCGGCCGCGACCGGGAGATCTACCGCACCATCCAGATCCTGAGCCGCCGCCAGAAGAACAACCCCTGCCTCATTGGTGAGGCGGGCGTTGGCAAGACCGCCATTGCCGAGGGCATTGCGGAGCGCATTGCCAAGGGGAATGTGCCCATCGGCCTGAAGGATAAGGAGATCTATCTGCTGGACCTCACCAGCCTTGTGGCAGGCACCCAGTTCCGCGGCCAGTTCGAGCAGCGGGTCAAGGGCCTGCTGAGCGAGGTCAAGGCGGCGGGCAACGTCATCCTGTTCATTGACGAGATCCACACCATTACCTCTGCCGGTGAGAGCGAGGGTGCCATGAATGCGGGCAACATCCTGAAGCCCGCCCTCTCCCGCGGCGAGATTCAGGTCATCGGTGCCACCACCTTCAACGAGTACCGCAAGTATATCGAGAAGGACCAGGCGCTGGAGCGCCGGTTCCAGCCCGTACGGGTGGAGGAACCCAGCGTTGCTGATACGCTGGCCGTGATGGGCGGCATCAAGCACTACTACGAGGAGCACCACCATGTGCAGGTGCCCGCCGATGTGCTGAACGCCACTGTGACTCTGAGTGAGCGGTATATCACCGACCGCTACCTGCCCGATAAAGCCATCGACCTGCTGGACGAGGCCTGTGCCTGCTGTAATCTGGCCCACCCGGTCATCTCCGAGTACCTGACCATGCAGAAGGAACTGGAGGCCCTCAAGCAGGAAGAGGCCGACATGGAAAACGCCGATGTGAACGAGCCCATCGATTACGAGCGTGTGGCAGAGCGCAAGACCCGGATGGCACAGCTGGAGCGGGAATTGCCCGCCAAGCAGGCTGCAGCCGGGGAGATCCAGGTGACCATGGACGATGTGGCCAAGGTCATTGAGCTGTGGACGGGCATCCCGGCGGTGAAGATCCGGGAGACCGAGTATGCAAAGCTCGCCAGCCTTGAGACCGAGCTGAAAAAGAAGATCATCGGTCAGGACAATGCCGTGCATCTGGTGGCCCAGGCGGTCAAGCGCAGCCGCGCCGACCTTTCGGGCCGCCGCCGTCCGGCCAGCTTCATCTTTGTGGGCCCCACCGGCGTGGGCAAGACGGAGCTGGTGAAGCAGCTGGCAAACCAGCTCTTTGACGGCCCCGACCCGCTGATCCGGCTGGATATGAGCGAGTATATGGAGAAGTACGCGGTGTCCCGCATGATCGGTTCCCCTCCGGGCTATGTGGGCTACGAGGAGGCGGGTCAGCTGACCGAAAAGGTCCGCCGCCGCCCGTACAGCGTGGTGCTGTTCGATGAGATCGAAAAGGCCCACCCCGATGTGATGAATATCCTGCTGCAGATCCTGGACGAGGGCAAGATCAACGATGCCCAGGGCCGCACCGTGGATTTCTCCAACACTGTCATCTGCATGACCTCCAATGCGGGCAGCAGCGACCAGACCACCGCAAGTCTGGGCTTCAACCGCAGCGAGGAGGAGCGGAACGAGGAGAAGAGCCGCAAGGCACTGAGCCAGTTCCTCCGCCCTGAGTTTTTGGGCCGCGTGGATGAGGTCATCACCTTCAAGCCGCTGAGCGAGGAGACCCTGCAGGGCATTGCCGCCCTGATGCTGGACGAGTACAAGCCCAGCATGGAGGCCAAGGGCATTGCCTACAGCTATACCCCGGCGGCACTGGCAGCGCTGGTGCACAAGAGCCAGGGCGGCAAGTTTGGTGCCCGCGACCTGCGCCGCACCATCCGCAAGGCTGTGGAGGACCCCGCCGCTGAAAAGATCATCGACGGCACCCTTGTTTCCGGCTCCACCCTGACCGTGGATGCTGAGAACGATGAGATCGTGCTGAAATAAAGAGCAAACAGAAAGCCGCTGCACAGCGTAACTGAACTGCACCCCATTTGTTAGACAGTATGGTATACTGTT
>UMDS01054625.1_pt1 | contig 11565 bp, 7 predicted proteins | sample 1964551 | NCBI WGS metagenome assembly UMDS01 (sample SAMEA4836000, study PRJEB28245) | human gut metagenome | biome: gut microbiome; material: fecal sample | place: Denmark | collected 2008
CCATAAGAGCTCCGGGCTTCGGTCCGTTCGATGCGTTATGAGTGAGACCTGCATTACCTGATTAAACGCCTCGGTTCATTCTGAGGATTTACAAGCGATATGCCTGAAAGAGGCCATCATCATGATGGAGCGGTGGAAGATTGGCGCATCTGTCTTCTATCCGTCGGACCTAGCTCTTTCAGGCTATTCGTGCTACCGGTCGTGATGAAATTGGGCTCAATAAAAAAATCCCCGCCTTTTTTACAAAGGGTGGGGATCTTTTTATTGAATTCATGAGTTGACAAATTTACTCTGAAAAATGAGTTATCCCAGACTTCATGGGGGTTTATCTTTCCTACAAAAGGCCTGCTGTTATCCACTGCCTGCGGCACCACCGTCGGGCATTAAGGTGCCCGCATGGTGTGACACTCGAATAACAGCCTTACGCCACAGTGCTGCAGGATAGTCGTCTTCCAGAGGAAGAAAGCTGTATACTTCATCCCCCTTCCCTCTCCTGGCAGCCTGTCTGTTGCCATACAGCCACTTTCTGTGAATATCTTTCGGTCCTCTTTTCACTAAAAAAGACTACCTTTCGGTAGTCTCTTTCTTTGAAATCTTATTTCAGACGCAGGCCCAGTTTTGCACCGAGAGCTCTGTAGCGTTCGATGTCTTTGCGACGGAGATAGTCCAGCATGTTTCTGCGCTGGCCAACCATTTTCAGCAGGCCGCGGCGGGAATGATGGTCTTTCTTGTGGGATTTCAGATGTTCGGTAAGGAGAGCGATTCTCTTGGAGAGGATAGCAATCTGTACTTCCGGAGATCCGGTGTCGCCTTCGTGGACTGCATAGGTGTCAATGATTTCTTTTTTTGCTTCAGCTGTTAACATAATAGCCTCCTATAAAAATATAAATTGCTGTATCCAGGTCTACGCCGGAGTTGCGATAAACTGGGGTACAGTTCAACCACGTGTGATTATACATGAACGGACTATAGATTGCAAGGCGTTTATCCAAGAAGAACTCTATCGCTCATGGCGCCGGAGGTTTCTTCAAATTTCTTCAGCAGATCATCGATAGTGAGTTTCTGCTTCTCTTCTGGGCTGTAGTCGGCAATAATGGTGCCGCTGTTCATCATGATGAGGCGGTTGCCGTATTTCAGGGCATCCCTCATGTTGTGGGTAATCATCAGGGTGGTAAGGTGCTGTTCGTGTACGATTTCATCGGTAATTTTCAGCACTTTGCCTGCAGTTTTCGGATCCAGGGCTGCGGTAGGTTCATCCAGAAGAAGGATATCCGGCTTTTTCAGAGTGGCCATAAGGAGGGTCAGTGCCTGCCGCTGGCCGCCGGAAAGGAGTCCGATTCTGGTAGAGAGACGATCTTCCAAGCCAAGGCCCAGACGAGCTACCATGTCCCGGAATTTTTCATGGTCACCGGAGGAAAAAGCCCAGCGAAGCCGGCGGCTCTCCCCTCTTCTGGAAGCGATAATCAGATTTTCTTCCACCTGCATGCCGGCGGCAGTACCTTTCAATGGATCCTGGAAAACCCGGCCGATGTACTTGGCTCTTTTATATTCACTCACCTTAGTCACATCGTGACCATTGATTTCAATGGTGCCGCTGTCCGGAATATAGGCACCGGCTATAGAGTTCAGAAGGGTACTCTTACCTGCGCCGTTGCTACCGATGACAGTGCAGAAATCGCCGTCGTTCAGAGTCAGGGACAAATGGCTAAGCGCTTTCTTTTCATTGGTGGTTCCCTTGAAGAATGTTTTGCTGATATCTGTAACTTTAAGCATAATCAGCCTGCCTTTCCTATATTGACTTTGCCCTTGATCATAGGAGCAGCCAGGGCAAGCATGACAAGAATAGCGGTGAACAGTTTCAAATCGTTCGGCGGCATGCCCAGATAGAGCACCACTGCAATGACTACGCGATAAATAATGGAGCCCACCACCACAGCAAGGAGAGAGCCGGAGAAGCTGTCCACGCCAAGAATGACTTCACCAATGATGACAGAAGCCAGGCCGATAACGATGGTACCGATGCCCATGCCAACGTCGGCAAAGCCGTTGTTCTGTGCTACCACGGCACCGCAGAGGCCGATGAGGGCATTGGAAATAAAGAGGCCCATAATAATCATGGTGTCCGTGTTCACGCCCTGGGCCCGTACCATCTGTGGATTATAGCCGGTAGCGCGGATGCACATTCCCAGTTCCGTGCCAAAGAACCAGTAAATAAGAGCGGAAATAATAATCATAAGGACTGCCGGCACAATGAAAGCAGCCGTGGACTGGCTCACATGGAGCAGGCTGGCGGTGGTGGAAAATACGGTATCCACCCGCAGAAGAGAAATATTGGCCTTCCCCATAATGTGAAGGTTAATGGAGTAAAGGGCAATCATCGTGAGGATGCCGGCCAGAATGGCGGGAATCTTTAATTTCGTATAAAGGATACCGGTAACCGTTCCTGCAATGAGGCCTCCTGCCGCACCAGCTGCAATGGCTGCCCATGGAGAAGCGCCGGAAGCAATAAGAGAAGCTGCAATAGCACCACCCAGAGGGAAGCTGCCTTCGCAGGTCATATCCGGTACATCAAGTACGCGGAAAGATAGAAATACGCCAATGGCCAGGATGGACCACATCAGTCCCTGGGCAATGGTGGAAACTGCTAAATCTGCCATTTGATTTCCTTCCTTTATAAGGTTAAATGAATACAAATCCCAATCAGGGTCTTGCAGGCTGTCCATCATAGAGGTACAGCTTTCTGGAACGCTGCCACAGGTCTCCGGGCAGCGGAATATTCAAAGCATTCACCTGCTTCATATTGATGACGATATCCGGATCCTGCTGACGCATGATGGGAATATCTTCCGGAATCAAATCCCCCTTCAGCAGACTGGCTGCCATGCGGCCGCCGGAGAATCCCATGCGGTAGTAGCTGGGAGATACGGAAATGAGAGCGCCCCGCCGTACCATTTCAGACTGTTCTCCAATGATAGGAATATTGGCGCCATTCATCACCTTTACGATGTCATCAAAATGAGTAAGGAGGTCCGTGTCTTCCGGCACATAGAGGGCCGTAATATGACCCACCAGTTTCTGAATCTGGGGCTCTGCCGCCTTGTCGGGCTGATAGGCTACCTCATAGAGGGAGATCCCTTTCTGGGCAGCTACTTCTCGGAGGATTTCTACCTGCAGAGAGGCAGCTGCATCGCCAGGATTATAGAGGATGCCCAGCTTTTTCACAGACATGCAGCGGCTGGCCATGCGAATCTGGGTAAGGATAGCCGGATTATCCATGATGCCGGTAAGATTTCGATGTCCTGCGAAATCTTTATCCTTCTTGAAATTCATGACCCCCACTCCCACAATGGGAATGTTTTTCGTCGCTTTGACGGCTGCTTTGGCGGAATCGGTGCCTATGGCGATAATTAAATCCTTTTTGTCACGGGCAAACTTCTTTGCTGAAGCTTCCAGTTTCTTGTCATTGCCCTTGGCCTGCACAATGTCGATTTTGGCTCTGCCGCCCTTGCTGTATCCCTCAGCCTCCAGCGCTGCCAGCACACCGGCGGTCATTTTATTCTGTTCCGCCAGATCATCGGACTGCAGGATGCCGATGGAATACACATTCTTCGCCGCAACAGGCACCACATCTTCATTCACCGGTTCCGGCGATGAAGACTGGTACAACATCACGGCCATCACTACATTACACACCGCAAAAATAAGCATTAACCACCAGAGCTGTTTCAGTTTTGAAGCCACAACACTAACCCTTTCCCTAAAATTTTAAAACCATAGATAAAGAGTAACCTCCGTGGAAATCGGAAGTTACTCTTTGTCTTTTCCTGTAAAACGTCAGATCATTTCTGCCCTGTCAAGAACTTCCTTTGGAATCTGGATACCCAATGTTTCCATTTCACTCTTATTGATGTAAAGCTTCGTCTTGTCTGCCCCTTCCACAGGGAAATCTTTTACCGTCTTATTTCCCTTCAGGATTTCCGCAGCCATCTGGCCTGCCCGATGTCCAATATCATAGAAGCTGATGGACTCGGAAGCCAGCACGCCGTTCTTTACATGACCCACTTCTGCGCCGTATACGGGGATCTTCTCCCTGTTGGCTACAGCCATCAGAGTAGGAATAGAAGAAGCGATAATATTATCGGTAGGTACGTAAATGGCATCTACCTTACCGCCCAGGAAGCCTTCCGCTACCTGCTGCACATCATTCACAGAATTCACTGTCAGTTCCACCACATCAATGCCCAGGGGCTGGCAGTTTTCCTTCAGATGCTTAGCCTGCACCACCGAATTGATTTCACTGGAATTATAAATAATACCGATTTTCTTGACATTGGGCTGTATTTCCTTAATCAGCTTCACCTGCTTATCTACCGGTCCCCGGTCATTGGTGCCGGTCACGTTGCTGTCCGGTGCCTTCTCCGACTTCATGAGCTTTGCATTTTCAAAATCGGAAATAGCAGTGCAGATAATGGGAATCTTATCGGTAGCATTGGCCATCGCCTGGGCCGCCGGTGTAGAAATAGCACCGATGAGCTTGTAATTGCCGGACACATAACGATTGGCAATAGCCTTCAGATTGGACTGGTCACCCTGGGCATTCTGCTCATCGATTTCCACCTTATCCTTCAGCCCCGCTTCATTCAAAGCATCCACAAACCCTTTATTCGACTCATCCAGTGCCGGGTGCTGCACAATCTGGACAATGCCCACCTTCATTTTACCACCGGAACTGCTGCTTCCACTTCCGCTTCCACCGCCGCAGCCTGCCAAAACACCTGCTGCCATAAGGCCGCATAAACCTGCTGCCAGAATCTTCTTCCATTGACTTCCTGCCATTCTACTGTTCCTCCCTTTTTTATATTGCATCCATTCTTCCCGTCTGGCCTCTTCATATTCTCCTGTGAAACTATCCTTCCAAAAGCCAAAGCGAGCAGACTTCTGCATTGAACTTGCGATAATTATAGCATAAATCCTTACCGTGCGCGAGTATAATAGGCTGAAAACCGCTAAAGCAGTGTCTATCGGATATTTCCCATCATGGCCATAATTTCATTAACCGCTGAAATGCGCTGGAATTGGCTGAAACTTTTGCCGTATTTTTGCCGTCATGCCGTCAAAAGAAAAGAGCCGCCTCCCATTAAAGGGAAGCGGCTTTTCCTATTTTTCCTATTTTTCCTACGGTTTCCTAAAGTGTCTAATCATGGTAAATGATTACCATTCAAGCAAGGTATAGGAAATGGTGGCACCCTTGGGTTCCATGGCCCTCGTGTCGAAGTGCACCAGTCCCTCCCACCTTCCAGCCTGGTAGCCGGTGGACAGGTAAGCGTGGCTGTCAACGTACGTTACTCCGGCCTTGACCTTGTGGGCCTTTCTGAGCGTTATTTTATACACATCAACCTTCTGCTTATCCGCATTCGGCGTGACGATGGTGCGGTCAGATTTCTGCAGTACGCCTGCGGGAGCCTCCGGAGATTTTTCCTCTACCTGCTTTGCCACAGTCTCGGCTCCCTTCTCCACGGTAGGTGCAGTCACGTAGTAGGAAATCTGCGGAGTGGTTGAGCCGCTGCGCTCTATTTCTCTCACGATGGTCTGTGCAGCCGGAGTGGTGACGTGGATCTCTTTGGCCACATTGGCCGGATCATGCACTTCCTCCGTGGTCATCACCTTCGGCTTCTCATCCTGGTGTTTGTAATAGAGAATTTTACAGGCATAGCCAATCGATAGGCAGACGGCCACGATGAGAGTGGGGACTATCCAGCTCTTCGCTTCATCTGACAGTTTAAAATCAGGCATATTTTCAGTATAGATACCATGTGAAAAATAGATAAAAGGAAGGCTGCCTTCCTCCATGATTGTCCCACCGCCTGCAGGGAAAGGTGGTATCTTCGGAACCAAAGGGACACAAAAAACTCACACTTGACAGGCCCTTTGGATTCTAAGAGCTGCTGAAGCATCATACCAGCTGGTTTTGTCTCCTTCCGCCGGAAGGAGACAGGCGAAGCGCTGAGGACAGATTCGAAAAGGAAAAAATAACGTCCTTACTGCCAACACTTCCGGCCCCCTTTCCCTCCAGTTCTTCTCCCCTTTTCCAGACACTAAAAAAACGTTTCCCTCTGGAGGAAAACGTTTTTCTATTATTCTTCAACAGTCTTGCTGATGATCTGTTTGCCTTTGTAGTAACCGCATACAGGGCATACATGATGAGGTTTTTTCAGTGCATGGCACTGCGGGCATTCCACAAGACCCGGAACAGTCAGCTTCCAGTTTGCACGTCTCTTATCACGACGGGATCTGGAACTTTTTGTCTTCGGAACCGGCATTCTTAGCACCTCCTTACCTATCGGCCTGCCGCTTGATAGCTCCTGCTGTATGTTTTATACAGCGCCTTAAGCTGGTGGATAAAATTATCAACTTCATCATTATACGTGGAGAATCGGGCTTTGTCAAGGGTTGAGATGGAAAAGGTCAGCATCAAAGCGTAAGAAGAAGGATGAAAATCCCCACCTTCCCGCTTTCTATTCTTCTTCCACTTTTTGTCCTGTAAGGACCATCTGCTTTTCGTCTTTTCTCATATGAAAGAATCGGTATACCGCTTCTGCTGCCCTTTTGTTCATGCCGGGCACCTGGGACAGTTCTTCTATGGTGGCTTTCCGCATTTCTTCAAGGGAGCGGAAGGCATGCCACAGGGCGTTTCTTCTGGTAGGGCCGATGCCTTCGATGTGGTCCAGAATGGATTCTGTATTTCTCTTATTCGTCCATTTTCTGTGGTAGGTAATGACGAAACGGTGGGCTTCGTCGCGAATGAACTGTAGGAGCTGGAGGGCCGGTTCGTGATGATCCAGAATGATAGGGTCTTCGGAGCCTTCCACGTAGATTTCCTCGATTCTCTTGGCCAGGCCGATGACAGGGGCATCACAGCCGGCGTTTCTGATGGCAGGCAGGGCGGCATGAAGCTGTCCCAGGCCGCCATCCAGAACGATAAGGTCCGGTGCGGGCCAGTCTTTTTCATTTCCATAGCGGCGGCTCATGACTTCTGCCATGGATTTGAAATCATCGGCATGGCCCTGGGTGGTCTGGAGTTTGAATTTCCTGTACTCCCTTTTCGCCGGACGGCCATGTTCGAAGACTACCATGGAGCCTGTGGTTTCAGCGCCCTGGTTATGGGAAATATCGAAGCATTCCATCCGTTCCGGCAGCCTTGGCAGGTGGAGCAGATCCTTCAGTTTTTTCACCGCCCCCTGTTCCCGGGCGTCCTGGTATTCCCACTGCAGCTTTTTGTCGGAAAGATACTTGGCAGCGTTAGCCATGGCCATGTCCTTTAATCGCCGTTTAAAGCCGCGCTGAGGAAGAATAAGGGTCACTTCGCTGCCTTTCAGTTTGGTCATCCAGGAAGCAATGAGTTCCTGTTCCGCAGGCAGAAGGGGCAGGATGATTTCCCTGGGGATGGATGTGGGATTGCCGCCATAGAAATCACGAATAAAGGCAGTGATGATTTCTTCGTCCGTTTCGTTTTCACTTTCCGGTATGCTGAAGTTTTCCTTTCCCACCATACGGCCATAGCGGATGTAAAAGACTTCCAGTCCTGCATGACTGCCGTCCCGGGCATAGCCTACGACGTCGAAGTCTCCTTCGCTAGCCACTATGTTCTGCCGCTGCTGCACCGACTCCACCGCCCTGATCTGGTCTCTGTATTTAGCGGCCAGCTCATAGTCCATGGCGTCGGAGGCAGCCATCATCTTCTGTTTCAGTTCCTTCACCAGTTCCGTACTTTTTCCTTCGAAAAGGTCGCACACCGTGCGTACGTAGGCGTCGTAGTCTTCCCTGGAGCAGAGATGGAAGCAGGGAGCGCAGCAGAGATGAAGATGGTACTGGAGGCAGGGCCGGGAAACTTTCATGGAGCGGCAGTTTCGGATGGGATAATAGCGTCTCAGGAGGCTCAGGGTGGTGCGAAGGCTTCCCACATCGGTAAAGGGGCCGAAGTAGCGGGCGCCGTCATCATGGCGGATATTTCTTGTCACAAAAATGCGGGGCCATTCTTCGTTGGTTGTGATTTTCACATAGGGATAGGACTTATCATCCCTGAGGGAAATATTGTATTTCGGATGGATTTCCTTGATGAGGTTGCATTCCAGAATCAGGGCTTCCATTTCCGTGGCAGTCATGGTAATGTCCAGATCTTCCGCATGGCATATCATGGCCGCCACTTTTGGAGAGCGGTTCTTATCCTCTCTTACATAGGAGCGCACCCTGTTTTTCAGGTTCTTTGCCTTCCCTACATAAATCACCCGGCCATCTTTATCTTTCCAGCGGTAAACGCCGGGTGAATCCGGCAGGGCTTCTACCTTGGCCCGGATTTTATCGTTTACGTCAATCATTTTCATGGTCTTTCATCACTTCCCTGGTTCTTTCCATGACCGGAAGCAGGTATTGACCGGTGTAGGACCGTTTCACCCGGCAGATGTCCTCCGGTGTGCCGCAGGCCACCACTTCACCGCCCTTATCGCCGCCTTCAGGGCCCAGATCGATAATGTAGTCCGCTACTTTCACCACATCCAGGTTATGTTCGATGACCACCACCGTATTTCCCTGATCCACCAGCTTCTGCAGCACAATGAGCAGTTTCCTGATATCTTCGGTATGGAGGCCTGTGGTAGGTTCATCCAGGATATAGAGGGTATCTCCTGTGCCTCTCCTCATTAGTTCCGTAGCCAGTTTCACACGCTGGGCCTCGCCGCCGGACATAGTAGTGGCCGGCTGTCCCAGATGGATGTAGCCCAGCCCCACTTCCTGCAGGGTTTCCAGTTTTCTCAAAATGCGTGGATGATTTTCAAAAAATGGTACCGCTTCGTCCACCGTCATGTTCAGTACATCGGAAATATTCTTTCCCTTATACCGGACTTCCAGGGTCTCCCTGTTGTACCGGGCACCATGGCATACTTCGCAGGGCACGTATACATCAGAAAGAAACTGCATTTCAATTTTAATAATGCCATCGCCGTGGCAGGCCTCGCAGCGGCCGCCTTTGATGTTGAAGCTGAATCGTCCCGGCTTATATCCCCTCATTTTGGCTTCCGAAGTCTGGCTGAAAAGCTCCCGGATATCATTGAAAACACCGGTATAGGTGGCGGGATTTGATCTTGGCGTGCGGCCGATGGGCTGCTGGTCAATGTCGATAATCTTATCCACATATTCCGCCCCTTCCATGGTATCGTACTGTCCTTCGGCATAGGAGGTATGGTTCTTGATATTGGACAGGCCCTGATAAAGGATTTCATTCACCAGGGTACTCTTGCCGGAGCCTGACTCACCGGTGACCACAGTGAAAGCTCCCAGAGGGAAGGAAACATTAATGTGCTTCAGGTTATGCTCTGACGCTCCCTTGATGGTAAGGAACAGGCCATTCCCTTTTCTTCTGTGTTCCGGCAGAGGAATATATTTTTCGCCCCGAAGGTAGGCGCCGGTAATGGATTTCTTTGATTTCTTAATATCCTCCGGTGTCCCTTCCGCCACCACATATCCGCCGTTTTCACCGGCACCGGGTCCGATGTCCACGACCCAGTCAGCAGAGCAGATGGTGTCTTCATCATGTTCCACCACAATGAGCGTATTTCCCAGATCCCGCATTCCTTTCAGTGTGGCAAGAAGTTTGTCGTTGTCCCGCTGGTGGAGGCCGATGGAGGGTTCATCCAGAATATAAAGCACCCCCACCAGGCCGGAACCGATCTGGGTGGCCAGACGGATGCGCTGGGCTTCACCGCCGGAAAGGGTAGATGCGCCCCGGGACAGGGTCAGGTATTCCAGCCCTACATTGGAAAGGAAGGTGAGACGGCTTTTTACTTCCCGAAGAATCTGGTCTGCAATGATTTTTTCCTTATCTGTCAGTTCCAGCTTTTCCAAAAAGGGGAGGAGCTCGGAAACGGGCATATCAGATATTTCTGCTATATTCTTACCGCCCACCCGGAAGGCCAGGCTTTCCGGACGGAGACGGGCGCCATGACACACAGGGCAGGGCTTCTCGATGAGGTAGTTAGACAGGGATTCCTTCATCTTTTCTGTCCAGGCCTCTTCATACCTTCTCTTCGTCATGGGTACAAGACCTTCAAACTGCCGCTGGTACGTCTTTGTTTCTCCATCCTGGTTGGTGTAGGAAAATGTGAGCATTTCTCTCCCACCGTACTTGAATTCCTCCTGTCCTTTGGGAGGAAGGTCATCAAAGCAGGCATCCATGGTGAGATCATAGGATTTCAAAAAGGCGTCCAGCTGCTTGTAAAGCCAGCTTTCCCTGTTGTAAGGAAAGGGGCGGATAGCCCCCAGACGGAATGTCTGCTTATGGTCCGGCAGGATTCGTTTGAAATCCGCTTCCAGGGAAGAACCCAGCCCCATGCAGGCAGGACATGCACCGAAAGGATTGTTGAAAGAAAAGATGCGGGGTTCCGGTTTAGGCAGAGAAATGCCGCAGTCCGGGCAGGCAAAATGGGTGCTGAAGAGATAATCCTTTCCTCCCGGCACGGCTCCTACCATGAGGCCGTCTCCCAGCTTCAGCGCTTCTTCCACAGAGTCCGTGAGACGGCGCACAATGCCATCCTTAATAATGATGCGGTCCACCACCACTTCAACGGTATGCTTCTTATTCTTCTCCAGTTCGATTTCATCGGAAAGAGAAAGCACCTGCCCGTCCACCCGGACGCGCACATACCCTTCCTTCCGGAGTTCCTCAAGAAGCTTCTTGTGGGTTCCCTTCTTCTGTACAGCCACAGGGCCCAGAATCATGAGCTTCGTCCTGTCTCCCAGAGCTGTGAGGGCATCTACAATCTGATCTACGGTCTGCCGCTGAATGGGTCTGCCGCAGTGAGGGCAGAAAGCCCGGCTGGCATGGGCAAAGAGCATGCGTAGATAATCATGGATTTCCGTCACTGTGCCCACAGTGGACCGGGGATTATGGCTGGTGGATTTCTGGTCAATGGAAATAGCCGGCGAAAGGCCGGATATCTTATCCACATCGGGCTTGTTCATCTGTCCTAAAAACTGGCGGGCATAGGCAGACAGGGACTCCACATACTTTCTCTGCCCTTCTGCATAAATCGTATCAAAGGCAAGGGAAGACTTTCCCGAGCCGGAAAGTCCTGTGAACACAATAAGTTTATTCCGAGGCAGGGTGAGGTCAATGTTCTTCAGGTTATTCTGCCTGGCCCCGTGAATGACAATTCCTTTTTCCATTCTATTCCTTTCTATATAGCATGACAGAGAGCGTGCCATGGGTTGAAGATAAATCTATAGATGCAGTTAATTCTGCTTTGAAAAGTGAAGAGAAGGAGTCTTTCAAATCTCAAAACTTTTCACCATGACCTGTTTTGAAAAGTCCTGTAAGGCAGCAGTGTTTGGGGATTCTTATACATGGAGATCTCTATGAATGACTGCTGCCCTGAAAGCATAAGCCCTGAATGATGAAAAGGCTTCTCTTATATTCTCTTTTTCATAGGTCTGTTGATTCTCTTTTTTCCGGCGCTCACCCGTTTCAGGGCGGCATCAGCCCGGGAACCGTAACGATCAGTCCACATCTGACGC
>UMDS01059135.1_pt1 | contig 11561 bp, 10 predicted proteins | sample 1964551 | NCBI WGS metagenome assembly UMDS01 (sample SAMEA4836000, study PRJEB28245) | human gut metagenome | biome: gut microbiome; material: fecal sample | place: Denmark | collected 2008
TCAGGATTATCTTTTGCCTAAAAAGAGTTGATATGATAAAATACAAGGAATAAAAACAAAAAGGAGATAAAGATGGAACATATACAGAAAGACGATATTATCATCAGAAAAGGAATTTTACATATATTAGATAGTTATACAGGTTACCTTGGGCTATCCAGCCAGCTTCTTGATATGGGACCAGATCTTATGGAATTTGTCAGAGGGCATATTTTTAAGATTATGGAAAGTGATGATGCGAAAAGATGTCAGTTTGATGGCAGTGTTTCACCAATTTTAAGTCTGTTAGAAAGCATGGATGAGACCGATGACGAGAGTTTTATTGAGGCAACGAGAATACTTGGAGAAAATTTATTTGACATCATGTGTGATAGCGTTACAATCCCAGCAGGAGATTTACTTTGTGTTACATTTCAAGTTCAAAGTGTAGTTCATCTGGCATTGCTAAAAATGAATTATAAGGTGACATATGTGCATCAGGAAGAAGAAGATGTACAGGCAAATGATATCGTGAAACAAAGAGTTATGCCGACAGATTCGGCAAAACTTACAGAAGCAGTTATTATTGATCTGTCAGAATATAAAGTGCGATTGGTAGAAAAGAAATATGAGATGTTAAATGGAGATAAGATCAATTATCTGTCAGAACGTTTTTTACAATGTTATGCAGATCTTGCACCAAAAAAGAAATTTCAGATTTTAAATAAAGTCATCAATGATATCAACAATCATTATCCAGAAGATGGTATTGCAAAAAGGCTGGATATGAAAAGCCGTTTAAGAGAAGAATTTTCAGAGAATCAGGCGTTTAAAGTTAATGAGATCGGAGATAAACTTTTTGGAAATCATCAAGGAAAGAAACAGGAATTTGATGAGAAGATTGAACGATACGATATGCAGTATGATACATTTACTGTAGCAAAGGAAAATACAGTAAAGAGACTTGAATATCAGATGCTAGAAACAGATACAGGGATTGAGATTAAGATTCCAATGGAAGAATATAATATGAAAGATAATGTTGAGATCATTGAAGAATCAGGTGGTGGAAGCACGATCATCATTAAGAATATTGAGAGCGTAAAAATTAAATAAAAACAAATCCCGAATCCAACAGAATGAATGGATTCGGGATTTTTAAAATTTGGAAAATTTAAAAAACTATTAAACCTCTTTTGGAAGTTTATTTATTAGATCTTCTCCAGATATGAGCAGTTTCAGCATCTTTGATCAGCTGGTCTCTGAAGTCTGGATGAGCGATGTTAATTAATGCTTCAGCACGTTCCCATGTAGACTTACCTTTTAAGTTAGCCATACCATATTCGGTAACAATATAGTGAGCATTTGCACGAGTATCAGTAACGATAGATCCATTATGTAATGTAGGAAGGATTCTTGAGAATGTCTCACCTTTCTTATTTGTGAAAGTAGAAGACAAGCATACGAAACTCTTACCACCATTAGATAAGTGAGCACCCATAACGAAGTCAAGCTGTCCGCCGGCACCACTGATCTGACGAATTCCTGAAGATTCAGCACTGATCTGTCCATAAAGGTCAATATCTACCGCATTATTGATAGAGATAAAGTTATCAATGGATGAAATAGTAGCAATGCTGTTTGTATAATCAACAGGAGCACTCATGCATGCTGGGTTATCATTTAAATAATCATATAACTTCTTAGTACCTGCTGCGAAAGCATATGTCTGACGATAACGATCGATGTTTTTATTAGCTCCAGTAATCTTACCAGCTTTTGCAATATCAACGAACGCATCAACATACATTTCTGTATGAACACCCAAGTCCTTTAAGTCAGATTCTGCGATCAGAGATCCAACGGCATTTGGCATACCACCAATACCAAGCTGTAAACAAGCTCCATCAGGAATCTGATCAACGATCAGTTTTGCAACTGCCTGATCAACTTCAGTCGCAGCTCCTCCGCCACCTAATTCATCGATTGCTGGATTATTTCCTTCAACGATCATATCAACTTTGGAAATATGGATTCCTTCTTCAAATCCTCCAAGGCAACGAGGCATATTCTCATTAACCTCAACGATAACGCATTTTGCTTTCTCAAGCATAGCAGCTGTATGAGATGCACTAGGACCAAAGTTGAAATATCCGTGAGCATCCATAGGTGCAACCTGCATCATAACGACATCAGTTTCTGGAAGATAATCACGATAGTAGCTTGGTAATTCAGAGTAACGAATTGGTGCATAGAAAGAGAATCCTTCATTGATCCATTTTCTTTCTAAACCACCCATGTGCCAGGAATTCCATGTGAAATGGTCCGCTGGATTTTCAATCTGAGTGATTGCCAGTGGGCGCATAACGATACCACCATGGATCTGGATATTTTCAAGATCTGGCATACGTTTTGCCAGTGCTTCATCTAAAGCTACTGGAGTTGTTACGCACCATCCATATTCCAGACGGTCTCCAGATTTTACAACCTTAACTGCTTCATCTGCTGTTGTTAATTTTTTTTGATATTCTTGCGTGAATGACATAATAAGTCCTCCTAAAAATAAATTAGATGAAATCTAAGTTTCATTGTTAACACACTAGTTATATTTTATCATTTTGAATGTGTAAGTACAAGAGAAAATGTTAAAAAATTATCAAAGTATCTTAAAAAAACCAAAAAAATTATGAAAATTGATTCTATAAAAATACATAAAAGTATAAAAAAACAGTAGTTATTTTAGAAAGATTGTACTATAATAGGAAGTTGTATTTAGGAGGGATAAAACAAATGGAAAATAAAAAACTAACATGGAAACATTATCTTGGAATTGCAGTTGTTGCGGTACTGGTAATCTATTTTGTGATTGGTTTTTACTTCAGTAAGAAATTCTTCTGGGGAACTAAGATTAATGGAATGAATGTTGCTGGAAAGACAGCAGATGAAGTTGTTGAGATTTTCAATAAGAATGCAAGTGACTATTCTTTAACTATCAAGGAAAGAAAAGGAAAGACAGAAACATTAACAAGTGATCAGGTTAAAACCAAGTTTGAAGGTGCCGATGAGATTAAACAGATTAAAGAAGATCAAGGAACATTTGGATGGATTAAAGGACTATTTGGTACAGAACATTATGACAATGTGACAATGTATTCTTATGATACAAAGTCTTTCAATAAAGCATATAAGAAACTAGATGCATTCAATAGTAAGAAGATGATCAAGACGGCGAATGCAAAACCAGTATATAAAGATGGAAAATTCATCATCCAGAAAGAAGAGGAAGGAACAGAACTTAAGGAAGATATAGCAGCAAAGAAGATTGGACAAGCTGTCAAAGATGGAATTCCTTCGATTTCTCTGGATAAAGAGAACTGCTATAACAATCCAGAATATACATCTAAGAGTGACAAGCTTGTAAGTCTTACAAAAGAGATGAACAAGAAGTTAAAAGGAAGTATTACATATAAATTTGGAAAACAGGTAGTTGTTCTTGATAAGAATACATACAGTAGCTGGTTAAAGATCAAGAAAGATTATTCAGGATATAAAGTAGACAAAAATGCAATGGAAAACTGGCTATTAAAATTTATGTATAAATACAATACACAGTATGGATGGCATAAGTTTAAAACACATGATGGACGTACAAAGAAGATCTATGGTGGACCATATGGATGGCGTATCAGTAAAGACAAAGAAATGGCTTCTGTAAAGAAGATGTTAAAAGAAGGAACAACAGAAACAAGAGAGCCATACTGGAGAGAAAAAGCGAAAGTCTATGATGGTGTTAACGGAGATATCGGAGATACTTATGTAGAAGTAGATATGGGTGCACAGACTGTTTATTATTATAAAAAAGGAAAATTAAAATTTGCGACAGCTTGTGTTACTGGTAAGCTTACAGCAGACCGTAAGACACCAGAATGTGTTGCGTATATTCTTTATAAACAGCCAAGTGCGACATTAAGTGGACAGGGATACAGTTCTGACGTTAAATACTGGATGCCATTCATTGGCAATGTAGGATTCCACTCTGCACCATGGAGAGGATCCTTTGGTGGAAGTGAATATGTTTCTAACGGATCTCATGGATGCGTTAACCTTCCAACATCTTCCGCAGCAACATTATACAAATTAGTAAGCCAGGGTGACCCGGTTGTAACATACTATTAATAAAAATACAGGGGAGTTTGCCAATAAACTTCCCTGCTTTTTTATTGTTGGTGGAGAATTCTTAAAAAACAGGACTCATTAATATAAGCAAATAAAAGGAAATAATGAAATGAGAATTACTATGACAGATTGGATCCATCAGGTATTGGATGGATATATCAAAGAAGGAGACTGCTGCATTGATGCAACGATGGGAAAAGGTGGAGATACTTATTATTTATGCAGTAAAACAGGAATAGATGGAAAAGTATATGCCTTTGATGTGCAGGAGGATGCATTAAGACAAACAAAAGAAAAGTTAGATAAGCATGAAATGAATGCAAAACTGATCCTGGATGGACACGAACATATGAAAAAGTACGTCAAAGAATCAGAAGTATCCTGTATTATGTTTAATCTTGGCTATCTTCCGGGTGGAGATCACCATCTTGCAACGAAGACAAACACAACGATTGAGGCAATACAAGCAGGGTTTGAGCTGCTAAAAACTGGTGGGATCATGAGTATCTGTATTTACAGTGGAGGAGATAGTGGATTTGAGGAACGAGATGGTGTACTTGAATACTTAAGTCAGCTGGATGACCGTAAATATTTTATTGCAAGACAGGACTTCCCGAACAAGAGAAACAATCCGCCAATGCCAGTATTTATCATAAAATTATAATAAAGAAACAATGGATTCCATATACTTGTATTATATTGAATTTTCGATGAATAAAAAGAAAGGTATGAGGATATGAAAACCATAGTTTTTGTTTTTTTATATATGATCATATGCAGTGTACAGATATATTCGATATCAGCAGACGAATTAAATTTAAATGCAAAGGCAGCTGTGATCATGGATGCTGAAAGCGGCAAGATTCTCTATGGAAAATCTAAGGACCAGAAAATGCCAAATGCAAGTACGACAAAGATTTTGACGTGTTTATATATTTTAGAACATTGTGATATTGAAAAGAAGGCTAAAGTTTCCAAAAATGCTGCAATACAGCCGAAAGTAAGATTAGGTGTTAGAGAAGGAGAAAGTTATAAAGTGAAAGATCTACTTTATGGACTGATGCTGGAATCTTATAATGATTGTGCAGTAGTGCTGGCAGAATACGCCGCAGGAAGTGTAGAAAAATTTGAAAAAAGAGTCAATCAGTTGGCAGGAAAACTTGGAGCATCCAATACACATTTTGTAACACCAAATGGACTGGATGGGACAGACAAGAACGGAAGGCATGAAACAACCGCACAGGATTTGGCAAAGATTATGGCATCTTGTATTAAGAATCAGCACTTCCTTGAAATTACACAGGCAAAACAGCATACATTTACGGATGACAGTGGGAAGAGAAGGTTTACCTGTAACAATCATAATGCATTGTTATCTACTATGCAGGGAGCTATATCTGGGAAGACAGGGTATACTTCGAAAGCGGGATATTGCTATGTCGGAGCAGTGAAGCAGAAAAATATGACGATGACACTTTCAGTTCTTGCAAGTGGATGGCCGCCACATAAAACCTATAAATGGAACGATGTAAGAAAGCTGGTCCAATATGCCACAGATCATTACGAGAAACGAGAGATTGTTGCAGATACAAGTAAGATCAAAGAGATTTATGTAAAAGATGGCTTAAAACAAAAAGTCTTATTAAAAACAGGAAATCTGAAAGTTTCATTTCTGGTAAAGAAAACGGATCAGATAAAGGTTGAGAGTATTTTGCCTTCATACGTTGATGCCCCTGTGAAAAAAGGGCAAAAGATTGGAGAAATTCGATATCTGGTCAATGGGAAAAGTCAAAAGGCCATACCTGTTTACACAAAACAGAACATAAAACGGAAAGATTACTGGTACTATTTTGAGAAAATCATTCAAAGATTTACGCTGACACGCGAATGTGCTATGATAAAACAGATAAGATAAATGCGAGGAGGCGAAACAATGCTGTTTTTAGAATATCCAAAATGTAGTACCTGCAAGAAAGCAAAGAAATGGTTGGATGAACATGGCGTATCCTATGAAGACCGCCATATCATCGAAGACAATCCAACCGCCGAAGAACTAAAAGACTGGCATCAAAGAAGCGGACTGCCGCTGAAACGATTTTTTAATACAAGTGGCATGAAATACCGTGAACTTGGATTGAAAGATCAATTACCAGAAATGTCAGAAGAAGAACAATATGAATTGCTTGCAACAGATGGAATGTTAGTAAAACGACCACTGATTGTAGGAGATGATTTCGTGCTGATTGGATTTAAAGAAGCACAATGGAAGGAGACATTATAGATGAATCGAGCAAATGCATGGACAACATATGAAGAAGCAGATTTAAAGGCGTTAGAAGAACTTTGTAAGGAATACAAAGATTTCTTATCCAATGGAAAGACAGAAAGAGAATGCGTGGCACAATCTATAGAACTGGCAGAGAAAGCCGGATATCAGGATTTAGAAGAACTGATCAAGAATCAGACACCATTAAAAGCAGGTGATAAAGTTTATCGCACATGGATGGAGAAAACGATCGTATTATTCCAGATTGGAGAAGATGCGATCGAAGACGGATTAAATATTTTAGGAGCCCATATCGATTCCCCAAGACTGGATTTAAAACAAAATCCATTATATGAAGATACAGAGATGGCATTATTAGACACACACTACTATGGTGGAGTCAAAAAATACCAGTGGGTTACACTTCCAATGGCATTACACGGAGTTGTAGTTAAAAAAGATGGAACAAGAGTCAACATCTGTATTGGAGAAAAAGACGAAGATCCAGTAGTGGGAATTACAGATCTTTTAATCCATTTATCAGGAAAACAGATGCAGAAGAAAGGGAATGTGATCGTAGAAGGAGAAGACCTTAACGTTCTGATCGGAAGTAAACCATTAAAAGACGAAGAAAAAGAAGCAGTTAAGAAACAGCTGTTACAGTTATTAGATGAAGAATACGGAATAGAAGAAGAAGACTTCTTATCCGCAGAGATTGAAGTCGTACCAGCAGGAAAAGCAAGAGATTTTGGATTAGATCGCAGCATGATCATGTCCTACGGACAAGATGACAGAGTCTGTGCCTATACATCCTTAGCAGCTATGTTAAATGTAGAAGCACCAAAGAGAACATCCTGCTGCATCTTAGTAGATAAAGAAGAGATCGGAAGTGTTGGAGCAACTGGAATGCACTCTAAATTCTTTGAAAATACAGTCGCGGAAATCTTAGCCTTAACAGGAGATTACAATGACCTGAGATTAAGAAGAACCCTGCAGAATTCCTACATGCTATCATCCGACGTAAGCGCAGCCTTCGATCCAAACTATCCAAGTGTTATGGAGAAGAAAAACTGTGCATATTTCGGAAAGGGCTTAGTATTAAACAAATACACCGGAGCCAGAGGAAAATCAGGATCCAATGATGCAAACCCAGAATACATCGCCCAGTTAAGAAAGATCTTTGATGATGCAAAAGTAGCGTTTCAGACAGCTGAACTTGGAAAAGTTGACGAAGGAGGCGGAGGAACGATCGCTTACATTCCAGCAGCCTACAGCATGAATGTCATCGACTGTGGCGTTGCAGTTCTAAGCATGCATGCACCATGGGAAATCACAAGTAAGTCCGATATCTATGAAGTGGAAAAAGGATATGAGGCATTCTTGAAGAATTGTAGATAAAATTTGATAAGATATGTGAAGATAAGCTGATATCACAGGAATATGTGGTGTCAGCTTGTTTTAATATAGGGGGGATATGATATAGTATAAAAAATGGATATCTTTTGAAGATGGCCCGGGCGAATGTGCAAAGAGATGAATATAAGTTAGCTGAAATGGCATTAGATCAGCTCATCTTGGAAAATTTAAGATTTCCTCAATTCCAGCAGATTTATTTTTTAAGAATAATTGTAGCGGTAGGAGAAGGAGAGAAACAAAAGAAGCCAAAGATGGAACATTCAATAATACCGAAATAGTATCCAATACATTAAAGTATAAGAAGAATTGCTCTATCATCTGGCACAGAACCGTATGATAGATCAATTCTTCATTTATAGCCTAGATAGTATCAATCAATCTATTTCGCTGGAATGATCTCAATCCAATACCCATCCGGATCATTAATAAAATAAATCCCCATATCATGGTTCTCAAAACAAATACATCCCATCTTCTCATGAAGTGCATGCGCCTGATCAAAATCATCTGCAGTCAAAGCAAGATGAAATTCCTCATCTCCAAGATTATAAGGCTCTTTTTGATCACGCATCCAAGTAAGCTCTAATAAGAAATCAGAAGAGTGATCGCCAAGATAAACGATCTTAAAACTTCCATCAGAAGAATCCTTTTCGCGGACAACGTCAAGTCCTAAAGCTTCTTTATAGAATTTTAAGCTCTTTTCAAGATCTAAAACGTTAAAATTAAAGTGATTAAATTGAAACATAAAAACATCCTTTCTTATTGTACTGTAATCATTTGAAAATGAATAAAAAATGATTACAAATCTTAAAAAAAATTTAAATTTATCATATCAGCATATTTATATGTTTACAAGAAGAAAATGCAAAGATATAATAGAAAAGAACAGGCGGAAAGAAAGGAGCAATATGAAATCATTTAAATTAAGATGTAAAAAATTATGTGCAGTCGTATTAATGATCGTGACAGCATTTGGATTCTCATTTGCAGCACCAAAGACTGCGAAGGCTGCCAATACAAAGTATTGGATCAAAGTTAACAAACGGGCAAATGTAGCAACTGTTTATCAGTTAAAGAGAGGAAAGTATAAACCAATCAAAGCATTTTTGGTTTCCTGTGGAGGATCTAACACACCATCAGGTACTTTCTATACACCAGCCAAATATCGCTGGCAGACATTGATGGGACCAAGTTATGGACAGTATTGTACAAGGATCCATGGAGGAATCCTCTTCCATTCTGTATGGTATTATCAGAAAGATAAGAGAACACAGTCAACGGTACAGTTTAATAAACTTGGGCAGACGGCATCTCATGGATGTGTCAGATTATCAGTAGCAGATGCAAAATGGATCTATGATAACTGTGCACTAAGAACAAAAGTTACTGTATACAGCAGCAAGAACCCAGGACCTCTTGGTAAACCAAAAGGAATCAAAGTGTCAACATCCAGAAGAATGTACTGGGATCCAACAGATCCAGATAAGAAGAATCCATATCGCAAACAGAAAGCAACGATCAGTATTTCATCAAAGAAAGCTGCGACAGCAGAGTATGGAACTTCTTATAATATAAAATCTGGTGTAACAGCAAAAGATAAGATCACAAAGAGAAGTCTTACAAGCAAAGTTACATACGGAGTAACAAAATACAGCAATGGTAAGTATAAGAAGGCAAAATTCTCAACAAAATCACTTGGAACATATCGAATCAAATATGCTGTAAAATCTTCTTTAGGAGTTACAACAACAAAGACATTTACAGTGAGAGTTGTTGATACAAAGGCACCAGTGATCACAGCTAAGGATCGTACAGTGAATATCAATACAACCAATGCAGTCAGCGGTGTATCTGCGAAGATGAAAAGTGGTAAGAGTGTAACAAGCAGCATGAGTGTGAAGATTAAAGCACCAGGTGAAAACAGCTACACAACATACAGCTATGCCAAAGCAAAAGCATACAAATTTACAAAAGCTGGAACATATTATGTACAGTATGTTGCGAAGAATGTGAACAAACCAAATCGTGCAGCTACAAAAAATGTTAAGATCACAGTTTTAGGTGATGCAGTGATCAAATCAACAAAAGCAGTGACAGTGAAAGATTCAGCAACAGATGATCAGATCAAGGCAGCAGTACGTGAAGCAATTACGATCACAGACAATGGAACACCTGTAGAATCAACTAAAGCAACTGTAACAGTTTCAAAAGATACTGAAACAGGAGTTATTACAGCAAAAGTTTCTTACAAAGGAAAGAATGGAAAGACTGTAACATATGAAGTTACAGTAACAGTAAATAATGTAGAACAGGAAGCCCAACAATCCGCAGAAGAGCAGACTGATCAGCCAGTTGAACAGTAATTATAATTTAAGAGAGGAAATGTATCTGGAAATGATGCATTTCCTCTTTATAATTTTTGAAGTTTTTTAGCAGGATAGTTGACACGACATTTCAGTATGATAAAATAAAAAAGATTAAAGAATTTATCAGCTGGCATAAGCAATAGGACAGTCAGCAAGAGATAGATACGGCTAGGAGGAATAAAATATGGCAACACCTTATAACCATAAGGCAATCGAACAAAAATGGAGAAAACACTGGCAGGAACATCCTGTCAATGTAAATGACGGTAAGAAACCAAAATATTACTGCTTAGACATGTTCCCATATCCATCAGGAAGTGGACTTCACGTAGGTCACTGGAGAGGATATGTGATCAGTGATGTATGGAGCCGTTACAAACTGTTAAATGGATATTATGTCATTCATCCAATGGGATGGGATGCATTCGGACTTCCAGCAGAGAACTATGCGATCAAGATGGGAACACATCCTCGCATTTCTACAGAAGCCAATATTAAGAACATCAAACGCCAGATCAACGAGATTTCAGCAATCTATGACTGGGATATGGAAGTTAACACAACAGATCCTGAATTTTACAAATGGACACAGTGGATTTTCGTAAAGATGTTCAAGAAAGGTCTTGCATATGAAAAACAGATGCCGATCAACTGGTGTCCATCATGTAAGACAGGACTTGCAAATGAAGAAGTAGTTAATGGTAAGTGTGAACGTTGTGGAGCAGACGTTACAAAGAAAAACTTAAGACAGTGGATGTTAAAGATCACAGCTTATGCAGATCGTTTGTTAGCAGATCTTGATAAACTTGACTGGCCGGAGAAAGTTAAGAAGATGCAGGCAGAGTGGATCGGTAAGAGCCATGGTGCAGAAGTTAACTTTAAGGTGGACGGAAGAGATGATGAGATCACAGTATACACAACTCGTCCAGATACACTACATGGAGCAACATTCATGGTATTAGCTCCAGAACATGAGCTTGCGAAAGAACTTGCAACAGATGAGACAAGAGAAGCAGTAGAAGAATATATTTATCAGGCATCCTTAAAATCATCCGTAGACCGTATGCAGGATAAAGAAAAGACAGGTGTATTTACAGGAAGTTATGCGATCAACCCAATCAATGGAGCAAAAGTACCAATCTGGTTATCTGACTATGTACTTGCTGATTACGGTACAGGAGCGATCATGTGTGTACCAGCTCATGACGATCGTGACTTTGAATTCGCTAAGAAATTCAACATTCCTATCATCCAGGTTATCGCCAAAGATGGTAAAGAGATCGAGAACATGGAAGAAGCTTACACAGAAGCATCAGGTATCATGATCAATTCCGGAGACTGGAATGGAAAAGAATCTT
>UMDS01019117.1_pt1 | contig 11556 bp, 10 predicted proteins | sample 1964551 | NCBI WGS metagenome assembly UMDS01 (sample SAMEA4836000, study PRJEB28245) | human gut metagenome | biome: gut microbiome; material: fecal sample | place: Denmark | collected 2008
AACATAAAGGTTTATAACTTTTTATAAGTTTTCAGTAACGGTACTTGACAGCTATGAAGAGTTGAACAGAAAAGTGTAAACGAGGTGAAACCATGGCATACAAAGAATTGATCAAAAACTTCAACCGTATCCGTAGCTATATGCGGGAATTCTATGTCTATGGTTTCAAAAAACGAGAAGAATACACAAGAAAAAGCCCAAGATCTTATGATAATGAACGCCGCCGCATAGAAAGTATCCTAGGAAATTATATACAATTTCACCAAACAGAAAATGGGAAAAATGTCTTTTTATCCATCGACAGTCGGATCACAGAACATAATCCATTGTATCAGGCATGGAAGATAAAGAGTTTTACTGATGGTGATATCACGTTCCATTTTATCATAATGGATATTTTAGAATCAGCAAAAGAAAGTCTTTCCATTCATGAGATTACAAAGCAAGTAGATCAATATCTTTCTGTATTTGAAAGTCCAAAAGTATTTGATGAGTCAACAATCCGCAAGAAATTAAGAGAATATGTGAACGAGGGAATCATAGAAACTGAAAAATGTGGAAAAACATTATATTATAAGAAATCAGATCAAATTTATAAAGGGAATATAGATATTTTAGATTATTTCTCAGAAATAGTACCATGCGGGGTGATAGGTTCATTTTTGCTGGACCAGCAGCTAAAACATAAAGGAAAATTTGCATTTAAACATCACTACATCACAGGAACGATGGATAGTGATGTGATGTGTCAGTTATTCGAAGCAATGCAGAAGAAAAGCAGTGTGACAATTCAAATGCTTCAAAAAAGGACAGGCAATAAGACAAAAATGAAAGTAATTCCATTACAAATTTTCATCAGCGTACAAAGTGGCAGACAGTACTTGATGGCGTACAGCCAACAGTTTAAACGAATTTCATCTTTCAGACTAGATCGTATAATATCAGTAAAAATAGAAAAAGAAGATAAAGATTTTCAAGAATTAAGAAAAAAATTGAAACACATGAAGAAACACATATGGGGTGTCAGCACAACTTCAAGGTCAGGAGAGAGGATGGAGACTGTAGAGTTTACAGTTCATTATGAAGAAAATGAACCATATATCCATCAAAGACTGGAACGGGAAAAGAGATGCGGAAAAGTCAAAAAGATTGATGATCATACAAGCCGTTTTTATGCAGAAGTATACGATGCAAGTGAACTAGTGCCATGGATCAGGACTTTTCTATGCAGGATCACAGAAATTCATTTTTCAAACAAGATTTTGGAAACCCAGTTTAAAAGAGATATTCAAAAAATGTATGAACTATATGATCTGGAAGGTGGTGAAGTACAATGATATTTCATGAAATTTACAGTGTGTATTATCAGACAGTTGCCAAAATTCTGGAGGTAGCATTAGATCATCCATTAAAGAAAGATGAGATATGTAAGATTATAGAGAAATATGCATTTTCAGAAAGTGTACTAAGCATAGAACCAGCACTAAGAGAACAAAAATGGCAGTTGATTAGGTCAAATGGAACAACGGTTCTAAAGAATCATCCATCCATGCCACTTACAACAATTCAAAAACGATGGTTAAAATCCATCTGCCAAGATCCAAGAATTCATTTATTTCAAGATGATCTGAAAGAAATAGACTTTCCAGAGATAGAACCATTATTTACTCTAGATGATTTCTATATCTTTGACCAATATCAAGATGGAGATGATTATACAGATAAAGTTTATATTAGAAATTTCAGAATGATCCTTGACGCGATTAAGAATCAATACCCGTTAGAAATTACTACATATAATCATAAAGGCCAAAAAGTATCAATGAAGATTTTGCCGAAATATCTTGAATATTCCGAAAAAGATGATAAATTCCGTGTCGCAGGATTTGGAAGCAGATTAGGTGGAACAGTGAATCTTGGAAGGATTATAAGCTGTGAACGTGCAGAAATAAGTGAAAATGCAGAGTTGATACATAGAATTCCACCAAGGAAAAGAAGAGTCATCTTTGAACTTAAAGATGAAAGAAATGCTTTAGAAAGAGCCCTGTTACACTTTGCACATTTTCCAAAGAAAGCAGAAAGAATTGAGAGAAACCAAAGGAAAAGTAAATACAGCAATCTGTTACGCAAAAGTAATTGAAGAAGAAGCTATCGAGCAGATTAGGACGATGTGCGACTATGAACTGACAAGAAACAGCAAAATCCGTATTATGCCGGATGTCCATGCAGGAGCTGGATGTACGATTGGAACAACAATGACTGTCATTGATAAAGCATGTCCAAATGTTGTCGGAGTTGATATTGGATGTGGAATGTATACAGTGAAATTAAAAGAGAAAGAATTAGATTTCGAAAAAATAGATGAAGCATGTCATTATATTCCTTCTGGAAAGAATGTATGGGAAGGCAGAGAAGAACGACTTAATCTTGAACAATTACGATGCAGAAGAAATCTAAACAATACAAAAAGATTGGAACGATCCCTTGGAACACTTGGCGGTGGAAATCATTTTATTGAGATCGATCAGGCATCAGATGGAACATATTATTTAGTTATCCATTCAGGCAGCCGTAATTTGGGAAAACAGGTGGCAGAATATTATCAGCAGCTGGCAGTAGATCTTCACATGGGAAAAGAGGAATATTTTGCCCAAAGAGATGAAATCATAAAAACTTATAAGGCATCAGGGCGAAGAAAAGAGATACAAGAAGCATTAAAGGAATTAAAGAAAAGCTATAAAACAAAAGTTTTAAGCATTCCAGAAGATCTCTGCTGGTTATATGGAGAATTTTTAGAAGATTATTTACATGATGTAGAAATCTGTCAGTCATTTGCAAAAAGGAACAGAGAAAAAATGGCAGAGATCATTTTAGAAAGAACAGGAATGACAGCGGAAGAATCCTTCCACACAATTCACAATTACATCGACACAGAAGAGATGATTTTGAGAAAAGGCGCAATTGCAGCACATAAAGGGGAAAAAGTACTGATTCCAGTCAATATGAGAGATGGTTCCATTCTGGCAATCGGAAAAGGAAACAAAGAATGGAATGATTCAGCACCACATGGTGCAGGCAGATTAATGTCAAGAACGAAGGCAAAAGATCAGTTAGATATGCAAGCATATAAAGAATCCATGAAAGGAATTTACACAACATCAGTTAATGAACAGACACTAGATGAAGCACCGATGGCTTATAAATCTTTGGAAGATATTATTGATGTGGTCAGAGAGTCAGTGGATGTGGTGGAAGTGATGAAGCCTGTATTTAATTTTAAGGCTTCATAATAAAAAATAATATCATTCGAGGAAATATAAATTCTGAGAATGATATTATTTTTATAAATATTATACTAATGAATTCTGATAATTCAACAAATCTGCCATAGGTTTTGACATATTCAAATACTGTCTCGTATTTCTCCTAAGATTATTCTTAGTTCCACCTTTAAGCATCTTATCATGTGTAGCAAAGAAGTCTTTATCTTCTTCAAAAGGTGTTCGAACAATATGAATATCCACAATCTCATCTAAGAACCGATTCTGATGAAAAATCTTTCTTGTGCACTCCTTCTTATATAAAGGATGCAGCTGATTTACCGTAAACTGGAAATAAAGAGAATTAAGTAACGGTTCATCACTGTCTAATAAAAACTGATAATCGCCATCCAAAATCTTCTGTCCCTGTTCCTTTGTCAGAGGAATTTTTGTCTTATCAACGACTGATCCGTTTCGTTTTCTCTGCATCAGATAAAGATCCTCGTCATTTTCCATATAAAAATAATATGTAAATGGGGAACTGTCCTCTGCTCCTTCAAACATTAATACCTTGACCGGAAGACTGATCATATATTTATCAGGAGATTTGGACAGGATGTATTCTTCCTGTGTCTGGTCATATTCAGCCTGGCTGATATTCTTCGTAACTTCGGTATAAGAAAGTTTTTCAATTGCTGTATTTTTCATGATAACTCCTAACCCGTGCTTTGTTATTAACTTCTCTTATTATATCAGAGGAATATGATAAAATCATGACCTATTTATAAAAAAACTATTAACAATTGATAGATTTTCTAAATACCCTGTGCTAAGATAAAATCTGGAGGAAAACTATGGATTTATTTGAATATGCAAGAGAATTAAATAAAGATAAAGAATCCCCATTAGCAGGGAGAATGAGACCGACAACTCTTGATGAAGTGGTTGGACAGGAACATATCATTGGAAAAGATAAATTATTATATAGAGCCATCAAAGCAGACAAGATCAGTTCCATTATTTTCTATGGACCACCGGGCACAGGAAAGACAACTTTAGCTAAAGTCATTGCCAATACAACAAAGGCCAATTTTGTGCAGATGAATGCAACAACATCTGGAAAGAAAGATATGCAGGAAGCAGTGAAAAATGCGAAAGAATCACTTGGAATGTATCAGAAGAAGACAATTCTGTTTATCGATGAGATCCACAGATTTAATAAAGCACAGCAAGATTATCTGCTGCCATTTGTTGAAGATGGAACGATCATTTTGATCGGAGCAACGACAGAGAATCCGTATTTTGAAGTTAATCAGGCGTTGATCTCAAGATCGAATGTATTTGAACTGCATTCACTAGATAAAGAAGATATTAAGAAATTAATTTTAAGAGCCATCACCGATGATGAAAAAGGAATGGGAATTTACGGTGCAACGATCACGGATGATGCACTGGATTTTCTTTCTGATATGGCAGAAGGTGATGCAAGAAGTGCCTTGAATGCGATCGAACTTGGAATCTTAACAACAGAGCCAGCTGAAGATGGAAAGATTCACATTGATATCGATGTTGCACAGGAATGTATCCAGCGGAGAGTGACAAAATATGATAAAGACGGAGACAATCACTACGATGTGATTTCTGCATTTATCAAAAGTATGCGAGGATCAGATCCAGACGCAGCAGTTTACTATCTGGCAAGAATGATTGATGCTGGAGAAAGTGTGACATTTATTGCAAGACGAGTGATGATCTGTGCATCCGAGGATGTTGGAAATGCGGATCCACAGGCACTGCAGGTAGCAGTTGCAGCCTCACAGGCAGTCGAACGGATCGGAATGCCAGAAGCAAGGATCATTCTTGCACAGGCAGTGACCTATGTAGCCAGTGCACCAAAGAGTAATGCAGCCTATATGGCAGTTGATCATGCCTTAGAATCTGTCAGAAATCACAAGATTGGAGTAGTTCCAAATCATTTACGAGATGCCCACTATAAAGGAGCAGCAAAGCTAGGACATGGAATCGGATATAAATATGCACACGATTACCCAGATCATTATGTAAAACAACAGTATCTTCCAGATGAACTTCTAGGAACCACATTTTATGAACCAACCGAAAATGGATATGAAAAGAATATCAAAGAATATTTAGAAAGAATTAGAAAATAAAAAGAATCCCTGTCACCTAAAACTTAAGATGACAGGGATTCTTTTACTCGTTCTTATTCTTGCTCCATTTATATAAAAATGACATTGCCCATAAAAAGATCGGAAAGAAAAACATCAAAAACAGCGATATCCAGAACAACTGGCTTCCAGTCACTGCAAAGAAGATGGTAGATCCGACAATGGCAAGTAATATAATGATCAGCAGGATTGCTGTGATCTGCTTCATACGTTTTTGCTTCTGCATGATGATATCCTTTCGTAATTATGTATACCTATGAGGTATCCTAGCATATATTTGAGTGTTTTGAAAGAAAAAAATTATAAAAGAAATGTATAAGAAGCAAAAGAGAGGACATAATAGGAATATCCAGTTGATAAAGAAACTGGATAAAGAAATACTTATCCTCCCCTTAAGTATTCCCCCATTCTACAATGGCGTAGAATGGGGGATTTTTTTTAAAATCATAAAGAATGGACCACTTTATTGAAGAAGTTGTACTGCATGAAGAAGTTATAGACGTGCAAAAGCTGATGAATGATATCAAGTTATTAGAGAAGATAATGAGCTAAACAGAGAAATTGCCAAGTTCATTTTGCAAGATGAAAATATGATCGTCATAGAAGCCAAAGATGGAAAAGAAGCAGTCGAAATTTTTAAAAAGAGCAAGGAGCATAGCTATGATCTGATCTCGATGGATAAAATTGCCCAGTATTGTTGAAAAAAAGCAAAAGATTTGTTATAGTATCAAAGGAAAATAACATTTTAAAAAGAAAAGGATGGAATGAACATGGCTTTATTACAGGAATGGCGTGATTACGCATATAAATTTGACGATAGAACAGCAGAAGGACAGCAGTTCTGGTTAAATTACTTCAACATTGAAAAAGGAATCTACGAGAAATTATTAGCTGACAAAGATACAGTGGTATCTGGAACAGTCAAAGAATTAGCAGATAAATACGAGACAGAATTACAGATGTTCGTAGGATTCTTAGATGGAATCAACGACAGCTTAAAAGAAGCAAACCCAATCGAAGAGATGGATGAAAATACACAGGTAAGCTTAGATATCGACTTCGAGAAATTATACTACAACATGGTTGGATGCCGTGCAGAATGGCTTTACAACTTAAAAGAATGGGATGACATTCTTACAGAAGAAAGAAGAAAAGAACTGTACAAAGAATCTAGAAATTCAACAACCGTTGTAAAAGGAAAGAAGATCGGAAGAAATGATCCATGCCCATGCGGAAGCGGTAAAAAATATAAAAAATGCTGTGGAAGAAACGCTTAATTCGTTGAAATCGTGAAGTATTTCAGTATTTAAATGAGATAAAAGAGCCTTTTAGCTAATACAATAGCTGAAGGGTTCTTTTTTTCTTATAGAAGAATCTGATAAAAAAGAGTTGACCTTTTGTATACAAGGTGCTATTATTTCAATTAGTTGTCTAATGATTAGTTATCTAATTAAAAATAAAAAGGCAAAGAAAGGAGCATATATGAGAAAGTGTGAGGGGATTTATAGTTTGATCGGTAAAGTAAATCACAAGAGTGCGATTTACGGCTTTGAACTTCTCAAAGAAAAAAATCTTCATCCAAGACAGATGCCACTGATCATCCATTTAAGTAAATGTGAAGGATGTACACAGAAGGAACTGGCAGAGAAGATGCAGATCAAACCATCTACGTTAAATGTAATGATTGGACGAATGGAAAAGAATGGATATATAGAGAAGAAACAAGACGAAAAAGATTCAAGAAAAAGCAGGATTTATTTCACTGAGAAAGGAAAAAGTATCAGTGAAGACTGTCACAAGAGATTTGCTATGATACAGCAGAAACTTCAAGAGTATTTTACAAAAGAGGAGCAGGAAGAACTTGACCGTCTGCTAAATAAATTCTGTGATTGTCTGGATGAACAGACAGAGATATTAAAAAAAGAAAGAAAGGAAAGAAAGGAAAGATCAGATGCTTAAATTATTCCGATATTTAAAGAAAGCATATGTACCGGTCATTGCGATCGTATTATTTCTGGTTGTGCAGGCAAGTTGTGATCTGACACTGCCAACATTTACATCCAATATCGTCAATGTCGGTATTCAGCAAAAAGGGATTGAAGATGCGGTTCCTGATGTGATGAGAGAAGAAACATTTCTGGCACTGAAATCTCTTATGAAACAAGATGATGCCGATGATATGGAGGATGCCTATAAACTTTATACAAAGGATCAGGTCAAAGATTCAAAATATAAAGATTACAAAGATGGACGTTTATATGTCAGAAGATATATCTCTAAAAAAGACAGAGAACATCTTGATAAGAGTATGTCAAAAGCAATGCTGAATCTGTCAGCACAGATGGCAAAACAGATAGAGGCGAACCCTCAGGCAGCAACATCTATGAGCAAGAGCCAGAAGAAAATGATGGCGCAGATGGCGCAGATGAAGAAGATGAATATCAAAGATATGCCAGATACGATCATCAGTCAGGCTGCGATTTCCTTTGTAACCAATGAATATAAAGCAATCGGGCTTGATATTGATCAGATGCAGACACATTATCTGTTAGTCACAGGTGCAAAGATGGTAGGACTTGCATTGCTGATCATGGTAGCAGCAGTCAGTGTTACATTGCTATCTGCACGTTTGGCAGCGAAACTAAGTCGTGTATTAAGAGAAAAAGTATTTGAGAAAGTCATGTCATTTACAAACTCTGAGTTTGACAGATTCTCAACAGCATCTCTGATCACAAGAAGTACAAATGATATTCAGCAGATTCAGTTGTTTATGACGATGGTATTCCGTATCGTTGTCTATGCACCATTAATGGGAATCGGTGGTATCTTTAAAGTATTGACAACAAATGCCAAGATGACATGGACGATCGCCGTTGGTGTCATTGCGATCATGTTAGTGATCTTTATATTATTTAAGGTAGCGATGCCGAAATTTAAGATCTTACAGAAACTGATCGACCGCTTAAACTTAGTAACAAGAGAAATTTTAACGGGACTTTCTGTTATTCGTGCATTTAGTACAGAAAAACACGAAGAAGAACGTTTTGACAAAGCAAATATGGATCTGATGAAGACAAACTTATTTGTTAACAGAGCCATGACATTTATGATGCCAATAATGATGTTGATCATGAATGGATTAACTGTTCTGATCGTATATGTCGGAGCTTCCAATATTGATGCTGGTAAAATGCAGGTTGGTGACTTGATGGCATTTATCCAGTATGCAATGCAGATCATTATGGCATTCTTATTTATTTCCATGGTATCTATCATGATGCCTCGTGCACAGGTTGCAGCTGAGCGTGTCAATGAGATCCTAGACATGGAAGTTATGATCAAAGATCCAGAAGAGCCAAAAGAATTTTTACCAGAGAAAAAAGGTGAAGTTGAATTTAAAAATGTATATTTCTGCTATCCAGATGCAGATGAAGCAGTCCTTCACAATATCAGTTTCACGGCACCAGCTGGTAAGACGACTGCATTTATCGGAAGTACAGGTAGTGGTAAATCAACACTGATCAACTTAATTCCAAGATTCTTTGATGTCAGCCGCGGAAGTATTTTAGTTGATGGTGTGGATATCCGTGATGTAAAACAGCATGATCTGTGCGAAAAGATCGGATATGTACCACAGAAAGGGGTTCTGTTCTCAGGAACGATCGAATCCAACTTAAAATATGGAAAAGAAGATGCGACAATGGAAGAAGTCAAGCGAGCAGCAAGAATCGCACAGGCAACCGATTTCATTGAAGAAAAAGAAGAACAGTATGATTCACCGATCGCACAGGGTGGTTCTAATGTATCTGGTGGACAGAAACAGCGATTATCCATCGCCAGAGCCGTTGCAAAAGATCCTGAAATCTATATTTTCGATGATAGTTTCTCAGCACTTGACTATAAAACGGATGTAAAACTTCGTGCAGCTCTGCAGGCAGAAACACATGGAAGTACAACATTGATCGTTGCACAGCGTATCAGTACGATCCTTCATGCAGACCAGATCATCGTTTTAGATGAAGGAAATATCGTTGGAAAAGGAACGCATGAAGAATTATTAAAGACTTGTCCAGTTTATCAGCAGATCGCAAAATCACAGCTGTCTGAAGATGATCTTAAGAAAGCAAGGGAGGTGTCTGACCATGAGTAATAACAACAGCATGAGAAGAAGAGGTCCAATGGGTGGTCGCAGAGGAATGGCACCAGGTGAGAAGGCAAAAGACTTAAAAGGAACGATGATCAAACTGATCAAATATATGAGACGTTTTTATCTTCCAATCGTTATGGTTATCATTTTTGCGATCGCAAGTACCGTATTTAACATTGTCGGACCAACGATCTTAGGAGATGCAACAACTGAGATTTTTGATGGATTGATCCGTAAAGTATCTGGTGGAAGCGGAATTGATTTTACAAAGGTAGCACATATCTTAGCATTTTTATTATGCCTATATGTAGCCAGTGCAGTATTTTCATTTATTCAGGGACTGATCATGACACATGTGTCAAACAATGTCAGCTATCAGATGAGAAAAGATATCTCAGAAAAGATCCACCGCATGCCAATGAAATATTTTGAGAGCAGAACTTATGGTGAAGTCTTATCACGAGTTACAAATGACGTTGATACCCTAGGACAGAGTTTAAACCAGAGTATGACACAGATCATCACATCTGCGACACAGATCGTCGGTGTATTTATTATGATGATCCGAATCAGTATTCCAATGACGATCGCCGTCTTACTGACACTACCATTATCCATGGGACTGATCGGACTTATCATGTCCAAATCTCAGCCATACTTCAAGGCTCAGCAGAAATACCTTGGAGAATTAAATGGACAGGTAGAAGAAATCTACAGTGGACATAACATTGTCAAAGCATTTAACAAAGAAGAAAGTGTCATTGAAGAATTTAAAGATATCAATGGAAAACTTTATAATTCTGCATGGAAATCACAGTTCTTCTCAGGAGCTATGATGCCATTGATGCAGTTTGTCGGTAACTTAGGATATGTAGCAGTATCTATCTTAGGTGGATACTTAGCCATCAAGAAAACAATCGAAGTTGGACAGATTCAGTCCTTCTTACAGTATGTAAGAAACTTCAGCCAGCCGATCACACAGTTAGCACAGGTTGGTAACATGATGCAGACAACCGCAGCTTCCGCAGAACGTGTTTTTGAATTCTTAGAAGAAGAGGAAGAAGTTGAAGTAGAAAAAGATGTTGTACCAGTCGATACACTTGCTGGAAATGTTACATTTGAACATGTAAACTTCGGATACAATGAAGACCAGACAATTATCAACGACTTCTCTGTCAATGTTAAAGAAGGTCAGAAAGTAGCCATCGTAGGGCCAACCGGAGCCGGAAAGACAACATTGATCAAACTTCTGATGCGTTTCTACGATGTCAATGGTGGATGCATTAAAGTCGATGGTCATGATATCAGAGAGTTTAAGAGAAGTGACTTAAGAGAGATGTTTGGTATGGTATTACAGGATACATGGCTTTACAACGCAAGCATCCGTGATAATATCCGTTATGGAAAATTAGATGCAAGCGAAGAAGAAATCCAGGGAGCAGCAAGAGCCGCATTCGCCCACCACTTCATTGAAACACAGCCAGGAGGCTATGATATGGAGATCAACGAAGAAAGCAACAACATTTCTCAGGGACAGAAACAGTTATTAACGATCGCAAGAGCAATCTTAGCAGATCCAAAGATCCTGATCCTAGATGAAGCAACAAGTTCTGTCGATACAAGAACTGAAGAACGAATCCAGATGGCAATGGATAATCTGATGCAAGGAAGAACAAGTTTCGTAATTGCACATCGATTATCTACGATCAAAGATGCCGATGTGATTTTAGTTATGAACCATGGAGACATCGTGGAACAGGGAAATCATGAAGAACTGTTGGCTAAGGGTGGATTCTATGCAGATCTTTATAATAGCCAGTTTGAAAATGCTTAGAATTTTAATTTTATAATTGGCCAACTGAAGTCTTTCAGTATATGAGAAAAAATAAATAAGCAACCGAAAGCGCAGCGGTGGAATTTTGCTCATATTTTGAACAAATCGCTTATCCGCCCAATTTCC
>UMDS01010094.1_pt1 | contig 11487 bp, 9 predicted proteins | sample 1964551 | NCBI WGS metagenome assembly UMDS01 (sample SAMEA4836000, study PRJEB28245) | human gut metagenome | biome: gut microbiome; material: fecal sample | place: Denmark | collected 2008
TTCCTTCGTAGGCATCAGCATGGATAGTCCCTAAAGGCGAATTGGTTACCCATTTCAGGGAGACCCCTTCATGATTTTTAAAATCCATGGCCAGGATGGCGGCTGCATTTAAGACCTTTCCCAAAATGACCGCAGAAAGAGAAGGAAGATGATGAATTTCCTGGGCCCTGCGGGCTGCATCCGTAACATCGGCTACAGTGATACGAATGCCGTCGGTGCTCAGGTAATGGTCAATCCGATTCATTTCACTCATAGGTATGACTCCTGTTAAAACATAAATAATTACTCTATTATTGTAACACTAAAAAGAGGCCGGTGCTTGACAATCTTTAAAGGATGGCGGATTTTCCTGCTCTTTTCTATCCTGTCCGCCACTCTGGATAGAAGGCAGAATTTCAATTCCCCTTTGAATGCTGCTCGTATTCCACACCACTAAAAAAGCGGCAGACCTGCCGCTTTTCGATTATTATACTTTCAAATCCCGGATGGCCTTCACCCTGTCTTCTTTTCCAAAGACCGAAGAACCGGCGACCAGAATATGAGCGCCCGCCTTTTTGAGAAGCGGCGCATTATCCCTGTTTACGCCGCCATCCACTTCGATGGAAAGGGAAAGTCCTTTTTCTTTAATCATGGCGGAAAGGGCGGCAATTTTATCAAGGGTATAGGGAATGAATTTCTGCCCGCCAAAACCGGGATTCACGGACATGATGAGGACAAAATCAAGAAGAGGCAGGACCTGTTCTATGGAAGCGAGGGGTGTGCCCGGATTCAGGGCAATACCGGCCTTGATTCCCCTGTCTTTAATGTTATGAATCATGCGGTCCAGGTGCGGCACTGCTTCTACATGGAAGGATACCATGTGAGCTCCTGCTGCCTCAAGGCCTTCCAGATAGGCTTCAGGATGATAAGTCATAAGGTGAACATCAAAAGGAAGTTTTGTACAGGGCCTTAAGGATTGAATGACTGGTACGCCAAAAGTAAGATTAGGTACAAAGCGGCCATCCATCACATCCAGATGGACATAGTCAGCACCGCCCTTTTCAATATCCTTGAGCTCATCTGCCAGACGGGAAAAATCTGAAGCCAGTATAGAGGGAGCAATTTTCATAATTTACCTCCTTGGATTCCTTATTTCATCCAGTATTTCAAGATATGACTGATATCGCCGCTGCTGAATCAGTCCTTCTTCCACCGCCTGCCTTACAGCGCAGTCCGGTTCTTTGCTGTGGATACAGTCATTGAATCGGCATTTCCCCAGAAAAGGTCGGAAATCACGGAATAAATAGGAAAGATGGTTCCCTTCAATCCGGTCAATATCAAGATAGGTATAGCCCGGTGTATCCATAAGGAATCTCCGGTCTTTCCATTGAATCAGTTCCGCATGGCGGGGGGGGTTCTTCCCCCTGCCTGTATGGCGGCTCACTTCACCGGAAAGGAAATGGGATTTTCCAAGTATCCTGTTCAGAAGAGTCGATTTCCCCACTCCGGAGGGTCCGGAAAAAGCTATGATTGGTCCTTTGAGGGCACTGGTGAGTTCTTCAAGCCCCTCATCGTGAAGAAGAGAAAGGGAAAAGGCGGAATATCCAGCTTTTCTGTAGTAGGTAACAGCCTTTTCAGCCCCTGCTTCATCCAGATCAGCCTTATTAATCACAATCAGTGGTTCAACGCCGGCCTCTTCAGCCATCACCACCATCTTGTCCATAAGGAAGAGATTCAAGTCCGGGGTACGGACGGCTGATACAAGTACAAGCTGGTCTATATTAGCGGAAGGAGGACGGTAGAGCACGGTTTTCCGTGGATACACATGAGTAATGACCGTCTCCCCGCTATTTCCCGTTTCAAAGTCCACATAGTCCCCTACCAGGATATCGGTACGCCGTTTCAGCCTGCCCCGGGAGCGGCAGAGAGACAGGGCTCCTTCACTGCCGTATATGGTAAAATAGCCATTCTGATTTTTCAGAATCAGTCCCATCATCATCAAAGCTCCCGATCCTGAACTACAGAGCCGTCAATGACTACCTGTACATGTACGTTTCCGCTGCCGGAAACATCCTTGCTCACTGTGCTTCCTGGAGCCGCTTTGCCGCTGTAGGCAGTATGCTTCCCACTGTCATCGGTGACATAGATTTCTACCTGCCGTGCATTGCCGCCTTTAGGAATGGAGATATTCACAGTGCCGGTTTTAGTCTGAGATTTCTTCTTTCCAACAGTCAGGTTGACCACATTGGAAGAGGTGGATTCACCGCCTGCCGGATCCTGGGAAATGATGATGGCGCTGCTGTCATCGGTAGAGGTACCGTCAGAAGCATTGATGGTACCAACGGAAAGCTTCATGGAAAGCAGTGTATTTCTGGCATCAGCCAGTGTCATGCCCACTACATTGGGTACATGGACCTTTTGTTTCATATTAATGACAATATTCACTCTGGTTCCCTTGGTGGCTTTAGCGCCGGATTCAGGGCTCTGGGAAATGATGACATCCGATGGTTTATCGGGATCATTCCCGTTTTCCACAGCTCCCAGAGTGAGTCCCATTTTATCCAGCCTTTCCTTGGCCTGTTCCAGAGTCAGCCCTTTAAGGTCAGGAATCAGCATGGCAGATCCGCCTTTGCTGACAGTGAGGTGGATAATACGCCGGGCTTTTACATTAGTTCCGGCGGCAGGGGTCTGGGAAATAACCTGTCCTGCCGGTACGTCATCACTGGCTATTTCATCCACCGATACTTTCAGATCCAGTTTCTTCAGCGTAGTTTCAGCCACTTCCACCGGCTTACCTACCACGTTAGGAACGGTGATATTTTCAGAACTCCAGAAATTGCCAAAGCTGAAAAAGGCCCAGGCAAAACAGATGATAAAAAGGACAGCCATGCCGATCCAGATGTACTTCTGCGGCAGATTTGTAATGAATCTGGTCAGTTTAGTTTCTCTCTGTACTTTGTGAGTCCGTACTTCTTTCTTGGGGATAGGCCTTGTCATGGCTGTAAAGTCATGAGAGGCGGGCTTGTATATGGTAGTAGTAAATCCCTGGGCGATTTTCAGTTCAGAAATAAAATCGGATACCGTATCGTATCTTTTATCCGGATCTTTCTGGAGTGCCGTTAGGAGACATTCCTCAAGCATGGGAGAAATGGCAGGATTGTATTTAGTGGGCCGCGGAATGTCGCCCTGCATGTGCTGGAGAGCAATGCTCACAGCCGTTTCTCCTTCAAAAGGAAGGTGGTGTGTCAGCATTTCATAAAGAACGATACCCAGGGAATAGATATCGGTCTTGGCAGTTATTTTATCTCCTGCTGCCTGTTCTGGCGAAAGGTAATGGACCGAGCCCAGGATGGACTGTTTATCAAGAACAGTAGAAGAGTTAATGGCGCGGGCAATACCGAAGTCCGTCACCTTCACTTTGCCGGTCCTTGTGAGAAGTACGTTATGCGGTTTGATATCACAATGGATAATGCCGTTGGCATGAGCTTCTTCCAGGGCATAGCCGATTTCAATAGCAATGCGGACAGCCGTATCAATGGGTATATTGGGGTGGTTCTGGATATACTGCTTCAGCGTTTCCCCTTCCACGTATTCCATGACGATGTAATGGACGTCACCGTCGCAGCCTACATCGTAAATACCCACAATATTTGGATGGGACAGCTTCCCTGCAGACTGGGCTTCATGGCGGAACCGCACGATAAAATCATTGTCTTCTGCAAAGCTGCTGTGCAGAATTTTGACTGCCACAATCCTGTCAAGAAGGATATCTTTGGCCTTGTACACATCAGCCATACCGCCTGAACCGATTTTTTCAATCAGTTCATAACGTTCATCAAGAATTTTACCAGTCATATTTTACTCCACTCAGTTCCAAAATTGAATCAATATAAAGGAGGCATTGTCTCTGGCCCCTGCTTCATAGACTTTTTCCATGATCAGGCGGCCCAGTTCTTTCAGGTCTTCTTTTGTCTTTCTGGGGCTGGACGCAATCAGACTTTCCAAATCCCTGTCTTCTACCATGCCCGAAACGCCGTCGGTGCAGAGAAGGATGAAGGTTCCATTTTCCAATGGAAAGGAACCGGTATCAACTTTCAGCTCATCTTCAATGCCCACGGCACGGGTAATCTCATTTTTTCTAGGATGAACCCTCATTTCCGCCCGGGACAGCTTCCCTTCGTTCACCAGTTCCATAACAAAAGAATGGTCTACTGTAATCTGTTCAAGCTTTCCCTGCTGAAAGCGGTAAAGCCGGCTGTCTCCCACATGGGCCCAAACCAGCTTATCCCCCGCTTCTGCTGCAGCTACCATGGTAGTACCCATGGACCGAAGCTCGGGATTATCCTTTTTTTCATTGAGAATAGCCCTGTTGGCAGCATAAAAGGATTCCTTCAGCAGCTGCTCTGAAAAAGCAGGGACGCTGCCAAGGAAACGGCCGGCACTCTGCACTGCCAGGCTGCTGGCAATTTGGCCGCCATCATAGCCGCCCATACCGTCAGCCAGAAGGTACAGGTTATTCACAGACAGATTGATGGCGTCCTCATTGACCTTTCTTACAAGACCTTTTTCCGATTCTCCATAAGTTAGTATCATCTAAGTTTTTTCCTATCAAGAAGCAACCCCACGCCCGACATGTTCATACGCTGCCGGGACTGATAAACCTTAACTTATCCAATTAATTTAATACTAACATCATCAGCAGGGATAGTCAATTTTCTATCCCCTTTGAGAGGCTCTTTTTGAGTAAAAAGTGGGAATTTCTCTCATGAAACAGGGGTGATTCTGCGGGCAGTCCCCAAAATGACAGGAAAAAACAGAGTAAAATGGAAAATCATAGAAACAGATGCCGCGCCCTTACTTGTCAGAGAGGAAACGGCGCTTCAGCTGTCCACAGGCAGCCTGGATTTCATCACCCATCTGTCTTCTGACAGTCACACTTTTCCCGTGCTTTTCCAAAATAGAAACGAACTTCCGGATTTCATTCATATCCGGCGGATAGAGCTTGATATGTTCCGTACCATTGATAGGGATGAGATTAAAATGGCAGTTCATCTTTCCGGTCAAACGGCAGAGCTCCTCGGCATTTTCCGGAGAGGCATTGATATCCTTAATAAGGATGTATTCAAAGGTCACTCTCCGCCCCGTGGTTTTGAAATAATAACGGGATGCCTTTACTACATCCTCGATTTTGAAATTGCGGCTCACCGGAAGAATCCGGTTTCTGATTTCATCGTTAGGGGCATGGAGGGAAATAGCCAGGGTAATGGGCAGGTGCTCCTCTGCCAATCGATAAATCTGGGGCACAATACCGCAGGTGGAAAGGGTGATATTCCGAAGGCTGATATTCAGCAGTCCCGGGTCATTGGCCAGTCGGATGAAGCGGAGAACTTCCTCATAGTTGGTAAGCGGTTCGCCGGAACCCATGAGGACGATGGAATGGATAGGTGCATCCAGTTTTTCTTTGAAAGCATACACTTGGGCCAGCATTTCTGATGCCGTAAGGTTTCGTTCCAGCCCCTTTCTGGTGGATGCACAGAAGACGCATCCCATGGCACAGCCCACCTGCGTGGATATACAGATGGAATTTCCATAATTGTGATGCATGCATACCGTCTCAATCAGGGAGGCGTCGGAAAGTTTCAGGAGAATTTTCGTGGTATCTCCGTCATTGGAGGCAAGGGTGCTCATGATTTCCGGTTTATTGAGCAGGGCTTCTTCTTTGAGCATATCCCGCATGGAAGCAGGAAGCTGCTTCATTTCAGAGAAATCATAGATATAGCGGCGGTACAGGTAGTCCTGCAGCTGCTTGGCTCGAAACTTGGGAAATCCCTTTGACACCACCCATTCTTCCATTTCTGGCAGGGTGTGTCCCCAGATATTAAAAGGCATAATGGCTCCTTCTATAAAGAATTATTTTTTCAGCAGTTTGGCAATAAAGAAACCGTCGCTGTGAAATTCATAGGGCAGGATGGTCATCATGCCATCGGCCGATTTCTTTTGATCTCCCAGCGAAAATTCAAGGGGAGTGAATTCCTGGTGTTCTTTCAAAAACTGACGAATTCTGTCTTCATTTTCCGCCGGATTCAGGGTGCAGGTGCTGTACACCAGAAGGCCGCCTTCTTTTACGTAGGAAGCAGCGCAGGAAAGAAGTTTCTCCTGGAGAGGCGGGAATTCTTTCAGGTCCTCTTCCTTCCGGTGCCAGCGGATTTCCGGTTTATGGGAAAGAACGCCCAGTCCGGAACAGGGAGCATCCAGAAGAACCTTATCGTATCTCCCAAAGAGAGCAGGGAAAGGTTTTCCTGAATCCCTGGCTCCTGCATGGATGATGGAAATCCCCAGTTTCTTTGCATTATTTTTTATGAGTGAAATCTTATGGGGATACAGGTCCCAGGCATCAATGGTTCCGTTATTCTTCATCATTTCTGCCATCTGGGTGGTCTTGCTGCCGGGGGCAGCGCACATATCAAGCACCCTATCCCCTTCCTTTGGAGAAAGAATGGCAGCTGGAATCATGGAGGAAAGGGACTGTACATAAGCAAGGCCTTCTTCTGCCAGAGGCCAGAATGCATGGGCTCCTTCCAAAAGGATGAGGGCATTGTTATCCCAGGGGACGGCCTCTGTTTTGATGCCTTTTTCCGCCATCATTTTTTGAAGGGCATCCCGATTTGTCTTTAATGTATTGACTCTCACAGCCAGCTTCGGCGTTTCATTGAAAGCCTCTAAAATGGATGCTGCTTCCCTGCTGTAATGAGACTGCCACCATTTCACCAGCCATTCCGGTTCATTCCAGTAGAGGGAATCGTAGAGCAGGGGATTGTCATTTCTGGGAAATAAAGAAAGTTCCTTCTTTTTACGGATATATCCCCGGAGGATGGCATTGATAAAGCCCACATTTCCTTTATGGGTGATTTTCTTTGCTATTTTTACCGTTTCATTAACTGCGGCAGAAGCAGGAATTCTTGACAAGTAAAGAAGCTGATAAAGACCGAGACAGAGAAGGATTTTTACAGATGGATGGATTTTTTTTAAAGAATAGGTACTGAGGCGTGAAATGATCCAGAGAAGGTAATTATATTTCCGAAGCACTCCATACACCAGTTCCGTTAAGAGCCGGCTTTCCGGCCCATTTAAAGGATATTCCTTCAGCACATGCTGGAGGGTGAGATTGGCATAGGCTTTTTTCTCCAGAATGTCGTATAAAGCCTGATAAGCAAACTTCCGGGCAGAAGGCAGGGACTTAGCGGTCGAATTCATCATTCACTTTCACCTGGTATCCATGAATAAAGTCGGAAGCATCCATCTTTTTATGGTTTTCCGGCTGGATTTCTGAAATAACAAGGGCACCACTGCCGCAGGCCACATGAATCCGGTCCTCTGCAAGGGACAGGATGGTGCCTGGCCGGGCAGAGTGCTTTACAGCTTCAGGAGCTGCTTTATGGATTTTTACTCTTTTTCCTCGATAGAAACTGTAGGTACCGGGGTTGGGATTCATGCCTCGAATCAGGCAGTCAAGCCTTTCCGCCGGAAGATTCCAGTCCAAATGGCCCATGTCTTTTGTAATTTTTTCAGCATAGGAAGCTTCTTCCTGATTCTGGGGAATCGAATGCTGGAGCTTTTCGGGAAGGTCATCCAGTACGTGAATGAGCTCTCTGGCCCCCAGGCTTCCCAGCTGGTCAAAAAGTTCTCCTGCATTCATGTGGGGAGGAATGGCCATTTTCACTGCGGAAATAATATTTCCCGTATCCATGCCTTCATCCAGCTGCATAATGGTCACACCGGTTTCCTTTTCACCATCAATAATGACCCGCTGAATGGGGGCAGCGCCCCTGTATTTCGGAAGAAGAGACGCATGGACATTGATAGCTCCATAGGTGGGGATATCAAGGACTGCTTTGGGGAGAATCTTTCCATAGGCGATAACCACAAGAAGATCCGGAGATAAAGCTTTCAGTTTCTCCTGCTCTTCCGGATTCTTCAAACTGTCCGGCTGGTAAACCGGGATATCATGAGAGAGACCAAATGATTTCACCGGGGAATAATTAATCTTTCTGCCCCGCCCGTTAATCCGGTCCGGCTGGCAGTAAATCGCCACCGGCTGATAACCATGGAGGGTCATAGCTTCCAGTGCAGGAACGCCAAAATCCGGGGTACCCATAAAGACGATACGATACTTATTCATTTGTTTTCGGTCCTTTATGAAGAGAAATGGCCTTTTCAATGAAGAGAATACCGTTCAGGTGATCTGTTTCGTGCTGAATGCAGCGGGCAAGAAGGCCGGAGGCTTTTTTTGTTTTCTTTTTCCCGTGAATATCCTGATAGCGGATGATGACATTGGAATAACGGGTCACTTCACCGAAGAATTCAGGAACGGAAAGGCAGCCCTCCGTATCGGTGTTCATTTCATCGCCATCAGGCTTCCATTCCGGATTTATGTAGGCTTCGAATCCCGATACTCCATCATCGGCTACGAAAATTCTTTTGGAAACAGCAATCTGCGGCGCAGCCAGGCCAACACCGTTTGCTTCATAGAGAGTCTTCTTCATATCATTCACAAGGAATTTCAAACTTTTATCAAATTTTTCAACCGGCTGTGCCTTCATTTTTAAAATGGGGTTGCCGGCAGTAATAATGGTACTCAATTCATTTCCTTCTTTCTTTTATGGTTTATTATGAGTCCTTTTATAAAGGATCTACATCTATAATTATATCATTTTCCTCAAACAGGGGCGTCCCGCGCATGGCGTTTTTTAAAGAGGTGAGACTTTTGCCCTTGACAAGAATAGATATGTAGTAGAGATTTCGAACACGCTTGATTGGTTCACTGAAAGGGGCCGTGCACTTTACATTTCCCGAAAGCCGGGGAATGACGCTTTGAAGCCAGCTGTGAATCCGCCCGGCCTGGGAGTCTGCTTTTTTTTCATCTTCATTAAAGCAGGTAATCTTCATAAGTCTCGCAAAAGGTGGGTATTCCAGAAGTTTTCGATATCTAAGCTCCTGTTTGTAAAAGCTTTCATAATCCTGCCGCGCAGCGCATTGGATGACATAGTGGGAAGGGTTATAGGTCTGCAGTATCACTTCTCCCTGTTTCCTGCTCCTCCCTGCCCTTCCGGCACATTGTGTAATGAGGTTGAAAGTCTGTTCCGCCGCCAGATAGGAAGGGATATTCAGAATGCTGTCGGCAGAAAGAATGCCTACCGTCTGCACACCGGGAATATCATGGCCTTTAGCCACCATCTGGGTGCCGAAAAGTATATCAAATTTCCCTTGTCTGAAATCATCCAGAATTTCCCTGGCACTGTTCTTCCTTCTGGTACTGTCCAGGTCAAACCTTCTGACTCTGGCCTCAGGCAGGAAATCAGCCAGCTCTTCTTCTATCCGTTCCGTACCCGCCCCCAGGTAGAGGATACGGGTGCCATGACATATAGGACATTCTCCGGGAAGGGGGTGCACTGTTTCGCAGTAATGGCACTCCAGCCGGTTCATTTCCTTATGGTACACCAGGGATACATCGCAGTTGGGACATTTGAACACATGGCCGCAGGAAGAACACATGAGGGTGGTGGCAAAACCACGCCGGTTCAAAAGGAGAATGGCTTTATTCTTTTCAAGGATCGTCTTCTGGAGAAGGGAGATTAAAGGTGCAGAAATAAGACCGCTTCTGTCAATCGGAGGGTTCTCCTTCAAATCACATACATGAATCTGGGGAAGCGGCGTTTTGAACACCCTTTCCTTCATGGTGAGGAGACTGATTTTCCCCTGGCAGGCCGCATAATAGGTGGTTATGGAAGGAGGGGCGGCGCCAAGTACAATAGGGCAGTGATAAATGACCGCCATGACTTTAGCCGCGTCCCGGCCGTTATACCTTGGAGTTTCCCCCTGCTTATAGGAGGTATCATATTCTTCATCCACCACAATGAGCCTTAGATTCTTGAAGGGCATGAAAATGGCGGATCGGGAGCCGATGACAATGGGACTCTCTCCGCTCATGATACGCATACGGTTGTTATACCGCTCCCCTTTGCTGAGGCCGCTGTGCATAAATACTACTTTATCTCCAAAGATGGAGGCAAAATAAGAAGTCATCTGGCTGGTGAGGGCGATTTCCGGCACAAGAATGAGTGCGGAGCCGCCTTCTTCCAGAACGTGACGGGCAGCCTGGAGATAAACCTCGGTCTTCCCGCTCCCAGTCACTCCTTTTAGAAGAAACCCTTCATAGGCCTTTCGATCTATGGAATCGCACAGGGATTTGACTGCCTTCTCCTGTTCTTCGGTCAGTGTCTTTTCCTTCTTTTCCCCTTCCCTGGTAATCAGAGAATAGGTTTCCTTTCTATGATAGACCGCATGGCCGTATTCATTCAAAAGAAATGCATGAATAAGAGCAGTGGAAAATCCCTTTTCCTTCAACCTGCTCACCGGCTGGGAACCGTTGGCCTGAAGAAATTCAGAAAGTTCTGCCTGCTTTCGGCTCCTTCCCTTTTCTTTATCCGTGAGCTCCCTGTCCGGCACAATCCATTTTTCCAGAGGAATTTTATGAGCGGCTGCCAGGGTTTCCTTTTTGATGAGAAAATTCTGTTTCACGTATTCCATCAGCCTATCCCCAAAAAGGAGGGCCGCCGATTTATCATCCAGACTGTCCACGGACCGGTCTACCAGTCCTTCTATGTCCTCCACCGGTTCCTTCTCTATTTTTTCCCAGTTCACAGTATAGGTTATTTTCGTTTTGACTGCTTTCTTGTCGATATAGAAGAGACGGAGGGCATCGATCAGCGTACACATGTAATATGAGGAAATCCAAAGGGCAGTCCGTATCATTTCATCAGTAAACCAGGGAAAGGAATCTACCAAAGACAGAATATCCAGAAGTTTATAGGATAACTGAGATGTATCTTCTTCATGAACGGAAAGAATAATTCCCTCTTCCTTCCGTCTGGCAAAATTCACTACGCAGCGCCAGCCCACACCTGCCCCTTTCATGGTTTCAGGAATACGATAGGAAAAGGTTCGGTTCAGATGCTTGGAAGGTCTGTTAATCAGAACTTCTGCAATGGTTTCCTGCATAGGATGCTCCTTCCCAATAAAAAATGGACAGCCCGAAGGCTATCCATTATTTTATCATATTTTTGGCTGTTTAAGAAATCAGAGGCCTGCTTCTTTCCTGAGCACATCTGCTTTGTCAGTGTGTTCCCAGGGAAGATCAATGTCTGTCCTTCCGAAATGGCCATAAGCAGCAGTCTGCTTATAGATAGGACGGCGGAGATTCAGCATATCGATAATGCCTGCAGGACGGAGTTCGAAGTTCCGGCGGATAAGGTCCACGATTTTTTCATCATCAATTTTTCCGGTGCCGAAGGTATCAACGAAAATGGAAACCGGTTCCGCTACGCCGATGGCATAAGCCAGTTCGATTTCACATTTATCTGCAATGCCGGCTGCCACAATGTTCTTAGCCACATAACGAGCAGCGTAGGCAGCACTGCGGTCTACCTTTGTGGGATCCTTGCCGGAGAA
>UMDS01031038.1_pt1 | contig 11394 bp, 8 predicted proteins | sample 1964551 | NCBI WGS metagenome assembly UMDS01 (sample SAMEA4836000, study PRJEB28245) | human gut metagenome | biome: gut microbiome; material: fecal sample | place: Denmark | collected 2008
CGCCAGACGGCCCAGACCGCCGTTGCCCAGAGAAGGTTCCGGCTCCACCTCTTCGATATCGGAAAGGCTCTTGCCGACGGCAGCCAGTGCATCGCGGGCTTCATCGTACAGTCCCAGATTGATGAGGTTGTTGGACAGCAGCTTGCCGATGAGAAATTCGGCGCTGATATAGTACAGCTTGCGTCCAGTGACCGGCTGCACATGGTCGGCGCTCTTCTGCCGCACAAGCTCCAGGAGTGCCAGATACAGCTCCTGATCGGTGCAGTCCACCAGTGGCTTGCCCGTGAGACTCTGTAACAGTTCGGTAAAGCTCATAAATGCATCCTCCTTTGCTACGGAAAACAGGTTTGACATCTGTACTTCCAGATATACCACATAAAACAATCAAAATCTTGCCTAAAAAGTGCAGACTGTGGTACAATCCTATCATCAGGAGGTGAGACGATGCAAAATCAGGCATCTTTGCAGGAGACCAAGCAGCACGGTGCCGTGCGTTTCCCCTTTAATCTGTATCCCTGCGCCATTCCGGGGGATTTTCCACAGGTAGCGCTCCACTGGCAGGAGAGCATGGAGCTGGTCTTTGTCAAGCGGGGCATAGGACTGGTGCAGGTGGGCGCTGTGACCTGCCCGGCCCGCATGGGGGACATCTTCATTTTTACGCCAGGCACCCTCCACGCCCTGCGGCAGGCCGAGGGGCAGTGCATGGAATACGAAAATATCATCTTCGCGCTGGAGCTTCTGGGCGGCGCGGAAGACCTTTGCGCCGAGAAGTATCTGCTGCCGCTCCAAAGCGGGCGCTTGTCGCTGCAGGCACGTCTGACCCCGAACGACTTGTGCTACCTTCCGGCTGCCGCCTGCCTGCGGGAGGTGGAGGAAGCCAACCGCGCCAAGCTCCCCGGCTACGAGCTGCTGGTCAAGGGGGCGCTGCTGCGCTTTCTTTCCCTGCTCATTGCGCAGGGGAAGCAGCAGCTCCCCGCGGAAACAGCCGACACCCAGCGGCTGAAAGCCGTTCTGCAATGGCTCTCGGCCCATTATGCCGAGGTGCTCCGGGTCGCCGATGCCGCCGGGGTCTGCTCTTTCAGCGCCAGCCATTTCATGCGCTGGTTCCGGCAGATGACCGGGCAGAGCTTCGTTGCCTTTTTGAACGAATACCGCCTGAATGCCGCCGCCGAGGCGCTGCAGACCACGGACGAGACCGTCCTGACCATCGCCTCCCGGTGCGGATTCGAAAACCTCTCCTATTTCAACCGGGCGTTCAAGGCGCACTTCGGCATGACCCCGCGGGAATACCGAAAAAAATAAACAAAACGAGGCCGTTTCCGCTTCTCTGGAAAAGAGAGGGAACGGCCTCGTTTTGCATTTGCCATACAGCATAGGTGGCTGCTTTTCATATCCATGATGGAGTTTTTGCTTCTCTCAATACGTTCCGTAATCAAACCTTCTTCCGGTTCTGGGAGCGATACTCCGCGGGTGTGATGCCATACAGCCGCCGGAACGTTTTGAGGAAGCTGCTGTAATCCGGGAAGCCGCTCTCGGTGCAGGCGTTGAGGACGGAGACACCATCTTCCAGTGCCTTGCGGCAGTGCTGCATCCGCAGATGGGTCAGGTAGCTGTGGATGCTCTCCATGGTACACTCTTTAAACGCGCGGGAGAGGTGCTCCCGGCTGGCATAGAGCTCCTGGGCCAGCTTTACCGTGGTGAGGGTCGGGTCCTGATAGTGAGCTTGCAGGTAGGACACGGCACGCTGCACCAGAACGTTGGTGCTGCTGGGGGCCGTGGTCTGGCCGCTGCCGGTGGCCAGCGTGATGAGCAGCATCATCTCCGACACCTGGGCTTCAAAAACGATGTCACGCATCTGGGCTGGCAATTCCAGGCTCTGGGCCATCCGCACAAAAAGGCTCTGAAAATCCCACTTGTTGCAGACATCCGGGTCCAGCACGGTGATGCTGTGCATCCAGGCGGCGTTTTTCAGGTTTGCGTTGCGGCGGCAGGCCTGCCAGAGGGCGTCGTCGATCTGGATGACCAGACGGTCAGAGTGGTCGTTATCAATATTGAAGATGCCGGCGTGGTAGATCTGAGCAGGGAAGTAGATGAGCTCGCCGACATGCACCAGATAAACACTGCCATCGATGGAGTAACGCACGGTGCTACCGCCGATGGGCAGCACCAGCTCATGGTAGGGGTGGGAATGGACCACGGACTGGTCGTTTTTTTGGTTGGTATACCATGCCACTAGCAGTTTTGTGTTGCGCAGCCCCATCCGTGCTTCCGCCTGTGTGAGGACATTATCGACATAATGCGTAACGCGCTCGAGTTCCATAGCGATTCCACCTTTGTGAAAAATATCAGAAATGTGCTTTATCGTTGATTTTGGCTCTAGTATATCAGCTGATATCACAAATTGCAATATTTGAATCACAAAACCGCAAGAAAACGGATTGGAATTTTAGTATGATATGAGTGCAAGAAGACGACAAGAACAAAAATGACAAAACAGTGACAAAATTTTTGGTATATTTTACAAATGCAGCCGTCGTGTTTCGTGACTGACGGAAAGGGAGCGCTCATGCAGACTTCTAAAAATCATTTTGAAGCCAAAGTGATCTTTAACGATGAGACCATCCGCCGGATGTTCCGCACCGAGTTTTACACCTACGAGGGGATGCAGCGGCTGGTCTGGCTGGCCGTGGCATTTGCGCTGGTGATGCTGGCACTCTTCGTTCCCATCCCAACGGTGGTCAAGGTACTCTGCCTGCTGGTGGGGTGCGCGATGTTCGCCATGCCGGATTTTCTAAGCCGGGTGGCGGCCGAGGGCGTCATCATGCAGCGGGGCGGGGCCGAGAGCACGGTCAGCTGCCGGATCAACGCAGGCGGCGTGGACGTGGAAAACGGTGCCCACATTCCGTTTGATAAGATCGACCGCCTGGTCGAGGACGACCAGTACTTCTACCTGTTCCAGAGCCGCCAGATGGCGGTGATGATCCCCAAAGGCAGCCTGTTGCCGGCGAACCCCGAGCGGTTTGCCAAGGTGCTTGCCAAAGAGACCGGCAAGGACTGGCAGCAGCCCAAGAGCCTGTGGGGCCTCAACCTGAAAGATCTGATCCAGATGGTGAAAGATCGGTTCCACCGCGGCGAGTCCTGACCGCTGCATTCCAAATTTGTTGTTTCACGGCCGACCGGCTGTGATGTGGCATACATACACAAGCAAGAAGAAGAAAGGAAATCCACTATGAAAATCTCTCATAGACAGTTCGTTCAGGTTCTGGCAGTTGCAGGCGCTTCCGCTCTGCTCACCGCTTGCGGCGGTTCTTCCAACAACTCTGCAGCAGGCAGCACTGCTGCTTCCGGCGCGGCAGCTGCTGCAGGCGGCAGCTTCAACCTGAAGCTGGGCCACAACCTGGCTGAGGACCATGCTGTTCACATCCAGCTGACCAGCTTTGCAGAGCAGGTCAAGGAGAAGACCAACGGCACTGTCAACATCCAGATCATCCCCAACGGCACCCTGGGCAGCGAGTCTGATATGATCTCCCAGATCCAGGCCGGCGCTCTGGACATGGCTAAGGTCTCCGCTTCCACGCTGGGCAACTTCAGCGAGAAGTACAACGCTTTCTCCGTGCCTTATGTCTTCGACGATCAGACTCACTACTACACCTACATGGACAGCGATTCCGCACAGGCTGTCTTTGAGTCCACCGACGATCAGGGCTTCCGCGGCCTGACCTGGCTGGATTCCGGCGCTCGCTCTTTCTATACCAAGGCTACCGCCATCCGCACCCCGGCTGACCTGAAGGGCCTGAAGATCCGCACCATGGACAGCCAGATGGCAATCGACATGATGAACTGCCTGGGTGGCTCCGCTACCGTTATGGGCTACAGCGATATCTACACCGGTATGCAGCAGGGCGTTATCGATGGCGCTGAGAACAACGTCACCGCTCTGCGTGACCACGGCGACGTCACCAAGTACTACTGCTTCGACGAGCACACCCGCATCCCCGATATGGTCATCATCTCCTCCAACATCTGGAACCAGTTCTCTGACGATCAGAAGTCCGCTGTGACCGAGTGCGCCAAGGCTGCTACCGAGGAGTACAAGACCGCTTGGAAGAACTTCGAGGACGAGGTTCTGGACAAGGCTGTCAACCAGAACGGCGTCGAGCTGGTCAAGGACGTGGACATCGCCGCATTCCAGTCTGCTGTGCAGCCCATCTACGAGAACCTCAAGACCGCGAACCCCACCACCTATGCGGTCGTGGAAGAGATCCGCGCAATGGCCTGATCGGCCGCGGTTCCATTCTGATTCTTGCCTCCTAAAGGCCGCGGGCAGGGCGTTGAGTGCCTTTGCCCGTGGCCGCGCGGGAGGAACCAAGCTCAAGGAGATGATCTTGTGAAAAAACTGGATAAAATTCTGGATAACGTCATGCGTTTCCTGATGGCAGTGGCAATGTTCGCCCTGCTGGCAGGCGGCACCTGGCAGATCTTTACCCGCTGGATCCTGCGCAACCCCTCCACGGTCACCGATGAGTTCCTGCGCTACGTTCTGATCTGGGCTTCCATGATCGGTTCCGCATACTGCTTCTACAAAGACAAGCACCTGGCACTGGACCTGGTCAAGGGCCGTGCAAAGGGCGCGTTCAATGTCTTTCTGAGCGTCTTCATCGAGGCTGCCATCGTCTTCTTCGTTGGCTATGTCTTCGTGTATGGCGGCTGGAAGCTGGCCGCGAACGCTACCAACGTTTCCTCGGTTATGCGCATTCCCTTTAAGCTCCTGTATTCCATCCTGCCGATTTCCGGCATCTTCATCATTCTGGCCCGCGTGCTGAAGTACGTTCAGCTCTTCCTGGACAGTAAAGAAAAGAAAGGAGAAAACGCATAATGGTTGCACAGGCTACGTTACTGCTGTTCGGTTCCTTTTTTGTGATGCTGCTGGCCGGTGTGCCTATCTCTGCAGGCATCGGCATCGCATCCATCTTCACGGCCCTGTTCAGCATGGACCCCGCGATTTTCGCACTGACCGCGGCACAGCGCTGCTTCTCCGGCATTGACTCTTTCTCTCTGCTGGCTCTGCCGTTCTTCTCTCTGGGCGGCAACATCATGAACAAGGGCGGCATTGCAAAGCGCCTTGTCCGTCTGGCCCGTCTGGCCGTTGGTAAGATGCCCGGTTACCTGGCTGCCACCAACGTTCTGGCAAACATGTTCTTCGGCGCCGTTTCCGGTTCTTCCGTGGCAGCTACTTCCGCAATGGGCTCCATCATGGCTCCTCTGGAGCTGGATGAGGGTTACGACCCCAACTACTCCGCGGCCGTCAACATCTGCTCGGCTCCTACCGGCATCCTGATCCCCCCGTCTGGTCCGTTGATCCTGTACTCCATCACCGCTGGCGGCGTTTCCGTTGCTGCTCTGTTCATGGGCGGCTACCTGCCCGGCATCCTGATGGGTCTGTGTGTCGCTGGTCTGGCTGTGTTCATCGCGGTCAAGAAAGGCTACAAGTCCTCGGACGTCAAGGATCCCGATCCCGCCATCAAGATCATCATTGATGCAGTGCCCTCTCTGCTGGCCGTCATCATCGTCATGGGCGGTATTCTGGCAGGCTTCTTCACCGCGACCGAGGCCGGCGTTGTCCTGTGCCTGTACTGCGGCCTGCTCTCCATCCTCTACAGAGAGATGACCCTGAAGAGCTTCTACAACCTGCTGGCTGACACCATGGAGAGCAGCGCTACCATCCTGTTCCTGATTGCCGCTTCCTCCATCATGTCTTACGTCATGAGCTACTCCGGCATCCCGGCTGCGATCAGCAACGCCCTGATGAGCGTTTCCAGCAACCGTTATGTCATCCTGCTGATCATGAACGTCTTCCTGCTGGTCATGGGCATGTTCCTGGACCTGACTCCTGCCGTTCTGATCTTCACCCCGATCTTCCTGCCCATCACCCGCAGCATCGGCATGAGCGATGTCCAGTTCGGCATCATGCTCATCATGAACCTGGGTATCGGCTCCGTCACTCCTCCCGTCGGCTCCTGCCTGTTCGTTGGCTGCGGCGTCGGCAAGGTCAAGATCGAGGGCGTTACCAAGTACATTGTGCCTCTGTTCGCCGCCATGGTCGTGGCACTGTTCCTGGTCACCTTTATTCCGGCCATCGCTCTGGTCGTGCCTTATCTGTGCGGCCTCGTCCCCAGCCTGGGCTGGACCATGTGAGATTGACTGCTCTGGGTTGAGCAACTGAATGTTTGCCCCCGTTTCTCTGAAGATATCATGCATCTGAGGGGGAATGGGGGCTTTTTGTATCCGAAACCACACCCCACAAAAACAAATGAGGAACTGCATTATGGAAATCTGCTCCCGTTTTACCGGCATGGAGCGCAAGGACGGCGCTTTCCTGCTGCACACCGACAACGCGGATGTCAAGGTCTGCTTCGTGACCGACGAGATCGTCCGTGTCCGCGCCAGCTTTGACCACGAGCTGGCCGAGGAATCCTACATCCTGATGACCACCGCCTGGGAAGACCGTATGGACGACTTGTTCAAGGGCGAGCGCACCCGCGTGGAGCCTTTTGCGGCTGAGGTCACCGAGGACGACAAGACCATCACTTTTGCCACCGGCAAGGTGACTCTGGTGGTCGAGAAGGACCCCATCAATTTCAAGCTGCTGTCCGCTGACGGCTCGGAGCTGTACAGCACCCTGCCCGGCAACCCGTTCGTCAAGGACTCCAACAACCGCGTTGTGGCTTACAGCCGGATGAAAGAGGACGACTGCTTCTACGGCTTTGGCGAGAAGACCGGCGAGCTGGACAAGAACAAGACGTTCCAGCGTGAGCGTGCTACCGACGCGATGGGCTACGATGCTGAGAAGATGGATACCCTCTACAAGCACATCCCCTTCTACATCCGTCTGGACCGTGACACCAAAAAGGCTGTCGGCGTGTTCTACCACAACTTCTACGAGTCCGTGTTCAACATGGGCCGCGAGAAGAGCAACTACTGGCCCCGCTACACCTACTTCCAGGCCGACGGCGGCGATCTGGACTGCTTCCTGATCGGCGGCGACACCATCGCCCGCGTTGTGGACAACTACACCCTGCTCACCGGCCGTCCGGCTCTGCTGCCCAAGCGTGCTCTGGGCTATCAGGGCTCCAGCATGTACTACCCCGAGCTGGAGAAAGACAGCGACGACGCTGTGCTGGGATTCGTTGATACCATCAAGGAAGAGGGCTTCCCCATTGATGGTTTCCACCTGTCCAGCGGCTACACCAGCCAGAACAACAAGCGCTGTGTCTTTACCTGGAACACTGAGCGCTTCAAGGACCCCAGTGCTTACTTCCATGCCATGAACGAAAAGCACGCCCAGAACGTGCCCAACGTCAAGCCGGGCGTCCTGCTGTGCAACCCCCGCTTTGATGAATTTAACGCCGACGATGTCTTTGTGAAAGACAGCAAACACCCCGAGAACTACGGCGTTGGCAAATGGTGGGGCGGCGACGGCGCTTTCTGGGACTTCACCAAACCCGAGGGCCGTACAGCCTGGAAGAAGTACCTGACCGAGTCCATCATTGCCGTGGGCACCGATTCCGTCTGGAACGACAACTGCGAGTATGACAGTCTGATGGATAAGGACGACATCTGCGACTTTGACGGCAAGGGCGGCACCATCGCTCAGCTGAAGCCCATTATGAGCACCCTGATGTGCAAGGTGGGTGCAGACGCGGTTGTGGAACACAATGCCAAGGCTCGTCCCTATATGGTCTGCCGCAGCGGCAGCGCCGGCATCCAGCGCTACGCGCAGACCTGGTGCGGTGATAACTACACCAGCTGGAAGTCCCTGAAGTACAATATCCCCATTATCACCGGCATGGGCCTCTCCGGCCAGCCCAATGAGGGCGCGGATATCGGCGGCTTTGCAGGCCCCGCTCCCACCGAGGAGCTGTTCGTCCGCTGGGTGCAGCAGGGCATCTTCCAGGCCCGCTTCTCCATCCACTCCGCTTCCAACGATAACACCGTGACCGAGCCCTGGATGTTCCGCGGCTCTGCAGATCTCATTCGTGACGCGATCCTGCTGCGTTATCGCTTCACTCCGTATCTGTACAGCGCGGAGTACAACGCAAGCAAGACGGGTGCTCCCATCATGCGCGCTCTGGTCTACGATTTCCAGGATGACCCCAACGTCTACGAGGAGAGCTTCGAGTTCCTGTTCGGCCGTGACATTCTGGTGGCCAACGTCATCGAGGAGGGTGCCAAGACCCGCAAGGTCTACCTGCCCGCAGGCTGCAAGTGGTACGACTGGAGCAACAAGATGCGCTGCTACGAGGGCGGCCAGACCATCGAGATCCCCGTCACCATGGCAAGCATCCCCATGTTCATCCGTGAGGGCGCTGTCATCGCCATGGCGGATAACCAGCTGATGACCATGGAGGGGGACCACACCACCGACCTCCACCTCATCGTGGCTCCCAAGGGCACCGTTACCACCACTCTGTATGATGATGACGGCGTGACCAACGATTTCAAGAGCGGCGTCTTCCGCAAGACCACCATCACCACCACCGCCGGTGAGCGTGTCACCATGGACTTCACCTCTGAGGGCAGCTATGAGGACACCGTCAAGACCGTCAAGGTGGAGATGATCGCCAAGGAGAAGAGCCCGTTCTGGGTCACTCTGGACGGCCGCAAGATCGAGCACTTCCTCAACCGCCGCAAGTTCGACGAGGCTGCTGAGGGCTGGTACTACAGCCAGACCAAGAAAGCGGTCGAGGTCAAGTATGCAAACCCGGGCAAGGACTACAACCTGACCGTTTCGTTTGAGCAGTTCGACCTGATCGGCATGTAATAAAAAACAACACGGAGGAACCTGTTATGCTGCTTCGCAGTTTTGAATCCTTTGAAAAAACGGAGAATGGCTACCTCATCCACGGCGACGCCGCGGACGTAAAGCTGATCTTCATGACGGATGACATCATCCGTGTCCGCGTCCACTTCGACAAGGGCACCCCCATGGAGGAGGAGTCCTACACCCTGGTGACCACCGCATGGCCCGACCGCATGGACGACCTGCTCAAGGACGAGCGCACCCGCATCACCGCGCTGGATGTGCCTTGCACCGAGGATGAGAAGTGCCTGACCTTTGAGACCGCTCACGTTACCCTGAAGCTGTTCAAGAAGCCGTTCCATTTTGAGATGTACGACAAAGAGGGCAAGCTGCTGTATCAGGATCTGCGGGAGCGCGCGTTCGAGAAAGACCAGATCGGCCGCCTGACCCACTTCTCCAAGGTGGACCGCGAGTATGACCACTTCTTCGGCTTTGGCGAGAAGACCGGCCACCTGGACAAGAAAGGCCGCCGCCTGCGCATGTCCCCCAAGGACGCCATCGGCCACGACCCCGAGACCGGCGACCCGATGTACAAGCACATTCCGTTCTACATCCGTGTGAACGAGAAGGACCGCCGCCCCATCGGCCTGTTCTACCACAACTCCTATGACTGCGTCTTCGACCTGGGCGAGGAGCTGTCCGGTTACTGGGAGCGCTACTGCTACTACCAGACCGACGGCGGCGACATCGACCTGTTCCTGCTGGCCGGCCCCACCCTGCCGGATATCCTCAACGAGTACACCCTGCTGACCGGCCGCAGCGCTCTGCCCACCAAGCAGTCTCTGGGCTACTGCGCTTCCACCATGTACTACGCGGAGCTGGAAAAGAACTGCGATGAGGAGATCTACAAGGTCATCGACAAGCACGAGAAAGAGGGCATCCTCATCGACAACTTCTGGCTGGCTTCCGGCTATTCCAGCGGCGAAGAGGACAACCTGCGCTATGTGTTCAACTGGAACCACAAGCGCTTCCCGGACCCCAAGAAGTTCTTTGAAAACATGAATGCCCGCGGCATCAATGTCATCCCCAACCTGAAGCCGGGCATCCTGAAGCGTCACCCCTACATCGACCTGTTCGAGAAGAACGATGTCTTCATCAAGACCCCGGACGGCAAGGCTCCGTACTATGGCCGCTGGTGGGGCGGCGAGGGCCGCTTCTTCGACTTCACCGGTCCCAAGGGCCGCGATACCTGGAAGCAGCTGCTGGAGGAGAACATCCTCAAGATGGGCACCAAGACCGTCTGGAACGACAACTGCGAGATGGACGGCGTGGAAGACCGTGATGCCCAGTGCGATTTCGAGGGCAAGAAGGGCACCATGGCCGAGCTGAAGATCCTCCACTCCAACCTGATGGCTTACACCGCCAAGCATGCTCTGGCCGAGGTCTACCCCGGCGAGCGTCCCTACATCATCAACCGTGCAGGCTACGCCGGTATCCAGCGCTATGCACAGGTCTGGGGCGGCGACAACCTCACCGACTGGCGCACCGTCAAGTTCAACATTGCCACCATTCTGGGCATGGGCCTGTCCGGCTGCTCCAATATGGGCTGCGACATCGGCGGCTTTGCCGGCCCGGCTCCGGAGGCTGAGCTGCTGCTCCGCTGGCTGCAGAACGGCGTGCTCCAGCCCCGCTTCTGCCTGAACTCCGCCAACAACGACAACACCGTCACCCAGCCCTGGATGTATGAGGAGAACCTGCCCTACATCCGCGAGGCTTACAAGCTGCGTTACCGCCTGATGCCCACCCTGTACTCCCTGATGTACGAGAGCAACCAGGACGGTATGCCGGCATGGCGCCCGCTGTTCCTGGAGTTCCCGGACGATCCCAAGTGCTACACCGACAAGAACCTGACCTTTATGTTCGGCAAGAGCATCCTGGTGGCAAACGTGGTGGAAAAGGGTGCAACCACCCGCACCATCTACCTGCCCGCCGGCTGCAAGTGGTACGATATGAGCGACAACCTGCGCGAGTATGAGGGCGGCCAGACCATCGAGATCCCGGTCACTCTGGCAAGCATCCCCATGTTCCTGCGCGGCAGCGCCATCGTGGCCACCAGCGAGGACGTCAAGCACATCCTCCGCGACACCATGCATCAGCTCGACCTGCTGGTCGCGGCCGAGACCGACACCAGCTTTGTGCTGTATGACGACGACGGCCACACCGAGGACTACAAGAACGGTGTCTACGCCAAGACCACCATCGACGTCAAGGCCGGCGACCGCACCGATATCCACTTCTCCACCGAGGGCACCTACGAGTCTCCCGTGGAGCGCATGACCATCAAGCTGGTCAGCAAGAAAAAGGGTGCGTTCTGGGCCAGCGTGGATGGCGAGCAGCTCACCCGGTACATCGTCCGCGATGGCTGGGAGGAAGCAGAGTCCGGCTGGTACTACAACCTGTCTGACCGCACCATCTGGGTCAAGTTCAACAAGCCTGCCAAGAAAGACTTCACCGTCACCATCTCGACCGAGAAGTTCGACCTCATCGGCATGGCTGAAGACTAAACTGCCACTTCCAATCTTCTTCTATAAAAA
>UMDS01044133.1_pt1 | contig 11389 bp, 7 predicted proteins | sample 1964551 | NCBI WGS metagenome assembly UMDS01 (sample SAMEA4836000, study PRJEB28245) | human gut metagenome | biome: gut microbiome; material: fecal sample | place: Denmark | collected 2008
AACGGTGGATTGCAGTGCCTGCGCAATGGCGGCGGTGTGGTCCTCGGAATCTCCGGTGAACCAATACACCTGCCCGCCTGCCTCCACCCGGAGAAAACACTTTTGGGTGGGGTCGAGGCAGAACCGGGCGTTCCCCTCCCCGATCACATAGAAATCCCCCTGCAAATAGTGGTCCATCCCGGTGCCCCAGGTGCGGGCGGCATCCGGCAGGGTGTCCCGGAGCTGGACATCGGTGATGGCGTCGGTGTCCAAGCGGTATTTTTCGCTCTGGCCATGGGAGGCCACGAGGCAGACCGGAGCGCTGCCGGAGAGCTCCAGCCGGACGGGGATGCTGTCCACAATGCCGAAGATGGGGCCGATGGCAAGGCAGACCACCAGCACAAGGCCGACAAAGGCATAGTAGAGTTTGCCCGCCCAGGTGCCCAGGTTGACGGTGGAGCCAAGGCCGATCCGCTTGGCGACCATGAAGCGCTTGTCCGTGGGGTTATAGTAGAAGATACCGCCCAGCCAGGCGTCATCCTCATCGGCCACGATGGGAGCCGTCTCCGTCAGCACGGCCTGTGCCCGGCGGACCGAAAACTCCATCCAGAGCGTCGCCGCCACCAGCAGGACGGTAAAGCCAAGGCTGAGGCCCAGGACAGCAGCCTCGGAGCGGTAGCCCAGAATCAGAAAGAGGTTGAGCAGGGCCATGGCCCAGAGGTTCAGCCGCCAGAAGCGGTCCCAGTAGAGCCGCCGCACCCGGAGCAGGGTCTGGTTGCGGGCGGAGTCCTCGGTGACCATATCCTCCCGGCGGCGGAACGTCCACCGCCCCAGCCCCCAGAGCAGGAGGACGCAGGCGGCGTCAATGCCGCAGACCAGCATCAGGCCCCGGGGCAGGCCGGGCAGGGCGATGGGTGCAAGGCTCAGCACCAGCGGCGGCAGCAGCGTCCACAGCCCGATGGGCTTGGGCAGCGCGAATGCGGACGCGCCGGTATCCACCATGCGGCAGCCGCTCCCCTGCCAGCCATGGGCTTTTTTCAGTGCCTTGAGCCGGGTGTTGGCCCGCAGCAGGGGCAGGTAAGGCAGGGCCAGCCCGGCAAAAAAGAAGAGCATCCAGAGTGTCAGCGCGATGGCGGTCTCCTGCACAAAGGCCAGCGGCACACTGAGCGCGGCGCAGACCAGACAGAGGGTGCCCAGCCGCGTTCGATATTGTTTTACAATGGCCTGCACCTCGGGCAGGGCGTCTGCCTCCGGGGGCAGGGTGACGCCCAGGAGCAGGCCCTTCTGGCGCTTGCTCATATTGCGCAGCATGATGTAATTGACGCCCGCGCAGAGCCAGAAGGTCAACAGCATAAATCCACTCATGGTCTCCATCGTTCAGTCCTCCGTTTCGCCAAAGGCGGCTTTGCAGGCCGCCACAAAATCGTCCAGGGTCAGCCCGGCCAGCCGTACTTCGCCCGCCAGCAGTTTCAGCCGGGCGGTCTGGTCGGCAGACAGGCCCGCTGCCTTGCCCCGCGGGGCGCAGACCACGGCCCCGGCCCGGCGGTCGGTGACGAGATATCCCTCGGCCTTGAGCAGTTGGTAGGCCTTGCTCACGGTCATTACATTGACGCCCGCGTCCTCCGCCAGTGCCCGGGTGGTGGGCAGCCGCTCGCCGGGGGTCAGCTCCCCCTGCGCCACGGCCAGCACCACCTGATCCCGGATCTGGCGGTAGATGGGCACCGCGCTCTGAAAATCCAACCGGAACAGCATTTTCATTCCCTCCTGTTTGTATTATTGAGTATAATACAACAAATACAAACTGTCAAGAGGGGATGCGGATTGCATTCTCCGCACGGGGATGTTACAATAAGAAGCGGCAAACCAACGCCGCCGGACGTTCTTCCGGCAACTGTAAAAGTGTAAGATTTGGAAAGAAGGCTTTACCCAATGAGCATGAATTCTGTTCCTGAGCGTCTGGCCGCCCTGCGCGCCGCCATGAAAGCAAACGGTGTGGATGTTTACCTGATCCCCGTGGGCGACCCCCACGCCAGCGAGTATCTGCCGGAGCACTACACCTCCCTGACCTATTTCTCTGGTTTCCACGGTGAGAACTCCAACTTTGTCGTCACCATGACCGAGAGTGCTGTCTGGGCCGATGGCCGCTATTTTGTGCAGGCCGAGAAAGAGATCGCCGGCACCGAGATCCAGCTCCAGAAGATGGGCGAGCCGGGCGTGCCCACCGTGGAAGAGTATTGCGCCAAGGTCCTGCCCGAGGGCGGCAAGCTGGGCCTGTGTGGCCTGACGGCCTCCTGCGGGCTGGTGCGCGGGCTGGAGAAGGCTCTGGAAGCAAAGCACGGCAGCATCAAAACGCTGGATCTGGAGGACGAGCTCTGGACCGAGGGCCGCCCGGCCCTGCCCGCCACCCCGGCTTGGATCCTGCCCAAAGAGTACGCAGGCTTCTCCCCCGCCGAGAAGCTGGGCCAGCTGCGGGCAAAGCTCAAGGAGCTGGGCTGCACCGCCCAGCTGGTGGGCAAGCTGGACAACCTGGCCTGGCTGCTCAACCTCCGTGCCATGGATATCCAGTGCACCCCCTACGCCATGGCCTACTGCTATGTCACCGAAAACCGCGCGGTCCTCTTCCTCAACACCGCCCGCCTCAAGCCGGAAGCGGCAGCCGAGCTCAAAGAGAACGGCGTGACTATTGCCGAGTACGACGACGTGCTCCATTTCCTGGCGGCCGAGACCGAGCCCCAGACCGTGCTGGCCGACCCGGCTTCCGTCAACTTTGCCGTGTATGAGACCCTGAAAGAGAACAAGGCGCTCACCGTGAAAGACGAGGCCGACCCCCTGCTGCCCATGAAAGGCATCAAGAACGAAGTGGAGCTGGCCCACACCAAGGAAGCCCACATCCGGGACGCCGTGGCCATGGTCCGGTTCCAGAAAGAGCTGGAAGAGCGTCTGGCTGCCGGTGAGGAGCTGACCGAGCTGACCGTGGACGAGATCCTGCACAAGTACCGCAGCGCACAGGACAAGTTCCTTGTGGAGAGCTTTGGCACCATCGCCGCCTACGGCGGAAACGCTGCCATGATGCACTACCACGCCACCGAGGAAGACCACGCCAAGCTGGAGCGGAAAGGCTTCCTGCTGGTGGACTGCGGCGGTACCTATCTGGACGGCACCACCGATATCACCCGCACCTACCCGTTGGGCGAGCTGACCGAGGACGAGCGGCTGTTCTACACCTGGACGCTGCAGTGCCACATCGACATTGCAAAGGCCGTCTGGTTGAACTACTGCGACGGCCACATGCTGGATACCATCGCCCGGGAGCCGCTCTGGCGTCACCTCATCAACTACCGCTGCGGCACCGGCCACAGCGTCAGCTTTGTGGGCAACGTCCATGAGGGCCCCCATGCCCTGAACGGCCGGAACACCGTCGTGTTTCAGCCGGGAATGATCGTCACCGACGAGCCGGGCGTTTACGAGGGCGGCCAGGTCGGCATCCGCATTGAGAACGAGCTGATGTGCGTCCACAAGGCCGACAACCAGTACGGCACGTTCCTGGGCTTTGAGCCGATCACGTTCGTGCCCATTGCCACCTCCCCCGTCGTGCCCGGCGTCCTCACCCGGGACGAGCTGGACTGGCTGAACGCTTACCACCGCGAGGTCTTCACCAAGCTGGCTCCCCGCCTGACCGAGGAAGAGCGCGACTGGCTGGCCAAGAAGTGCGCCGCCATCGGGGCTTGACCCCTCAGGCCACGCTTTCCCGTGTCCAGCTCCCCTGTCAGGGGCGCTCAATCGCAGAAAAAAGGCGGGTGACCGCAGGGTCACTCGCCTTTTGTGTTACTGTTTGTGGGCGCGCCAGTACGCCTTTGCCTCGTCGATGGCCTTTTTGAACGGCCCGGAGGGGTAGGTGCTCTCGGCAATGTCCACGAGGAACTTGTACAGCTGGGGCCGTACCTCCTCGTACATCCCGAGCCGGGTGTAAAGATCTTTGTAATAGCGGAACATCTGTAATTTGTTCTGCACGATGGTGGCCGGGTTGATCTGGGTGTGGCAGATGCTCTGAGGGTTCTGCACATAGTAGTACCCCGGCGTGCCGATGGCGACAAACACTTCCGCGTACTGGATATACTGCATGTTGAAGACAAGGTCTTCCGCCCAGCGCACCTCGCTGGTAAAACAGATGTCGTTGCCGGTGAGCAGGATGCGGCGGTAGAGTTTGTTCCAGAGCACGCTGTAAAAATAGGAGGCAGGTTTGTCCATCAGCCGGAGCGCGAAGTGGTCTTTGTCATACACGCCTGCGGGCAGGAAGCCATATTCCCGCACTTCCGGGGGCCGGGCCACGGTCATCACGCCCAGCTCGTCCTCCAGCTTTTCCAATACCTGTTCGGGTTTGGAAGCACCTGCCGGGATGACCATTTTGTAGGGCGCGATGACCAGGTCAGCGTGGTGCTCCTCGGCAGCGGCCACCAGATGCCCGGTGTAATCCGGGTCAATGTAGTCGTCACTGTCCACAAACTGGATGTATTCGCCGGTGGCCAGTTTCAGGCCCAGGTTCCGGGTGTCCGAGACGCCGGAGTTGGCTTTGTCCACCAGAATGATGCGGGAATCCTTTTTGCGGAACTCTTCGCACACGGGCAGGCTCTGGTCTTTGGAGCCATCGTTGAGGACGATGATCTCAAGGTTCTGGTAAGTCTGGGCGCAAATGCTGCTCAGGCACCGGGCCAGATGGCTCTGGGCGTTGTAAACGGGCAGGATGATGCTGACAAGCGGCTGTTTCATGGCGGCGTCTCCTTTTTGTTGTAGTCTGGTGTTTTTCTGTTATGATACTCTCGCTGCCCGCAAAATGCAAGCGGTGCGGCACACAGCCCGGAAAGGGGGCTTTTGGAAACCATGATCTTTCACATTGCAGTGTGCAGCCCGGACCCGGTGCTGCGCGGCCGGGTGGAGCGGCAGTGTCTGGAATATTATGCCCGCCGGGCGGATGCCTGCATCGTGGAGCAGCTGCCCGGGGTGGACGCCCTGCTGGCCCGGGACGCCGAGGGGACCCGGTACGAGCTCTACCTTGTGGAGCTGACGGCGGGCAACGCCCCGGCGGGCCTGAAAGCCGCCGATACCCTGCGGCGGCACGGCGCGCGGGCCCCGCTGGCCTTTTTTGCCCACACGCCCGCCCACGCCTACAATGCCTACCGGGTGGACGCCATGCAGTACCTGCTGCTGCCGTTCCGCCCGGAGCAGTTCACCGCCCTGCTGGACCGTGCCACTGAGCCGGAGTACGGCCCGGTCATCGCGGTGTCCACGGCGGCGGGCCTGCGGGCGCTGCCCTTTGCGAACATCGAGTATCTGGAGTGTACCCACCATGTGGTGCATTTCCATCTTGCCACCGGGGAGGACGTGCCCTCCCTCTCCCTCCGGGTGCCCTTTGCGGAGGTGGCAAAGCCCCTGCTGGCGGACGACCGCTTTTTGCAGCCCCACCGCTCCTATGTGGTCAACCTGGCGGCGGCAGAGCAGCTGGCGGCAGGCGAGTTCCGGATGCGGAGCGGGGCCCGGGTGCCCATCCCCCGCGGCAAGGAAGCCGCCGTCCGAGCCCGGTTTAAAGCCTGGATGGAACAAAATCCGTAACGCCAACAAAGAAACTGGAGAGGGAAGCAAAAAACTTCCCTCTTTTTTGTTGCAAAAACAGAGAGAATTTTCCCGGAAAGTATGCTATAATTTGAAAAAACTGGAACCGACCAGAGGGAGGTGCGGATCATGGCTTGGAATCGACCTGTAAATCACTCTGTCCATGCCCCGGTGCGGGCACTGGTGCTGGCAGGCGGCGGTGCCCGCGGCAGCTATCAGGTGGGCGTATGGCGTGCCCTGACGGAGCTGGGCTGGCGGCCCGGGATTATCACGGGCACCAGTGTGGGCAGCCTGAACGGGGCCATGTTTGCGCTGGACCTCTATGAGACGGCCCGGGATATGTGGCTGACCATCCGCAGCCAGGATGTGATGGAGCTGCCGGAGCAGAACGCCGACCTCTCAGAACTCCACGCCTTTTTGCGGGACGTGGTGCGGCAGGGCGGCATGGATGTCTCCCCGCTGGAAGAGATCGTGGAGCGGGTGCTGGACGAGGATGCCCTCCGTGCTTCCCCCATCCGGCTGGGTCTGGTCACGGTGGAGCAGCGGGGCCTCAAGGCCCGGGAGCTGGCGCTGGACGACATCCCCCACGGCAAAGTCAAGGACTACCTGCTGGCCTCCGCCGCCTGCTTCCCCGCCCTGCGGGCCCACATCATTGACGGCGTCTCTTACCTGGATGGCGGCTACCGGGACAACATGCCCACGGCGCTGGCCCAGAAGATGGGGGCCGACGAGCTGGTCTGCGTGGACCTGGAGGGCGTGGGCATCACCCGCCCCAACCGCACGGGCCTGCCCACCACCCTCATCAGGAGCTATTGGGAGCTGGGCGATATCCTCCACTTTGACCCCGACACGGCCCGGCGGAACATGGAGCTGGGCTACTACGATACCCGCCGGGCCATGGGTTGCCTGCGGGGCTGCGCCTACGCCGTCTCCTGTGACGCGCGGAGCTGCCAGGACGCGGCGGCCTTTGCGTGGCAGTTCGGCCAGCAGCAGAAGTCCGTGCGGGAAAAATACCCCGTTACCCTGACGGCAGACCTCGCCCTGCGTCTGGCCAACCTCAAGGACGCGGAGCTGGCCCCGCTGGAAGCCGCCGCCGAGGATGTGGGCGTGGACCCCACACAGTTCTATACCACGGAGACACTGGGCAAGGCGTTTCTGGAAAAATGCGAAAAAGACCGCATTGAGAGCTTTGCCCCGCTGTTTGAGGGCAGCGGCCGCGCGGCGGATGCCGCCCGGGCCGCGTTATTGCCCAACACGTTCTTACAGGCACTGGTGTATCGTGTGCTGACGGGCCCGGTGCTGCCGGAGGTGATCGAGAAATGAAAGTTTACAAGGGAGCTTCTGCCTCGCCCGGGCTGGTGCTGGGCCAGGTGAGCCGTCTGGAGCGCCATGTGGAAACGTTCAGCGATGGGCCCTTCAACCCGGAGCGGGAACAGCGGATGCTGGACGAGGCCATCCACACGGCCCAGACCGAGCTGGATTCCATGGCCGAGCGCTCGGCACCCACCGAGCAGGCCATCTTCCTGTTTCAGAGCATGATGCTGGAAGACGAGGGCATGATGAATGAAGTCCGTTTTCAGATCAAGGCGGGCGTGGGAGCCGCCGAGGCGATGGACCGGGTGGGCCGCCGCTATGCCGAGCGGCTGGCCAATATGAAAGACAACGCCTACATGCAGCTGCGGAGCGTGGATATCCTGGACGCCACCAGCCGCGTGGTCAATATTCTGGGCAACCGTCCCCGGGTCTGGATGGCGCTGGATCACCCGGTGATCCTGGCGGCAGATGTCCTCATGCCCACCGACCTGTTCAGTGTGCCCTCCGGCATGATCCTGGGACTCATCACCTCCGAGGGCAGCGGCCAGAGCCATGCCGCCATCATTGCCCGGGCCATGAACATCCCCGGCATCGTGCAGGTGGGCCAGGGTTTTCTGGACGACTGTGATGGCCGTGCCGTGATCCTGGACGCCACCAAGGGGGAGTGCATCCTGGACCCGGATGCCGCCGCCCGCCAGCAGGCGGTGACCCGCATCTGTGAGCTGCAGCGGGAAAACGAGGAGCTGAGCGCGCTCCGCGCCCTGCCCAACCGCACCCGGGATGGTGCCGCCTTTGAGCTGCTGGCCAACTGCTTCGGCCCGGAGGACATCGACACGGCCATGCAGTCTGGTGCCTGCGGCGTAGGTCTGCTGCGCAGCAGCTACATGATGCTGCCCGGCCGCATTCTGGACGAGCAGGAGCAGTTCTACTTCTATTCTTCCTGCCTTGCAGCGGCACAGGGCTGCCCTGTGACCGTGCGCACCTTCGATTTTGGTGCCGACCGCACCATGGCGGACGCCTATCAGGGCGTGCAGTCCTCCAAGCTGGGCCTGCGGGGCATCCGCAACAGCCTGCGCCAGCCCCGCCAGTTTGAAACCCAGATCTGCGCCCTGCTGCGGGCCGCCCACCGGGGCCCGCTGCGGGTGATGTTCCCCATGGTGACCGATGTGGAGGACTGGGACGCCGCCATGCACATCGTGGAGCACTGCCGCCAGAGCCTGCGGGAGCGGGGCGTGCCCTTCAACGAAAAGACCCCCTTCGGCGTCATGCTCAGCGTGCCGTCGGCCTGCCTGACCGCAGAGGAATTCGTGGCCCACGGGTGCGATTTTCTGGTCATCGGCACCAACGACCTGACCCAGTACACCCACGCCGCCGACCGGGAGCTGGCCAGCGCGGAGCGGTATTACCGCCCCGCCAGCCCGGCCATGAAAAAGCTCATCGCCATGGTCATGGAGGCGGCAAAGGCCGGCAACGTGCCGGTGACCATCTGCGGCCTGGCCGTGGGCAACCCGGTGAACACGGTGCAGTACCTGCAGATGGGCCTGCGCAGCTTTTCGGTGAGCCCGCAGAACCTGCTGCGTACCAAAAAGACCCTGCTGGAAGCCGACGCCCACCCGGACGACACCGAGCTGGAATAAGGCGATAAAAGAAAGGGGCTGCTGCACGCTGTGCAGCAGCCCCCTTTGTTTGGGGAACCTGCCGTGCATCTTGCGGTATGCACAGCAGGGGGAGATGGCTTTTATAAAAATGGTTCCTCAGTTCATGCGGCGGTTCTTGCGGTCCAGCACAAAGCCTGCGGCCAGCAGGAACATACCGCTGAGGGCAGTGCCCACCACCGCCAGCCAGTTTGCACCGGTCTGGGGCAGAGCGGCAGGAGCAGCAGCAGCGGCTTTCGGCTCTGCATTCTGCGCCACGTTCTGTGCGGCTGCGGTGGTGTCTGCGGCGGGCGTGTCAGCCGGTGCAGTGCCGTCCTGTGCAGGGGCATCCGGGGTCACGGCGGGGTCTGCCGGGGTCACCTCCGGGGTGGACGGGACGTCCGGGGTGCTGGGCGTGTCCGGGGTGTCGGGCGTGTCCGGCTTGTTGGGCGTGTCCGGTTCACTGGGTTCCGGGGTCAGTTTGGGCAGCGGCACACGCTTGGTCTGGCCGCACTTGTCAATGCTGCAGATGCAGTCTACATAGCCGTCCTCTTCCAGCGTGGGCTCCTTGTACTTACCATCCGGGTTCGGCTGCCAGTCATGCAGGTCCTCGTCCTTCAGCTTGGTGATGTCAATGTTGGGGTTCTCTTCCATGTACTTGCGGTTGTGGACGACCTTGGTGAGATCACCTTTGTCTTTGTCAGAGAGGGTGTGCTTCTCAGCGCCATGAAATGCAAATATATCAAGTGTTTTGGGCGTATCATAAGTGCCAGTGCTCAAAGTAGTGTTGCAATAGGAATTGATGATGGCGGCATTGTCTTCGCCCAGATTGGAAGAGCCATCCTCGTTGTATTCTGCGCCCTCAGATGGGCTGGTACTATATTTATGTGCAGAAGCGTCGTAATGACGGGTGCCGATATTTAAAGATAGGGGGTCACTGCCGGTCGTGCAGGCATTTACGGTCGTTTTTCCGGTAGAGCTGTTGATCGTAAGGTCCAAATTGCCACCAACTGTGCCAATAGCGGGTCTGGAGTCCTTGCTACTGGTGACGGCATTTACTGTTCCACCGGTAATATTGATCACAGTGGAGGTGCCTCCATTATAATCATGGCCATGATCGGTGCCGATGGCAACACCATGACTAACGGCAGTAACGTCAGCATGATCTTCGATGTTAACCGTAGCAGAAGACTGGTCACTGCCAATGGCTGCTGCAGAGTCTAGGGCTTCGGCGTGTACCGATGCATGACCAGAAATTGTGACAGTGTCTTTACCATAATGAAGAAGACCGCCACCGATGCCACAGCCATGAGCGCTAGCAGCCTCCACAGTGGCATGATCGGTGATGGTAATATCACTGTTGCCATTCGTTTGATAACCGGATCCAATGCCAGCACCACTGTTTGAAAAGGCGGCAACATGTGCATTGCCTTCAATGCGGATGTTCTTGCCGGTACCGCTGCTGCCGCCGCCGATACCGGCGCCGTAAACACCGCCGCTGGCAGTGATATCACCACCGGTGATGGTAATGTTGGAAGTATTGGCATAATCCTTTCCATCGTGATATACGCTGCCGCCGATACCGGCACTATTCTCGTAGCCGCCTGCCACCAGCGTGCCGGTAGTGTCCGCCTTGGTACCGGTCTTTGCAGTAATATTATCATCGTTCACATCGTCCTTGATGGTCAGGGTGCCGGTGCCGTTTACGTCTGTTTTTTCAATACCGGCGTGGTTTTTACTGCCGCTGAGAACGGTATTATTGCCGTTCAGTTCAAGCTTGGTGTCGCCGTTGCCCTTGATCTCGATGGGTGCCGAGCCGCTGTCATTCCAACTGGACTTCGTCTCAATGTGCACATCCTGCAAGGTCACATTGGCGGTGTTGCCGTCTTCGGCGGTAATGGTGACGGTGTTGGAAGTGGGCTTGGTCTTGTCGGTGGTCTCGGTCTCGTCGGTAGTCTCGGTCTCGTCGGTGGTCTCATTTTTGGTGGTCAGGATGATTTTGGAATCCAGACGATGGTCGATGTCGCCATTCTCATCCTTCACAAAGGCGCCCGTATCATCCCGCTGGGTGATACGCTGTTCGCCGCCCGCAGCAACGATCTCCACACTGCCTTTTGCTACATTGTATTCTGCCGCAAAGGCCGCTGTGGCGATGGACGAGACCATGGCCATCAGAGCCGCTGTGGACAGCACCCGCAAGGCAAACTGTTGTTTCACATTTTTCCGCATTGCAAAAACCCTCCAAACAAAAAAGTTACAGAGACGTGAACGTTGCCGTGAACGTTGCCGGGAACGATACCGAAAACCGGTAAAACCCGGAACTTCAGGGCAGAAAAACACATAGCTGTGCATTTTCATGCCCGGCGTCTCTTTGTAGCGCAAGTATAGTACTGTGCCGTGGAGAATGTCAAGACAAAATGCTGAATTTTCGGGGGGGGGGTAGGCAATTTTGTGAAATGAGCACAAAATAAGCCAAAAATTTGCGACAGAATAACAGGGCAAACCTGCACAAAAATCCGGGAGATCTTTATACGGGGCAAAAAATAAAAAATGGGTCCGGGAAAGCCCGCAGACTTTCCCGGACCCGTGGGTCGGAATTTTTCTTTTGTGGAAGGTGCGCCGCCGCCCGGGGCCCCGGTTATTCCAGATTGCCGGTCAGGGTCATCACGGCGGCGAGCACGGCCAGCGGGGCGGTCTCGCACCGCAGGATGCGGGGGCCAAGGCCAACCGTTTTGGCTCCGGCTTTGGCGGCCATTTCGGCCTCCTCGGCGGCAAAGCCGCCCTCGGCCCCGGTGATAATGGCGATCTTCCGCTTTTTGCCGTCGGCGGGTGCTGCCTCGGCCAGCAGCTGGCGC
>UMDS01013027.1_pt1 | contig 11377 bp, 6 predicted proteins | sample 1964551 | NCBI WGS metagenome assembly UMDS01 (sample SAMEA4836000, study PRJEB28245) | human gut metagenome | biome: gut microbiome; material: fecal sample | place: Denmark | collected 2008
TTGTGTTAAAATACAGGCAAGCAGCGGTTCAACTGCTTACAGCTGGCTCTCGTACTCCTTGCGGTAGGCTTCCAGCTCTTTCTGGTTGCCGTAAACAAAGTGTCCGTTGGCGATCTCTTCCCAGACCGGCTTGTCCACGCTGTAATCGTGGCAGGAGGGGTCGTACACGAGGAGCTTTTTCTGCTTCTCGAGGCCCGGGTCCGGGATGGGAACAGCACTCAGCAGCGCCTTGGTGTAGGGGTGCAGGGGATGGAGGAACAGCTCTTCAGCCTCTGCCAGCTCCACGATGCGGCCCTTGCTGATGACGGCGATGCGGTCCGAGATGAAGCGGACCACCGACAGGTCATGGGCGATGAACAGGTACGTCAGGCCGCGGGTCTTCTTCATCTCGTTCAGCAGGTTCAGCACCTGTGCACGGATGGAGACGTCCAGTGCGGAGATGGGCTCGTCGGCCACGATGAACTCCGGCTCCATGACCAGCGCGCGGGCAATGCCGATACGCTGGCGCTGGCCGCCCGAGAACTCGTGGGGGAAACGGGAAGCAAACTCCGGCAGCAGGCCGACCTCATGCAGAGCGTCCATCACTTTCTCATGCAGGTCGTTCTGGTCCTTGTACAGGTGGTGGTTGAGCAGGCCCTCCGCCACGATGTACTCCACCTTGGCACGCTCGTTCAGAGATGCCATGGGGTCCTGGAAGATCATCTGCACTTTGCGGATGACCTCACGGTCCAGCTCTTTGGGAATTTTGCCGTTGATCTTCTGGCCCTTGAAATAGATGTCGCCGCCGGAAGTGGGGTTGATGCGGCAGATGGCACGGCCAATGGTGGTCTTGCCGGAGCCGGACTCACCCACCAGCGAGAACGTCTCGCCCTTGTAGATGTCAAAATTGACATGGTCCACGGCCACAAATTTCTTTTTGCCAGAGCCAAAGGTGATCTGAAGGTCTTTCAGCTCAATCAGCTTTTCGCGCTCAGCCATTGAAGTTGGAACCTCCCATCTTTCCCATTTTCTCGCGCAGGTTCTGGATGGAGTGCGGGCGCTCCATCTTGGGAGCACGCGGGTCCAGATACCAGGTCTTTGCTGCGTGGGTCTCGCTTACCTGGAAGAACGGAGGTTCTGCCACAAAGTCGATGGCCAGCGCATGTTTGTTGCGGGGTGCAAATGCATCCCCCTTGATCTCGTTGAACAGGTTCGGCGGGGTGCCGTCGATGGTGGGCAGGGCCTCGCCCTTGGTGCCCAGCTGCGGCAGCGCCTGCAGCAACGCCCAGGGGTAGGGGTGCCATGCGTCGTAGAAGATCTCTTCCACGGTGCCGTACTCGACGATCTGGCCCGCGTACATAACGGCCACGCGGTCGGCCACGTTTGCCACAACGCCCAGGTCATGGGTGATGTAGATGACCGACATGCCCAGCTCTTTCTGCAGGTCACGGATCAGCTGCAGGATCTGCGCCTGAATGGTCACGTCCAGTGCGGTGGTGGGCTCGTCGCAAATCAGGATCTGCGGGCGGCAGGCCGCTGCAATGGCGATGACGACACGCTGGCGCATACCGCCGGAGAACTCGTGAGGGTACTGTTCGTAACGGCGCTCGGGGTCAGGGATGCCGACCTTGGCCAGCATCTCGATGGCAGCCTTTTTGGCGGCCTCGCCGTGCAGACCCTGGTGGTGCTCAATGCTCTCCTGAATCTGCTTGCCGATCTTCTTCAGCGGGTTCAGGCTGGTCATGGGGTCCTGCATGACCATGGCGATCTTTTTGCCGCGGATGCCCAGCCAGTCTTTCTCGGTGAACTTGGTCATGTCGCGGCCCTCGTACATGATGGAACCGCCGGTGATCTTACCGTTGACATCCAGCATACCGACGAACGTCTTGGTGAAAACGGACTTGCCCGAGCCGGACTCGCCCACGATGGCAAGGGTCTCGCCGTCGTACAGGTCCAGCGAGCACTTGCGGATCGCGTTCAGCTTTTTGCCGCGCAGGCTAAAGGTGATCTCCACGTCTTTGGCAGAGATAATCGGTTGTCTATCCATGTTTGTGATTCTCTCTCCCATCTAATTAAACGTGATTGCGCGGGTCGGCTGCATCCGAGAACGCGTTGCCCATGATATAGAACGAAATGGAAATGATGGACACGATGGATGCAGGGAAGACCAGCAGATACGGGTAGTCCAGGAAGAAGCCGCGCACCTTGCTCAGGATCAGGCCCAGAGACGGCGTCTCGATGCCCAGGCCGATGCCCAGGTAAGAGAGGGTGGACTCCAGGTTGATGGTGGCGGGGATGCTCAGGGCCATACGCAGGATGATGACGGAGACCAGATAGGGCAGGATGTTCTTGGTCAGCACGCGCCACAGCGGGGTGCCCAGGCAGCGGGACGCGAGGTTGTACTCGCGGTCACGGAACATGAACACCATGTTGCGGACACGGCGGGCCATGACCAGCCAGCCAATGGCGATCATCGACACGGCCATGATGGTGAAGCTCTGGCCGACGACCAGTGCGATCAGGGTCATGTAGATGATGTAGGGCACGTTGTCGATCAGGTTGTACAGCTCGGTGAAGAAGCGGTCCAGGCTGCGGACATAGCCCCAGATCAGGCCGATGATGACACCGAGGATGCTCTCGCCCACGGCAACGATCAGAGCCAGACGGATGGACACCTGGGTGGCGTACCACACCTGGCACCAGTAGTCACGGCCCAGGTTGTCGGTACCAAACCAGTACTCGCTGTTGGGCGCAATGAACGCCTTGGAAGAGTCGGTGATCAGGGTCTGGTAATCGTACTTGCCAACGGCCAGCGCGATGAACGAGAAAATGACCAGGAACAGGAACAGCACCAGGCAGACGACTGCCATTTTGTGCTTGAGGAAGTTCTGCACCACGGAGCCCCAGTAGGAGTAGTTGGAGTAGCCGACACGCTCGGCCTCCTCGGGAGAGTAATCCACGAAGTAGAACAGATCGTCCTGCTTCTTGCCCTCAAAATCAGATGCCTTAGCCATCAGCGAGCTGCCTCCTTTCCGGTCAGAGTGATACGCGGGTCAATGACCATCATGAGAACATCGCCCAGGAAAACGCCTGCAATGCCCAGCACGGCGTAGAAGATGACCAGCGTCTGCACAACGTTCAGGTCATAGCGCTGGATGGCGTCGGTCAGCAGGGGGCCCATGCCGGGCACCGAGAAGAACCGCTCCATCAGCAGCGAGCCGCCGACCGTGAGCAGGATGGACTGGGGGATATACTGCACCATGGGCACCATGGCGTTGCGCAGAACATGCTTGAACATGATCTCGCTGGAGCTCAGGCCCTTGACACGGGCCAGCTTGATATAATCGCGGGTCAGCTCGTCCACCATGTAGCGGCGGGTCCACAGGGCATAGCCTGCAATGGAAGCCAGAGAAAGGCAGACGATGGGCAGCACGCTGGACGGGCCCACATTCCGGGTGGAGTACAACGTGGGGAAGCCCAGGTACTTGGAGCCGAAGACCAGCACCAGCGAATAGGACACCAGGGAGGGCACCGCGTTGACGAAAACCGTGTAAGCCGTGCCGATCCAGTCCAGCAGCTTATCCTTGAACGCGGTCTGGATAATGCCCATCAGCACGCCGACCACCAGAGAGATGCCGGCGGAGATGAGGCCCAGGCGCATGGAGACGCCGAACTTTTTACCGATGACCTTGACCACGGTGGCACCGTTCTGGATGCGGCGGGAAGTGCCGAAGTCCAGGTGCAGCAGGTCGTTGTAGAAGTGGATGAGCTGGGTGCCGATAGGGTCGGTCAGACCAGCAGCTTCCAGTGCCGCGTACTTCTGCTCCTCGGTAAACTTCATGAGCTGTTCCTCAGTGAAGTAATAGTCCGTGGGCAGGCAGCGCATCAGCAGGAAGACAATGGTTGCGATCAGAAGAATCGTAACAAGCGACTGCGCCAGCCGCTTAACCGTGTATTTTAACATTATTACCGAACCTTACTTAATTTTAGTCTGCGGGGATTACTTGGAAGCCGCGTCGAAAGCAGCGGCAAACGCCTCGTACTCCTCGGTGGTGTAGCCGTCGCCCTGACGGGTCTCCCAGTTGACGGCCTTGTAGTTGCAGGGACCGTACATGGCGTTGATCTTGGTGTACTCGTTGACGTGGGTCAGGCACCAGAGCACCTCGAACAGGCAGGGGATGCACAGGGCGTTGTTCAGCATGGAAGCCTCAGCCTTGGCAAAGGCAGCGTAGCGGGCGTCGGTGTCGGTCACGATGGCCTTGGCCTCGTTGACCAGATCGGTGAACTCCTGATAACGCTCCAGCAGGTCTTTCTGGTAATCCTTCGGATCAGCTTCAACAGCTGCGATCCAAGAGGTGGTCTGAGCGTAGTAAGCGTTGTCGTCGCCCAGCACTTCCTGGCCCAGGAAGTTGACGGGATCGCCGAAGTCGGCGCCCCAGCCATTCTGCAGGATGGAGTGCATCTGCACGTTACGGACTTCCTTGTAGAGGGAGGAGACGTAGGTGCCGATGTCCAGCACGATGAAGTCATCGCCGAAGCTGTCGGTGAAGCACTGCTTCAGGACGGTGGCGGTATCCAGAGCATTGGTATCGCCGCTCTTGATGTAGTGGTAGCAGTGGACAGGGAACGTGACGCCGATGGCGCTCAGCTCGTCCATGGCCTGCTTCTTCAGGTCAGAGATATCGCCGTTGTTGGCACGCAGGCGCTTCATGGTCTTGCCGTCGTAAGCTTCGCTGTCCAGGCCCATCTCCTTGGCCACCAGAGTGGTGTACTCCTCACCCTTGGTGTTGTAGCAGACGCCGGGCATGGTGTAGAAGTCGTTCTCGCACTTCAGGGGGTTGATCTTGTTGGTGCGGGCGTAGTAGTTCACCAGGTTCAGGCCCTTGTAGAAGCACTGACGGAAAGCGTAATTCGCCACAGCCTTGTTCCAGTTCTCATCCAGGTTGCCGTTCTCATCCTTACGCTGGAAGTTCAGGTGCATCTGGTAGCTGAACTTGGTGGGGCGCTTCTCGCACAGGTATGCGTTGTGAGCGTTGTTGGAGTCGCTGGTGATGGTGGTCAGGTTGGACTCGGTCAGGTCGATGTTGTCCACTTCGCCGGACTCATACAGCTGCAGGCCGATGGACAGGTCGCTGATCATCTTGACGGTGTGGTGCTCAAAGCGGGTGCACTCGTTGGCAGCATAGTAGTTGGGGTTGGGGATGAAGCTCTTGGTGTTGCCCTGGATGAACTCCTCCATCAGGTACGGACCATTGTACCACATGGTGGTGTAATCGCAGGCACGGAAGCCCTCCACGCCCAGCTCCTTGATCAGATCCTCGGAAGCGGGGTAGAAGCTGTTGTAGGCAACCACGGTGTCAAAGTAGGGGCAGGGGCTGGGGCAGGTGAACACCAGCGTGTAATCATCGGGAGCTTCCACGCCGACACCGGCAGCCAGCATATCCTCGTAGGTCATGTCAGCGGCAGCGTCGCCCTTGTCCTTGGTCAGGTCGTAGTAATCGGCAGCGCCCACCACAGTCTCGGAGGGCATGGAGGTGTTGAAAGCCTCGTTCTTGAAAGCGTTCAGGACCCACTCAAGGCCCACCAGGAAGTCTTTGCTGGTCAGGTGGCTCTTCACCTCGCCGTTGACGTCGCACCAGTCCACATCGTCGCGCAGGTGGAACGTCCAGACGGTGGAGTCGTCGTTGTGCTCCCAGCTCTTGGCGATGGCGGGCGCAACCTTGCCGTAGCAGTCAAAGCTCAGCAGACCGTCCCACATGTTGGTGGTGACGTTCAAATCGGAGGCGGACTGGCTGTACAGGAAGTTCCAGGTCTCCAGCTCACGGTTGGCGGTCTCGAAAGAAACGTAATCGGTGATGGCGTCTGCGGAAGCAGCCGGAGCACCGGAAGCGGCGCCGGATGCAGCAGTGCTGCTGGAGCTGCCGCCGCAAGCTGCCAGGATGCTTGCGGTACCCACCACGCCGGACGCTTTCAGGAAGCTGCGGCGGCTGATGGAACGAGACTCAAAGTTCATGTTCATGGTGTTATCCTCCCAATAATTTTTCTGTGCTACGGCACATGGTGCAGGGTACGGTACCCTGCGGGATTCCCACTCTTCTGCGCGAGTTTTGCCCCTGGTGTTTTGCCAGAGAATACAAAAGAGCGCAGAAACAGACCCCTCTGCCTGTGCCTGTGCTCCTCCCGCAAAATCCTTAACACGACATATATTGTACCATCGAAAGAATTAGTTGTCAATGGAAAGGAAAAGCGTTTTTCTTAAAAAAGAAAGCGGAACCCGAAAGACACATGAAATATATTTACTTTAGTGTACTGAAAAATGATTAAAATAAGAGAAAAAGCCTAAAAAAATAAGACAACCACAGCTGTCCTTGTAAGAAAGACAGCCGCGGTTGTCTGCATTTTGCGGCCAATGTTCAAAAAACTTTTACATCTGGCGGCAAAAAAGGAACGGGATTCAGGGAAGATCAGCCCTGAGACGCCAGATCAAATGCCTTGGCGAACTGCTCGTACTGCACGGTGGTGTAGGCTTCCTCGCTGGTCTCCCAGTTGACAGCCTTGTAGTTGCAGGGGCCGTACATGGCGTTGATCTTGCTGTACTCGTTTGCATGGGTCAGGCACCAGGACACGTCGTAGACGGTGGGGCAGGTCAGGTCCTCTTCGAGGAAGAGCGCCTCGGCCTTGGCAAAGGCGGCATAACGGGCGTCGTTGTCGTTGACGATCTGCTTGCCCTCGTTGACCAGATCGGTGAACTGCTCAAAGGCAGCTACCACGTCTTTCTGGTAGTCGGCGGGGTTCTCAGCCACAGCGGCGATGTTGGTCAGATTGCAGCTGTAGTAAGCGTTGTCGTCGTGCAGCACCATCTGAGCCAGGAAGTTGACGGGGTCGCCGAAGTCCGCGCCCCAGCCCATGTGGACGAAGCTCTGCTGCTGGGGAGACACGATCTCTTTCATGACGGAGGAAACGTAGGTGTCGATGTCCAGCACGATGAAGTCATCGCCAAAGCTGTCCTTGAAGCACTGCTTGAGCACGGTGGCGTTGTCCAGAGCGGAGGTGGAGCCGGCCAGGATGTGGAAGTGGCAGTGGACGGGGAACGTGACGCCGATGGCGGAGAGCTCCTCCATGGCCTGCTTCTTCAGGGCCTCGGCGTCATTCTCGCCGCGCATACGGATCATGGTCTCGCCGTCGTAAGCCTCGCTGCCAAAGCCCAGCTCGTTGGCCACTAGGGTGGTGTAGTCGGTGCCGTCGGAGGTGTAGCTCAGGCCCTTCATGGTGTAGAAGTCGTTCTCGCACTTCAGGGGGTTGATCTTGTTGTAGCGTGCGTAGAACGGGCTCAGCTCCAGGTTCTTGTAGAAGCACTGGCGGAATGCCTTGTTGGCAATGGCCTTGTTCCAGTTCTCATCCGGGGTGCCGTCGGCGTTGTTGCGGGCATAGTTGAAGAGGAAGCAGTAGCTGAACTTCTTGGCGCGCTTCTCGCACAGCTGGCTGTTGTACTCGTTGTTGGGGTCGTTGGTGATGGTGGTCAGGGTGGACTCCATCAGATCGACCTCGTCCAGCTCGCGGTTCTGGTACAGCTGGTAGCCGATGTTCATATCGCTCAGCATGGTCACGGTGAAACGCTCAAAGCGGCTCACGTCGTTGGCGCCGTAGTAGCTGGGGTTGGGGATGTAGCTCTTGGTGTTGCCCTGAATATACTCCTCCACGATGTAGGGACCGCAGTACCACATGGTGGTGTTGTCGCAGGCGCGGAAGCCCTCGATGCCCAGCTCGTTGATCAGGTCCTCAGCAGCAGGGTAGAAGCTGTTGTAGGCGACCACGGTATCGAAATAGGGGCAGGAGTTGGGGCAGGTGAACACCAGAGTGTAATCATCCGGTGCTTCCACGCCGACGCCGAAGCTCAGCATATCCTCGTAGGTCAGGTCGGCGGCAGCGTCGCCCAGCTCCTTGGTGTGTGCGTAGTAGTCGGCAGCGCCCACCACGTTGTCGTTGGGCATGGTGGTGTTGTTGGCCTCGTTCTTGTAAGAGTTCATGACCCACTCAAAGCCCACCAGGAAGTCCTTGCTGGTCAGGTGGGTCTTCACCTCGCCGTTGACATCGACCCAATCGACATCGTCGCGCAGGTGGAACGTCCAGATGGTGGAGTCCTCGTTGTGCTCCCAGCTGGAAGCAATGGCGGGTGCCACCTTGCCGTAGCAGTCAAAACTCAGCAGGCCGTCCCACAGGTTGGTGATGACATTGGCGTCGGAAGCCTGCTGGGTGTAGAGCATGTTCCAACTCTCCAGCTCGCGGTTGGCGGACTCAAAGGAGATGTACTCGCTGAGGGGTGCACCGCCGGTGGTGTTGGGGGCAGCGGTGCCGGAAGCGGCAGAGGTTGCGGTGCCGTTGTTGGAGCTGCTGCCGCCACATGCGGACAGCAGGCCGGCCGCGCCGATGACGCCCGCGCCCTTGAGGAAGCTGCGGCGGTCAAGCTTATGAGATTCAAAATTGATGCTCATTGGAATTTGATCCTCCCAGATCTGTATTTTCCTATTTTCTGATGGACAGTATGGTCATGCCCGGGCCGCTGTATGCGGGGCGAGCACAGATCAGAGTCACACTAGCTGCTATTCTAGCATCCTGCCCGAAAGAAGTCAATGAAATCTGACGTGCTTTTGGAAACAAAACTGTAACAACAGGTTTTACCAGGAAAGCGAACACAAAAAATGACAGTTAAAATCAAAAGAATGACTTCAACTGCCGCGTTTGGATCGATTTTATAGCAGTTTGCGTTTTTAACGCACAAGCAACATCCGCAAACTGCATATCGCAAATATGCCGTTTTGATAGGCACTATTTATGAAAATTGCGATAAAAGAACGGATTCCAGCACTCGATCTCAGCGCTGGCGTTCCGCCAGGTGGCAAACTCGGTCAGCGGGGCGGTGTCTACCGCCTCTGCGGGCACTCTATCTTTTTTCACAAAACCATGCTACAATAAAACTGTATTTGTCTGCACGCGGAGGAGTAAGTCAAAATGAAAAAATTGTTCCCCAGGTACAAAAAGTATATGTTCCATCCCATTTTATATAAGAGTGTCACCCGGGTGTCCGTGGTAGCGGTGCTGATGCTGCTGTGGGACCGCTATGTCAGTGACGGCACCTTTACCATGTGGCAGGCCCCGGCTCTGCTGCTGGGGGTCATCCTGCTGGCATGGGCCTGGGTGGACTACCTGCGGCTGGACGGCGTGACCATCCACCACCTGGCAGAAGAGTTCAAGGATATGGGCAAAAAGAAAAAGCGCCACGCCACCAAGTCCATCGTGGACTATGCCGACGAGCGGATCGTCTCCTTTGAGGAGCTGGAGCCGGAGGAGCGCGTGTTCTGCAGCCTGCTGTCCAACCTGGTGCTGGGTGTGCCGCTGGTCGTCATCAGCCTGATCGCGGGCGCGATGTAAGGAGCGGCCATGGAAGCAGAAAAACAAAGGGCCAAACAGCTGGTGGTGGGCATTCTGGCCCATGTCGATTCTGGCAAGACCACCCTCTCCGAGGCCATGCTCTACCGCTCCGGCACCATCCGCAAACTGGGCCGGGTGGATCACAAAGACGCTTTTCTGGACACCGACGCGCTGGAAAAAGCCCGGGGCATCACCATCTTTTCCAAACAGGCCCTGCTCACGGCGGGGGAGACGGCCATCACGCTGCTGGATACCCCCGGCCATGTGGACTTTTCCACCGAGACGGAGCGGACGCTGCAGGTGCTGGATTACGCCGTGCTGGTCATCAGCGGGACGGACGGCGTGCAGAGCCATACCGAAACGCTCTGGCGGCTGCTGCGGCGATATCATATCCCAACGTTTGTCTTCATCAACAAAATGGATCTGCCCGGCCCCGGCAAAGAGAAACTGCTGGGACAGCTCAACCACCGGCTGGGCGAGGGCTTTGTGGATTTTGGAGCGGACGAGGACACCCGGAACGAGGCACTGGCTGTCTGCGATGAGCGGCTGATGGAGGCCGTGCTGGAGCGCGGAACCCTGACGCCGGAGGAGCTCGTTCCCGCCATTGCCCGGCGGCATGTTTTCCCCTGCTGGTTCGGGGCGGCCCTCAAACTGGAGGGCGTGGACGCCCTGCTGGCCGGGTTGGATACCTACACCCGCCCGGCTCCGGCGCTGGACGCCTTTGGGGCAAAAGTGTTCAAACTCAGCCAGGACGAGCAGGGCACCCGCCTGACCTGGCTGCGGGTGACGGGCGGCACTTTGAAAGTAAAGGCCCAGCTCACCGGCGAAAGCGACGGCGGCCCCTGGGCCGAAAAGGCCAACCAGCTGCGGCTCTACTCCGGTGTGAAGTATACGCTGGCGGAGGAAGTGGGCCCCGGGCAGGTGTGTGCCGTCACCGGCCTGACCCAGGCCCACCCCGGCGAGGGGCTGGGTGCCGAGCGGGACAGCGACCTGCCCGTGCTGGAGCCGGTGCTCAGCTATCAGGTGCTGCTGCCCGAGGGGGCGGACATCCACGCCGCGCTGGGCAAGCTCCACCGGCTGGAAGAGGAGGAGCCCCAGCTCCATGTGGTCTGGAACGAGACGCTGGGCGAGATCCATGTTCAGCTCATGGGCGAGGTGCAGCTGGAAGTGCTCAAAAGCCTGCTGGCCGAGCGGTACGGTCTGGAGGTGGAGTTTGGCCCCGGCGGCATTTTATATAAGGAGACCATCACCGAGGCCATGGAGGGCGTGGGACACTACGAGCCCCTCCGCCACTATGCCGAGGTGCACCTCAAGCTGGAACCCCTGCCCGCCGGCAGCGGGATGCAGTTTGCCGCCGACTGCCGGGAAGAAGTGCTGGACAAAAACTGGCAGCGGCTGGTGCTGACCCATCTGGAAGAAAAACAGCACCTGGGTGTTCTCATCGGGGCACCGCTGACGGATGTAAAAATTACCCTCATTGCGGGCCGGGCCCACCTCAAGCACACCGAGGGCGGTGATTTCCGGCAGGCGACTTACCGCGCGGTGCGGCAGGGCCTGATGATGGCGGAGCGGATCGGCAAAACACAGCTGCTGGAGCCCTGGTATACGTTCCGGTTGGAAGTCCCGGCCGAGAACCTGGGCCGTGCCATGAATGACATCCAGCGGATGGAGGGCAGCTTTGACCCGCCGGAGACCAGCGCCGACGGCCAGACAGCCACCCTGACGGGCAAGGCCCCCGCCGCCACCATGCGCAGTTATCCCATGGAGGTGGTCAGCTACACCCGTGGCCGTGGCCGCGTGAGCCTGACGCTGGAGGGCTACCGCCCCTGCCACAATGCGCAGGAAGTCATCGAGGCCGTGGGTTACGAGCCGGAGCATGATCTGGACAATCCGGCGGACTCGGTGTTCTGCGCCCACGGGGCGGGCTTTGTGGTGCCCTGGGAGCAGGTGCGCAGCCACATGCATGTAG
>UMDS01054821.1_pt1 | contig 11186 bp, 9 predicted proteins | sample 1964551 | NCBI WGS metagenome assembly UMDS01 (sample SAMEA4836000, study PRJEB28245) | human gut metagenome | biome: gut microbiome; material: fecal sample | place: Denmark | collected 2008
GGACAAGACTTGCCTGGTGAACAATATGCACGAGGCATATCCGCTGATTGATACGGGCGAGTACGGATTCGGAGTCTTTGTTTCCGGTCCTTCAAAAACGGCCGATATCGAGCAGGCACTGGTGATGGGAGCCCACGGTCCCCGAGAAGTCACTGTGATTCTGTATTAATACATTGGGTTGAGAAATCTTTCTGTTCCGTGCGGTTGCCGGACAGGAAGATTTAAAATAAAAAAACTTGCGTTATTCACATAAGGCAAGTTTTTTCTCTCTTATAAAGTTATGTCCTTTATGAGAATTTATAGTTAATTGAAGTGAGTGTTTCTGTTGTTTTCTTTTTAGGGATACATCTCCTTCCGCACTTCGGAAATCAACCGGTAAACCGCTTGCTTCCTTTGGGAAGAAGTTCTTTTCCCGAGGTTTCATCTATTAAATGACAGACCCTTCAAAATACTGCATCCCATTTGAAATTTTTTTGTGAAAAAAATCAGATTATTTTAATCTTTTCTTTCAATACGTTGATTGATAATCAATTAACGTACACTGTCTTGAAATATTTTTTGAAAATTATTTTTGCAGCCTCCAGTTGCTCCGGAGTATTGGGCTGCACGTCCTTCAACTGGTATTCCATGTTCATGGCCTCATACTTATGGACTCCCAGTGTATGATAAGGAAGAATTTCTACCCTTTCAATGCACTGATAGTCTTTGAAGTGCTCTCCCAGTGCCTCCATGTCTTCCTCGAAATAACTGTATCCCTGTACCAGCACGTAGCGGAGCCAGAACGGCTTGCCATGCTCTTCCAGCCATGCAGCCGTCTTCAGTGTTTGCTCGTTGCTGCGTGAGGTCAGTGTCTGGTGTCGCTGGTTATTGAATTCCTTGACATCCAGCAATACCAGATCCGCCAGTCCCAGCATTTCTTCTACGTCTTTGTTCCAGATGCCTCCGTTGGTATCAATGCAGATATGGATCCCCGCCTCTTTCAGCATCTTCAGCAGCGGAATCAGTTGCCTGGCCTGAAAGGTCGGCTCTCCGCCACTGAACGTGATTCCTCCTTTCTTGCCGAAAAAAGGCTTCTGGCTGATGGCCATCCGGAGAATCTCTTCCGGTGCTGTCTCCTTGCTCTCTCCTTTGGCATCGATGGTATCGGGGTTGGCGCAGTACAGGCAACGGAAATTGCAGCCCTGCAGAAAGACAACCAGGCGGATACCCGGTCCGTCGTAAGTGCCCAGTGATTCATAAGAATGGACTCGTATCATAGTGAATGCGTATAAAAAGGATTGTCATCCAGGGAATCTGATAACCAAGTGCATGAACCCTGCCTTCCGTTTTTCAGACCTCCTGAATGACAATCGGATCAATAATTATTTCATTAATCAATTACGTGCGTCCGCATTACATGCGTTCGTGGAAACTACGTGAAATAACTTCCAGCTGATGCTCACGGCTCAACTTGATGAAGTTTACAGCGTAACCGGATACACGGATAGTCAGCTGCGGATACTTTTCAGGATGCTCCATAGCGTCTTCCAGCATCTCACGGTTCAGTACGTTCACGTTCAGGTGATGAGCGCCTTTCACGAAATATCCGTCCATCATGGTTACCAGGTTCTCGATACGGTTTTCCATATCTACTCCCAGTGACTTCGGAACGATAGAGAATGTATTACTGATACCGTCCTGTGAGTCACGGTAACGCAATTTGGCTACAGAACTCAATGAAGCCACTGCACCGTTCTTGTCTCTTCCGTGCATTGGGTTGGCACCCGGAGCGAATGCAACTCCCTTGGCACGTCCGTCAGGTGTAGCACCGGTCTTCTTTCCGTACATCACGTTTGAAGTAATGGTCAGGATAGACAGGGTCGGTTTCGCGTTCTTGTATACAGGCAGTTTCTTCAGCTCTTCGTCGAAGTAGTAAATCAGGTCGACAGCCAAGTGGTCTACGCGGTCATCGTCGTTACCGAAGCAAGGGAACTCGTCCTGGATATCGAAACCTTCAGTCAGTCCGATTTCATTACGCTTAGCTGTTACCTTGGCATACTTGATAGCCGACAGAGAGTCGACAGCGATTGACATACCTGCCACACCGTAAGCCAGGTTGATAGCCGGGTCTGTATCTACGAATGCCATCTGAGCCTTTTCGTAGTAATACTTGTCGTGCATATAGTGGATGATGTTCATCGCTTCGTTATATACACGTGCCATTTCCTTCAGCACCTTCTTGTAGTTGGCCAGTACCTCTTCGAAGTTCAGTACATCTCCGCTCAATACAGGGATGTCTTTCACCATCAGCGTACCGGTATTCTCGCAGCGTCCGCCGTTGATAGCCAGCAGCAGTGCCTTGGCAAGGTTACAGCGCGCACCGAAGAACTGGATGTGACGGCCGATATCCTGGTAAGATACACAGCAGGCGATACCGTAGTCGTCCGAGTTGCGGACCTCACGCATCAGCTCGTCGTTCTCGTACTGGATAGAAGATGTATCGATAGATACCTGTGCACAGAAGTTCTTGAATCCTTCCGGCAACTCAGGGCTCCACAGTACAGTCAGGTTCGGCTCTGGAGAAGGACCCAGGTTGTACAATGTCTGCAGGAATCGGAATGAAGTCTTCGTTACCTTAGTACGTCCGTCGTTGAAGCGTCCTCCGATAGCCTCGGTTACCCAGGTCGGGTCGCCGGCAAAGATATCGGTATATGCCTGCATACGCAGGTGGCGTACCATACGCAACTTGATGACAAACTGGTCGATCAGCTCCTGTGCATGGATTTCGTCCAGAATTCCGTTTGCCAGATCGTATTCAATGTAAATATCCAGGAATGAAGATACATTACCCAGTGACATGGCAGCACCGTCCTGTTCCTTTACGGCAGCCAGGTAAGCCATGTATACCCACTGTACAGCTTCCTGTGCGTTGTGTGCCGGGCGGCTCAGGTCCAGTCCGTACTGTTCGCCCATTACCTTGATTTCCTTCAGCGCCTTGATCTGCTCTGCCACTTCCTCGCGCAGGCGGATACGGGCATCTGTCATCGGTCCGGTAAGGTGACGCAGGTCGTCCTGCTTAGCCTCAATCAGACGGTCGATACCGTACAGTGCCAGACGACGGTAGTCACCGATGATACGTCCACGTGCATAGTTGTCCGGCAGACCGGTCAGGAATCCCAGTGAACGGAAAGAACGGATTTCTTCAGTATAAGCATCGAAAACGCCGTCATTGTGCGTCTTGCGGTAATGCGTAAAAATATCTTTTACCTTAGGGTCAACTTCAACACCATTTTCACGGCATGCTTTTTCCACCACTTTGATACCTCCGAAAGGCTTGATGGCACGGCGAAGTACTTCGTCGGTCTGCAAACCTACAATAACTTCGTTTTCTTTATCGATGTATCCGGGAGCAAATGAAGTGATAGTCGATACGGTAGAAGGATCTAATGAGCGTACTCCGTTGTTTGCACGTTCTTCAGCCAGGGCTTCCAAACATTTGTTCCATACTGCTTTCGTACGTTCGGTCGGACCTGCCAGAAAGGAGGCGTCGCCTTCGTAAGGGGTGATGTTCGTCTTTACGAAATCGGTAACGTTGATTTCATGGTTCCAACGACCTTCTTTGAAATTAATTGCCATAGTAAATAAATTTGTTTGATTGTGTTTCACTTAAACTGGTGCAAAGATACGAAATAATGAGAAATGATGCAATACCTAATATTAGGTAGGTTGTTAATTTGTAATAATTACAACTATGTGATACGTGATAAATAAGGAAGGAAAGCCTGAAGGGTAAGAAGAATATTCTGTATATTTGCGGGTAATAATAGACGGTATCATCCTATAATATATTAAACGGGGCTGGAATGGAAAATCGGAATGCTAACAATGAAGTCGAGGGGTTCTTTTCGGTATTGAGCGATGAGATCTCGCGGATGCGGCAGCAGGAAACCAAGGTCATGAGGGTAAAAATAGACTGCAGTTGCCTGTCGGAGCCGGTATGTAATAGTTTCTTGTCGGAACTGGAGGCAGAAAAGAATAAGAGGTCGGCTGCGGTATATTGGTTTGAGGTTGACTCACCGGCAAGTGGGGTGGTTGAAAAAGTGTATGATGCGGTCCTGCAGTACAAGAACGATATTGAAAAGGCTTCTGCTGCCGGTTTGAAGTCGCAGGAAAGGGCAGTCTCTTATGTCCCGAAGGTATGCAACGGTTCCAATGTGCTTTATGTAGGAAAGGTGGAGCGTAATCTGAAAAAGCGCTTCAAGGAGCATCTGGGTTTCGGGAGTGCTTCTACGACTTCTCTGCAGTTGTGTCACTGGGCAGGTGGCATCGAGGGCCTGGATTTGAAGCTGGTCTTTTGCTACATCCTTTTCGACCGTTCTTCATTGGGACGGACGGCCTTGAAGGTGATGGAAGTGATGGAGGATTATTTTGCGAGGCAGAAAAAACCGCTTCTCGGCAGGCATGCCTGAATGAAAAAGAGAGGATGCCGGTGGATGGAGGAGAACTGGCCGGGAAATGAATTGTTTCAATGAAGGTGGTGGATAACTGCAACCGTGAATAAATAAAAGAAGGAATTACAGAAAAGGAAGAATCATCCGCTGCGGAATCTGTTGGCTTCGCGGCATGGTTTTAATAATCCGCGTCGTTAACTAATGAATCAACGGTGCTGTGGGATTTTTACTATAATTTGTTCGGAGGAATGGATAAGCGTTTGGAAAATTATATCCGGTAATTTATCCGTATTTCTGAAAACAGGATTCAGTTATAAGTCTTTTCTTATAGCTGAATCCTGTTTTCATTTACACAATATGGTGGACAGTGTCTTTCTTTTACACAATATTTGGGGCAGAGCCCTGTCGGATAAATATAGTATATTTATTGCTCTGAAATCCTCACATTCTTGATGCTTAATTTTGCAGGTGAGTACCCTGTCCGGCATTCAAATATTATTTTAGGGAGAAACGTTACTCCTTCTTCTACGTCTTTGATATAGAGGCTGAAACGTACGGGAACTTCGGATGGCAATAGGGTTCTTGGCAATTCGCTCAGACTTCCATCTTTTGTAAATTTGCCATAAATGCCTTTGGTATATTGATTTCCCAGTTCATCATATACCGAAACCTCGTTACGCTGGAGAGCAATATTTACTTTGAAATCTTTGCTGGAAACATTGCAGAATAGCATATCGACTATTACATATTCTCCTGAGCGATAGGCTTTCAGTACCTTGACGGTCAGGGAAGGGTCGGGTGAAACCACCTGGGCGCCGCGTTGCTGGAATGCAGACGATGCAGAAAATGCGGACATAGGTAAATAACACAAAAGCATCATTAAGGTGATGCAGAAAAATAGTTTCTTTCTCATATTCATTTACATTTAAATTGTTTATAGTCTATTCTTTTCAAACGTGACAGGTGCGGTAGTCTTCTGACTGGTGGCAACTTTAATGTGGTCGACCTTTCTGAATCGGATAGCTTGTTGATATATTTCTTTATGAAATAGTTGAAAATACTTTACTGTTCATATCCGGCTTTTAGACTGAGGAAACGGGTGTGTGCCTGTATGGCACAAGGATGCAGAATCATTCCGTTGGCTGTTCTACGTCTCAGAATCTTGTATTGTCTATGCACGGAATAAGCCGCTTGAACACCTCTGGCGATGTAGGCATGCTTGTCTTCGGGCTGACAATAAAATATACATCATCCTTTATAAAGATGTTCTGTGTGCCTGTGCGGGCATTTTACCGTCTCTGATGTATCACGTTCATGGTATTTGTCATAATTGTGTGTTATTGTATTAAGGGCATTAATGTATTCTGTTTTTTGTACCGATTCCTTTCGTTACTGTGTTTTACTTGCTTCCACACTGCACATGGCAATCTGTAATTGGATGTTCTGTGACAAATTTATATATTTTTTACATTAATTGATTGCTCTGATAATAATTTTGAACTGGGAATAAAGAAAAATTCCCGTTTCTTTTGTACGGGGATAGTAATATTGCTTTTGGGGATGTAATGGGAAGGTGTATGGAAATAGTGATTTGTCTGAAAAGGGAAGAACTGGGTTTCCGGTGAATTTTTACGTGGACCTTTGGCTAATGTGCATGCATGGACAAGGAAACCTTCAGATTTGTGTGTTGATTCCTTCTTTCTGTTTAGACTGTCGAAAATTTATGCGTAATATGAGAATCCCTCAGGTTTTTACGTTGATCCGTTTTTACGTTGATTCTTGATTTCTGTTGATTTCAATTTCACGGTGGGCAGAAGATAAAAAAATAAAGAGCTAAAAGATTTCTTTTAGCTCTTTATCGTGATTCCGCCGCGATTCGAACGCGGGACCCACAGCTTAGAAGGCTGTTGCTCTATCCAGCTGAGCTACGGAACCATCCTTTTTAATAACCGTTATATGGTTGTTTTTCGATTACGGGTGCAAAGGTATGTGTTTTTTTTGAATTGTGCAAGTGTGTCGTGAAAAAAAGTGCGTTTTACCAGAAAGTTTTTTGTAGAGACTGGTAATGGGGTAATGTTGGGTGTAGTGGGTTTATTGTGCTTTTCTGTATGATTTACAGAACTATGTGGTGAATAGTTTGGGTATATTAGTCTGAAATTAGGCGCTATAAAATATTTTGTGTAAATGTAAATGCGGATCCCCGAAAAACGGTAAGTTCCAGTACCCCGTGTGGTGATAGCTGGAAGATTTTTATCATGCCCTATACTTTCAGCACAATCACATCGTCCAGATTGGTGGTATACTGGTGGGAGAGATATTCATTTTTCAGATGCCAGGCCTTTGAATACCCCTGTGTGGAAATACGAATCGTATTGTGCCCGTTCTTCTTGTTTATTTCGTCAATGGCCTGCATGAGCTTCCTCTGTCTTTCTCTATCCACTACATCGAACAGATTTCTTTGGACTTCATTCGTCCGGTATATATCCCATACTAAGACCCCGGCCTTCTTATAATAAAACTTTCCGTCACCTTTCCAATAACTTCTGAGGGCCTGAACGGCATGTGCGACAAGTTCCTGAGTATTGTTGGTAGCCACAGGAAAAATAAGGTTTGCAGAGATATAATCTCCCGGAGCATTGGTCCCGAACCTGCTTGTGTAAACAAAAACGGTCATATTTTTACAGGCAATACGCTCTTCCCGGAGTTTGCGTGAACAGGATGCGGCGAAGTTGGCCACTGCCTCTTCAACATCCTGTAACCTGTCCAGTCCCATTCCCGGGAAACTGCGGCTGGTACAGATTGATTTCTTATGCGGCAGTTCTTCGATGGAAATACAACTTTCCCCCTGAAGTTCTTTCCAGGTTCTCAGTCCGGTGACACTCAACTCTCTCCGGACCCAAGAGGAAGACTTCTGTGTTAAGTCCCAGGCCGTCTTGATTCCATGATATGCCAGCTTTTTGCCGTTCCGGTGCCCTATTCCCCAGATATCTCCCACATCAAAAAGCGTCAGTGCCTTCTCCCGCTTTTCATCCGTATCCATCAGACAGACCCCTTCGTATCCCTTGTATCGTTTGGCAAACTTACTGGCCATCTTTGCCAATGTCTTTGTCGGAGCGATTCCCAGAGAGACAGGTATGCCGGTTCCCTTGCTTATTTTCCGGACCATGCCCCTGCAATATTCCTGAAGATTGTCCATTCCCGACAAGTCGAGAAAGGCCTCGTCGATGCTGTACTGGGTCAGTCGGGGAGTATACCGTGAGAGGAGCGACATGACGCGCTTGCTCATATCTCCATAGAGATTGTAGTTGGAAGAAAAAACAGCCACCTGGTTTTTCTCCAGCATGTCTTTGACCTGATAGAAAGGAGTTCCCATCTTAATGCCCAGTGCTTTCGCCTCATTGGAGCGGGCGATGACACATCCGTCGTTATTGGAGAGAACCACCACCGGCTTCCCGTTAAGGTCCGGATGGAAGACGCGCTCACAGGAGCAATAGAAGTTGTTGCAGTCTACCAGGCCAAAAAGTTCCATATTACGGTTATTTCTTTAATCTGCGGATGATATTGGTCACTACTCCCCACACCATGAAATGATTTGCCTCAGTCACCTGGATAGGGGTGTATTCCGGATTGTGAGGTATCAGCCAGGCACAATGATGCTGAGGATCACGCTTAAACTGCTTTAAGGTAAACTCACCGTCTACATAGGCTGCAATGTAATCGCCGTCATTCGCTTCCAGTGACTTGTCGATGACCACATAATCCCCGTCATAGATTCCGGCATCGATCATTGAATTTCCCTCTACTTTCGCATAGAAGGTAGTTTCCTTGTTATGAATCAATTCCCGGTTCAGGTCGATGGACTCGGACATATAATCCTGGGCCGGTGAAAGAAATCCTGCATGTATTCCTTCATCTGCATAAGGGAGGGCCAGCACCGTATCGGTGTCGGCAGAATAGATATGTAGTTTCACTTCGTTCATACCGCAAAGGTAGATAAAAAGTAAATATATTCTACTATTGTTCAAAGTGATGGTGCCATTCTGATAAAATAACGGTTGGAATTACTCCAACCGTTCATTCCCTTTGAGGGAATCTTTCTTACCCCTTGAGGGAATCTTTCTTACTCTCTATCATGTCTTTTTTACTCTCTATCACGTCATTCATTAATTGCCCGAATGTGGTTTTCAGGATATTGATCCCGTTTGTAATATCTGCATTTTCAGTAATCCGGAAATGAGGCTCAATGCCCTTTCCTTCGCGGGGCTCACCCTTGAAAGTCTTTTGGGGAGCACCGTATCCAATACTGAAATAAGTGCCCTGTGACGTACGGAACTTTAAGGGAGTCGTTCCGAAGTCGTCTCCCGTTTCCTCACCTACAAGAATCGCACTTTCCGACTCTTTGAGTATGCTTGCCAGATGCTCGGCGGCAGAAAATGTATATGGACCTATCATTACATACAGTTTACCTTTAAAGGACTCTTCGGAGGGCTCTATCATTTCCTCGTCTTGATAAGGACGTTTGATCAGAAGGGCTGCAATCTTGCTCATGTTTCTTACAAGTCCACCAGGGTTGTTTCTCAAGTCCAGGATGAGGTATGGGTAATCCTTCACCTTCTTGTATTTGAAAATGAATTCTTCAGTCTCTTCCTCTGTAAAACCTGACAAGGTCAAGACGGCAAGGTATTCTTTCTTCTTCTTTTCGGCAGTCTCCTGGATTTCTTTTTTCTCAGCCTTACGGATGGATTTATTATGGTTGAGAATCTGCTGCTTGCCGTCCCTGCTTAAACTTACCTTTACCTGGAACACAGAATCATTCCTGCTGAGGCGTAAGGTTCTGACCGTATCGATATGGCTTGAAAATACATAATTGGCAGTATGTATGTTCCTTGCCTTCTCGATAGAGGCAATCACGTAATTCTTCATACTGTCTCTCCATGACAATGCATCTGTCCCGTCTATGGAGATGATTTTGTCTCCGGATTTGAAGGGCAGTTTCGTCAGGTTGCCGGTGACATACAAAGAGTCACACCTCCATTCGGCTTTGGCCAGTGCATAATAACTGTTGTATATCAACGATGTATGTGCATTCTTCAACTCAGCGAAATATCGTTGGAGAGCGATGAAATATTCGCAGTTGTTCTTGGCTTGATTTACCATAGCGGAGTATTTCTCCCGTAAGGCCTTGAGGGATATCCCTTTCTGTGCAGCCAATGCGTACTTTGATTCAACGATGTCACAGATCTCATGAAAATCTTTCAGGTATGCCTCCGGTTCAATCTCCTGTTCCGTAACGAACTGTTCTTTTATGTTCATGGTAAGGTGATACCTTATCCAGTATTTCGGATAGTTTTTAATGCCGACGCATACGATTCCCCCGAGAATCAGCAGGTACAGTGCGCATACTATTTTTCGGCCCAATGCTTTCCTTTGTATATAGAGGTATATGGAAGCGCCTGTTATAATTATCAGTGATACAAGCTGGCTCAATACAAATGTATCCATGTGCTTATTCTTTTATTACCTATTTGTTACAGTCGTAATTTTCAATCCCCCAATCCCGTTGTGCCGATTTGTTCCCAAAATAGTTCTTATCCTTGGTCAGCTTTTTGCCGCATTCACGGACGGGCTCTGTCTGTGCTTCTGAACTCCGGAGTATGTTTCCTCTTTCCATAACTGTCTGTTAATTAATCACACTGCAAAATTATCTGCTGCATGCACAAGAATCCTGTGCAGTATTATATTATTTTTGCCATAAATCAATAAAGCCATGAAAGTTGAATTTGCAATATGGATGGTATCCTTTCTGCTCAGAAAAGGTCCTGCTACACAGGAAACCATTATCAGGGAATGGTCGAAGCATATAAATGAGGAAGTGGAAATTCACAGAAATACCTTCGGAAACTATAAAAGGAAGGCTGAAGAACTGTTTGGAACGGAAATATCCTATAATGCCGTCACCAAGGAATACGGAATCGAAGATACGGGTTTTATCATGCAAAATACCATGTACCGGTGGTTGCTTCAGTCGGTAGCAGCTTCCAATATCATCAGCAGAAGAAGCCGGCTTCGTGACCGCATCATGCTTGAAACGACATCGGGGGGGAGAGGAGTTTATTGAACTGATCACCGAGGCGATGGAGAAAGGTCTGTGTATTCGCATGGTGTATCAGGCATTCTGGGATGAACCCCGGGAAAGATGTGTTGAGCCTTATTACATTAAACTGTTCAAGCACAGGTGGTATCTGATCGGAAAGAAGCGGGATACCGGGGAATTCCGTATCTATGGTTTTGACCGGATGAAGTCGGTATGCATTTCTGATATAAAGTTCCATTTTGAAAGTGGAACGAAAGCGGAAACCTTATTCAATGACTACTATGGCATTATTCTGCTTCCCGTGAAAAAGGAACGAATTGTCCTGAAAGTGGGGTGTGAACAGGGGATGTATATGAAGACACTGCCGCTTCATCATTCGCAGAAACTGATTCATCAGGATGATGATTACATGACGTTTGAACTGTACCTGAAACCTTGCTACGACTTTGTACAGGAGTTGTTGTCCTGCGGTTCCGAACTGGAGGTCCTGAGCCCCAAGTCATTGAGGGACGAGATAAAAAGGTATGCCGAAGAAATGTGTGAAATCTATCATGCTGGCGAGTGAAAGACATCGGCGGCCGAAAGGCATGAGTGGGAATAATCTGCAGCAGGTTTTATGAGAGGCTGTCTCAAAATACTTTGAGATGGCCTTTTTTGTGTCT
>UMDS01034838.1_pt1 | contig 11182 bp, 5 predicted proteins | sample 1964551 | NCBI WGS metagenome assembly UMDS01 (sample SAMEA4836000, study PRJEB28245) | human gut metagenome | biome: gut microbiome; material: fecal sample | place: Denmark | collected 2008
TATGATGGTGTTTTAAAAGGATAGAAAAAATAAAGGAATGATTTTATGGTAAAAAAATTAGTTAATGGTGAGATTAAAGACCTCACAGACGTTACCATTGGAGGAATTAAGGTATACAAATGTACGCCATCTAAAGGTAGGATTAATGCCAGTTTTAGCAAAGACAACATTAACGAAGATTTAAAATACAACAAAGACAACATTAGCGAAAACTTAGAAGTTAAAAAAGAAGACACTGAACAGAAATCTGTACTTGGTAGCATGTCAATCTTTAACTAAGAGAAACTTAGGAGGTGAGTTTGTATGCTAATGATAATAATTACTAAAGATGGAATTATTGTTGATTTTGGAAAACCAACAATGTTCATTGACGATAAAGATTTTGAGACTTTTTTAGACAATCCTAAAGAAGCAGTTAATTTTAGAAATGAGTATGGCGAAGATGTTTGTATTGGTCGTTTAGGCCAGAAAGATACTGAAGGCGTCTACCAAGAGAAAAATGTTAAAGATGGAACTGTAAATTTAGATGACAGAAGAGCAGGAGGTGTTTTTTATGGTTATGTCTAAACAATTATTAGAAGAATATAAAAAAATGGAAATTACTGCTCTTGATGAGCAGATTTTATTTTTATGTAAGTATGACAAATATAAAGATGTTATTGACATGAAAGTTATTTATCAGCAGTTTAAAACAGCTGTAGCTTTGAAAAATGAGGATGCCATAAAGATCTTTGAAGACATTCTTTTACAATGGATAGATATGGATGATATTGAAACTCTAAAGTTGTACACAACTTTAGCCAAGTAATTCTAACGGAGGAATAAAATATGAGTTTTAAATTACAAAATAGACAACGTGTGGATTTTAATAATTTAATTTATAAAGAAATTCCTAAATTATTAAAAGAAAGCACAAAATTTGTAAAGAATGATTATAAAATTGAATTTTTTCCTTATCCATTTAATGTAAGTGAACCATTAACTAAGGATGGTACAATTTATCAGGTAATTAAAGTGAATTGCGTTATCACTTCTTTAAAAACTGATGAAAAGGTTTCTTTTAATTTAGATTTATTAAATCTTCCTATTTTAGAAGAGCTTGGTTTTAAAATACGTGGAAATTACATTCAGGTTTTGGACTCATACAATCGTAAATCTGGTTGGAGTTTTTCAAAATCAACCAATAGAGACGGTACCCCGCAGGTAGAAGCTACTTTACTTCCAATTGGTGACAATGTTAGATCATTAAATATTAAATATCAAAATAAAGGTATAATGGTCTCAAAGAAGAACAAAGATAAGAATGATAAGTATGCAGATATTGATATTTGTACTTTTCTTAAAGCTATCACTGGTATGAATGAGATCGAGTTAATACAGATGTTTGGTTTTGACAATCCTTTTGTTTTACAAGCCTTTAACCCAGATAGAAAGAAACAGACAGAAATTAAAAAAGAGAATTTCAACAATAGGAACGATTGTATCTACATGACAGCGTATGCTTTCTTTGGACATAAATTAGTCCATGAAGATTCAGTTATTACAGATTTACAAGCTATGCTTGATAGATCTCTCTTTAATAAAAATTACTTTGATTTAGGTCAGGGAAATCTTGAACGATTAGACAACACACAATCTTTTGTAAACCGTGCAAGCAACAAGTATTTAGCACAGACCATTACAGTTAATGGAAAGACCTATGAATCTGGAATTACTTTAATGGAACCTTTACTAAAAGAGATTGATAACAGTTTGATTGATACACTTAAAGTTGAGTATAACAATAAAATTTACACTCTCAAAAAGTTTTCAATCTTTAACTTTAGAGTGCTTGGATTAAAAGCAGCGGAAACAATCACTGTAGGCGATGTAAGCTTTAGCAAAGGTCATACGTTTACGATGGATGACTTACAGGTTCTTAATGATAGTGATTTAAGTTGCATTGAAGTAATTGATACAAACAATAATAAAATTAAAGTCATTCGAAGAACAGATGCTTCAAAGTTATATGTTGAGGATTTATACACGGCAATAAGTATTCTATTTGATAACATTAATGGATTTGATACATTTGGAAGTGACTACGAGTTAACAAATCGTGTTGTAGTTCCATTTGATAAAAAGGTGTGTGAAATTCTTACATCACATCTTAAAATGATTTGCAATACGTTAGAGAATTCATTGTCTGCGGCTAGTAGTAGCAATACAGCATTACCAGAATTCTTTAATGACTTTAGCCTAGATAAAGCTAAAGATAGCAGAAATGTGTATGACTTGAATAGATTTATTTCAAGTATTACAAAAACTGATACTGGCACAGGACAGATGGCTGATACAACCAACATCATGGCTAGCTTGGAACGAGCTAATAAGGTAACCGCAAACATTAGTGCACAATCAATTACTGATGCACTTGTAAGCGTGCAGGATTTACAGAATGGTCGTTTAGATCCGATTGATTCTCCAGAGTCTTCAAAGATTGGTATTGTTCACCATAGAACTATTTTAACCAAAGATGACGATGATGGTAATCTATTGGTACCATTCTTACCAGTCAGAGATGGTGAGGTAGTTAGCGACAAACCTGTTTATTTAACAGCAGTTGAAGAAAAAGACCAGTACGTTGCAGAATGGTGCGAGACCTTTAAAAATGAGGACGGCAGTAAAAAACAGAGGGTTTTAGCCAAGTATTGCGGTAACGTTTTAACGGTTGATACACATTTAGTAACATACAAGGAGTATTCGCCTTTAGCCTCGATGTCACCAGCACGTAGCTGTATTCCATTTCAGAATCATTCGAATGGTAAGAGACTTTTAATGTGCTGTAATCACCAAAAACAGGCAGTTCCAACCTTTGGTGCTTGTAGAGCAAGAGTAGGGACTGGGTGCGAAAGTATCCTCGATACAGGTAACTACACGGCTAAAAATTTACTACAAGATTTCTATGATTGTAATGTACAGATGTTTCCAGAGATGAAAAATCATGAAGATGCAATTCTCAATAGTAATTTGAAATTACTTAGTGTCGAGACAAGTCGTGAAACAAAAACATTAGTACTTAAAGTAGTAGCAATGGAATCTCTAAAAGAGAAGTTCCCGCAGACTACAAAATTAGTAGTTCCTTTTGCACAGAAAACTACAGAGAAAAATATGTTCTCTTATAGAATTAATGCAGTACCGAATAATGTTTACAAACCAAACGATGTTGTTGCGTATGCTCTTGGTTACTCTTTAGACAAGAAACCAACTGAAGTATTTGCTGACTACGGTGGTTTTAAGGTTGACAAGGACACGTTCAATTCAGGTTTAGCCATGGGTATGGATTTAACCATAGCTTTTAAAACTTACGAAAGCTCAACAATTGATGACGCTGTAACAATTAGTAATGAAATTGTTATGGACGATACTTTGTCCTCTATTTACATGGTAGACATTAAGCATGAATTACACTCTGATGAGGAACGAGAAGAAGTATTCGGTAAGTTAAGCACATCTGATAACAAAAACAATTTTTCATACATCAAGGAAGATGGTTTACCAGAAAAAGGAACAATTCTTCGTAATGGTGATGTCGCTATGACTGTCATTATTAAAAAGAGTAATAGTTCGTACAAGCAAAAAGAAATTACTTTAACAGGTTACACAGAAGGACAGGTAATAGACTCATACATTTATGAAAAAGACGGTTCTAAAATTGGTAAGGTAATTTTAGCTACCAGAGCAACAGCAGAAGAGGGAGATAAAATGTCTGGACGTTGTGGTAACAAAGGTGTTATTGCTAAAATTAAACCTGCTGAAGAAATGCCTTACGACCCTGTTACTGGACGAACTGTACAGGTAGTTTTAAATCCACTCGGAGTTCCTTCCAGAATGAACATTTCACAATTACTTGACTTAGTAGTTGGGGAAGCAATGAGAAAGAAAGATCACAGAATTGTAATCAGTCCTTTCTACAAGGATGATTTGAAAATCGTAAACGATTTAGCCAAGGAGTGTGATGTGCATCCTAAATATTTGTGTGATGGCCGTACTGGTAAAATGTTTAAAAGACCTATTAATATTGGTACACTTCACATGTTTAAATTAGTTCACATGGTAAATAAGAAAGCACACTCAATTGGTAGTCATGTTAAGGTAGATCCTATTTTTGGACAGCCACGGCATGGACAGAAAAATGAAGGTGGTCAGTCCTTCGAGGAAATGTGCTGTTGGTGTGTTTCTGGTGTAGGTGCAACTAAAGTCTTACAGGATATGTACACTGTACAGTCAGACGATTTAGCTTCGAAAAAACTTTTGGCTGGAGAAATTAGAGATGACCCTAGTGATATACACATTGACGGAACTAATAACAGTGATTTCATTATGCAGGCCTTTATTCGTTCAATGGGTTGTGAACTCACGACGGTAGAGAACGGCTACGAATTTAGCCCACTTACTGACGAAATGATTCGTTCGTTATCGAGCATTCCTGTAGATCATGTTGATAATTTACATTCTACAGTAATCTTTGGAGATGCTTCAAGACCAGAGATGGGAATTCGAAACAGAAGCAAATGGGGTTACATTGATTTAAAATGTGAAATTATACATCCAACATGGATTGTTAAAGGTTCTTTAGACAAGTTAATTCTGTGTAGATATAAACGAGAAATTAACATTGATTCAGAAAAAGCTCCAGAGGAAATGCCTTTAGGAAAAATTTCTAAAGATAGGTTAGCAGCCATCATTAGGTCCGAGGTTTTAGTCAAACTTCCTGAAGATGGAACTAGATTACCTTTTGTTGTTTTAATTGATTCTAAAATTCTTGGAACACTTACAGAAAAAGAACGTGAACAGTACAGAACTGGAATGTCAGCTTTAGTAGAGATTTTCAAACGAATTGATGTTAGAGCAACAAGAGATTACTACCAAAGAATGATTGATAAAAAGGTAGATAACGGAGAGGAAGCAGATTCCGGTGTAATTGAAAGTTTACATTACTGCGATACTTTTCTTGCATCTCATTCAGACAGTGGTGAGACCTCTTTAGCCGAGTATGTTATTTCAGCGTTTCCAGTTATGCCACAATCATTTAGACCTATTATGAAAAATCTTAATGTTAATGGAGTACCTGATTTTGATTGGCATTATAAACAGATTTTGAATGCTGTATCGGATGTTAAAAATAAAAATAAGTCGCAGGATTCTTTACTTAATTTGTATAGAACAATTTCTATTTTTATTGGGTACGAGAAGGTCGATAGACTTGAGTACCAGACGGTTTTACTTTGGTTCTACGGCCATAATTCAACCAATAAAAATCATGGTAAGATTCGTGAAGCTGTACAGAAAAAGAGAACAATTTGTTCAGGACGTTCTGTAATCATTCCAATGCAGAACGTACAAATGAAACCTACTGAAATGGGTGTACCACTTTCAATGGTTGTAAAGATGTGGGGAGATAGAATTATTTCCTACATTGGACAGCACACTTCTGTTGATGGCATTTTCAAGGGAGCTTCTGCACAGAAATTCCTTGACGTTTTAGCAGCGAAGAATAAAACTAAGTTCTTAAGTATGTATTGGGAGCATTATGCTAAATATTTTGATATCGAAGAAGATAGAGTTATCACACAGTTTATGGATTGGATTACAGAATTCATTGAAGGTGACGACAGTCTCGGTTTAGACCAGCAAGTTGTGCTTGCTGGACGACAGCCTTCTTTGCATCGTTTTAGTGTACGTGCATTTTACGTTAAGATAGTTCAAAGCAAGGCTATTCAGATACATCCACTTTCGTGTAAAGGTTACAATGCCGATTTCGATGGTGATACCATGTGGTTAGTAGCTTTAATCACAGAAGAAGCAAAAAAAGAAGCTATCGAAAAGATGTCTCCAGAACACAATTTTATTAATCCAAAGAATTCAACCATTATTCTGGAGCATAGTCAGGATGAAGTTCTTGGTTGTTACTGCGCTACGATGTTAAAAGACAATGCTGACAACATCGGTGAGATCTATGAAGACACTAAAGACTTTGTTAATGATCTGTTCTATTACAGCGATTTAGCCCAGTTAAAATCTGACGTAGAGAACTCTGTCATCGAGACATACAATTTTGTGTGTTACACCGATTTAGCCACAGGAAGACACTACCTGTCAACAGCAGGTCGTATTCTGTTCAATTCACTTATTCCATACGGATTCACAGACAAGAAGTTTACAAACCCGTTAGCTTTTCCTGGAGTAGACTGTAGTAAGTATTACGATTTAGCTTACGATGGACTTTTAGCATCAGGATCTGGAAGAGGACCGATTAAATACTGTAGTATCTCTCAAATTTGTAAAGATTTATTTAAAGAGATGGGAGAACCTTGTATTTACATTTATCAGAAGATTCTTGAATTCGGTTTCTTCTATAGTGATTTGTTTGGAATTACGCTTTCAATAGAGGATTTGGATTTAAAGACCAAAAAGAAAGAGTTAATTGGTAAAGCAGACAAAATTAAAGCTTTGATTGAAAAGGACTATCAGAAAGGTCTCATTTCCGCAGAAGATAAGAAAGATGCAGTTGTTAAACTTTATAAAGAGACGAACAACAAAATTAAAGAAGATTTAATTTCTAGCATTCCAAGAAACAATAACTTCTTCATAATCTTTGATTCTGGTGCACGCGGAAATGCCAGTCAGTTAATGCAGACAAGCGGTGCTATTGGTATTCTTCAGAAGACAGCTACAGAGGATTTGGAAACTTCCCTTACAAGTAACTACACTGAGGGAATTAGCAGTTTTGATATGCACTTGTCAACGTACTCCTCACGTACCGGTGTTGCCACAACACAGAACGAAACAGCTACAGCAGGTCATGCTACCCGTCATGCTGTGTACGAAGCAGCCGGACTTGAGATTGTTGAATACGACTGTGGTAAGAAGGACTGGTGGTATGACATTGAATGGGCAAATCATCGCCCAGAGTTGGATAAGTTCATTCCAACAAGAGAGTGGTTTAATAAGCATCTACTTGGTAAAGTCACGGTTGATAAAGAAACCTTTGAAATCTTTGATTCCACTTTAGCAAAGTCTGACGGTGAAAGAGGAATTATTACTGAGGATAGCTACGATAAACTTGCAAATGGTTTTCATCACATTGCAGTGCAAGCTTTAGACGAGTTATTTGACGATGATGATGATGACGATGACAACGATGGCACGGAGTTCTTTGGTGGTGTTGCTTTAGCCCAGGGAATCTCAACTTGGGACGTTGCTCTCGAAGGTAAAGGACTTTTTACACCAATAGGTATGAAAATAGTTGGTAATATTAAAGAGTACAAAAAGTTAGCAAAAACATCTAAAGACGGTGGCAAAGATTACTACGTTAATGATAGATGTGTCACAGTGATTAAAGAAAAGCACATTAAAGAACTCAAAACAGAAAATGGTATTTTCACTTTCCGATACAAAATGGCAAAACTTTCACGTAATTTACTTGTTAATAGAGAAGGGCGTAATTTACCATTCTTAGAGTTACATTCAGAAGTTTTTCCATCAGGTCATTTGATGGCTGTGAATTTAATCACAGAAAAAACTCTTGATTGGGTTGAAGAGAACGGAAAAGATACTATTGAAGCCAGAATAATGTTAGATTGTGAGTCAGAGCATGGTATCTGCTCACGATGCTATGGACTTGGTTTCTCAGATGCAAAGTTCCAAGAAATAGGTGCTAACGTCGGTATTGAAGCAGCCCAGTCTATTGGAGAACCAGCCGCACAGCTTACGATGTCATTAGTTAACTCTGGTGGTGTTGCAGGGGAATCCGTAGCTAACGGTGTAGAAATTGTTGGTGCTATGCTTCAAGGCAATTTACCTGGTAGCATTTTAGCCCCGGAAATTGCTAACATGGATGGTTACATTAACATTATTCGTTATGATGATACCGTAGGTATTAGAATCGAACCAGAAGATTCGGAAACAAGTAAAGTGTGTAAGCAGTGCATGGAAGATAATCAGATGTTAGATTGCCCTTATGGGCGAGCCAGCAAAGTAGCTTGCTTAGTAACTAATAAGCAAAGAGCAACAAGCTTAAGGGTAGGTAATGGACAGTACGTTCATGCAGGAGACCAGCTTACAAATGGTTTCTTACAACCATCAGGAGAACAAATTAATGCACGATTTGTACATCCTAACTTGATTACTTCTGAACATATTCCAGATTTAGCCAAGTTACTACGAACAAAGCAAATCATTTGGTTGGATTGTTATTTTTATACATTTAAAGAGAATAATATTTTCATTAATCCTCGTCATTTTGAAATCTTTGCCAGATTGCAATTATTTAAGGTCACAGTACTTGACAGTAATAGTAAGTCTTTAGCTAAGAACAATGATGGAAATAATGAAATTAATTATTTACAGGGTGGTCGCTATGATTATAGTGAAATCGCAAAAAATTCTAATAAGCCAAAGAAATTTGCTATTAGAACATCTACTATAGATGAAGTTGTAACTGACAATAGTGGTTTATTAACAGCTTTAAGCTTTGAAGATGTTCCAAAACTTCTGTCTCAGTTTGCCAACGAAAAACGCAAGGTCGATATTCGTTATAACAATGCAATCATTGGTGGTCTTAACATTGGAGCAGACCTTGAACATTTAAAGACTCAGCCAAAGATGTTACACAAACCTGCAGTAATTCAGAAATTCAAGGTAGAACTACCAGATAAAAATAATTCTTTAGTCGAGACATTTTACAATGCTGACACTGAAACAGAAGCATTGAATGATTTGGATTTATCACAAGCATTGGATGATTTGTTGTCCATGGATTCACTTGGTAGTGTGGCTTCGGATGGATTTAGCAGCGAACTTAATGTTGATAATGAAAATGACGATGACAATACAGGTGTAAACGAATCGGAAGCAAACAGTACTAGCTTAGATGCAATGTCCACTTTTAATTTCGATTTTGATGATGAAGAGGACGATGACGAAGTTGAATTCACTGGTAAAATCAACAACGATTTTACTAAATCTAATACCATGCTTGGCGGTATGGATCTATTTAGCCAAGTAACAAAAGAACCAGTTGACAGTAACCACAGCATTGAAACCGGTACTGAAATTAATACTAATCAGGAAATTACTCCTGATTTAACAGGTTATTTCGCAGAAGAAAAAGTAGTTGATAGCGATTTCGGTGATGAAGATGGTGAAGACTACGAAATCAATGAAAGCGATTTAGAAGAGTATACAAAAGGTAATGATGTTGATGCTACGCCTGTCAGCAATTCAGAAGATGAAGATGTCGATGTTGATGTTACAGATGTTGATACTGATACCACAGCTGTTGATGATGTTGATGCTACAACAAGCAATACTTCTGAAGAGAATCACACTACAATGAAATTATTTTAATGCTACATAAAATTATTTTAATGCAGAGCATTGCGATGTAAAAGTCACAATGCTCTTTTCTTTAGCCCAGTTTAAAGCTGGGCTTTTTCACGCTTTAGAAAGGAGAGAGTTAATTAAACAGCGTGGAAATATTTTTAAATTTTGTTTTTAATTTTAATTTAATGTAGGTGATAATGTGAAACACAATCAGAATTTAGGAAAACGACATGCATATCGTTTTTACATTATTAATTTAAGAAAAGCTTGGAGAGAGAACAATCAAAGAACTTTAGCCAAGCAAGCAAACAACAATTGTGAAAATGATAAGACTTTTGCAGTGCAGAAACAAAGGAGTGGTAATAAACAAAAAGATTTAAATAACAGTGTTGTAGTAAATGATACTACTAAAAGGACAACCAATGATACTAAAAAGAGAATCAATAATGCTAAAAGGGTAACTAACGATACTAAAAGTGTAACCAACAATACTAAAAGGGTAACCAACAATACTAAAAAGAGAACCAACGATACTAAAAAGAAGTCTAATAGTTCTAGACGAAAAAAGACACAAGGAATGACTTATTCGCAAAAGAAAAGGGCTTCGTTTAATTATCGTAATGAATACTTTAAAAAGAATCCTGGTATTTACGGTAATATTTGGTTTTGCTCACAATGTGGAAAAATACTAATAGGTAAGCACAATGTTGTTATTGACCACATTATGCCACTTAATAATGTGGCAGGAGTTAATCGAACATTTAACACAGTTGCTATCTGCCAGAAGTGTAATAGCTCAAAGTCAGACAGTGTTGATTACAGAGTTGTAAAAGGGTATTTAGCAAAGCTATTCGAAGTGTTTACTTCACATCTTCCAGACGCTTTAGCCCTGGTTCTATCTTTAATTGTATCCTTAGCTTATCAAATTTTTAATTTATTATTCATATTGGTTACAATGCCATTAACTTTAGCTAATGGTAAATTTTTAACATATGCTGTAGTTATTGTAATAATTTTTGCTTTTATTTTTAGTAAACTATGATAACAGCCATACTAAGAATAGGTAAATATTTTTTATTTTGGTCAATTTTGGAGGAAATATGTTAAAAGGTGTTTATAGTTTTAAAAATTTAGATTTAGATATTGCACAAGCTTACATTGCTATCGTTCTTGATTATCACAGTCAATACAAAGCTGCAGAACGAGTATTAAATTTTTACAAGTACGTTAGTAGTGATGAGAATGAAGTGACTGTAATTCGTGAAAAGAAATATCTTGAGTATCTCGCTTTAGCCAAGAAACAAAAGAAGTCTTTTTTAGCCACAGTAATTCATGATATGTACAATAATAAAGTTTTAGACAATGGTCGAAATAGAAATAATAGTTTAGCAAATAAAGTATCTCTGCTGGATTTAAATGTTAACATTAGTGAAAAAGAAATTTATAACGATGTTATGATTTTACAAACATCGCAAGAACACATTTTAATTCATTACATGAGAACACATACTTTCTTTGTGCAATTTAGAAAATGGTTGAAAAATAAGTATCCAAAGGATAAATTTAATAGACCTAATAATTTTACAGATGCTAAATGTAAAGAATTGCTCAATCCAGTAATTACACGTTGTAGAAATTATTTTACTAATAATTTCAATAAATCATCTATTGGATTAGATGATTATATTTTCAAAGCTTTAAATATGTATTTCAAAGATTCACCTGACAAAGATGGTAATTATGACAAGAAATCAGAAGTTAATGAGTTCTTTGAAATTATGAATAGGCATGGGCAGGATAGAGAAGTTAGTGGTAG
>UMDS01003708.1_pt1 | contig 11159 bp, 5 predicted proteins | sample 1964551 | NCBI WGS metagenome assembly UMDS01 (sample SAMEA4836000, study PRJEB28245) | human gut metagenome | biome: gut microbiome; material: fecal sample | place: Denmark | collected 2008
TCTTATCAAGTCTGTTTTGTCAAGAACTTTTTTCATTTTTTGATTTTTTTCTTTCAATCGGTTTTGTCCGATCTGTTATCTCAAACACGACAACTCTGATATCTTATCATGTGTTGTTCTGTTTGTCAACAACTTTTTTGTTGTCCGCTGTCAGATCATGTCATGTCCCGCGGTCAGCTTGACTATGTTACCATCTGAGTATTATTTTGTCAACCCATTTTTTCCAAAAATTTCACTTTCTTATGTGTACTTTCGCAAAGTGAATTTTACTGTTTCAGTTCATCTTTCCAGAAAAGATATATTTCCACCGTATTTTATTTCAATATCGCATCCATCGCATCTTTCACTGACCTCACACCAGTCAGGCGGATTCCCTTTGGCACAGATCCACTGTCCTTCATGGAATCCAGGCTGACCTGTGGCAGAATGCATTCATCAAATCCAAGTTTTTTTGCTTCTGTCACACGCTGCTCTGCCATACTGACGGCACGCACTTCTCCGCTTAAGCCCACTTCTCCGAAACAGATCGTCTTCTCATTGATCGGGTTTTCACGGTAACTGGATATAATGGCAAGCACAATGCCAAGGTCGATCGCTGGCTCATTCATTTTTACGCCGCCCGCGATATTCACATAAGCGTCACAGTCTCCAAGTTTTAATCCCAGCCTTTTTTCAAGTACTGCCATCAGAAGATTTACCCTGTTAAAATCGGTGCCTGCAGCCGTTCTCCGCGGAATTCCAAAATTACTGTGGCAGACTAACGCCTGTACTTCCACCAGAATCGGTCTGGTTCCTTCCATAGAACACGCAACAACCGAACCGGATGCACCTTCCGGTTTCCCGCTCAGCATGTATTCCGAAGGATTTTCCACTTCCATCAGTCCGTTCTGTCTCATCTCAAACACGCCAATCTCATTCGTTGAGCCGAACCTGTTTTTGACACCGCGCAGTATACGGTATGCCGCATGCCTGTCCCCCTCAAAATAGAGTACCGTATCCACCATGTGTTCTAAAACTCTCGGACCCGCAACCACGCCCTCTTTCGTCACATGACCGACAATAAAGATGGAAATTCCCATCCCCTTTGCAATCTGCATAAATACCCCTGTGGATTCCCGCACCTGTGATACGCTGCCCGGTGCAGAGGAAACTTCTTCGTTATACATGGTCTGTATGGAATCTATGATCACGATCTGCGGTTTTTCCCGGTCAATCACCGTTTTTATCGTGTCTAAGTTCGTTTCACATAAAAGTGTCAGCGAATCGCCAAAGGTTCCGATACGTTCTGCCCTTATTTTGATCTGCTGCAGGGATTCCTCTCCGGATATATATAATACGCGCACACCTTTCTCCGATAAATTCCGGCATACCTGCAAAAGCAGTGTTGATTTACCGATTCCCGGATCACCGCCCACTAACACTAAAGATCCCTGTACGATTCCGCCGCCAAGTACACGGTCAAGCTCTTTCATATCCGTCGACATGCGTTTGTCCTGTGTCATCTCGATCTGTGAGAGCGGAACGTTCTTCGCCTCTGCCGCTTTTGCCGCTACCCTGCCGCCTTTTGCTGCACTTTTTTTATCGATCATCTCCTCAACAAATGTATTCCATTCCTTACATGCAGGACACTGTCCCATCCACTTTGATGATTCGTAACCACATTCCTGACAAAAAAATACTGTTGTTTTTCCCTTCGGCATATTCCTTCTCCATCTCTTTTTATTGTTTATCAGTATACTTACTTTATCTGTAAAAAGCAACTTACTTTCTATGACAAAAACCGGAAAAAGCAATCCGCTTCTTCCGGTTTTTATTATTATTGCAGAATTATTTTTTTACTTTAATTTTCACTGCTGAACTCCTGATTGTAAAGTCTGCAAGTAATTCATTCCTGCCATTTACAACCACTTTGTAATAATATGTTTTTTTCTTCTTTGCTTTTTTATCTGCAAAAGACGTCTTCTTTGTGGTTCCAATCAGAGTATACTTACCGTTCTTTTTTTCTGCACGGTAAATCTGATAAGTTTTGGCACCTGTTACCTTATTGTAAGAAACAGTAACCGTTCCTTTTTTGTTATTTTTTACTTTTGCAGCAACTTTGACACCATATATGATGACTGCCGGCTTACCGGAAGCAACCTGTGTACCATATTCCGAGGTCATATAAGAGGCAATTCTTGTTCCTTTTTCCCCATATGCACTGACCATATAATAATATTTCACACCTTTTTTCAACCGTGCCCTGTCATATGCCGCCGTGCCTGTAATGGATCCGTCTTCGCCATAATATTCCCGATAGTGAACCTCACTGTAATATCCTGTCTCATCATTGGAGTCTTTTGCGATCAGGTTACCTGTTGCTGCATAAAGTTTTTCGTCCGTATTACATAACGGCGTATATACAGAACGGACGACTTTATAATATTTCGCACCTTTTACCTTTTTCCAGGTAATCTTTACTGCATTCTTTTTCGTATCATAAACAGCTTTGATGGATTTTACTGCTGCAAGTGATGTAGATTCTTTTGACGATGACCATCCACTGTATTCTTTTTGGGAATTATAAGCCCTTACCGATACATTTACGTATTCTCCGCTCGATAATCCTTTAATGGTGTATTTATTTTTCTTTACCGTTACATATTTTTCTGCAACTGTTTTTTTCTCACCATATTTATCATATACCATGTATCGGATCTGATAGCCTGCAGCGTACTTGTCCGCATCCCATTTAACGCTTACATTTTTGCCTTTATTGGTAAGGACGAGATTTCGCGGCTCCTCGAGCTGCATTTTAACTCTGGTCGACGCGGTAATGTATTTTAATGTTTTTCCGTCTTTATAATATGCACAGATCAGATAGGTGTAACTCTCACCGAATTTTAACTTTTTGTCCGTGTATGTTGTCGTTTTTGCGTTTGTGATCGTTTTCACCAGTTCATACTTTGTATTTTCTACTGTTACGGCACTGTTGCCCGAATTGATCCATCCTGAAATTTCTGTGATATCCTTGTCACTCTCAGAAGTTCTGTAAATCTCATATTTTGTTGCAAAACCTACTTTTGTCCAGGTCAGTTTCACTGTATTTTTTGAGTTCTTAGCCACCTTTAATACAATGTTATTTACACGGCTGGTACTTACAGTAAAATTTTTATATATACTGTAACTTTTCGTTTTTCTGTCCGGATCATAATAATAAGAGCGTACCTTGTAGGAGTATTTTGTGCCTGCCTTTAAATTCTGATCTGTATAGACATAGTCTGTGGTCGTTGCTATTTTCTTATATTTTTTACCTGAAAGACGATAAATCTCATATCCGGTACAGCTTCCTCTGGTAAAAGATAACTTTATACTGTTTTTTCCCGCCTTTGTATATACACGCGGTACGGATACCTTATCCGTATAGCTTACCATATTCGAAGCAGGACTCATTGCCGTATAATAAGTCATGCCAACAGATATATTTTTATATGTTTGATTTTTTTGAGCATCTGTTACTTTTATTTCCTTATTTACGGTAAACACCGGCTTCTTTTGTATGTTATAAAGAGAACTGCCTGCATCATAGGTATGCGCAACAAATGTATATTTTACGCCCGGTTTTAAAGAGATTGCACTGTATGATCCATCGATTCCCTTCACTTTGTAAGAACGTACATAACTGCTTATTTCCTTACTTTCAAGCTCCGTAAGTGCATCTTTTAAATAAAGTTTTTTCTGCTGTCCCTGACCATCCGTATAGTAACCATAAGCGTTCAAAAGCTCATAATTATAATGCGCCGGCTTCTTTCCTTCTTCAAAAACATAAATGACTACATCCGCATCGATTGGCGTCCATGAGAGCTGCCAGTCATCTCCATTGTACGTCTTTTCTATTTTGAGATTTTTTACTGTCGGTATGTTTCCATTAATGCTGGCCGTTGCGGTTATGACATCTGAATAACTTCCATCTGAAAAATATCCTTCTTCCGCAGATTCCAGTCTGACGGAACAATAAAAATATGGCAGTCCTGAATCTATTGTAATATTACAATACGGATCTGATGCATACTCTGAATCCGTTTCATAGGAATCGTTTTCTCCTTTTGCATTTACATAAGCATCGTACAGCGTTCCCCTCTTATTGTAAAACTGTAAAAAGCTCTCTATATTCGTAATATTTAACGGTTTGCTGCTTCGCAGGTAATACACACGATAGCTATCCACTCCGTTTTGTGCATTCCAGGTAACTGACATCTCTTTTCCCTTTTCAGAAACTTTTGTACCGGTTACCGGTGATAACTTCTTTAAAGAGTAATTTTTATAAGTATAGGTGTCCGACCATTTACCATACATGTCCACCACATATTTCGTCTGTTTCGATTCTATAATATATTGGCTATTATCATTCCAGTTCCAATATACCTCCTGTTTGTTACTTGTCACTTCATGATAATATACAGCACGGACTTTTACGCTGACCTGCTGTCCTGAATTTAATATGACATATGGCAGTCTTGCTTCATCTGATGTTATCATCTCATGTACGGTTCCGTCTGACGCATCCAAAAATAATCCCGGCATATTATAGACCTTGGTATTTCCATCGCAGACCACTTCATATCCAACCTTCATCATGTCTCCGGCTTTATTTTTCATTGTGGCCGTATCATTATTAACCGGATTCCAGCTTATTTTTACATAAGTTTTTTCAAAAGAAATCTCTTCATAAGCATTTGCATATACAACATATTTATATTTTTTCGATGCTGAATCATATACCGATTCATACGTTAATTGCTTATAAAAATGTCCATTATAACTATAATAAAGAACCTGTGTATCATTTTTTACTGCATACTCATCTATCCGCTTTTTGGCATTTTCCGATGAATCACTTACAGTAATTTCTGTAATTTCATCACCTTCTGTCACATAATGATACCCTGTCGCATCACATGACCGCAATGCTCTATACGTCTTACCATTGACTCTATACATTCCATATGCATCTTGATATTTATCTGTGTTGCCTTTCAGTATGGCTTCTGCCTTATTATACAGGTTTACAAATCCATCAATATCCGTACCGCTGCAATCACTCCGTTCTGGAACCGATTCACATAAGCATATCTCAACTGCCGGCCAGACGCTGTTGTTATAATACTTCCGTCATCTTTTCCTCTTACATTGATTACCTTTGACGGTTTATCAATTGCAGCGAGTTCTTCCTCTTCAGTCTCTTCTTCGGTCTCTTCTTCTATTTCTTCTTCCGATTCTTCTTCCGTCTCTGTTTCCATCACTTCGGTATCATCAACAGCCTCCGTATCATTCACGTTTTCTGTCTCTTCTACAGTTTTCTCAGTTTCTGATGCCTCTGATGTTTCTGGAATTTCCGATGCCTCGCTGTTCTCTGTCTGCCCACTGTCATTTTCTGCAGACTCACTGTCCGTTTCGCTTTCTGTCTCTGTCTGTTCTGTTGCTAAAGCTGCTTCCATCGCATCTTCTTCCTGTATCACAGCCTCTGTTACTGTCTGTACATCTGTCTGCGGCAATCCAGCAGCACCTACTGATGTCCAATCTCCGACCGTCAGCGTAAGCGCCATCGCAAATGCCGCCATACGTTTCCAACCCGTGAGTCTCTTTCTTTTCATAACTTTTCTCCTTCTGATTTATTGCACATTGTCACGCGCATTTTTTATGTTAATGTAACAGTTTATCCCCGTCAATCGTACTTTCGTACTTGAAAGCGCAAAAAAAGCTTACATGCCCTTTTGACATGTAAGCTTCCTTTGATCTCACTTTTCCGTTCTTAACACTTTGTAACTTTTACATCTACCGGATGGTCGCCAAGTTCTACACTTAAGCTTAATTTGCCGCCAAGATTTGTCTTCATCTTTCCTGCATCTGCGCCATCGATCGTGATGTCGTACTCTGACTCATCCTCAAGTTCTACTGTGATCTGTGCATCTTCCGGTCCCTCTACCTGAAATGTCAGGCCTGTATCTGTTGCATTCAGATTCATGACAGCCGTTCCCGGAACAGATTCATATACGAACATGCCATTGCGCTCTAACTTGGTGATCTCGGAAAATGTCTTCACCTTGTAGATATCTCCCTGATGTTCGAAATTATCAAGTTTCGCCTTTGCACCTAATGTGTAATCCCCAAAACTGATCGTTCCATCTGCTTCTGAACGAATTAATTCGCTGATCGTTGCCATTTTTTCCTCCTGTGATAAAGTAGTTTTCTCTTTATCGTAAAATTTTGTGCCCTTATTATATAATATCCCCGTCACGATTTCCAGTGCTTTCCCGGATATTTCAGTAAAATTTTATTTTGTTTCGAACACGACTTTTTCTTTGTGGATCGTCACGACCACTTCCATATCTTTTTTCACTTTGCCGGACAGGATTTCTTCTGCCAGTTCATCCTCGATATCGTTCTGGATCTGACGGCGCAGCGGTCTTGCACCATATTTCGGATCATACGCTTTATCGACAATATGCTTTTTGACGCTGTCACGCACGGTAAGGTGGATTCCCATCTGTTTTTCACAGCGATCTGTAAGTTCTTTTAACATCAGTGCAACGATCTGTTTCATATCGTCTTTGTTTAACGCTCTAAATACGATCGTCTCATCAATACGGTTTAAAAATTCCGGTTTAAAAATACGGCGTACTTCTTCCATCACGCTGTTTTTCATGCGGTCATAATTCTGTTTTTCATCATCCGAAACTGCAAATCCAAGTTTTTTCGGCTCAATGATCGCCTGTGCTCCGGCATTTGACGTCATAATAATGATCGTATTTTTGAAATCCACTTTGCGTCCCTGGGAATCCGTGATATGACCGTCGTCTAACACCTGCAGTAAAATATTAAATACATCCGGATGCGCCTTTTCGATCTCATCAAACAGGATCACCGAATACGGATTTCTGCGCACCTTTTCGCTGAGCTGTCCGCCCTCCTCATGGCCTACATATCCTGGCGGTGAACCAATCATCTTTGATACGCTGTGTTTCTCCATATATTCCGACATATCAACACGGATCATAGACTGTTCGCTGCCAAACACTGCCTCCGCAAGTGCCTTTGAGATCTCTGTTTTTCCGACACCGGTCGGGCCTAAGAACAGGAAAGAACCGATCGGGCGCCTCGGATCTTTTAATCCGACACGTCCTCTTCGCACAGCTTTTGCCACTGCACTCACCGCATCCTCCTGACCGATGACACGTTTGTGTAAGGTAGCCTCTAATTTTCTTAAGCGGGCAGCCTCCCCCTCGGCAATCTTTCTTACCGGGATCTTCGTCCATCCGGATACCACATCCGCAATATCGTCTTCTGTCACTTTTAACTTTTTACTGCGGCTGTCTTTCTTTGTCTTTGCCTGTATTTTGGCAAGCTCTTCTTCACACGCTTCTTTTTCGTTCTTCTTCTGCTTTGCACCTTCCACATCACCATCGTGCAGAAATTCTAACATTTCCTCTTCTAACAGGTTGATGCGATGTCTTAATTCAACGACTTCCTCCGGTTTTCCACCCGCGCGCAGACGTACCTTTGCTGCAGCCTCATCCATCAGATCGATTGCTTTATCCGGCAGGAAACGGTCATTGATATAGCGCGCAGACAGGCGTACTGCTGCCGATACCGCATCATCCGTAATCTTTACCTGATGATGCTTTTCATACTGTTCCCGCAGTCCCTCTAAAATCTGCACTGCCTCCTCTTCCGACGGCTCTTCTACCGTAACCGGCTGGAATCTGCGCTCTAGCGCAGCATCTTTTTCAATATATTTGCGGTATTCATCGATTGTCGTTGCACCGATCAGCTGCAGTTCCCCACGCGCAAGTGCAGGTTTTAATATATTGGAAGCATCGATTGCTCCTTCCGCTCCGCCCGCTCCGATGATTGTATGCAGTTCATCGATGAAGAGCAGGATATTGCCGGCTGCCCGTACTTCCTGAAGTACCTTTTTAATGCGCTCCTCAAACTCACCGCGATATTTTGAGCCTGCCACGATTCCGGACATATCCAAAGATACCACCCGCTTTCCCGCAACGGTATCCGGAACCATTCCGGTTGTAATACGCTCCGCAATTCCCTCAACGATCGCAGTCTTTCCAACGCCCGGTTCACCGATCAGACATGGGTTATTCTTTGTCCTTCTGCTTAAGATCTGAATCACACGGTCGATCTCTTCCTGTCTGCCGACTAACGGATCTAATACTCCCTCTGCCGCCAATGCAGTCAGATCTCTGGAGTATTGATTTAATACCGGTGTATCCGATGCTGTTTTTTTCACCGGCTTACCATTCATGAAATCTTCTTTGTACAGGCTCGCATCTTCTCCCATTGCGATCAGGATATCCACATACATTTTCTGGATATTGACCGCTAAGGTATTTAAAAGGCGGGATGCCACACACTCTGTCTCTTTCATCATCGCGATCAGGATATGCTCCGTCCCGATCTCCTCTGCATGAAAACGAGCTGCCTCCCTTGCTGCCCCTTCTAACACCTGCAGTGCCCTCGGCGAATATTCCTTAGCCTCTGCCGTCAGCACCTGTGCATCCGGTGCAATGAGTTCCTCGATCAGCTGCATGACTTTGTCAAGTTCTACTCCATTATCATTTAATACCTGCGCAGCGACGCCCGTTCCTTCTTTTAAAAGTCCGATCAGGATATGCTCCGTTCCGATATAATGATGATGCAGTGATTTCGACATCTTTGAAGCCTGATCGATTGCTTTTTTTGCTTTTGATGTATATCGTATCTGCATAGTTTCTCCATTCTTTTTCTATTTATAAATCATTTAAATCGATGATCTCTAAATCATCTTCTTCCTCTTCTTCTCTCGGAATGTGTTTTTTCTCCGGAGTATGTTTCCGCTCCGGCTTTTCTTTTCTCTCCGGCCTTTGTTTCTCCTCCGGTTTTTCTTTTCTCTCCGGACGCTGTTTTTCTTCCGTTTTTTTTCTTTCTACCGGCAGGAAATCTTCGTCCTCTTCCCAGTCCTCATCGTCAAGATCGTCAGACATGCCACGTCCAAACAATCCCGCACGCACTTTATGGATCTTTGATACGCCGACTTCGTTCTCTGTATCGTTTTCTTCCACATCATCCGGCTCTTCTTCCACTTTTTCTTTTGGTTTTCTGTGGAAAAATCCTTTTCTCTGTGTTTCTTCCTCCTCCCAGTCAGCGTCTTCCGGATCATCTACTTCCAAATCATCTTCTTCCACGCCAGGATTCTCTTCTATATTATCATCTTCTTCCAGATCAGTATCATCTTCTGCTTCCTGATCCTTTCCCTGTTTTTCGGACTTCCAGTCCCAGTCATCCTCTTCCTCATCCCAGTCGTCACTCTTACGTCCTCTCAATAGAAGATTGATAATAATAACGACAAGTACTGCGATCACAAAAGCCATAATTCCCATCATATTTCTGGAAAAAGACTTTTCTTTTGCATATTGTTCAGAGAGATCATTGTATTCCTGCTGGAGATATTCCATATTAGAAACATCTTCCGCTTCTTCTGTTTCAAACTCTGTGTTCTGGTCTGCTGCCTGTCCATCTGTTCCATCCGCCGGCTGGTCTGTTGTCTGACCGTCTGTTCCATCCGCCGGCTGGTCTGTTGTCTGACTGTCTGTTCCGTCTGCCGGCTGGTCTGTTGTCTGACCGTCTGTTCCATCCGCCGGCTGATCCACTGTTCCGTCTGCTGTCTGTCCATCTTCTCTGGTCAGTGTGATCGTATACTGGGCGAGTGCTCCGTTCTGCGCCTTCACGACTACTTTTATCGTATTTGTACCGACCTGCAGATTGTCATTTCCTGTGATCGACTGCACCGTCGCAAATTCATTAACCGGTATTGCCGTCACTGTAACGCTTGTGACATCATTCGGTACGGTAGCTGTATATTGTACTGTCTTTCCTGTAAAGTCCGGGGATAATGTTCCCGCAGAAAGTGATAACACTTCCAGCGAATTATCTGCGGAAAGTGTTGTCTGTGCAGCAGCCACCTGGATTCCGGCAGCCTTTATGTCTGCCGCAGGTTCTGTCACAAGACATCCCATGCAGAAAAGTGCAGCTATGAATCTTACTTTTCTCTTCATTCGTTTCACACTCCCTTTATTGCCATCATCACTATGGAATTATATGAGATATTCGAAAATGCGTCAACCTCAAACTCCCTCATTGTCAAATTCCGGAATAAAACTCTCCTCCGCCGTCTCCCCCTCCTGGATAAAACCGTTTTCAATCCCTATATCGATTGCAAAATCAATAACCTCATCATATTCCCGATCCGTGATCTTACGGTTTAATTCCGGATATTTTTTCACGTTAGAGAGCGGTGTAAACTGGTGCATGATACTGATATATATTTGATTCTCATAGGTTTCATGCAGATATTTCAAAACTGCTTTGGAATCTTTCGTGCACCCCGGCAGGATCAGATGGCGCACGATCGTACCACGCTTCATCAGGGAATCCTCCCCGTTTTCAAAAACTGCCGCACCCGTCTGACGCACCATCTCCGCTATCACCGCCTTAGCCACAGCAGGGTAATCCGGCGCATGGGAATATTTTGCACTCAAAGCGGTATCAAAATACTTAAAATCCGGAAGATAGATATCCACAATTCCTTCTAAAGAACGGATCGTATCCACATTTTCATAGCTGCTGGTGTTATAAACGATGGGTATCTTTAAATTCTGATTTCTTGCAAGCTCTACCGCTTTTATGATCTGTGGTACAAACTGCCCCGGTGTCACAAGGTTGATATTATTTGCACCCTTTTCCTGGAGTTCCAGAAAAATTTCGCCAAGCCGCTCCGTACTTATCACCTTACCAGCCGTGCCATTTGCAATATTTTCATTCTGGCAGAACACACAGTGCAGTGCACAGCCGGAAAAAAAGACCGCACCGGAACCCATCTCCCCGGAAATGCAGGGTTCTTCCCAGAAGTGCAGTGCCGCACGCGCCACCTTAATCTCTGTGGTCTGTCCGCAGATGCCGCGCTCACCGGATTTTCGGTCCACAGCGCACATTCTAGGACACAATGTACATATTTTCATGGTATACCATCACTCTTTCTATTTAATTTAATGATTGCGCAACCGTGCCTTTTTTTGTATGATAGACATTGCAAAAAGAAGATCAAACACAAAGGAGTTTTCTTATGA
>UMDS01037452.1_pt1 | contig 11098 bp, 9 predicted proteins | sample 1964551 | NCBI WGS metagenome assembly UMDS01 (sample SAMEA4836000, study PRJEB28245) | human gut metagenome | biome: gut microbiome; material: fecal sample | place: Denmark | collected 2008
CAGGATTTCAAAAATTTCGTCGCGCACCTCCGCGTTCGGAAAGCGGATGCCGATGCGCACCTCGCACGAGTCGGGGATGGTGTTCTCACCGATGCCGCCGTCCACCATGCCGCAGTTCATCAGCCTGCCGCGCATGATGTCGTTCTGCGACTCGATCTCAACGATCTTGTGCGCGGCCTCGAGCACTGCCGAGCGGCCCTTCTCCGGCGCAATGCCCGAGTGGGATGCTCTGCCGTGAATCCTGATGCTGACCGGGCCGCCGCCCTTGCGGCCGACCACGAAACGGTTGTCCATGTAGCCGGTCTCGAAGTTGAACGCCGCGAGCGCGCCTGCTGCCTCCTCTGCGAAGATCTCCTTCGCGTCCGAACGCATATGCAGGTTTTCCTCGTCGCTTGCGAAGATGAACTTGATCGGACGCTCCTTCCAGTCCACGCTGTCGAGTGCCTTGACCGTGTACAGTGCCATGACCAGACCGGCCTTCATGTCCAGCACGCCGGGGCCGTGCGCCATACCGTTCTCGTCTACGCGGAACGGATTTTCCTTCACCGCGCCCTCCTTGAACACGGTGTCCATGTGGCCGATGAGCAGCAGAGGCGCTTTGGCGCTGCCGGGGTTCCACTCGCCGATGAGCATGTCACCGGAGTTTTGAATGGCGCGGACACGGGTGTGGATACCGGCGTTCTCCATCTCGCGGCGCAGGATGCTGCATACCGCGTTCACGCCGTCGATCTGCGTCGTGCCGCTTTCTGTGTTCACCAGATCGCGCCAAAGGTTCAGCATCGGCTGTCGGTTCTCGTCGATGTACTGACGAATCTGCGTGTAAATTTGCTCCATTTTTGTGTACCTCCTTGATTGGAAAACCTGTTTTTACAGGTCTCAGTTCACAGCATTTTCACCGCCGCGCCTGCAATGAGCACGGACACAATGGTAACGGTGACGAAGCCTGCCGTCAGCATCTTCGGCAGCAGGAAATTCAAGATCGCTTTCTTTTCCTTCTCGTTTCGTCCGAACGCCTCGGAGACCTCCTGCGGAATGAGCATGGTGGTCGGGAAACCGAACGTGCAGCTGATGCCGTAGGCCGCCGCAAGGCTGATCGGGATGCGCAGCAGCTTGGCGCACAGCAGCGCGGCCGCCATGGTTCCGAAAACGCCGCAGGCCGCTGCGGTCAGCAGCGCAGGCAGAACGGACAGCACCTGCTCCGGCGTGGTCTGCGCCAGATTGGAAAAGATCAGAATGGTGACGAAAAACGTGATCAGGCTGGAGGCTTGCGTTTTTCCGAGGATGCTTTTATCGAGAAAGCCCAGTGCGAAGAATACCGCGCCCATGATCAGACACATGACGAAGTAGTGAACCGCGCCGCCGGTCAGCTTGGACGCATAGTAGGAGATGACCGCAACGACTGCCAGCTTGGCAAGGTACATCGAAGGACGCTCGCAGCATTTCGGCAGGTGAAGCGGACCGTGATGCGCCGCAGCGTTTTCTTCCTGTAAAGTGCTGTACTGCTCTACGAGCACCGCGTCATCGCGGATGAGCCTTGCTGTGCGCCGCAGCAGGAGAGAGGCAATCGGTACGCCGATGAACTTCTGCGTCACATAAAGCACGATGCAGAACGTCGCCGCCGTCGTGAGGTTCATCTCCTTGAGCGTGCTCGTCATGATGAGCGTTGCTGCGCTACCGCCGGCGAAGATCGGTGCGCCGGCGATCGCCATTTCGCTGCCGATGAACGGCCGTCCAATCAGTACGATTGCTGCAACTGCGCCGCACACGCCGCACAGCGCGGTGACGACTACCTTCCACTGCCGACGCAGCTCCGCGAAGTCGATCGTCGTGCCGAGCGACACGATGAGCAGGCCGGCAATGATGTTGCCGAATCCGGTGATCTGCGCGTCATCGATCAGTGTGCGCGGCAGGATGCCGCTCCAGAAGCCTGCAAGCAGCAGGATCGCAATGCTGAGCACCGTGGAGAATATTGCTTTGGTTTTCTGAGCAATCAGCTCGCTGACTGCATAGATGCAGAATAGAATCGCAAGTGCGCTGATCGGTGTCATAAGCCTCATTCCTTTCTGTGTCTATACCGTATCATAAATTCGTTATGCCTGTCCAAATCATAAAAGTTATAGTGACGTTATAACCGGGACGGAATAGTATTCCTGTACAGTTTAACGCCCGCTTTTCATGAAAAACAGACAAAAGAATAGGCGCTGTGACTAAATCACAGCGCCTTTGCTTTGACATTATTCAGTATACTATTCTGCACTTTTTTGTCCATTTCACTTTTGTTATAACCCAGTCATAACAAAACGGAATAGTCTGTTATAACCACCAAAACGTCTTATTTCTCATTCTTCGGGTAAAGCTCCTCCAGCATCTTCACAAATGCCTGTGCTTCCGTGCTCAGCATTTCGCGGCTGCGCTGGATCCAGCCCACATTGATCTGCACCTGACAGTTTCGAATCGGGATGGTGCGGATGCCGTACTCCGCGAAGTCAGGTGCGCTCAGTCCCGGACCGAGGCGAATCACATCGGTCGAGCGCAGCAGCGACAAAATCGCCGCGCTGTCGTTGACATAAACGACGCGCTTGAACTGCTCCAGACGCACGCCGTCGATCTCCAGATAAAAGCTCAGATTGGAGAAATAATCGTCCGGAAGGCGGACGAACGGATGGGGCAGGAGCTGCTCCATCGTCACCTCAGACGCATGATACAGCGGATGGTTCGGCCCGATGTTGGCATACCAGGTGTCCGTGCCTAGCGCGTGAAATTGCAGGTTTTTGAACTTCAGCATGTGCTTGAGCTCCTTCACCTGCACGTTGTTGCTCATCACAAAACCAATCTCCGCTTCGCCGTGCTCCACGCTCTCGATCACCTGCTGCAAACGGTTTTCCACCAGCTTGAGCGCTACGCGGTTATCGTGGTAATTGTTGTAGAACTTTGCCATCAGACGTCCCATCGTGATGATCGGATAGGACGCGATGGACAGCACCGGCGCGTGCTCCTTCTCCGACAGGCCCTGAATGAGCTCCATCTGGTTGATGATCGTGCGCGCGTACTGATAGAGCTTTTTGCCCTCGTCGGTCAGCGCAACGCCCTTGTTCGTGCGGTTGAAGATGCGCACCTTGAGTTCGTTTTCCAGATTGCTGATGGCCTTGCTCAGATTGGGCTGCGTGACAAACAGCTTCTCCGCGGCCTTGTTGATGCTGCCCTGCTCCGCAATGGCGACAAAGTAGGTAAGCTGCTGAATCTGCATAACTCTGTTCCCTCTTTTGCATGTAGTATCTTCAGTATAGCATATCCGGGCGGAAAATGTCAGCCATATTTCTATGGGGAATACAGCTGATGCGGATGAAAAGCATGTGGGTATTTTTCTCCAAAACTCCATAATCTCGTTTTTCAGTACTCCCTACTTCAGGTCAATCTTTACGGATGGGAGCAATTCGTTTGTTGTCAAAAGAGAGCTGAAGGAGAGGGAGGACACCGTACAGCAGCGTGAACCGCGCCGGTATGGAGCTGGGTGAGCGCATCGGGATGCTGGACGACCCCAGCGCTGCGCGTACACATTTCCTGCGAGACTACATTATGGGCCGCATTTGACACCTTTTCTTCCCCCATACAGCCGGAGAACTGCCAGTAATGGTGGTTCTCCGGCCTTTGTGTCTGTGCTTCGGCATGATGAAAAGTAAGCGAAATCACTTGCAAAGGGTTTCGATTTTGCACGCATATAGGCGTGATATTAGCTGTAATGTACCTTGTGTATTCCATACCATACAGAAATATATTTTTGTATTTACGCAAATAGCATAAAAGTATAATTAAAGCGTGTTTTGCCTATTCTCACTTACAGATATAATGAGAATAAGTTAAAACAATAGCGTAATTAGGAGGCTATTTGCGTGAACAAACTGGAACTGGGGCAGAAGATCCGCGCATTGCGAAAGGAACGAAAACAAACACTGGAAACGCTGGCGGAGGCCGCAGACATTGGACTGGTCTATCTGGGAGAAATCGAGCGCGGTATCAAAATGCCGAGCCTTAAAACCTTTATCAAGCTCGTAAATGCGCTGGATGTTTCGGCGGACGAGCTGATTGGTTTGGAAACCAAATCCGGTCGGGATTATTATACGCAAAAGCTCTCTGAACAGCTCCAATCGCTGACACAGGAAGAAGCCGCTGCAGTGCTTTCGATTTTGGAAACAACGATACAGCAAGTCAAAAATTTGAGAAACGAAACGGTCTGATTGAATAAATCAGACCGTTTTTTCGTGACAAATTTTGTCGTATGTGCTATACTCGAATTATGCTATTAGCTTAATTATAAGCTAATATAAATTTGGTGACAGCATATAGATCTCACGAGGGGGAACGTAAAATGAACAGTACGAAATGGAGAAAAATAATAACGTGCATATTGGCCCTAACTTTGCTAGCCGGATGTTCAGTTAGTGACTCACTGGGTATTACCACCCATTCGGCACAGGATGTCGAAATCCCTGCAGCGGATCAGGAACGCTTTTCGATGCTTTTCCACGATGAATATGTCGATCAATTCCAGTTGGATGTCGAAAAATTCAGCCAGCGTGAACAAGCTCTGCAGCGAGGTTACGCCCTTGTGAATAGCGAGGAGTCCGAATCCCTTGAGCGAGGGAAAAATTTATTCACTGGTTTCTGCTACTCAATCACTTCCAGAGGATCTACACTGCAGTACTTTGGCGAACTCAAGAACAATAAGCCGGATGGATTCGGTGTGATCTATGATAATTCGATGAGCTATTACACCTATATCGGCAACTTCTCCAAAGGTAAATTCAGCGGTTACGGAATTCAGTTCTCAGATAAGCTGAATGATAACGGCAATGTAGACTATGCCGTTCAGCAGGGCGAGATTTCACCTGAACTGGCTACTAAGCTGAGTGATTACTTTGACCATTATGTGACCTATGAAGGCGAATGGAAAAACGGTGCAAAAAGCGGACGCGGTAACGAATTCACTTTAACTTCTGAATCCGGTTATCCGGAACTCAAAAATTATTGGGCTGGCTCCTACTATCCCGTTATCTATTCCGGCCAGTTTTCCAAGGACCAATATAACGGTAAAGGCCGACTGTTTGAATATGGCCGATTGACCTACGAAGGCAGCTGTAAGAAGTCTCACCCTAATGGCGAAGGTACAAAGTATTATTCCAACGGGCAGGTGCAGTATGAAGGCCATTGGAAGAATGGTAAATACGATGGTTCCGGAACGGCATATAACGAGGACGGCTCTGTTGCATACTCCGGCAAATGGAGAAATGGCGACTACGCGTAAAAAGAGGATAAAATCATGATTGATTTATCACATATTCCATCTAAGCGCCAAGCGGAACAAAAGAATCGCTTCACTCTCTGGGGACATACATTTTCGGTCGATCCGGATATGATTCCATACAACTCGATTCGAAAACAATTTCGTGGATTAGCCCATGAGGCAGAAGCGAATTTTGAGAGTCGTGTCGTTAATCGGTGTAAATCGCTGGACGAGTTGATCAAGTACGGTTCAGATATTTTCGGAGAATGCATGCAGCCTCTATGGAATGCATGTGTACAAGCCTTGATTTCGGTCGGTATCGTACACATTGATGTAAGCGAATTTATCGCTAGATACCAAGACTATTACGACTATTGGAATGAAGCATTTGACGTAGTAGCCGACCAATACGCAGCAATCGTATGTAATCAAGCACAGTTAAATGCTTATCGAAAACAACGCCGCGAAAATCGCAGTCGCTTGGAAGGCGGCGGTTTCGGATTGGCCGGAGCTGCAAAAGGCATTGCAGTGGCCGAAACCGTCAATCTTGCATTTGGCGCTGCACATATGGTATTCAACGGATTAGGCAAACTCGGTTCGTCTATTGCTGCAAGCAACAAGAAAAACCAGATCTTTCACAATCCCCAAACGCACAGCAATCTCGCCTATGCAGTTTATCGTTCCGCATTTTTCACCCATACCGCATTGATTGCATGTATGAACGAGGAATTAGGAACAAGTTACTTTACGGGAGCTTCTTCAGCATTGCAAGCAACTAGTGATGGTATTTTGCACAATATACAGCAGTATATGGCCAACAAAGATGCTGCATGGCAGCTGCTGTTAAAAGGGTTATCTATGAACCCCTATCATATTGGTTTTTACCAGTATATCATTGATTATTATGCTGATCCCAAGGGGGAGTTGGAGCAATTCGCTGATTATTGGGGCATTAATATATCTCATTTGAAAGAACTTGCCATAGACGAATGCTGCAAGAAGTTCGATGTTTCCACGGTTGAGACTGCCCGAGCATCTCTGAAACAAATGCAAATCTATATGGACAAATACCATTTCTATGGTGATTTTCCAACGAAAACGCGTGCAAAGAAAGTCTTAAAGGCGTATCACGATTCGCTTTGTTCCGTAAGGTTTGATCTTGCTAAAGCAAAGCCGTATATATGCGAAACGCAGGAGCAAGCCAAGCATATGCAAGCGCAAGTGGATTACATCGAATCGATGATCAAGAGTCATACACTACGAGATGAACCAGATTGTATAGCCGCTCGGCAGCAGCTCGAAAATTTGGAGCAAATCAACGGTGAACCGGTTATGGAAGAAGCAAAACGACCGTATACCATGGCATTGAATCAAATATGCGAAGATTATGACTTAAAGGCGAGAACTCTGTTCGGGAAGGTATATCCGAATCGAGAAACTGTACAAGATGTTTTGGAAATCTATAACGATATGAAAAGAAGGCTGGATAACAATCCAAGTCCTCAGCAATGCGCCAATATTCGTTATCGTCTGGAGGCATTGGATCTTGCTGAAGAAGAGAAGGTCAAAGTCCGAAAACTTATATTTGAATGTGAAAACAAAAAGGAACTAAAAAAGATACGTTCCATCAACTTTGTAGCCATTCTTCTGCTGATTGCTATGATTGCAATCGGTGCCTGCCTGCCGATTACTGCAACGCCGGAACTGCACGATATGCATGTCCTATATCATGGACAGGAGCTGTTATTGCACGATCATAATGTTGTATCCGGTGCACTTGGCATTGTCGAAGGTCTGAAAAACGGTGCGGCTGTGTTCGGCAAATCGGTACTGACGCTGTTTCTCAATGCTTTTGCAGATTATCTGGACGGATTTCACGGGACACTTGACGGTCACATCTTCTGGATGCTGTTCGGATGGATCAAGGCCCTGTGGGATAATATTTGGCTGACTTCCTGTCGTTATGGTGCCAGCTTGTGGTATACCTTCCGACAAAGCAACGGAATCGGTTATTGTGCCGGTTACATTACGTCTACTGTAATATCGTGGGTCATTTGCAGCCACTTGTCCAAGACGGAGGAAGAACATGTTGCTGCAATGAAGAAAAAGTAATATTTATACGAGGTGAGTAAAGTGAAAAAATTCTTATCAGCTATCCTATCGCTATGTTTAATGCTGCAGCTGTTCTGTATCGGTGCCGGAGCGGTATCAGCGGATCAATTCAAGGATTTGAAAAACCATTGGGCCAAAGGATATATTGATATTCTTTGCCAGCGCAATATTATCAACGGATACAGCAACGGTACGTTTGCGCCTAACAAATCTCTGACGAAGGCAGAAGCAGCCAAGCTGATCTGCTTATCCGCCGAAATTCAGCCAAGCTCCACCGTTGATACCAATTTAACTGATATCAACATGCATTGGGCTAAGAAGTATATTGCTGTTTTGCCGGAGACGCCGAATAAGAATGGTCAATTTCAGCCTAATACACAGATTACTCGTGCAGAGTTTGCTCAGATGGTCGTCGGTGCGATGTACGTTGATACGGCCTCGACGGATACCTCTGCTCTGCGCAAGCGCTTTAAGGATTGGGCTTCCATTCCGTCTGAGTCTGCAGAATTTGTGGCGGTTGCTATTGAAAAGGGCATCATCAACGGTTATGAAGACTCTACTTTCCGCCCCAATGCTACGCTGACGCGTGCAGAAGCCTGCACCATGCTGAAACGCGCTTTCTATCCTGATGTAAAGCTGACTCCCAGCCATTACTATACGGATACCGTCGCCTACGCGAATAATGTTACGCAAATGGTCTGTGCAGCAGATGAAAGCCTGTATTATGTTGCCGATAATCAGGTCTTCCGTGCCGGACAGAGCGCTGCTGTTTTCCGCGCAGAAGATATCAGCTATACGGCAAGCGCAGATGAGATCCTAAGCCAACCGGAATCTAAGCATTATGATGGCCAAAGAACCATATCGGCAGGCGATTGTGCACAGAAAGTCGAAGAATCCGGAAGCGTAGATTTTGATAACTTTACGCTTGCAGGTATCGCAGCAGATACTGAATCTGGCGATGTCTATGCCATTGTATGGAGCAAGGTGAAAGAATATCACTTTGTCTATAATCTATATATGGTCGCTGCATATGATATATCAGCACCAGATAAACCGGTTTCTGTATTTTTTGATTCAGGTGATGGGGATTATGCAGCAGCATTGCCTAATGGTGAAATGATTCAAAAATCCGGAGATTATATTTATTACGCAACTGGATATGATTCGGTGCATAGATCATCTTGGGCACCCGAAACACTGCGGTGGGATTTAACAAACAGACGTCTAACTGTACTGAATGAACTATATCTTCAGCGCGGCATATACAGCGTCGGAGTATTTAACAACTCCATTTGGTGTATGGCCGGCTATTCGGACGCAACACTCTGGAATATGAATACTAATCAGAGTTACGACTTCGGCGAAATCGGATTCGATACTGCCGGTGCATGGAAAAATAATTTCTATTTCTGGAATGGCAAGGAATCTGCACTCTACTGTGCAACCATTCCGGCATCTGGTTCGGGCAATCTTTCTATCCGTCGATTGGTTAGTTCCGAAGATATTCTCAGCACCGATGGATATACGTTTGGAAGATATGGCTATCAGGGTTATCCATTGTGGACAGCTAATTCGGATACCATATACTTCTACAGAGACAGCGCTAATGAAATCCGCCGCATTTACGGAAAATAATACATATCTATTAACTTCTAGTCCGTCAAATGAACTCCCTGCTTTCTGGCAGGGAGTTTCCTTTTGACATACTATAACATCTAATTTACAATCTACAGATTCGTCTCGAAAAACTCCATAATCCCCGCTTTGAGCACTCTCCACTCCCTGCCAACCTTCACGGCAGGGAGGTCTTCGTTTGCGATCATCTTGCGGACCTGCTGGCGCGTTGTCTTGAGCAGGGCAGCCGTTTCCTTGACGGTTAGAATTTCGTCATTTTTCATGCCCACGGGTCCTTCCTCGAATCGGGCTGCGACGAAGTACGAGGCTGATTATACTGCTCCTTGTAGATGAAATTGTGCAGCTTGCGAACCAGAACCTTGCGGAATCCCCAGTTGCCGTATTGATCCTCCTGCGGCTGAATGCTGTACTTGCCCGCGTAGTGGCGGAGCTCCTGCCTGCTGATTTCGAACAGTCGGCAGACCTCGTCGATTGTGTAATACTCCTTCATCCCGCGATAATCCAGATACTTCATAAAAATCATCCTTTTACATATAAGATTTGACAGCACAGATCACAGTTCACCGCAATTCATGCCATCTTATATTTATGTTAGTGATTTCATTTCAAAAATAACAATCGAAACCCATGCCAATTCCATTGAAAAGGCATGGGTTTCGCAATTTACAGAACAAAATTCAATTCTTCGATCTCTGATTTATCCTTCAATGTAATCGGCTGAATGCCAAGCTTTTCAAACTGCTTGCGCACGGTGCGCAGCTGATTCTCGGTGAGTTTAATGTTATACACAGCCTGTGCATAACATTTGCAGTCGGACAGCTTTTTGACAAGCAGACGCATATTTTTACGAGTTGAAGCATGTTTCACGGTCTCAATCTTCGCCATACAATCCGAATACCGCACAAACGGCAGGTCTGCGTGCAGCATTTCCATATAAGAATGGATGGTGTCCTCAGACTCGTCCATGACAGTTTTCAGGATTTTCTTGTTGCTGCCCTTAACCTGCTCAGACAGTCCGCGCTTGAACTTCGCGCCCGAGCGGGAGACCTCGAATCGTAGCATTGGTGCATCGTAGTTCTCGAGCAACTCCTCCTCCATCAGCTGAAATGTCTTGTCATAGACCGTCAACGTGGTCGTTTTGCAGCAAATCCGCCACGAATGTGCATTCTTTTTCTTATGATTGGAGAAAGTTTTATCGAATGTACACAGCTCGTATTTCTTCATATATGGACTGCGGCGAACGACACGCAGCGCCTCGTCAACCCAGTCCTGCGAATCGGGAAAGTAGTCCAGACAGCAGTCAATGCGCGAAAGTGTCAGCTGCTCAAATTCGCAGTTCAGACCGATTTCATGCAGCAGCTTGGTCATTTCCTTGTCGAGCAATTTCAACTGTTTATCTTCCGCGTGGAATACCTTCTTGGGCGAATATTCTTCGTGCAGCAAAGTGTGCGGATTGAGACGGAAATGTATAAAGGGGGCGTGATTTTTCTTTGTTTTGTTCTTGCTGCGCACCTGCTGGTATAGATAAAGCACTGTGCCCTGACCGCAGTAAGAGGTGCAGATATACTTCGTCAGACCTTTCTCAGAATGATATGTCGTGTCCGGATAAAAACTGTCGGAATTCACACTTTTTAGATGCTGAAACACCTTGTTGAAGTCCTTCTTAGACACCCTGTGAAATAATTCGATCGTGTGGATGCCATAGCGAGAGTCCATGATTATTCACCCTCCTTCGCAAAGCAGCCGATGACCGCATCGTGTAAATCGTCCGACGACTCGCAGATTGTATACAGCTCATTGACAGCTTCAACCGCACGATCATCTGTGTGCGAGATAATGTCGAGGTTCATCTGAAAGTCAGCGTCATTCCAGAGCAGCAGCGCCTTTGCACGTTTGCCGTCGCGCCCGGCTCTGCCTGCCATCTGATAGAACGACGCTGCGCTGAACGGAAGCTGAAAGACGATAACCAAACGAATATTCGGGATATTTACGCCCATACCGAACGCAGAAGTTGCAATCATAATACGCGCCTTGCCGGAACGAAAGCGCTGCTCCTGCTCATGGACGATG
>UMDS01012689.1_pt1 | contig 11093 bp, 6 predicted proteins | sample 1964551 | NCBI WGS metagenome assembly UMDS01 (sample SAMEA4836000, study PRJEB28245) | human gut metagenome | biome: gut microbiome; material: fecal sample | place: Denmark | collected 2008
TTTTACCTCCAAAATATAAAATGAAAATGACACCCGCCATCGAGATGACACGGTAGATCGGCGGAAATGCCGCGCTCCATATATTCGCCCGCACCGCAGATTTTTCGTAAGCTGAAAGATTTTTCTCATACGCATCTTTTCGCTCCTGCTCGCATCCATAAACACGATAGGTGACCGCATTGGATGCCCGGTCTAAGGTTGCGGCACTTAAGATCCCGGACTGCTCCTTATAGGCTGCCCCGGTTCTCTGCACAATTCCTTTCATCTTCTCTGCCAGAAAATACGAAACCGGCGGGAACAGCATGCTTAAAAGCGCAAGTCTCCAGTCATAAAAGAGAAGCATTCCGGCATATGCAAGCAAAGCTACCCCTGTATCAAATATCTCCGTGGTAAATTTCCGCATGCCCTCCGCACAGTCATCCACATCCAGAATCGCTTTTGTCATGACATTTCCGGCGCCTTCCTCTTCCAGTTCTGCCCGGCTTTTATGTACAAGGCTGTCATACAGAACATGTTTCATGCGCCGGTTGACATTGTTTGCAAAACGTCTCACATAAAAACGCTTGATATATCTGGAACTCTGCACCACTGCGATTGCGATCACATAGGCTGCGACCAGTTTTCCCATATCAGGAAATCCTGCCCTGCCGCCAAGGATATCCACCAGACAGCCCGCCATTTTTCCCTCAAACCATGGTCCGGCAAGGAGTCCTAAATTGTAAATCAACCCGGAGACTGTCACCGCAAGAAGAACTTTCCACTCCATTTTAAAATAGGAAATCACATGGTCTGCCTCAAATTTTTGTTTTTCACTTCCAGCATTTTTTCTGTCGTACTTATCACTCATCTGACTCACCATCCATTTCCATCCTGTCGTCTGAACCGGACTGCACGAGTTTTGACACATCGCAAAACTCTGCCCGCCGCTGTTCCTTCGACCGCCAGTAAAGTTTATCTAACGTCTCAAGAAATGCCGCTTTTTCCTCCTTGGGCAGCTCCGCTAAAAGCCACTCATAAAACACGCTCTCAATGGACGCCTTTGAATTTTTTAACTGTTCCGCTTTCTCTGTCGCATACAAAAGCTGGCTTCTTCCATCCTCCGGGTTCGGTTTCCGGTAAAGATATCCTTTGCTCTCTAAATTAGCCGCACGCCTTGCAGCAGCCCCTTTATCAATCTTTAACTGCTCTCTGACTTTCGCCTGTGTGACGCCGGGATTGTGCCGGATGAAATGGATAAAATCAAATTCTGCCGTTCCGATTCCTTCCTCTTTCATCATCTTTAATGTAAACTTGCCCGCTTCACGCGCGATCTTTGTGATTTTTCTTCCTGACTCGTCCATTGCGATCTCCACTCCTAACCAACTCTGAAAATTAAAATCTAACTTATGACTTTCCCATTAGCATACAAAAAATAGATGTACCTGCATCTAACCAGATGATAGTACATCTATTTTTGTGTGTCAATTTATCTTTTTCTTACTTTGCACAGGAAAAAACTTTTTCCTGATTTGATTCATCAATGAAATCTTTCTTACTTCTCACTCCAGATTTTTCTATATTTCATAAAATAGTAAATACTCATGATCATACTGAGTATCTCGCCCGTTGTGATCGACAGCCAGACTCCGTCCATTCCAAGCAGATTTGGTAATATCAGTACCGGCAGCAAATATCAATATGCCAGTACACTAGCCCATGTTTCTGCTATTTTTACTCCACCTTCGGCAGCCCTGCAAATCCCACTGCAAGCTCTTCATCGGTCGGAATATAGTCTGTCATCTCTCCATTGTTAAACTTCTCATATGCAACCATATCAAAATAGCCGGTTCCGGTAAGTCCAAAAACGATAGTCTTTTCTTCTCCGGTTTCTTTACATTTCAACGCCTCGTCAATGGCAACACGAATCGCATGAGAACTCTCCGGTGCCGGAAGGATTCCCTCTATTCTTGCAAACTGCTCTGCTGCTTCAAATACAGAAGTCTGCTCTACACTCCTTGCCTCCATCAGTCCGTCATCATAAAGCTGTGACAGAGTTGAACTCATGCCGTGATAGCGAAGTCCTCCGGCATGGTTTGCAGATGGAATAAATCCGCTGCCAAGTGTATACATCTTTGCTAACGGACAGACCCTTCCTGTATCACAGAAATCATATGCATAGCGGCCTCTCGTAAGACTCGGACAGGATGCCGGTTCGACTGCGATAAATTGATAGTCTTTTTCACCACGCAGCTTTTCTCCCATAAACGGAGAGATCAGACCCCCAAGATTGGAACCACCGCCTGCACATCCGATAATGATATCCGGCGTAATATCATACTTTTCCAGAGCAGCTTTTGTCTCAAGTCCAATGACTGACTGATGTAGCAATACCTGGTTTAACACACTTCCCAATACATAACGATATCCTTCTCTCGTCGTTGCAGCTTCTACTGCCTCGGAGATTGCACAGCCAAGACTTCCTGTTGTGCCCGGATGCTCTGCTAAAATCTTTCTGCCGACTTCTGTTGTCTCAGACGGTGACGGGGTTACACTTGCTCCATATGTGCGCATTACCTCACGGCGGAATGGTTTCTGTTCATAGGAAACTTTTACCATATAGACTTTACAGTCAAGATCAAAATAAGCACACGCCATAGAAAGTGCAGTTCCCCACTGTCCAGCACCTGTCTCTGTTGTCACACCTTTTAATCCCTGCTTCTTTGCATAATATGCCTGTGCAATCGCAGAGTTTAATTTATGGCTTCCACTTGTATTGTTTCCCTCAAATTTATAGTAGATCTTTGCCGGAGTCCCCAGTTTTTTTTCCAGACAATATGCTCTCACCAGTGGTGACGGACGGTACATGCGGTAAAAATCACGGATCTCCTGTGGAATATCGATGTATGGGTTGGTATCATCGAGTTCCTGTTTTACCAGTTCATCACAGAATACATGCCCCAGTTCCTCCGCGGTCATCGGTTTTAGAGTTGCCGGGTTCAAAAGCGGTGCTGGTTTGTTCTTCATATCAGCGCGCACATTGTACCATTGTGTCGGCATCTCATTCTCTTCCAGATAAATTTTATACGGTATTTTCTTTTCGCTCATCTTCTCCTCTTTTCCGCAACTTTTATCGTTACTTTACTGTTATGATTCTCTGATTCATGATTTTATCTATATTTTAGTATATTAGCACATTGAAGTGCCGCAGTCAATAACTTTGGATCTTAATATCGGCATCGACGAAAGCCGTAACACCTGTTTACCCCAAATTGCGTTTCTTTTTATTCCACTCTTGCAACACTGCTGACACCCTCCGGCGTCCGCTGCTTTGTCACAATTATTTTTTTGTCGATCTGGTCTTTTAATTCAGATACATGTGAAATAATTCCTACCAGACGATTTCCCTCGGTGAGCTGCAGCAATGCTTTTAACGCCTGTTCTAAGGCATCCTCATCGAGTGATCCAAATCCCTCGTCCACAAACATGGAATCCATACGGATTCCACCCGCATAAGACTGTATCTCATCCGACAGTCCAAGCGCAAGTGACAATGATGCCTGGAAAGACTCCCCACCGGAAAGCGTCTTTACACTGCGCTTTGTCCCGTTATAATGATCAATCACGCAAAGTTCCAATCCTGCTTTTTCCTTGCGGCTTCCTGTCTCTTCCTCACGTTTTAATTCATACTGCCCGCTGCTCATCGTAAGCATCCTCCGGTTTGCTCGGATCAGTATCCTGTCAAAATAAGCCATCTGCACATAAGTTTCCAGTTCAATCTTTGCCTTACCGTTTAACATTCCACTTGCCGTATCGGAAAGAGATTTCATCCAGACATACTTTTGTTCGGTCTGTGCGATTTCTTTTTGTTTTTTGCTGACATTTTTACAGATTTCCCTATTAGTACAATAAGATGTATATTTTGAAGCCCTGTTTTCTTCCATCTCATTTCTTTTTGCACGCAGTTCTCCCGCCTGTTTTTCGATCTCTTCTTCCGGAAACGATATTGCTTTCTCTGTTTCCTCAATCTGACGAAGCAGCATCTGAATGACGCCCTTTTCCGTCTCTCTGTTTTTTTCGTAATTATGATACGCTTCTCTTGTCTTTTCTCTGTTCTCTTCTAAATTTCTTTTTTTCAGGGTAAACTCGTTTATCTGTGTCTGTACCCCCTCTTTTGTTACATCCTTTACCTGCTCTTTCAGCTCATTGAGACTCTTTTCTTCATTTGCGTACTCTGTCTGCAGACGTACCAGCTCCTGTTCTGCCACATTGATCTGGTCGGCAAGTGTTTTTATTTCTGTTTCATCGAGCGGAATCTTTTTTTCTAAGGCAGTCTTTTTTCGTTCGTCTTCCTGTTTTTTGGAAAGTTCCGCTTTTTTCTCATCGGCTGCTCTTTGCAGCATAGTAATCACAGACTGTACATGGTATGGTTTTGCATCAAAATCTTCTATTGACAAAACCTGACTCCCATCAGCGTTTTTTATGGTCTGTAATGTATTGACATCTGTATCTCCAGTTAAAGTGCTCTGATTACATGTAATTATATTACATGTAATTATATTACTTGTAATCAGAGCACCCGTAATTAAATTACATGCAGATTTTATATCGTCACTGATCTGCTTTTCGGCAGTTTCCCTGTTTCCGGTCAATTTTGCAATTTCTTCCTGAATACTGCTGATTGTTCCTCTTATCTTTTGTATTGTTTCTTCGCTTTCTTTTAATTCATCTTTGATCTGCTCTGCACGTTTCCTGTTATTTTTTGCCTGTAAAAACTGCGTGTTCCGTTCGTTTTCAATCTGCATAAGCTGTGCAAAAACAGTTTTTTGATCCTCTGTCTGCTCTATGCCAGTTCCACAGTCTGCAACGTTTTTCTTCCACTGCTGTTTCTGCTGTGTGCACCGTTCTGTCGCCGTGGCAAGCATCTGTCCAAGATTAATGTTCTGTTCGTTTAACATAACCAGTTCATCCTGCGCAGACTGCATCTGTTCTTCTAATACATGCTTGACATCCAGATCCTTTTTCGCTTTTTCTTTCTGATCTTTATATTCTTCCCTTCTCGCCTCATCAGCACTCTTTTGCCTTTTTGTCTCCGTCTTTATTTCATTTAAAGACATTCTGACATCCGGCTCACCAAGCAGTTCTCCTGCATCCTTTAGGACTGCTGACATTTTCTCATTTTCCTGTGTCACGAGCTGATGCGCTTTTTCACTCAGTCTGCTGACTGACTCCCTTGCCTTTTCATCCTCCGCTTTTGCCTGTTCTAACACTTCCCGATCCGGAGTTTCCTGTGGTATGACTGCCAGTGTCGGATGATGTATGGCTCCACAGACCGGACAGGGTTCGTCTTCCTTTAATCCCTGCGCCAGCATTCCCGCCTGTGCATCCCAGAATTGCTGTTCTATCCTCCGGTATTGTTCACTGATCTGTTTCTGCTCTGCGGCTGCTTTCTGATACTGTTTTTGAGTTTTCTCCCTTTCTCTGCTGACTTTCTCCCAATCCTCTAACCTGTTTTCCAGCTCTTCGAGCCTGCGTATCCTCTCTGATACTTCCAATATTGCTTTCTCTGCCTGTTCTCCCCTGCTGTCTGCACCGGAAAGCTGCTCCCACGTTTCTTTTTGCTGCTGTAAATCCCTGCTTTTTACCTCATATGATTTCTGTACGTTTTCCAGTTCTGTACCAAGTCTCTTTACTTCTCTTTCTGATGTGTTCAACTGTTCTGCAATCTCTGTCAGATCCTGTATTTTCTGTCGGATTTCTTTTACTTCCTTCTCATAGGCAATCTCCTGTCCTGCCGCATCCTTGTTCTGCTCCTGTTCTTCTTTTAACAGTTGCTGCTGTTCTAAAAGACTGTTTTCTGTTTTCTTTTTTAAATCAAGTTTTTCCTTTTGATCTGAAATATGCTCCTCCAGCGCACGGCTCCTGTCTCTCTGATTTTTCAGCGTATCCATTTTTTCTGTGATCAGTCGCATTTCATGCTCTATGCGTTGTATTTCCGCAGTAATGCCCTCATAAGATTTTAAGGTCTCTTTTTCCTGCTGCAGTTTTCCCTCCAGTTCTGTTCGTCTCTGTTCATCCTGCTGCTTTTTCTGAACCTTTTCTTCCATATCCTGGTGCTTCTTTTCCTGCGACAGACCAATTTCCTGTATTTTTTCAAACAACACCAGCTTCTGTTTATATTCTTCAATCGTTCTGCCTAATTTTTCACAGCATTCCGCTTCCTCTCCTGCCCTGTCCATATCCGCTTTTGCCTGCACCAGAAGCGCTTCTAAGTCCTTCAGCTTCTGCTGTTTTTCTTCCAACAACCGCCTTCTGTCTGCATTTTCACGCACTTTCCCGCTAAGTTCATCCATATTTTTTATTTGCTGATCCAGCGCCTCTTTTTCCTTTTGCAGGCACTCCAACGCAGATTCTTCCGCTTTACAAAGTTCTTCTAAAAGTGAGATTCCCTCCTCGATCCTGCCGTCAAATTTTTCCTTTTTTAAAAGATTTATTTTTTCTGCGATCCTTGTCCCTTCTTCATCCAGAGAGTCACTCTCACAGACAATTCCCTCCATATACTGATTGATGCTGCGCCGCAGTTCATCATATTCTTTCCATTGTTTTTTTACGGCATCTTTCAGTTTGTCCTGCAGCACACGATAAATATCCGTCCCGAATATCTGACGAAAAATCTTTCCTCTCTCCTCCGTATTGGCAAACAATACTTTCTGAAAATCCCCCTGTGCGATCATTGCTATCTGGGTAAACTGTCTGCAGTCTAAACCGATCAGCTCTGTGATGGCGCGTGTGACCTCCCTGCTTTTTGTCACTGGTTCTCTGTCATCCGGGTACTCTAGTGTGGCATTTGCCTTTTCCGTTGTCATTCCCGTTCCACGTCCCTTCGGACGCATATATTCCGGGTTACGCTCTACTGTATACCGTTTATTTGCGTACTCAAATGTCAGACGCACGAATGTTTTCACGTCATCTTTTGCATATTTGCTGCGGAACATATCCGCTTTGCGCACATCACCACTGGCTTCCCCGTACAGCGCAAACGTGATTGCATCAAAGATCGTGGTCTTTCCTGCCCCGGTATCCCCTGTGATCAGAAATAATCCCTGCGATCCAAGCCGTTCAAAATCTATGGTCTGCTCCCCCGCATACGGGCCAAATGCACTTATTGTAAGACTGACTGGTTTCATAAATCGTTCCTTTCCTGCCGCTCCTATTTTCTCTCAAATCCCAAATATCTCGTTCCCTGAAACATCAGTTTTCCTGTATTTGCTTCTCAAACTATTTTTTCAGGAACTTGTCAATGCACCATCTCTTCCATCAGTTCTCTGACAAAATCCTGCTGTTCTTCACTCATCTGCTGATTATTCTGTATCTCGTAAAATTCTTTAAACAGTTCCATCTCTGATTTTTGCTCCACATGTTCGGTCACCTCAACCTGCCTGCTCTGTCTGGTTCTGCTGTTATCATAGACAAGCTGCATCAGATTCGGGTATACCGTCCGAAGTTTTGCCATTCCATCCGGCACATCTTCCTCATCGGTCAGTGTAATCTGCAGATAATCTTCTGTTTCTGTACCCTCATAGAAATCTTTCGACATCAGTTCCATGTATGTTCCCCGGATCTTTCTCAGATCACGAAGCGGTTTTAACGGAACTTTTTCAATGAAAATATCTCCCTTTTCCTTTATCTCCAGGACAACAACGGACTTTTTCTGTTCCGCCTCGGAAAAAGAATATTTGAGCGGGGTTCCGCAATAGCGCAGTGTCTCCCTCTCGATATGCTGCGGGCTATGAATATGCCCTAATGCAACGTAATCAAAAACATCAAACACTTCCGCCCCGATCTGGTCTAATCCACCCACCGAAACTTCCTCCGACTCACATCGCGAAGCCCCTGTCACAAACTGATGTGCCACCAATATATTCCGCTTTGATGCGTCCACCGGCATATGAGATACGACAAACTGCAGGGCATCCTGATATGTTTCCACTGTCTCCACATCATCTTCCTGTGCCAGATCCTGTTTTGTCCCAGCATCTTTTTTTCCAATGGATATCCCCTCTGTCACTTTCCTCCACGCATGGCGCACGACCGCCGGGCGGATAAACGGCAGCAGCCAGATGCAGAGTTCCCCATATGCATCCTGACATGTAACACACCTCACCTCTCCATCATAAACCGGTGAAACATAGACTTCCCGGCTGCTCATAAGCTGTGCACCAAATGCAATACGTTCCGCGGAATCATGATTTCCACTGACTGCAAACACCTTTTTCCCGCAATCAGCAAGTCCCGTGAGAAACTGATCAAACAACTGTACCGCCTCCGCAGACGGAACCGGCTTATCATAGATATCCCCCGCGATCATAACCGCATCCACCTGTTTTTTCAATGCGATCTCTTTGATCTGCCGTAAAATATATTTCTGATCTTCGATCATGGAAAACTCATTGACTCTTTTTCCAATATGCAAATCCGAGATATGAAGAAATTTCATGCTCTCCTCCTATACTATTTCATTCGTAATACTTTACTTAACTATACCATATAGCGTCCCGAAATACAAACATATGTTTTGTTTTTGTTGCTTTTTCACAAAAAAACAGATCTCAGAAAATAAAAACCACTTTCTGGAGATCCATTTTTCTATTTATTTTGTTTCCATTGTAACAGCAATGCCGAATTGATGATGACGAGCACAGAACCTGCATTATGTACCAATGCTCCCACAACCGGATTTAAAATTCCGATGATTGCAAGCACGATCGCCACAAAGTTAAGTCCCATCGAAAAACTCATATTGCATTTTATCGTGATCATCATCCGCCTGGATAATGCAATCAGATGCGGCAGTTCTTTTACTTCATCATCCACCAGCGCAATATCTGCTGCATCCAACGCAATATCACTTCCAACACCGCCCATCGCAATTCCGATATCCGCTTTTTTCTGTTCCGCCGGCAAGGTAATCTGCGCTAAGACATCCTCACACGGCACATCCTCGTCAACCATACGGTCGATTGCCTGTACCTGACCAATGATTTTTGACAGTCTTATTTTTCACTTATCTCTTCCAGAATTTCTATCGGATGCGCATCGGTAACAAAGATCATTCCATCGTACAATTTTTCCGGCGATTGTGATACGCGGTAACTTTGAGGAAAAATGCTCATAAAAAACGCACTATAGCCCTCTCCTAACGATCCCATAGAAACATGATCTGTAATCTGCTCTTTCAGTTGTGAATTTTCCGGAACCTTTGAAAAATCCAGCCAGCACATATCATAACCGGCTTTCTTCGCGGCTTTCGCTAGAGGATCATAGGAATAAAACGTGTGCGTGATACGCTTTCCATCATTTTTCGGAAGATTGCAGTTCGTCTTGTAAAAATCTGTTCCTATTGCAAAATATCCTTCTCCAAGTTCATCCGATAAAATATTTCCCATAACCCTGTTATCCGTGCCATAATTTCCAGACCGCTCTATATGTCCATTGTGACCGGAAATAAAAATACATGAATTGCCCCTCTGCTCTTCCATAGAAAGGATCCACAGCACATTTTCTGCCATCAATTGGTCTCTGAGCACATTTCCTTCTACGGCAGAATTGATCACTTTCCCAAGAGAAATATTCTGCAGCAGCGTATCTGCCAGATGATCCGCCTGTACAATGTCCTTTACATCTGATTTTTGTAATTCTTCTTTTATTTCTGTGATCACTCTGCTCTGCTGTTCAACATCATACTCACTGTGCTGTTCTTCTGTATCCTCCAGTTTCTTCAGTTCTGTCACATCTATCCCCGCCTTTTCACATGCTTCAATCAGATACTGCAGATTATAGGACCATCTTTGCATGTCAAACCCATAAAACCTTAAATCATCTCCATCTTTTGCAGTCTCATTGTATTTTCGCATATAAGAGATCAGATCTGCCATCTCATCAGTTCTGTATATTGCAAAGCCAATCGCCGCAGCAGCCTGCTCTGCCGTTCCTTCCCCACCGTGAATGTAGCGGTTCACATACTCGCATCCACCGTAGTCTCCCTCCAGTGCAAATGCTCTTATCCCGGCATTTTCCACCAGATTTTGAAATACGGAAAGTTTTAACTGCTGAAACTCTGCATTTCCATGGGATGCCTCCCCCAGTGCCACAATTTTTGTTTTCTCCGGTATCTTTAAGTCCTCCACCTGCTCTGCATATTGTGCAAATTCCGTTGTATCTGCACATGGTCCGGTTCCAAATCCTCCAAAATGGGAAGATATGCTGCCGGCGGCAACAATACCTGCTAATACCATACCTGCGGTTATCAAAATCCATGTCCGTTTTTTCTTCTTATTTTTCTTTTCCATAAAATCTCCCCCAAATCTGTTTTTCTTATTCGATACTCCAATATTAACAAAAGGGAAAATGTTCTGCCATTTCATTAGCTTACATTTTCCCTGATGTATCTTACATTTTTGTAAGATTTATATAGTTTTCAAATTTATACTGTTCTATAACTTTACTTCCCAAAAGAGTGATTGCCTGTTTCGGACAATTACAGATACAGCGGTAACACATGGTACACTGATCCCCTGGGTGGGGTTTTCTTTTTTCCATGATTATATTTTTCATGGGACAAATTTCCGCACACATACCACACCCCGTACAATCCTCATTTATTTTTAATTGATCGGTATATCCCGCTGTCTTTTTATAAAACCAGAGCCTTTGTCCAAAAAGTCCTGCTATATGTGAGAAAATTGTCAGTCCCTCTTTCGGATAATCCCCCTGTTTTATCCGTTTTGCAGCTTCATAAATCTTTCTGTCAGCTTTTTCAATGATCTTTTTATTTTCTTCCATCTGCCTTTTCAACAGCTTACTGTCGCACACGGAATCGGGCATTTTAATATGCACACCGCTAAGAATCTCTGCTCCATATTTTTTCAGAAGTCTTGCTGCACATCCGGAGCCGTCCCCGCTAAATGCTCCCATGGTCGCGACACATATCATTTTCCTGCCTTTCCATAAAGAGGCATGCATTTGGATAAAATCTCTTACCATGTATGGTGCATTCGAAAACTGCGTCGGATACCCTGCATCTGTCAAGACTGGGACAAAAAAAATTTTATTTTTTT
>UMDS01000052.1_pt1 | contig 11040 bp, 8 predicted proteins | sample 1964551 | NCBI WGS metagenome assembly UMDS01 (sample SAMEA4836000, study PRJEB28245) | human gut metagenome | biome: gut microbiome; material: fecal sample | place: Denmark | collected 2008
CCTGAGCCAAGCACTTGCCGGGATCAGTACTCAACATGTCGACATGGTCGGGGTGAGGCATTGTAAACGGATGGTGGCAAGCAACCCAGCGATGTTCTTCATCATCGTATTCAAACATCGGGAAATCGACCACCCAGAGGGCCTTCCAACCTTCTTCATACAAACCATTCGCTTTACCGAATTCGCTGTGACCGATTTTCAAGCGCAAGGCTCCCAAAGAGTCATAGACGATCTTAGCGCGGTCGGCACCGAAGAAGATGACGTCGCCGTTTTGAGCGCCCGTTACTTCAAGGATATGAGCAAGAAGTTCATCGGAGAGGTTCTTCACGATCGGGCTTTGCAAGCCTTCACGGCCCTTTTCCTTTTCGTTAACCTTGATGTAAGCCAAGCCCTTTGCGCCGTAGATCTTCACAAATTCCGTGTAGGAGTCGATTTCAGAGCGCGGCATGCTGGCAGCGTGAGGCACGTTCATGGCCACAACCTTGCCGTCGGGCAACTCGGTGGCGGAACGGAACACCTTAAATTCAGACGTCTTTGCCTGTTCGGTGATTTCACGCAATTCAATACCCTTAATACGTAAATCGGGCTTGTCGGAACCAAAGCGAGTCATTGCTTCGTGCCAAGACATCACCGGATACGGATCAGGGAGGTCAACGTTGATCGTTTCTTTGAAAACGTCACGAATCATGTTTTCCATGATGTCGCGAATTTCTTGTTGCGTCAGGAACGATGTTTCAATATCAACCTGCGTAAATTCAGGTTGACGGTCTGCACGAAGGTCTTCATCACGGAAGCACTTCACAATTTGGTAGTAACGGTCAAAGCCGGCCACCATCAACAATTGTTTGAACAATTGCGGCGATTGCGGCAGGGCGTAGAAATGGCCGTCATGGACACGGCTCGGAACCAAGTAGTCGCGAGCGCCTTCCGGAGTGCTGCGTGTCAGCATCGGGGTTTCAATATCAATGAAACCTTGTTTGTCCAAGTGATTGCGAATAGCCAAAGCAACCTTGTAGCGCAATTTTAAATTGCGTTGCATTTGCAAACGACGAAGATCCAAAACGCGGTAAGTCAAGCGAGTCGTTTCGGAAAGATTTTCATCGTCCAAATGGAACGGAGGCGTTTCGGACTTATTGAGGATGGTTAATTCACGGCAAAGTACTTCGACACCGCCGGAGATCAAATCAGGGTTGTGGGTGCCTTCGGGACGGGCACGCACGAGACCAACCACCTTCAAGCAATATTCATTGCGGACGGCTTCTGCCGTTTTGAAAACTTCAGGGGTATCAGGGTCACAAACCACTTGCAAAAGACCTTCGCGGTCACGCAAGTCGATAAAAATGACTCCGCCGTGGTCACGACGACGGTGAGCCCAACCGTAGAGGGTTACCGTTTGACCGATGAATTTTTCATTAATGAGACCGGTATATTCGGTACGCATAAATGCTCCCAATATATGAAGGGAATGATTTCCCAAATAATCAACCGAAGTATTCTAATATGAAAGCTTCGGCTTTTGTGAGCTTAAGGCAAAAACAGTCGGTCGAATGTTTGAGAATCCGACCGACTGCAAAGCTCAGACGTCAGTATTAATCTTCTTCGGCCTTGCGTTGATACTTACTGGCCAATTCAGCTTGAACTGAGGCAGGAACCGGTTCGTATGCCAACAATTCAATCGAATAGGTGCCCGCACCTTGTGTTAAGGCGTTCAGGCGATTAGCGTATCCATCAAGACCGGTGAGCGGCACCCGTCCGGTGATGAGCATCATGCCACCGGTCAGGTTTTCGGTTCCGCTGACTTGTCCGCGGCGGCTTGCCAAGTCGCCGGCGATGTCGCCCATGCAGGAATCCGGTGCTTCAATTTCGATTCTGACAATCGGCTCAAGCAAAGTGGGTTTCGCATTGGCCAAAGCATCCAACATCGCTTTTCTGCCGGCAGCGACGAATGCGACTTCCTTACTGTCTACGGGGTGATACTTACCATCGTAAACCGTGACACGAACGTCATGGATGGGGTAGCCCGCCACGTAGCCGGAATCCAAAACTTCTTGAACACCTTTTTCAACAGCAGGAATGAAGTTGTACGGAATGGCACCGCCCTTAACCTGATCGACAAACTTGAAACCAGCGCCGCGAGGAAGCGGTTCAACACGAAGGAACACTTCACCAAATTGGCCGGCACCGCCCGTTTGTTTCTTATGGCGAGCGTGACCTTCAGCGGGAGCCGCGATTGTTTCACGATAAGGAACGCGAGGAGTGCGTGTTTGAACTTCAAGTTTGAACTGAGAAGCCATGCGTTTGAGGACAATGCGAAGATGTTGTTCACTCAAACCTCTTAAGACGGTTTCATTCATGACAACGTCGTGCTCAACCGCCAACGTGGGATCTTCGCTGACCATTTTTTCAAGCACTTCCGACATACGGCTTTCGTCACCGCGTTTAGCGGGACTGACGGCCAAACCAAACATCGGTTTCGGGAAGTTCAATTTCTTCATGTAAATGCCGCCTTCAATGGAGCTGTCATGAAGAATGCTTCCGTAGACAATATCATCAACTTTGGCAACGGCGCCGATGTAGCCGGGATTCATTTCGTCCACTTCGAGGCCTTCTTTACCTTGGAGCATGATCGGACGAGTAATTTTGAAAGCTTTCTTTCCGTCATCCACAAAGAGTGTGGAGTCTTTTGTGATGCGGCCTTGATGCAGACGGAAAAGACCGATCTTGCCGATGTAGGGGTCATTAACGACCTTGAACACATGGGCCAATACCGGGCGGTTGGCATCCGGGAATGTCATGTATTCTGAGCCGTCGGCCTTGTAAAAGAGTGGAGCATTAGCTTCTGTCGGATTGGGCAAATGACGGACAAAAACCTTAATCAAGTCACGCATGCCGATTAGGTTCTTGGCCGAAGTAAAGCAAACTGGAATGATGTGACCCAAACGCAATGCTTTGGTCAACGGAGCGTGCAAACTCTTGGGATCAACAGCGCCCTCTTCCAAGTAGCGTTCCATTGTTTCGTCATCCATTTCCACAACGCGTTCGACGAATGCTTGGTGAACACGTTCAACAGAAGCGAAATTGGCTTCGCCCTTATCATTATCAAAGCAGTCAATAACGTGAGAACAATCCTTGTTCGGCAAGTTAAGCGGCAACACTTCGTTTCCGAATGCTTCACGCAGGTCAAGAATAAGCTTGGCCAAGTCCACGTCAGGCTGGTCAATCTTATTGACAACAATCATGCGGCAGAGGTTGCGTTCTTTGGCCCAGTCCATCATGCGCCGTGTCATCAACTCGATGCCCTTGGTGGCATCAACGACCACACAGACGGTTTTTACGGCATCCAGTGCACCTAATGCTTGACCTACGCAATCCGGGTACCCCGGGGTATCCAATAAGAAAATACGAACAGGCGTGCCATCGTCTTTTTGAGCGTTCAGATGAGCCACAGTCGTACGCAATGAGTGTTTGACCTCTTTTTCCATCGGATCAAAGTCACCAACGGTGTTGCCTTTTTCAACCGTTCCAACTTCTTTAATGACACCGTTGCGATAAAGCAGGGCTTCCATCAAGGTTGTCTTACCGGTGGAGCCGTGGCCCACCAAAGCTACAGTACGGATATTCTCAACTGGATATTGACTCATAATGATCCCCTTTAATGACTAAATGGAAATGTCAATGGTTCTATTTTGCGCTTTTTCTTCTACAGTCGTTAAAAGAATGAGAAAGAATTTGACAAAAATCGCGAAAAAATACTGATTTATCAAAAAAAGTCGCTTTTTAGGGGGAAAAGAGCAGCAATTAATCTTGCTTGCAGAGACGGTAGCCGACGCCCCTTACACTTTCAATGCAAATGTCGTCGCAGTGTAATTGATGCAGTTTGTGGCGGACACTGGAAATGTGGACATCAATGGCTCTGTCAAATTGTCCGCGAGGACGCCCTAAAACTTTGGGGTAAATTTCATCCTTGCTCACCGGGGCATTCAGGTTGTCGGCCAAAAGATCCAAAAGGGTGAATTCCGTGACAGTTAAGGTTAATGGAACGCCGTGAACACTAGCGGTAGCATTTTGTTTGTCAATGCAAAGCGATCCGATGGTGACAGGGGTGAGAGATTTTAATTTTTCATTTTGCCTGGACTCATTGGCAACCTTGATGGCTTCTAAAATAGAAACCAGGGGGGCTGGAAGCGATAAAAGCTGTTCCTGAGGCAAACGAAGTGATTTAATTACATCGTTCGAAACACCCTCGTGGATTAAGGCGAGAATATCCAATTCGGATTTAATGGCCAATAAGTATTCAACAAACTGAGCATCCTTTTCTTCTTTGATATCAATAACGGCCATGTCGAAATTGTCGTTTTGGCAGTAGCTGAGCGCATCTTGCTGACTGTATGCCGCCCGGACTTCATAGTTACAAAAAACTAAGAAGTCTGCGATCAGCGCTTCGAATACCTCGTCATGTAACGATAAAAGAAGATTTAAAGGCATTGAGATAGTACAAACACACTTTAATAAATAAGACCGTAATAATAATGATATTCGAGTATTAAGTTTGCCCCAAGTGCGATTTGCCACTAAGACGATTGCCTTACTTGGAAGCACTTGCAAAAAATTACTCGCTTCGGGAGATTGTTACAACTTTTTATGGCACACTTTAAACTAAGGTAAAAAGGGGAAAGAATGTGAAAAAGATTCTCACTCTTGCATTAACAGTGTCATGTGTTGTCGGACTGGCTGGTTGCGCCGTTCAGCCTGTACAGTTGACTGAAGAACAAAGCCGTCTATTGGCCTCAACATGGAGTTATGGAGAGGGGACGGCAGAGGCAAAGTCGCTCAGGGTGCCTCCTGCTCAATGGTGGTCATCTTGGAAAGATCCGTCACTAAATATGTTGGTGGAAGCGACGCTAAAAAACAATACTGACATTGCTCAAGCCCAGGCGAACTTACGCTCGGCGATGGCTAGTCTGACGGCAGCGACTTCGCAACTCTTCCCGACGGCAACGTTGGGGGCTGATGGCGCTCGAAACCGTCGAAATAACACCTCTACGGAAAGTTTTGGTGCGGATGCCGCTGCGGCATGGTCTTTTAGTTTTGGCGGTAAGGATGTTTCTTCAAGACGAGCGGCTCAGGCCAGTGCCTTAGCTTCTGAGTTATCCCTGGAAGACACAAAAAGTGCAATGACAAGTGAAGTGGCGCTCACCTATGTCAATTTGCGCCTGGCTCAAAGTCGCTTGGCAATCGCCAGACAAAGTGTCAAATCTTATGAAGAGGCGAAGAATTTAACTCAATGGCGTTATCAGGCCGGACTTGTATCAGCTACGGACTACGAACAGGCGAACGCCCAATTTGAAAATGCCAAGGCCAGTATCGCCACGAATATGCATAACATTTTGCAGTATGAGACCGCCTTATCAAGATTGACCGTTTTGCCGTTGAGCGAAATTCAAAATTTGCCTTCAGCAGATATTCCGACCCCTCCGGGAAAGATTGCGGTTTCTATTCCTGCAGATGTGATTTCTTTAAGACCTGATGTGTTGGCAGCGCGTGAAACGGTGAGAGCCGCGATGGAAAATGTTCGTGTTGCACAAGCTGATTACTTCCCGACTTTGTCACTTTCCGGTTCAATAGGTACCGCTGCGGCAACGGTTGGGGCGTTGGGAGCAAGTGGAACCGGAATCGGTGCCTTGGTTGGTGCTTTGTCGATGCCTTTTTTGAATTGGGGTGATGTTGTGGCCGGTACCGAGACCCAGAAAGCCAATCTTGACCGTGCGCAGGCTCAATACACGCAAACTTTGGTTGCTGCTTTAGAAGAAACGGAAAACGCATTATCCGGTATTCGCTCCAGTGCGGCTAAAAAAATGTCCCTTAAAACGGCAACGGAGAGTTCTCAATTGGCCGCCCAATTGGCTTTGCAGCAATATTCAAGCGGTTTGGAAGATTATCAAACGGTTCTGACAACGCAACGGTCTTGGCTAACGGCTCAAGATAATGAGGCCAGTAACCAAGCGGATTGGGCAATTGCTCATATTGATTTATATCGGGCGCTGGGTGGCGGATGGGTTCCGACTGACCCGAACAATGAGGAAAAATGATGAGTAACGACAAAGAAAAGATCAAATCCTTACTAGGCGGCGATGATGCTCAGGGGCGTTCGAAAAGAAAAACTTGGGCACTGGGGGCCGCCTGTGTGGCAGTGGTTGCGGCTTTTTCCTGGTGGATGGGCAGCAAAGACGCGGGACCGCGGTATTTAACTGAAGCGGTTACTCAAGGCGTACTGCAGGTTGAGGTGACGGCTAACGGGACGCTTGAAGCTGAACAAAAAGTGACGATTGGCTCAGAACTGTCCGGGATTGTTGAGAATGTTTTAGTTGATGTAAACGATCCTATTAAGCACGGTCAGGTGCTAATTGAACTTGATACAGCCAAATTAAAGGCTTCGGTTGAAAAAGCAAAAGCGGCCTTGGCCAGTGCACAAGCAGCGCAGAAAGAAGCCAAGGCAACACTCAATGAGGCGAACGCTAAATATAAAAGACTTCTTAATGTGAGAAAACTTTCGGGCGGAAAAACACCGGCTCAAACCGAATTGGATGAACAGGCAGCCGTTGTCGCTCGCGCACAAGCTTCATTGGATACTGCCGGCGCTCAAATTCAAACAGCTCAGGCTGAATTGGAAACCGCTCAGACGGATTTAACGAAAGCCTACATTTCTTCACCTATCGACGGTGTGGTTTTGGCTCGTTCCGTAGAACCGGGATACGCGGTGGCGGCTTCTTTACAAGCTGTTGAACTTTTAACGTTGGCGAGTGATCTAAAAACATTGGAACTTGAAATTGATGTAGACGAGGCCGATGTCAGTGTTGTGCAGCCAGGTCAGAAAGCGACGTTTACCGTCAGTGCATATCCCAACAAAAATTTCCCGGCGACCTTGACTAAAGTGGCTTACGGTCCCACGGAGTCAGAAACAAATGTGGTGACCTACACCGCTTATTTAAAGGTGAGCAATGAGGAATTGCTTCTACGTCCGGGGATGACGGCAACGGCAAGAATTGTGACGGAAAAGCGCGATAACGCCCTGCTGGTTCCCAATACAGCATTACGATTTGCTCCTAGCGTATCGGCTAAGGGTTCCAGCGCGGTCAGCAGCCTCATGATGGGGCCTCCCCGTTCGTCTAACAAAGTCTCAAAAGAAGTCGGAGGCGTGACCACACAAAGGAAAAACACCGTGTGGGTTTTGCGTGACGGCAGCGCTCAAGAGGTTGACATTATTACCGGTGCATCGGACGGAACGCGCACAGAAGTGGTTTCGGGCGATTTGAAAGCGGGTGACTTGGTCATTACGAGCCAGCTTCGGGCCAACTAGCAAGGAGTGAGCATGTCTGAAAAGATCCCATTGGTTCAGCTCATTGATATTCATAAGCGCTACGGACAAGGCGAAGCTGCCTTTTTCGCCTTGCAGGGGATTGATTTCGTCATTGAAGAAGGTGATTTTGTTGCTGTGATGGGGCCCTCGGGATCGGGGAAGTCAACCTGCATGAATATTGTGGGAGCGCTTGATACGCCAACTTCCGGTCGTTACTTGTTTAAAGGGGCTCCGGTCGAAAAAATGAGTCACGACGAAAGAGCTTTGTTGCGCCGGAAATATTTGGGCTTTATTTTTCAGGGATTTAATCTTTTGGCGCGAACAACCGCACTGGAGAATGTCGAGTTGCCACTTCTGTATCGAGGAGTGCCTCGTGAAGAACGCCATAAATTGGCCAGGCAGGCTTTGGACCGGGTGGGGCTTTTGAGATGGGAACACCACACGCCTGCGGAATTGTCAGGTGGCCAACAACAGCGCGTGGCTATTGCTCGTGCAATTGTGAGTAAGCCGTTGCTGCTCTTAGCCGATGAGCCGACAGGAAGTCTGGATAGCAAACGAAGTATTGAAATTATGCAATTGCTCAAAGACCTCAATGAGCAAGATGGAATTACGGTTTCGCTTGTAACTCATGAACCGGAGATGGCGACGTTTGCCAAGAGGATTGTTCATTTCAGAGACGGTCGCATAGAAAGTGATCAGGGAGTTTAGGTATGTGGGGGAATGCTTTTATATTGGCTTTACGTCAAATATGGCGCAATCCCATGCGTTCGTTGCTGACGGTCCTCGGTATTGTTATCGGTGTGGCGGCCGTGATCACAATGGTGACGGTCGGAAACGGTGCAACGCAGGCCGTTCGTGAGCAGATTGAAAGCTTGGGCAGTAACCAACTGATGATTCGTCCCGGACAGCGTATGGGGCCTGGCGGTTCAGCGGGCGCTCCGTCTTTTAAACTTGAAGACGTCGATGCAATTGCCAATCAAATCGCAGGAGTTAAAGCAGTTGCGCCTCAAAGACAGCAATCCATGACAGTTGTGGCCCAAGGGCGCAACTGGAGTACACAGGTTATCGGCAGCTCCAATCAGTATTTCATTTTGGATAATCGGCAAATTAGACAAGGGCGCTATTTCGAGCCGCAGGAAGAGCAGTCGGGGGCTGCTGTGTGTGTAATTGGGACAACGATTGAAAAGGAAATTTTTGGATCATCCAATGCCGTGGGGCAAATGTTGCGTACCGGTCAGTTTTCTTGTCGTGTTGTGGGTGTTTTGGAAAGCAAGGGACAAGCGGCTATCGGTGGTGACCAAGATGACTTGGTGGTCATGCCAATTCAAACCTTTCAACGGAGAGTCTCAGGAAACACAAGGGTTTCAGCTATTTTAGTGTCAGTCGATTCACAGATTGATCGAGCGTTGGTGACAGAAAGTATTCGTCTTTTAATGAGGGAAAGACGCTCTTTATCCGATGCCGATGATGACAACTTTATGATTTTGGATACAGAAGAAATTGCTCGGAGAGTTTCCAGTACGACAGAAATCATGACGATGCTTTTAGGAGCAGTGGCAGCGGTTAGTCTGGTTGTCGGTGGTATTGGAATTATGAATATCATGCTTGTCAGTGTGACGGAAAGGACGCGAGAAATCGGTGTTCGTTTGGCAATCGGTGCGTTGGAAAGAGAAGTTTTGATGCAATTTTTGATTGAAGCGGTCGTATTGGGAGCTATGGGCGGTGTTTTAGGTGTTGTGATTGCTTTTATCGGTTCTTTTGCCTTGGCGGCAACAATGGGTGTGCCCTTCATTTTTGATCCAAGCATCAATATGATTGCGTTCTTATTTGCGGCGCTGACCGGTGTTATTTTCGGTTATTTCCCTGCACGCAGGGCCGCTCAGTTGGATCCGATCGAAGCGGTGAGACACGAATGATGAAAAAATTATTTTCACTACTGTTTTTAGGGCTGTTTTCGTTGGTTGCCCAGTGTCAGACATGGCCCCAACAGCTCAATATTACTTACGTAAAGGCTCCGTTTAACATACAAAACATTGTTATGAAAAGTCAGGGGTTATTGGAAAAAGAGTTCGCAGAAGAAGGTATCAAAATCAACTGGATACCCATTAAGGCCGGGCTGAATCAGGTTCGGGGAATGGCTGCCGGTGAGATTGATATGGTCGCCGCCATGAATACCAGTACGTTGCTGATTGCTAATTCTGCGGGCAATCGTATTGTCATTGTTGATGGTGTGGCGCACCCGGATGATACGTTTGCGATTGTGGCAAAGCCTGAGGTTAAAAACATTGTTGATCTGAAGGGGCGACAGATAGTCGGTCCGAAAGGCACCGTCTTGCATCATCTATTAAGCGCCGCATTGAAAAGTTCTGGCGTCGAAATGAAGGATGTCAATTGGGTATCAATGAATTTACCAGCCAGTTTGACAACTTTGTTGGGCGGACGGGCCGATGCGGCGTTATTAGCGGCGGGTGGAATTTTGGCTGCGGAAAAGGCTGGGTTTCATGCGCTCGTTAAGGCAAAAGGATTAATTGAAACCAATTTAGTGCTGGCTGCCAGAGGTGATTTTGCAAAAGAATATCCCGATGTTGTCAGACGAGTGGCTAAAGTCAATCGACAGGCACTTCAATGGGCATTGAGCAATAAATCGCAAGCGATTGCCCTGGGAGCAAAAGAGTTGCAGCTCAGTAAAGAAGATGCTGCCAAGTTATTTGAGTGGTCACATTTTTACTCCGACCTTACACAGAAAGACATTGATGCATTACAGAACAGTCAACGGTTTTTATTGGAACAGAAAATGATGAATCGTTCCGTTGATATCAATACATTAATTTTCGAATAAAAAGAGGGAAATCCTCGGATTTCCCTCCCAAAGAACCAATTGAATGGCAAATTAATTTTCGCGCGTGGTGGCAATTAAGCCACGGCGAGCAGCCCATGTCCACGGCGTCTTGAGCCATTCCATGATGGTCGCTTTTTGTTCTTCGTTGATCATGCCCATTTCGACGGCTTTTTCAACAATGCGTTTGAACTCAATCATGCGGAAAACCTTGACGCCAGCTTCCTTAAAGAGTTCAGCTGTTTCAGTCATGTCGAAATTGGTGATGCTTACACAGTCGGTGACGATCGCGCCTTCTTCACGCAATGTCTTAATGGCATCCAAGCAAGAAAGACCGGTAGAAATGTGATCTTCAATGATCAAAACACGTTTGCCCTTTACGCTGCCGCCTTCGATACGGTCCAAATCACCATAAGTTTTGGCGCGTTGGCGAACGTAAATTGTCGGAACGTTCAAACGATAGGCAAGAGCGGCACTGTGCGTAAGACCACCGGCTTCCACACCGGCAATAACGTCATATTCCAACCCCCACTTGTCAATCAGCGAAGCCATGGTTTCGATGACATCATGCCAAGCATCCGGATGGGTGATCAGCTTTCGGTTGTCAACGTAAATCGGTGTGACCAGGCCGGACTTCAAACGCAGGGGTTCTTCAGTTAAGAAAGCCACAGCGTTCAATGAGAGCAGATTCTCAATCAAAATGTTTTCAGCAAGTTTAGACGGCATTTGTTCTTTCTCCTCTCATTATTTCTTGATGGGCAACGGTTCATACGGTTCCAGACCCAAGGCCATGCGACCGTTGCGAGTAGCAATTTCAACCAAGTCTTCAAAGTTGTCATAGCGGCAG
>UMDS01002024.1_pt1 | contig 10824 bp, 10 predicted proteins | sample 1964551 | NCBI WGS metagenome assembly UMDS01 (sample SAMEA4836000, study PRJEB28245) | human gut metagenome | biome: gut microbiome; material: fecal sample | place: Denmark | collected 2008
CAACAACCTGAAGCGGGTCGGCTACCACCCCAACGCGTTCATCATGGGCGATGACGTGGCCAATGCCGCTCTGAACTTCCTGGAGCGCGGCTGGAACGGCGAGAACTTCCACGAAGTGACCGAGAACCTGCGCAGCAGCGACCCCTATATGGTCATGGCTGACTTCAAGGATTACCGCCGTGCACAGGCCGACCTGCAGAAGCTGTATGCCGACCGCGAGAAGTGGGCACAGATGAGCCTGAAGAACATTGCCAACAGCGGCATCTTCAGCGCGGATCGTGCTGTCCTCGATTACGCTCGTGACATCTGGCACGCCTCCGCTGTCAAGTAAGCCCTCTCAGGCCATGCTTCGCATTGCCAGCTCTCCCAAAGGGAGAGCCCTTGGCAGCCGGGTAAAGTTCCCGGTTTTCACAAAAAGCGTCTTCTCGATGCTTTTCCTGTAGTATCATATCTTATCGCCCCGGACTGTGTAACGGCTCCGGGGCGTTTTTTGAGAAAGGATCGATTTTCCCTTGTCTTGTCTGTTCAACAGCTATGACCCCTATTTCAAGCAGCCCTTTGGTGCCGTGCGCGCCGGGCAGACGGTGCACCTGACCCTCTGCATCCCGGAAGAGCTGGGCTATGTGGACCCACACCTCGTCATCCAGAAAGAGGGCAAGTACGATGTTCCCGTCCATTACCGGATGAAATTTGACGGCCAGACGCCCAAACAGAACCACTTTTCGGTGGACGTCACGCTGGGCGACGTGGGCCTGTACTTCTATTACTTTGACCTCTACACCGATTTCCGCCGCATCGTCCGCGGGCCGGATAACTGCGGCGTGGTCAGCTGGCAGGAGGGCGAAAGCTGGCAGCTGACCGTTTACGAGCCCAGCTTCCAGACGCCGGACTCCATCAAGGGCAAGGTGTTCTACCAGATCTTCCCGGACCGCTTCTGCGAGGGCGTGGAGAACAAGCCCATGCCCTTCCCGGACCGGCTCTATCAGGCCGATAAGCACGCGGAGCCGTTCTGGCAGCCCAACGAGATCGGCGGCCACCTGAACGAGGACTACTTCGGCGGCGACCTGAAAGGCATCCAGCTCAAACTCCCCTACCTGCACGAGATGGGGGTGGACTTCCTCTACCTCAACCCCATTTTTGAAGCTCACTCCAACCACCGCTACAACACGGCCGATTACCTCAATGTAGACCCATTGCTTGGCACCAACGAGGATTTTGAAGCCCTCTGCATGGAAGCGGCCAAATACGGCATCGGCATCGTACTGGACGGCGTGTTCAGCCATACGGGCTCGGACAGCCGGTATTTCAACCGGGAGGGCCGCTATGGTGAGGGCGGTGCTTACCGTGACGCAAACTCTCCCTACCGCGGCTGGTACGATTTTGACCCCAAGTACAAGGGCGGCTACCGCAGCTGGTGGGGCTTTGAGACTCTGCCCGAAGTCAACGAGGAGACCCCCTCCTATGTCGATTTTGTCACGGGCGAGGGCGGCGTCATCGACACCTGGCTCCGCCGGGGCGCAGCCGGTTTCCGGCTGGATGTGGCCGACGAGCTGCCCGACAGCTTTATTGAAAAAGTGCGCGCCGCCGTCAAGCGGGTGGGCCCCGAAAAGTTCCTGCTGGGCGAGGTGTGGGAGGATGCCACCACCAAGTTCGGCTTTGACAAGCGCCGCACCTACCTGCTGGGCAAAGGGCTGGACAGCGTGATGAACTACCCGTTCAAAAACGCCGTGCTGGATTTCGTCAAAGGCAAGCCCGCCGAACAGGCCATGAACGAGATCATGACCATCTGTGAGCACTACCCGGCCCCGGCCATGGATACGGCCCTCAACTTCCTCTCCACCCACGATACCGAACGCGCCCTCACCGTCATTGCGGATGAGCCCGCCAATGGCCGGGGCCGGGAGTGGCAGAGCGGCCGCTGCGTGACCGGCGACGCCTACGAGGAGGGCATCCTCCGGCTCAAGATGGCCTACGCCATCATCTACACCCTGCCCGGCGTGCCCTGCCTGTACTACGGCGACGAGATCGGGATGCAGGGCTACCGCGACCCGTTCAACCGCGGCTATTACTGCTGGGACAGCCACGAGAAGCGGCTCCGCCCGGTGCTGGCACAGCTGGCGCAGCTCCGCCACACCTGCGAGGCGTTCCACTCGGGTGCCCTGCGGGTGCTGCGGGCGGACGGCGGCGTGCTCCACTACCAGCGCATTGGGCTGGTGGAAACGGCGGAGATCATCGTCAACCGCACCGAGCACATCATTGTGGAGCCGCTGGCCTCCGGCAAGCATACCGAGGTGAACCCCATGGGCTTCACCATCGTGGTGGAAGAGGCAGGTCACAACCCCAACCACAGCTATTACGATTACAAGTGACCGGATTTCGTATCCCACGCAACAATTCATGAAAAAATCATTGACCTGCACCCGGCTTTCTGCTTTATAATAGAATCAGAAACCCCGCAAAGGAGGGATGTGCATGTCTCTGGCTGTTTCCATCGACCCCATCTTCTGGCTGCTGTGTGCCATCGGTTTTGTGGTGCTGGAAGCCATGACCTGGAATCTCGTCTCCATCTGGTTTGCCGTGGGCAGTGCCGCTGCCCTGCTCAGCTGCCTGCTGGTGCAGTCGTTCCGGGTGCAGGCGGCGGTATTTATCGCCGTCAGCGCCCTCTGCCTGCTGGCCTTTAAGCCTCTGGCCAAAAAGCTGCGCAAAGCCCCCACCGCCACCAACGGTGACCGCAACCTGGGCCGGGAAGCCACGGTGCTGACCCCTGTAACGGCGGAGGCCACCGGCCGCGTCCGGCTGGACGGCGTGGACTGGAACGCCCGCTGTGCCACCCCGGGGGACACCCTCGCCCCGGGCGAGAGCTGCCGCGTCACGGAAATTCACAGCACCCTGCTCATCGTGGAGCCCATCCGTACCGAAACCACTCATTAACAAAGGAGCGAACTATGGTCTTGTTTTTTGTCATCCTCGCCCTCATCCTCGTGGTTCTGCTGGTGGTCATCACCAACATCGTCATCGTGCCGCAGTCCATGGTCTATGTCGTGGAGCGGCTGGGCAGCTACTCCGAGACCTGGGCCTCCGGCCTGCATGTCAAGATCCCGTTTATTGAGCGGGTGGCCAAAAAGGTCAGCCTGAAAGAGCAGGTGGCGGACTTCCCGCCCCAGCCGGTCATCACCCGCGATAATGTCACCATGCAGATCGACACGGTGGTCTTCTTCCAGGTAATGGACGCCAAGCTCTACACCTACGGCGTCAACCAGCCCATCGCGGCCATCGAGAGCCTGTCCGCCACCACCCTGCGCAACATCATTGGTGAGATGGAGCTGGACCACACCCTCACCAGCCGCGACACCATCAACAGCAAGATCACGGCCATCCTCGACGAAGCCACCGATAAGTGGGGCATCAAGGTCAACCGTGTGGAGGTCAAAAATATCATCCCGCCGCGCGAGATCCAGGAAGCCATGGAGAAGCAGATGAAAGCCGAGCGTGAGAAGCGCGCCGTCATCCTGAAAGCCGACGGCGAGAAACAGGCCGCCATCACTGCCGCCGAGGGCGAAAAAGAATCCGCCATCCTCCGGGCCGACGCCGTCAAGCAGCAGCGCATTCTGGAAGCCGAGGGCGAGGCACAGGCCATTCTGGCGGTGCAGAAAGCCAACGCCGACGCCATCCGCCTGCTGAACGAGGCCATGCCCAACGATAAGGTGCTGGCCCTCCGCAGCCTGGAAGCACTGGCCAAGGTCGCCAACGGCAAGGCCACTAAGATCATCATTCCCTCCGAGCTGCAGAACCTGGGCGGCGTGGTGCCCGCCATCAAGGAGCTTGTCACCGAGCCCCGGAAAGAAGAGTAACCTATGATCTACGATACCCTGAACAACCTCCCCAATTATCTGGGCATGAGCGAGAATCTGGACACCGTCATTGAGTATGTCATGGCCCGGGATATCAACACCCTGCCCGCAGGCAAGACCCGCATCGACGGTGACAAGGCCGTTGTCACCGTGAGCACCGTCACCCCGCAGGTGAGCGAGAAAGCGCCGTTCGTCCGGCACGACGCCCATCTGACCCTTGAGACCGACCTCGAGGGCAGCGAGCTGTTTGAAGTTTCGCTGGGCGAGTTCTCCCCCACCAAACCCGCTGACGAGGCCGCTGACATCACCGTGGGCAGCGCCGGCACCAGCATTGCCGGAATGCTCTGCGAGGGCCGCTTTGCCCTCTATCTGGCCGGGGAGCCCTATAAATCCGGCCTCAAGGCACAGGGCTGCGGCAAGCTGAAAAAGGCCGTGTTCCATATCGCGCTGGACGAAGACCCGGATGACGAGAACGACACCGACGAATAAAGAACAGAATCCGATTCCAAAACACTCCACGCAGCGTAGGTTGCGCGGAGTGTTTTTCTATGGTACGCTGGGTGCAAGGAAAAGGAGGAATAGCCCCATGAACACTTACGTCACCGGCAGCACCATCCGACAGCTGCGGGAAGCCAAACACCTCACCCAGGCAGAATTAGCGGCAAAACTTTCCGTCAGCGCCAAGACCATCTCCAAGTGGGAGACGGCCAAGGGCCTGCCCGACATTTCCCTGCTGGAACCTCTGGCGGCCGCGCTGGGCGTCTCGGTACTGGAGCTGATGCAGGGAGAGCCCGTGGTCAACCAGAACCGGGCCGCCAACCTCCTGCGTTCCAAGCTCTATGTCTGCCCCGTCTGCGGCAATGTGCTCCACGCCACCGGGCAGGCCGTGGTGAGCTGCTGCGGCATCACCCTGCCCGCGCAGGACATTGCGGAAGCGGAGGACACCGACGAGCATCACCAGCTGACCGTGGAGCGGGTGGAGGATGAGCTGTTCGTTACCATCCACCACCCTATGACAAAGGATCATTTTATCTCGTTCATCGCCTACCTCACGGGAGACAAGTTGCAGCTGGTCAGGCTCTACCCGGAGGGGGATGCCACGGCCCGCTTCCCGCTGCGGGGCACCGGCGTGCTGTACTTTTACTGCAACCGTCATGGCCTGATGAAAGCCCCGGATTTCCGCACTGCCACCCGGCACACCGCACCCCGGAAGATTCACCTGCGGGAACCGGACGAAGGCGACAAAGCACAGGTGATGGCCTACCGGGAGGAGTTTCTGGCCATCGGCTCCCGGATGGACGGCACCTCCGCGCTGGACCAGTACCCCGATTTCGACGCCTGGCTTGCCAACATCCGCGCTTTGAAAGACCCGTCCACCACCCCGGCGGGCTTTGTACCCGCCACCCAGTATCTGGCCCTGGACGAGCAGGAGCACCTGGTGGGCATGACCAATCTACGCCATTACCTCAACGATTACCTGCTCACCTACGGCGGGCACATCGGCTACAGCGTCCGCCCGGCAGAACGTCAGCACGGCTACGCCATTCAGATGCTCCGCCTGACCCTGGAAAAGGCCCGGGAACACGGCATCGAAAAAGTGCGCATCTGCTGTGATCATTACAACGTGGCCTCCGCTAAGACCATCCGCGCCAACGGCGGCGTGCTGGAAGATGAGTGTTTTGATTCTTCCGACGGGACGCTGACCCAGCGGTACTGGATCCAGAATAAGTAAACAAAAACACGCTTGGTTTCTTCGTCCAAGCGTGTTTTTGTTTACTTTCGCTTTTATTTTGCGCAGAATCATGCTATAATAATGTATAAGAGGAGGTGGCTGTTATGCCTCAAATTAGACCCATTACCGATTTACGGAACACGACTGAAATTTCTGACCTCTGCCATGCCCGCAGAGAGCCCGTATTCATCACAAAAAATGGTTATGGCGACCTCGTTGTCATGAGTATCGAGACCTACGAAGCCATGACCGAGACCGCTGCTGTGGATGCTTCCATCTCGCAGGCCGAGGCTGAATATGCCCAGACCGGCCAGCTTTACGATGCGCATGAGGCTCTTTCGTCATTGAGGAGAAAACATTTTGGAACAGTACAGCGTTAAGTTGCTTTCCCACGCCCTGCAAGATTTAGACAGTATCTACACCTATGTTGCCCAGACACTGGTAGAACCCGAAACCGCGCAAACCCTCATTGGGCAGTTAGAAGATGCGATTTTCTCTCTGGAGACATTCCCCCACCGCTGTCCGGAACGGCGTAATGGCACTTACGCCAATCGCGGTTACCGCCAGCTTCTTATCAAAAATTATACCATTGTTTTCCGCATTGATGAAATGCAGCGGCAGGTTCTGGTTGTAACAGTACGCTATTCTCCCAGTCAATTTTAAGGAACGAAAAAGCTCCGGTGACGCCGGAGCTTTTTTGTCTTTCTTTATATTTTAGCCCAGATGGAACATCTCAATGAGCACGATCATGGCAAGGCCATAGTAGACCACCACGGCCACCAGATCGTTGATGGTGGTGATGAGCGGGCCGGAGGCCACGGCGGGGTCAATGTGGATCTTGTGGAACAGCATCGGGATCACGGTGCCGACCAGACTGGAAATGACCATCGCCACAATGAGGGAGATGCCCACACAGCCCGAGAGCAGAAACGCCTGCCCCCAGGCGTAGGCTTTAAAGAAATGGATATACACGCCCAGGAAGCCCAGCGCCATCACGGCCAGCAGCGCGCCGTTGACCAGGCCCACCCGCATTTCCTTGAAGAGCAGGTGCAGCTTTTTGCTGGTGGTCAGGTTCTCGTCCACCAGCACCCGGATGGTGACGGCCAGCGACTGGGTGCCCACGTTGCCTGCCATATCCAGCACCATGGACTGGAAGCAGATGACGATGGGCAGCACCGCCACCACCGATTCAAAGGCACCCACCACGGAGGAGACCAGCATCCCGAGGAAGAGCAGCGCCACCAGCCAGGGCAGGCGCTTTTTCACGCTCTGGAACACGCCCTCGTTCAGGTCTTCCTCGCTGGTCAGGCCGCCCAGCTTTGCGTAATCGTCGCCCATCTGGTCATCCACCAGCTCCACGACGTCCGCCGAGGTGATAATGCCCAGCAGCTTGCCGCTCTCGTTCAGCACGGGGAGACTGCGCTCGGCGTAGTCCACGATGCGGTCAATGCTGTCGCTGATCTTTTCGTGGTCGGTCACATAGGGGTAAGACCGGGCGATCAGCTTTTCCAGGCTGTCGTCCGCCCGGGCCACGATGAGGTCTTTCAGATCGATGGCACCGTAAAAGTGCTCGTTCTCATCCACCACATAAAGGGTCGAGATATTGTCGTTCTCGCCCGCCTGCTTCACCAGCTCGCTCATGGCCTGCCGGATGGTCATATCTTTCCGGATGCAGATGTAGTTGGTGGTCATGCAGCTGCCGATCTCGTCCTCGTCGTAGGAGAGCAACAGCTTGACGTCATCGGCGGCGTCCTTATCCACTTTGTCCATCTGGTGGACGATCTTCTCTTTGTCCTCTTCTTCCAGGTCGTCCAGAGCATCCACAGCGTCGTCCGAGTCCATGTGGGAGACCACCTGCGCGGCCTCTTCCGGCGGCAGCTCTTTCAGGTAGGGCTCCGCGTCGTCCAAGTAGGAGAAGATCTCTGCCACCTGCTCCACGCCCAGGATGGCGTACAGCTTCCGGCGTTCTTCCGCCGTCAGGTCGGCCAGTGCGTCGGCCAGGTCGTTTTCATGGTAATCGGAAAGCTTTTCCGCCAGCTCCGCCTGCGGCAGGCCGCTGTGGATGATGTCCAGAATTTCCTGTACATAGTTTTTCTTCTGCATGGGTTGCCTCCTTGTCCGCCCCTGAAAATGGGCACAAAAAATACACCGCGTCTTGCCAAAGGCTCCTGCGGTGTATCAAGGACACATGCAATTCAGGACGCGGCAGACACACTTGCCATGTCCACATCGCAGGAGAAGCGTGGTTTCGGGTGATCGCTACTGTCGCTGTTCATACGGGAAGCTTCTCCTCCGTTCTTTGAAAAATTCTGCTTTTCGGCCACGTTATAATACTACGCCGGGCTGGATTTTGCAACCCATTTTGCAAAAGTTTTACTGTTTTCTTTCCGGCATTTCCACGCCCGTTTTCCTCCTTGGCTTTTGGCGCCAAAAGGAGTATACTGGGCACAGAAAATATTGTGCAAAAGGAGTGCATGACCATGCAGGCAACCATCCATAATGAGTTTCTGACCATGACGGTGGACACCCACGGCGCAGAGGCCGTCAGCCTGAAAAACGCGGCAGGTAAAGAGATGCTCTGGCAGGCTGACCCGGCCATCTGGAAGCGCCACGCGCCCATTCTCTTCCCCTGGACCGGCAAGCTGACAGGCGGCACCTTTACCGCAAACGGCAAGACCTACAAGGGCGGCCAACACGGCTTTGCCCGGGATATGGAGCATACCCTGCTCAGGGCCGAGGGCGACACCATCCAGCTGGAGCTGCGGGCGGACGACGCCATCAAAGCAGAGCGCTTCCCCTTTGATTTTGTCCTGACCAGCACGTTCCGGCTGGAGGGCAAGACCGTCCACCATACCCTCACGGTGCAGAACCCCGCCGAGGCCGCTCAGGAGCTGCGGTTCGGCATCGGCTACCACCCGGCGTTCAACGTCCCGTTTGACAGCGCCCACACCACCGAGGATTACGAGTTCCGGTTCGACCAGCCCGAGAGCCCCATGATTCTGGACGCCTCCCCCAACGGCCTGTTGAGCGGCAGGTGCTATTACCAGTGGAAGAACGCCAGCGCCATCCAGTTGACGGACGACCTGTTTGCCAACGACAGCTTCTGCATGACCGGCCTGCGCACCAAGACGCTGGGCATCTATGAGAAAGACACCGGCCGCAGCGTGGTCTGCAATGTCGCCGGTTATCCCTATACTCTCATCTGGAGTGCTCCCGCCAAACCCGTGCGGTATGTCTGCATTGAGCCCTGGCACGCCCTGCCCGGGGCCGAGACCGACCCGCAGGAGTGGAGCGAGCGTGCCGCCACCGCCTGCCTGGCCCCCGGCCAGCAGTGGGAAACGACCCTTTCCACGACATTTGACCGTTAAACATAAAAACTCCTCCGGCAGCTGCCGGAGGAGTTTTTGCGTGTATGAAAGATGTTACAGGGCCTTGATGGCGTTCTTGATGCGCTCGGCGGCCACTTTGGTCTTCTCGGCATCGCCAAATGCAGTCAGGCGGAAATAGCCCTCGCCGCACTCGCCAAAGCCAACACCCGGAGTACCCACAACGCCACAGGTGTTGAGCAGCCAGTCGAAGAACTCCCAGCTCTTCATGTTGCCGGGGCAGCGCAGCCAGATGTAGGGGCTGTTTTTGCCGCCGCAGTACCACACGCCGCACTCGTCCAGCGCGTCGGCCAGGACTTTCGCGTTGCGGCGGTAGTAATCGAGGTTGGCCTGAATTTCCGCCATGCCGCTCTCGGTAAAGACAGCGGCAGCCGCGCGCTGCACGAGATAAGGAACACCATTGAACTTGGTGGTCTGGCGGCGGAGCCAGAGCTTGTTGATGTTCATGCCCTCGCGCTCCAGCTCCTTGGGCACCACGGTGTAGCCGCAGCGGGTACCGGTAAAGCCTGCGATCTTGGAGAACGAGCAGATCTCGATGGCGCACTCACGGGCACCCTCGATCTCAAAGATGCTGCGGGCCAGCGTGCCGTCCGAGATGAAGCACTCGTAAGCGGCATCGTACAGGATGATGGCGTTGTTCTTCTTGGCGTAAGCCACCCACTCCTTGAGCTGCTCACGGGTGTAAGCAGCGCCGGTGGGGTTGTTGGGGCTGCAGATATAGATGATATCCGCCTTGACGTTCTCGTCCGGCATTCCCAGGAAGCCGTTCTCCTCACTGGTGCGGCTGTAGATGATCTTGCGGCCGTCGGTCACGTTATCGTCCACATAGGTGGGGTAAACGGGGTCCGGCACCAGCACGGTGTTGTCCACATCAAACAGGCCCAGGATATTGGCCAGGTCGCTCTTGGCGCCATCGGAGATGAAGATCTCATCTTCTTCGATCTTGGTCCCGCGGCTGGCGTAGTAGCCCTGGATGGCCTGCTTGAGGAACGGATAGCCCTGCTCCGGGCCATAACCGTGGAAGCCCTCTTTGGTGCCCATCTCATCGGCTGCCTGATGCATGGCCTCCACCACGCACTTGGCCAGCGGCTGGGTCACATCGCCAATGCCCATCCGGATGATCTCTTTTTCGGGGTGAGCTTCCTGGTAGGCAGCCACCTTGTGCGCAATGTCCACAAAGAGGTAGCTGGCTTTCAGCTCCCCATAGTGATGATTCATTTTCATCGTTGTTCCCTCGCTTTTGTTGTTCCTCTCTTTGGCTCCCCTGCCAGGACAGACTCCCTCCGGCCGGAGGGAGATGTCGCGCCAGCGACAGAGGGAGGATAGCTGGCCGCGCCAGAGCGCGGCCTGAGAGGTTTCATTTCAAATTGATACTTCTGCTACGCCCTCATATACCGTCACAGCGGCTCCGGTCATGAGCAGTTTCCTGCCCGGGAGCACCCGGATGATGAGCTCGCCGCCCCGCAGTGCCACATGCACATCCTCCCCGGCCGGGCAGAGGCCCAGCTCGGTCAAGGCCGCCACCGTGGCACAGGTACCCGTACCGCAGGCCCAGGTCTCGCCGCTGCCCCGCTCCCACACCCGCATTTTCAGGTGGGTGGCGTCCACCACTTCCACAAACTCGGTGTTGATCCGCTCCGGGAAGTTCGGGTGGTTTTCAAAGGCAGGGCCGATCTCTTCCAGCTTCAGGCTGTCTACCTCCGGCACCACGGTCACGCAGTGGGGGTTGCCCACGCCGATGCAGGTCACCTGCCAGCGTTTGCCCTCCACTTCCAGCGGGCAGTCCACCAGCGGGCCCTCGCCCATGTTCACGGCAGGCAGGGCCGCGGCCATGGTGGTGTACTCGCCCATTTCC
>UMDS01047672.1_pt1 | contig 10772 bp, 1 predicted proteins | sample 1964551 | NCBI WGS metagenome assembly UMDS01 (sample SAMEA4836000, study PRJEB28245) | human gut metagenome | biome: gut microbiome; material: fecal sample | place: Denmark | collected 2008
CAAGCGTGAACGGATAGGGGGCATCGCCAAGATAATCGCACCACGCTTTGAGGAACGCCTCCTTGCCTGCCCACTTGGCGGACAGATGCACGGCCTCGTCATCGTTCTTCAGCCGTGCACGATCCGCCGCCTGACGTACCTCACGAACGGAAAACAGCGAGCGCATGCGCGAGCCGGGTTCAGACAGCTGCTCGGCGAATGCGGCGACGTCAACCACGTCATGACCTAAACCAAATGTGCCCATAGCACCTATTATCAGCCATTCAACACGTTGACAACACATCCAGAATAACGAGGTTCACACGGAACGCGGCATCCACAAACGGAAACCCTCGGCCGCTCCGCAAGCCGAATCCTGAAAGTCAACACCAAGTCAAACTGTTGACTAACGGTGGACACGGCGTAAAATGTCGATATTCCGCCCGACACTCCAATACGTAAATCGATTGACGTCAAACGTTTGACTTTTTAACGCGGTTAACACAATGATCCAATGAAGGATAACTTCACAACAACCAACCACAACCAGCCAATGAAGCCAGCAAGGAGGTAGAACCGTGGTCACGATGAAGCAAATCGCCAACCGCGCCGGCGTTTCCATCTCCACCGTCTCTCTGGTGCTCAACAACCGCGATATCGGCCGCGTCAGCCCCGATGTCGCCGAGCGAGTCCGCGACATCGCCGCCGAACTCGGTTACCTGACCAACCGTCTGGCCAGCGGGCTGCGCACCAGCAGTACCCGCACCATCGGATTCCTCAGCGACGAAGTGGCCACCACGCCGTTTGCCGGCCGCATGATTGAGGGCGCGCAAGACGCCGCCCGCATGCCCGCGTTCTTCGACAAGCACCCGGATGTCGACGGCTTCTTCTGCTTCAACGACACCCGCGCTTGGGCCATCTACACCGAGGCCACCCGTCGCGGGCTGATTATCGGCAAAGATATCGCGGTGGTTGGCGTCGACAACCACCAGGTTGTGGCCGAAGCGCTGGATCCGCCGCTTTCCACTGTGGAACTGCCGCATTACGAGATGGGCTACTGGGCAGTCGGTAAGCTGGTCTCGCTCATCGAAGGCGAGGCACCCGATCCCTTTCCTCGTGCCGGATACCCGGTCGAGAAGGTTCAGCCGCCGCCACTGAGCGAGCAGTCACCCCAGCTTGAATACCAGCTGCGCATCAAGCAATCCTGGGTCCGGCCCCGCTCCCAGCGATAGCCTGCCCAAAAATCACGCATCTATCCTACTTGACCCGGTTTCGACTGTATATCGAAGGCGCTATTGCTGTTTTCGTGGGTGGTGGTTCGTCGTCTCTTACTCCCACAACGGTTCAACAACGAACCACCACCCACGAAAACAGCAATAGCGCCAAAAAACAATAGGGTCGGGAAGAACACCGTAAATGACGTTCTTCCCGACCCTAATCGCGAGACACTCCCCTCAGCCGGCATTCACCGACCGGGGGAGCCAGAGGGGCATCAGGCCTCGTAGTAGCCGTCGGCGCCGAGGCGGGCGTCCGGGTTGAGGAGCATCGCCTTTTCGACCTCGTGGTGGTCGTAGCCACGGTGATCCTCGCGGAAGCGACGGTTGTCGATCGGCTCGTAGAGCGCGGCGCGACCCATCATGCCTTCCTCAAGGTGACGCTGGCCGGCAGCCAGGCGGGCGTTGGCACGCTCACGCCAAGCTTCCAGTGCGGCCTCACCATCGGCCTTGGCCACGGCCGCCTCGAAGGCACCGGGGTGAACCAAGGCCACGAAGCCGGAAACATGTCCGAAGCCGAGCGAGGTGGCCAGACCGGCCTTGACCGGGCGACCAGCGGTCTCGCGACCGAACTCGTCCTCACCACCGCCGATGCGCAGGGGCTTCCTAACCCAGACCATGTGGTCGTCGCGCTGGAGCTTCGGATCCACGCAGTCGAGCGCCGCGTTCGCCGGAATCACGCCGGACTTGAACAGCTGCGTCAGACCGTTGACCTGGAAGATGCAGGCACCACCCTTGGCGTGGCCGGTAAGCGTCTTCTGCGAGATCACGAACAGCGGGTTGCCGTCGGTGCGGCCGATGGCGTGGGCCAGCGTGTTGTGCAGCTCGGATTCGTTCGGGTCGTTGGCGTTGGTGGACGTGTCGTGCTTGGAGACCACGGCGATGTCGTCGGCTGAGACGCCGAGCTTAGCCAGGTCGTGCACGAGCTTGGAGTCCTTGCCACCGAGGCCGGCAGCCAGGGCACCGAGGCCCGGAGCCGGGATCGAGGTGTGAGCACCATCCGCGTAGGAGTGGATGAAGCCGACCACGGCCGCAACCGGCAGGCCGAGCTTTTCGGCGATGTCACCGCGGGTCACGAGGATCGTGCCGCCGCCCTGGGATTCCAGGAAGCCGCCACGGCGACGATCGTTCGCGCGGCTGAAGAAGCGCGCGTCGATACCCTTGCCATACATTTCCTCCGAGTTGGCGGTGGCGTTCATGTTGCCGAAACCGATCACGGATTCCACGCCGATGTCGTCGATCGCACCGGTGACCACGAAGTCGGCCTTGCCGAGGGCGATCTTGTCGACGCCCTCTTCAAGGGAGACGGCTGCGGTGGCGCAGGCGGAGACCGGCTGAATCATGTTGCCGTAGCCGCCGATGTAGGACTGCATCACGTGAGCCGCGACCACGTTCGGCAGGGCTTCCTGCAGGATGTCGGTCGGGATCTCGTGGTTGAGGAAGCGGTCGAGGTACAGCTTGCGCATCGACATCATGCCACCGAAGCCGGTGCCCTGGGTCGAAGCCACCAGCGAGGGGTGGATGGACTCGAGGATTTCGGCCGGGGTGAAGCCGGCGCCCAGGTAGGCGTCCACAGTGGTGACGATGTTCCACAGGGCGATCTTGTCGACGTCGCCGACCATCGAGGCGGGAATGCCCCATCGGGTCGGGTCGAAGCCCTTCGGGAACTGGCCGCCGACTGTGCGGGTCATGGTGGCGCGGCGCGGCACGCGGATCATCGAGCCGGCGTGGCGGGTCACGTTCCATTCGCCGGATTCCTCATCCGGGGCGATGGTGGTGTGAGCCTCGTCCAACTTGACGTATTCGGCGGCGACTTCGCGGGTGGGCACAGAGAAGGTGACGTCGTGGTCGAGGAAGACCTCGGCTTCCTCTTCGTCAGCACCGTCCTTGTAGTCGTTGCCCATGCCTTCCTCGAACGGGCGGATGCCGGAGCGGGCCACGACCTCGTCGTGGTAGCGCTCGGCGATGTCCTCTTCGGGCACGAGGTTGCCGTCGGTGTCGTACCAGCCGGGCTTCGGGCTGTCGGCCCAAGTCAGCAGGCCCATGTTCCACGCGAGTTCGAGCACTGCGCCGGCGCTGAGGTCGACGGTGCCGTCCGAGTGGATGCCGAGCTCGGCCTGGGCGCGCGTACGACCGGAGCCCCACGGGCCCAGCTCACCGACGGAAACGATGACGATTTCGTCTTCCGGCTTGGCGGTGACGTTGGTCCAGTCGTTGAGGTCGACCGAAGCCTGCTTGGTGACGATCGGGGTGGGCAGCGCCTTGATTTGCTGCCCACGCGAGGAGTCGGACAGTCCAGTGGACTTTCCGGCGACGGAGCCATCCGTTTCCTGAGACGAGGCCGCAGCAGCTTCCTTCTCGGCGTCGGCCATGGCCTCCGCACGCAGGGCCTTGATGTCGATGGGCTCGGAGCCGAGGCCACCGGTCAGGTCCACATCGAGCGGGGCCTTGAGGGCCTGCTCGCGCGATTCGGCAGTGCACAGGTCGAGCAGCTTGGCCGCAATCTGTGCGGTGGAGTAGGTGCGGATGCCGTGACGCTCAACGACGGCGACCAGCGGGTCGTTACCGCCCATCAGGCCGGTGCCACGCACCCAGCCGATCTTCGGGTGAGCGAAGGTGACGCGGCTCGACCACACCTTTTCAGCGCGGGCACGGTTGACGATGGCGTCAAAGGCGCTCTTGACTTCGCCGTAGGCACCGTCGCCGCCGAATACGCCGCGGTTCGGGGAACCGGGCAGCACCACGTGGAGCTTGTGCTGCACGTTGGTGTCGGCACCGATGTGGCTGAAGCCGGCGATGGCGCGTTCCACGCCCCACAGCATCAGTCGGGCCTGCGATTCGAACAGGTCGCCGGAGTCGGCGAGCGTGCCATGGACCGGCGGAGCGGCGAACGGGAAGAACAGGGTCGGCTCCCACGCAGGCTTCAGAATCGTGGTGGTAGCACCGGAGGTCTTCTTCTGCTCGTGGCCCACCCAGTCGACCAGTGCGTCGACGTCGCGGTAGCTGGAGAGGTTGGCCGGAACCAGCCACAGCTTGGCGTTGCCGGTAGCGTGCTCGCGGTAGGCCTGCTTAGCCCAAGCCTTAATGGACGGCTTGAAGCTGTGCGAGGTGGCCACCACAGTGGCACCGCCTGCGAGCAGGCCTTCGACCACCTGAGCGGCAATCGAGTTCGGGCTCACGCCGGTGACGATGGCGATATCATTCGCGTAACGGGAGGCGTTCTTGTTGGACGCAACCTGTTCGAGGGCCTCGGAGCCGGCCTTCTGGAAGGCGGCCTTGAGTTCTTCACTCTCCGACTCGTTGGCGAACCACTGGGCTTCGGCGGCGATGGTCTTGCCAAGGCCGATGAAGCTGCCGTTCAGGGCGGCGGGATCGTTGTCGTAGTAGGCGCGGGCGAGGTCTTCGCGGGCGGAAGCCCACCGATCATCGAAGAGGATGGCCTTGTTGGCGTCGAAGCGCGGAGCGACCTGCTTGGGCCAGTCGGAGCCAAGTTCGGCTTCAACCGCGGCCACGACGGCGGCGTTCTCGTCCTCGGATTCTTCCGGAGCCGGAGCGGCCACGCCGAGCTCGTTCAGCACGAAGCGGGCGGTGGCGGCGAGCACGCCGTTGGAACCGGTGACCTTCTCGGCGAAGGCGTCGAGCGCGGCGGAATCGACCACAGCGCCACCAGCGGCACCACCGGCGGACGGCAGGGCCACGGCAACACCCTTGAGCTGGGCGACGACCTCAACGGCCGCATCAATCAGCTTGTCGGCTTCCGGCTTGTTCTGCACGGCGGCGGTGGGCAGCTTAGCCAGGTCGCCGCCACGGGAGCTGGCACCCTCGCGAGTGTCGAGCAGCAGTGTGGCGAGCACGCTGGCCACCCAACCTTCACCGAGCTGCCATACGTTGGTCACGCGGTCGCGGATGTACTGCTGCTTGACGCCGGCGGCACCGAACAGCGAGCGCAGGCGGTCGCGCAGCGCCTCGGAGAGCACGGCACCGAACGGCTTGTAGTTCGGGGCGGCCTTGTTGACGATTTGGGCGAGCTTGTCGAGCGTCGCTTCAGCAGCACCGTCCACGCTGGCGACTCCCAGCTCGGAGCTGATGTCCATGAGCAGCTGGTTGCGGCGAGAAGAGACACCGTTGGTCAGGGTGTCGGTGGTGTCGTTGCTGCCGATCTGGTCGAGACGCACCTTGGCGGAGTAGGCCATGAGCACGCCGATGGCATCGGAAGCCTTGAAGGGCAGGTCGGCGACGGCGGCACCGGACGGTGCGCCAGCCGCGGCCTGCCCTGATTGCAGGCCGCGCGAGGAGTCGGACAGTCCAGTGGACTGTCCGGCGACGGAGCCATCCGTTGTCTGAGCAGCCTCAGTCACGGCATTTGCCGGAGCGGCACCGGAACCGAGCTTGGCAACGGCGGAACCACCGGCAGGAGCGGTTTCGACCGGGGCCGAGGCCGCAGCCTCTTCCGGCTCATCGTCGGGAACCAGCGAATCGGTGTCGGTCATGTAGACGCGGCCTTCATCGCGGCCGACGTTGTAGACGACCGTATCGTTGCCGGCGAACTCGGGTAGACGCAGGGTCTTGGCACCGAGGTTGGCCAGGGTCGGGGCGTTGCCGAGGCCGACTTCGACGTATTCTTCCACGCCGAGGCCGCCCTGTTCGCGCTGACCGAAGAGCAGCGCCTGGGTTTCAATCCAACGCACCGGGGAGGCGAACTGCCAGGAGAGCAGTTCGGTCAAGAGCAGACGGCCGAGCTTCTGGTCGTCATCGGCGTAGGAATCCCACACGGCCGGGTCGTCGAGCGCGGCCTTGATACGCTCGGACGGCACGACTTCGAGGATCTTGGCGGCGAATTCCTTGGTCATCTCGAACGGGGTGGCCACCAGGTTCGGGATGTAGCGGTCCACCAGACGGCCACGGTAGTCGATGTAAGCGGGAAGCAGCGCGTCGAGCTTGTCGCGGAATTCCGGCACGCCCTTGCGCAGCAGTGTGGAGTGGAACGGCACATCGATGCCGGGCACCAGCATGAACGCGGGCTTGCCACCGAATGCGGCCACGCGGCGGGCGGAATCGGCCTTCAGAGCCTTGAGTCCGGCGATCGTACCGGCGATGGCGTACTGCTGGCCGGCGAGGTTGTAGTTCACGATCTCCAGGAATTCGCCGGACGCCTTGGCCACGGATTCCACGTATTCCTTGACGTGCGCGTCGTCCACACCGAACTGGTTCGGGCGCAGGGCACCCATGCGGTAGTTGGAGCGACCCTGTGCGTCACGCTCGATGAGGTGGTGCATGGTGGAACCACGGTGGAACACGAGCTCCAGCACGGTTTCCAGCGGAATCACGTCGGCGAACGCGGACAACGCGTTGTATTCGCCGAGCGAGTGGCCAGCGAAGTATGCAGGCCAGATATCGGCGCCGGCTTCGCGCAGACGGGCGGTCTGGGCAAAAGCAACCGTCGCGAGCGCCACCTGCGTGAACTGCGTCAGGTTGAGCAGGCCTTCGGGGTGACGGTAGGTCACGCCGTTGGCGGTGAGCTCCTTCGGGTTATCGCGCACGAGGCCCAGGATCGAGAAGCCGAGCTTGGAGCGGGTGAGCTTGTCGGCGCGCTCCCACACGTCGCGGGCGGCGGCGGACTTGGCACGCTCGTCCAGAACCATGCCCTGCTTCTGGATGCCCTGGCCGGGGTAGACGAAGGCGGCGCGCGGTGCGCGGACCAGTGCGGTGCCGCGGGAGACGAGCTGGCCGTCGATACGGCAGGTGACTTCGAGGGTCATGCCGCCGTGGCGCACCTTGCCGACGCGCTCGACGGAGATTTCGACGGTGTCGTCAAGCTGAACCATGCCGTACATGTTGTAGGTCCAGCCGGCAATCTCGTAGTGGGCACCCTTCTCGTCCAGCGCCTGCACGGCGTGCTGGGCGGTGGCGGACAGCCACATGCCGTGCACAAGCGGAGCGGCCAAACCGGAGATGCGAGCGCCACGAATGGAGGTGTGGATCGGGTTGAAGTCGCCGGAAGTGCGGGCGAAGGCGGTCATGTCGTGTGGGGCGACGACCTTCACGCGGCGCAGCAGACGGCGCGGCGTGGGCGCGATCTCCTCGTGCTCGGCGTCGCCGAACTCGGGGGCGTCTGCCGGCAAAGCATCGGAGTAGACGCGGCCGCGAATCGCGAAACGCTCGGTTTCGCGGGCAAGCAGCGTGCCGTCGGCAGCGGTGTGGGTCACGTGGATGGTGACCACGCGGCCGGAGGCGGACTCGAAGTAATCCTCAGCCCAAGACTTCAGGGTGATGGTTTCACCGGTGTGCTTAAGCAGGTCCTCCTCGTTCACCTCAAGTTCGATGAGGTGGTCGAGGTGAACGGCGTTGAGCAGGCCTTCAATCACCGGGTAGCCCTTGACGTACACGGAGCCGAGCGCCGTGTAAATCGCCGGCCAGGCCGGGCCGACCAGCGCATCGGGAGCGATGCGGCTGGGCTGCAGGGTCGTCGGCAGAGCGGCGCCGGTGGCCGCTTCGTGGTCGAAGCCGAGGTTGGCGGAGAGGGTGTAGGCGGCGGTGGCGGTAGCAAACGGACGCTCGTCAGAGGTCTTGCCGTCAAGCTGCGGCATCTCGGTGAGCTTGTCGCCGGTGATGGCGGTGTTGCCGATGCCTGCGGTGGCGGCGAGCATCGCGTAGACGTCCGGAATCAGGCGTTCGCGGTCCACGACCGGCACACGGCCGGGCTCGGTGCCTTCCACGATGAGCGGGATGACGATATCGCGCACGGCGTGCTTGGAGGTGCCGCCGTCCGGGTCGTTGTCCCAGTAGGTGTCGAGGTGGATGTCCAGATCGTACTTGCCGGCCGCGGCGTCAAACGCGCGGATCTCGTAGTACTGGTCGCCCAGGGCGGTGCCGTAGGCGGGGTTGTCGGTGATGTGGCCGACCCAGGAGATGTTCGGGGACTTGCGGATGAAGTCCTCGGCGCTGGTGGCCTCGCCGAGTGCGGCGAAATCGTCGTTCTCAGCGGCATCGGCGGCCTGCTGTTCGTCCTGCACGCGCTTGATGGCGGCGGTTTCGAAGCGGCCGAGGATGTCGGCGATCGGCTCGTCGATGGTGGTGATGCCGGCCACGGAGATCGGGCCGGGGATGGCACGCACGGAATCGGCGGAGTAGCGCTGGTCTTCGGACTGCCAGAGCTGGTCCTGACCCCACCAACGCAGCAGGTCGTTGTCGATGACGGGCACGAACGGCATGGGCTTGGGGTATTCGCGCACGAGCACCGGGAACCAAGCCACGTCGGCCGGAACCACCTTAAGTTCGGCGGTCTGCGGGTAGGCCAGTGCGAGCTTTTCGAGTGCGGGGGCCGGATCGGCGAGAATGTCGTCGTGGGTCAGCAGGTCAGCGGCAGCTGCCTCTTCAGCAGAAACGCCATCAGCGGCGAACAGCTTGGAGGTGAATTCGCCGGAGTCCGTGTCGTTCACACGGGCTTCGATGCGCTGCAGCAGGTGCTGGAAGCGGTCGGCGTAAGTCGGGTCGGCCCACGGGAAGGCGAGTTCGGCGAAGCGCCGCGCCCACTCAAGGTAGGTCATGGAGGCCAGGTCTCCGAAGTAAGGCTTGGCGGTCTTGTTCAGGGCTTCGATGATTTCCTTGCGGCGGGAGTCGAGCTCTTCGGGGTGCTTCATGACGCGCACGAGCAGACGGCCGCATTCGGCGGAGTCGTTCTCGAGCTCGTAAATGTCGGCGTGCAGGTGGCTCAGGCCGGAGGACATGCCGCCGACGGACTTGCCGGACGGCACCCAGTGGGCGGCCTGCGGGGCGAACACGTCGTCGGACTTGGCGTCGGCCGGAATGCCGGGCGTCTTGACGAGCAGCTGCTTGACTTCGGGGCTGGTGTGAGCCTCCTTGGCGGTCATCGCGGCGGTACCGATAAGCACACCGTCGACCGGCATGTCGGGCAGGCCGTAGGCGTGGGCCCACTGGCCGGAAATGTAGTCGGCAGCGCGTTCAGGGGTGCCGATGCCGCCGCCGGCGACCAGCACGAGGTTGTCGCAGGCGCGCACTTCGGCGTAGGTGGCGGCAAGCAGGTCATCCAGCGCTTCCCAGCTGTGGTGGCCGCCGGCTTCACCGCCCTCAACCTGAATCATGATGGTGGTGGGGGCCACGGCCTTGGCGATACGCACAACCTGGCGAATCTGGTCAACGGTGCCGGGCTTGAAGCTCACGTACGGCAGGCCGTCAGCCTGCAGGTTCTTGATGAGCTCCACGGCTTCGTCCAGCTCAGGGATGCCGGCGGAGACGACCACGCCGTCGATCGGCGCGCCGGATGCGCGCTTCTTGGGCACGATGCGGGAGGAGCCGAACTGCAGGTTCCACAGGTAACGGTCCATGAACATCGCGTTGAATTCGACCGTGCGGCCTTCCTCCAGCTCGTCTTCGAGGGCAGCGATGTGGCGGTCGAATACTTCGGCGGTCACCTGGCCGCCGCCGGCGAGCTCGGCCCAGTAGCCGGCGTTGGCCGCTGCGGCCACGATTTCCGGTTCCACGGTGGTGGGGGTCATGCCGGGCAGCAGCACCGGCGGCTTGCCGGTGAGCTTGGAGAACTTGGTGACCAGCTTGGCGCCGGCCGGGGTGTTGATGACGCGCGGGGCGAACGCCTTCCAGTTCTGGGTGCGCTCAGGCTCGCTTTCCAGCATGGAGAGCGTGGAGCGCTCGGCCAGCGTGGTGGCTTCGACCACGCCGATGCCGGTGCCCTGCACCACGTTGCCGATCAGCTTGCCGAGCGTGTTGCCGGGGCCGAGGTCCACGATCCACAGCTTGGACGGGTCGGCGTCGTCGAACAGCGCCTTGACGCGGGCGTTCCAGTCCACGTGGTTCAGGAGCACTTCCTCGGCGAGTGCACGGGTGCGCTTCTGGTCGAAGCCGCAGGCGCCGGCCCAGGCCACGGTCTGTTCGACGGCGTCGGCCATGAGCGGCGAGTGGAAGGGCAGGGTGACCTCAAGGTATTCGAGGGTCGGGTTGAACACGGTGCCGCCGTGGAGCTTCTGCTCGCGCAGCTTGGCCTGATGCTGGTGTTCGCGCTCGGCTTCGAGGGCGAAAGCGGCCAGGTCTTCCGGGTAGCCGGACAGCACGTGGTGGTTGTCGGAGTTGGTGACGGCGATGGAGATCGGGCCGCGAGCGTTGTTGACGCGGGCCACCAGCGCCTCGACCTGGGCGCGGGTGGCGCCCTTGACGGAGAGCATCGGGCTGGCTTCGCCGTACTTGGGGTTCAGGCCCAGTTCGCGCACGCGGCGGGTTCCGGCGGCGCCGATCAGGGCGGCCACGGCCAGAATCTCGTCAAGCGTGGTGCCGGCGGCCTCGATGGAGCCGGCGGCCTCGATGGCGCGGGTCATGTGCACGGCGAGCACGCCCTGGGAGTGGCCGAGCACGGCGAGCGGCTTGGCCTGGGCCACGCTGTAGCCGAGGTGTTCGAGGTCGAGCAGGGCGCCGAGCTGGGTCAGTGTCACGCCTTCCACGGACGCGGTGGCGTCGGCTGCGGCGCCGAGGCGTGCCGGGGTCGGGGCG
>UMDS01046358.1_pt1 | contig 10718 bp, 10 predicted proteins | sample 1964551 | NCBI WGS metagenome assembly UMDS01 (sample SAMEA4836000, study PRJEB28245) | human gut metagenome | biome: gut microbiome; material: fecal sample | place: Denmark | collected 2008
GAGTCGCGCCTTGGTCGTACTCAATATCCTCGCTTGCGTGAATACATGTTTGCCGCCTTGGTGGCTCGTACCGATGTTGATTATTTAGCGTTGGACAAAGGAGAAATTACACCTCGAAAGGTGGTAGATGAGCTCATCACTAAGATGGAGGAATATGCTAACTATGGATTTGACTTCATGCAGGAAAAAATGGAGCAAGACCCTAATTATTTCTTCAAAGAAACTGCTTTTCTCCGTGTATTTACGGCCTTCCTATCTCAGCCAGAAAATGAATGTGAGGACGAGAATGATAATGAACCGGAATCGTTGGACTAAAAAGTAATAATTATGAAATATCAAATTAAAGAAATTACAATCTCACAACTAATTGAGTGGATAAAAAGAGACCAAATAAATCTCCATCCCCCATATCAAAGAAATTTCATCTGGTCATCTAAAGACCAGAAGTTATTGATTGATTCTATCTTAAAGGGATACCCTTTGCCTAATTTCTTTATCTATAAAAAGGATGATGGCAGATATGATATGGTTGATGGTCAACAACGAGCAACAACTATTAGTAAATATGTAAAAGGAGAGTTCTCTAATTCCGCAAAAGAGTATTATAAAGACATAGACAAAGAAAAGTTTATGTCATATATTCTCAATGTTACAGAATTGTATGACATTGACTCTGCAAATGGCGAATCACTTGAAGATTTTTACAGTCTTGTGAATAAGCGTGGGGTACATCTCAATCCGGCAGAAGTCAATAAAGCCCAATATCATGACGCGCCATTTATGATACTTGTAAACGAGTTGATGGATTTACAGGGCTTATCGGATTTGGATATATTTTCAATAAAGACGGTTCAGCGTATGAATGACAGAAGTCTGATTGAGGAACTCGTGGCATATTTGTTTAAGGGAGGAATTACAGATAAAAGAAAGGCTGTTGATGAACTGCTGGAGTCAACTCTTGAGAACGCAAAGGTGGAACAAGTACGCGAACAGTTTAAGACAGTTTTAGACGCTTTATGTAAATTGAATGAAATTAAGCCTATAAAAGACACGAGGTTTAAGCAAAGGAATGATTTCTACACATTGTTCTGCTTTGTAGCAAAACACATAGAACTTTCACAGGAAGTATTGAACGAACAATACAAATTCCTTTCATTCGTAGATGACAAAGAATATATTAGACCAACAAATGATGATTGTGAGACTTTCAAAGAATATGCTTATCACTGTGTCACTCAGTCGAATTCTAAGACGGCAAGGATGACGAGATTGTCTATATTAGAAGACATACTTATTGTTAAAGATGTTGACGAGAAGTCCCCAAGGCTGTCAGATGTTTGTGAATTCTTAGAGGAAGAATACGATATAGATAACCTGGCGTTTGTTGAAACAGAAGGCTATAATTTGATAGACACCAAACAATTTGATTAAACACCATGGATGTTAAGTGTGACTTTCTTTATAACAAGCAAAATTTGTCTGTTTCAGAGATTCGTACAGAAAATTATCTGAGATTAGATGATGTGGAATATTTCGTCTCTTATCTGAGTTCAGATTATAAGTCTAATAAAGGCGGGAATTCATTTGTTTATGCTTTATATGAAGCCCAAACATACGATGAGGATGCTATCCCTGCAAAAGTTATTAAGATTTCAAAATTCCATGAGTCATATAAGAATGGGAAAATTAGAACAAAGGATAAAAATAAACGATTCAGACAGGAAGTAGCAGCCTTGTATGATTGCAAAAGAAAACATGTCGGGAATGTAATAGATATTGAATCCGATGGTAATCTAATCTGCTGTACTCGAAAAGATGGAGATTATGAAGTATCTTTCCCTTTCTATGTGATGGAGTATGCTGAATTTGATTTAAAAGGTTTCTTAGAAGAAGAAAATGAGGCATATGATGAAGCGTCTCGTGTTGAATTATGCTTGCAAATTGCACAAGGCATAAAAGAGCTGAACGACTTAGGCTATTATCACCGAGACATAAAGCCTGACAATATTTTTATGATTAACGGCACATGGAAGGTCGGAGATTTAGGACTTATACAAATGCGAAACAAACCAAGTCTCGACAGAGAGGGCGAATTGGTCGGTCCGCGTGGTTGGTTATCTCCTGAGGCAATGAATAAATACTTGTCAGAAAATGTTGAAGGTCGAAATTTTGATTGTAATATTGACCATCAGTCTGACTTGTTCCAACTAGCAAAAGTATTTTGGTATATCCTTCAGGGGAATGCACCTATAGGATGTGTTAAAGAATCGGATTTCTTACTCCACAACTCATCACTATACTCTCTAATTAAGCAGATGCTAAACCATTCAAAGAAAAGAAGACCAGCATCAGTTGATATTGTAATCAATGATTTACAAATTATTGTTAACAAATATTACAAGTAAAGATTAAAAATGAGCAAGAGGATATTAGTTTTAATGGCATGTGGAAGTTCAGATGAGCCACATGAATGCAATGGTATTTGCGAGCAATCGCAATTGTACGGAATTGAATCGCTATGTAAATGTGTGCGAGACAATGATGAACTGGAACAAATTCTATCAACTAATGCACACTTTGACTATATTTATCTTAGTGCCCATGGTAACTCAGAAGGTTTTGCAAGTGAAGATGGAAATGTTAATATGAGTTGGAAAAATTTAGCAATGCTTCTTTGTAATAGCAAATGTATGAATGAAGATAGTATTTTAATGCTCTCATGCTGCAGAGGAGGATTAATGGAGATTGCGTATGATATTTTTCTCACATGTCAGCAGATTTGTTATGTTCTTGGTCCAAGACAAAGTTTGACATCAGCTGACATGCATATTTGTTTTGGTGTTTTCTTGTATAATGTGGAAATACGAAATATTGATCCTGTTGTGGCTTGCGAAAAGATTAAAAGTGCAACAGATCAGCGCTTTTCTTGTTATGACCGAGAAGAAGAAAGTATTAATCTCATTAATTATAACCAGCTCTGTTATTTTGATTAGTACATAAAAGGAAATCAATAATGGCAAAGAAATTTGAAATACGAAACAGTACGGCAGAGTTCTTGACTTTCGTGGCGGAAGGTAAGGAACAGGGCATTCAGGTGCTATATAAGGACGAGACGGTATGGGCTACGCAGAAAGCCATGGCCGTGCTTTTTGATTGTTCCGCTGATAACATCGGTTTGCATCTGAAGAACATATATGATACGAATGAATTGAGCAAGGAGGCAACTACCGAGAAAATCTCGGTAGTTCAACAAGAAGGTGCGAGAGAGGTTCGGCGCAACACGTTGTTCTATAACCTCGATGCCATCATCTCCGTGGGTTATCGAGTCAACTCCATCCGTGCCACACAGTTCCGCCAATGGTGTACCTATGTTATCCGGCAGTTCTCGCTCCGGGGCTATATCATAGACAAGAAGCGCATGGAGAATGGTTCGTTCATAGGTGAGGACTATTTTGAGCATTTGTTAGCAGAAATACGTGAGATTAGATTGAGTGAACGAAGATTTTACCAAAAGCTCACGGATATATATGCTACAGCTGTTGACTACAATAAGGATGCACCTACCACACGTCTGTTTTATAAAAAAGTTCAGAATAAGATGCATTATGCAGTGCATGGGCATACCGCAGCTGAACTTATAGTAGAAAGAGCCAATGCAGAGAAAGAGCATATGGGACTGACTACTTGGGAAAATGCACCTGATGGTAAAATCGTCAAACCAGATGTAAGTATCGCCAAAAACTATCTAAAACAAGTGGAACTTGAAGATATGGGAAAACTTGTCAACTCTGTACTTGATTTAGCTGAACGTATGGCAAATCGACATATACCCATGACAATGGAAGATTGGGCTAAACGTATTGATATTATTCTTGAAGCTGGAGGTGATGCCGTATTACATGATGCAGGAAAGGTTTCTGCTGAATTTGCCAAAAGTTTCGCAGAATCAGAGTTTGAAAAATATCGTGTGATACAAGATAAATTATTCAGTTCGGATTTTGATAAATTCAATTCTTTACCATTTGATGATATTAAGAATTGACAGTCCAAAGCGGGGGATGAGGTGATTTCAAATCACCCCATCCTCTGCTTACTTGTCTATATATGATGCGACAAGATAAACAATCGAAATGACCGTATAAAGGAAACACGGCAAGAATATCCAAAGCAAAGTCTTTACCCAACCATTCGACAACCAAACACCTTCATTCCTTGACATCATATTAGCCATATCATAGAAATGGCGAGTGAGGATTTCCTTATTCGCCTTTCGGTGGTCTTCAAGAAGTTTGGACTCGTTTTCAATGAGTTTCTTCCTGTTGTTGATTGCCTGTTCCATATCGGCATCATCAACCTTAGCTTTGACAGTTATGTCTTTTACTTTGCCGATGTAGGCTTCAATAGCTTTGGTGACAGTATTCGCTTTATCTGAGGCTTCACTTAATTTGTCTTTTGCTTCATGCATGGAAGCAGTAGCCATTTCAAGGCCACTTTTTGCCAAAGTCAAACTATTGCAAGCATCCTTGTAGGCTTGAAGCTGTTGGTCAAACTTGTCCGAAGCCTTGTTTGCTTCGATGTTCTTGTCAATCGTATTCTCGAAAGAGCCGAAATCCATATCTGAGATTTTACTTTTACCTATTGGCATAGTTTCAATGCTGTTGGTAGAACATTCGGTTATCTGCCATACCCTTGCTTCTTGCGAGGTCTGCACAGTCGATTAGCCATCATAGCGCAACGATACGCCCAAGACAGTTCATCCTCGTCCTTGTCACGTCCCCAACCTGAGGTAGCACCACCTCCGCCACCGCCAGACTGGGCGGCAATGGTTGTGGCAGTATCAATGTATTCAGCAAAGAGAAGAATGGCGGTCTTCTGCACATCACCAATCTTGGCAAACACATTGTCGGCATCCAAAGCTATATTTTCGTCAATGATATCCAGACAATTCTGAGGAATATCAACAGGGTAATGATGAAACTCGTCCGTAGAAAAGTCGAAGTGACGTATCTTTGGAGAGTTGTCCGCAGTAGGCATGGGTTTGTGTACAGTCATAATCTTTGGCTGTTGGGTATTCTTTGTTGGAGTTGAAACTGGTTCCTCCAATTCTTGATGATGCAGTTTTGCCCAAGTGCCTTCAATCTTTGAGGGCATCAGACAACGACCTTTGCCAAGTTCCGAGGACTTATAAATGGAGTTGCCTCGCTTGATGGCATATCCACGCACTTGTCCTTTGTTGTCGGATTGCAGTTTGACATCATATCCCATTTGTGTGAGGCATTTTGTGTATAGTCCCCAATCAAAGTACGGCATCTTAGCCAAAACGGAAAGGCAATCATTGGTTATCGCTTCCTTATTTTGGCGGCTCACCTCTTGTGCATCTTTCCATCCACGCTGTTGCCCAACCTTGGCGGCAGCAGCGATCGCTCGCTCATAGATATAATGAGCATCATTCACGTTGACCTTTATGTCTATGCGGTTCGCATCAATGTGAAGGTGCATAATGCCACTCTTGCTGTCACAGTGGAGCGCAACAACATATTGGCTGCCTTTGAGGTTGGTAGCCTTTGCACTCTTGCGCCTCGACTTGGCTGAAAGGTCAACAGCATCAAACTCACGGATAAAGTCATCTGCCAACCTCTGCCAGTCCTCCATCGTCCAACCTTGTGTTTCCTCCGAGGTTGGGGAAACCTCAATGCGTATCATGTTCCGTTTGAGCGGATGATAACGGTTCAACTTGCCTTCAAACTTCTTCTGCAAGGCAAGCATTCTTGCCCACATTGCCGTTGGGGAAATATCATCGGGCAAGAGATTGGTCTTTACAATCTCCGCCTTGTCCTTATCCACTGAGTAACGTATGGCATTTGCGCCATGACTTATTACCTTTGCTTTTGCTATCATATATGTCGTATGTTCTATTGGGTTAAGTATTTCTCTATCTCAATCATGCGGTTCAAGATAACCTCTGCGCTTGTTCTCCATCGTTTCATGAAGATTTCGCTGCGGAGAATGTTCTCACGTTCCGTTAGCGGACGACCTTTGAGGAAGCCGAACAATTTCTGTATATCGCCCCTGGCATCCGAAAGGCTGTTCAAAGCCTCCATTTCTTTGTCTGTCAAGCGTTGTTTGGGATATTTGCCCTCCAACCGCTTGCGTGCGTATGCGCTTGTGGTCAGTCCGCAAAGGGCTGCATACTCCGCTATCTCCTTATGAAGCTGTGGCGTAAGCCTTACTATCAGGCGGCTCGTGTATTTCGGTGCTTCCTTTTCTATATTTTTCTTATTCATACCAAGTATTGCTTCTGTAAAAGTGTGCAACCCAATGCGAGCTTGCGAGCATTCAAGAAGTCCATTGGCATACGGACAAACGAAGTGCGTTTGTATGACATTGGTATTTCTTGCATAGCACTGCTATCGGTTTGGTTGTACACCATGATGATTAACTCTCTTTACATATCAAGATTTGTATTGCTGGCGAAAAGAGAAAGTATTGTCCCTTGTCGCCTTTTATTATTGCTCAAACTATTATTATCTTCTTACTTTTTATTCTTTTGGGTTAAACTTTAGGGAAAAGGGACAGATTAAAGAGTATTGCCGATTTTCAAAAGTGATGCGAAGCCTTTCTTTTCTTCCCTTATTTTTTATTAAAACGGCAATTCTTCTTGATGTTGAGTTTCCTCTTTCTTTGACATTTGCACTTGAAGTGTGCCAATTCTCACCCAAGGATGTTTGGCTCTTCCCGTCTTGTCGCAATAAGCAGGATGCAATCCTTTAACTTTCTCTTGTTCACACCGTTCCCAACCATCAATCAATGACATAAGTCTGTTGACATATTGCGAAGTGTATTTTGACGGATTGCGTCGAATCAAATCGTTAGGAAGTTCCTCAATAATCTGCCGAGCACACACCATATTGATAGGCTGCATTGCCGTAGGCGTAGGTTCAATGTAAGAGCCTTTCTGATAAGCCAATCGTGCAGGTATAGACCATGAAGAGTAACCCAGTGGTACTTCACGTTCTAAATAAGTTTGGATGTCCTCAAGTATTGGGTCGGTGAGGATATTAGAATGGTTCATCTGTACTTCATTTGCTTGTGCTTCCAATTCTGGACAGAGATACAACTTTGTGTCTTGCCAATAGTAGGTATAAGCCTCAGCCCATAGCTGTGGGACAACTTTCTGTAGTCTTGGCAACCATTCAGACACATGCCCTTTCCCCTTAACTGGAATTATCCACCATCTACGATTACCGTTGTCACCTTGCAGAAAATTGGTTTCGTTGGTTGTCGCCGCAAACACATTGTGTCGCTTGAACTCAATCACTTTGTGTCCGTAGGCTGGACGCATATAGTCACTGCATCTACTAAGGAATGCTTTAGCAGCTTCCGCATCATTGGCATGTTTCATGCCATTCAACTCACTTATTTCAATAATCCATCCGTTTGTAATTGTTTCAACCTTTTCCTTTTCGCCACTTGCAAAAGAGAATGAGTCGTTAAACCATTTTCCGCTTATCGCCTTGAAAAATGTACTTTTGCCTATGCCTTGCGGACCAGGCAATGTAAGCACATTATCAAACTTGCACCCAGGCTCAAACACACGAGCGACAGCTGCAACAAACCACAACTTTGTCTGTTCACGAACAAGGGGTGTGTCCTCAGCTCCCAAATAATCTATGATAGCTCTGGAGATACGAGGCACATAATCCCAATCTTCTTGGAGAATAAAGTCTTGTACAGGGTTGTAACTTCGTTCTGAGGATGTTGTTTTCAATATCTCAAACGCCTTGCTCTGCGTCAGTCGCAGCTTGTATGTCTGCTCCAAGTAATCTTGTATTTTCCCGACCGATTCCTCATCTATCTTTCCGCCATTCACATTTTGAAACCTCTTGCTAAACGAAAAGTCGTCCTGGCAGAAGGTGTCAAACTTAATCTGGCTCAACTCTTCATCATGCGTGAAAATGATTCTGAGGTTGCTGATGGTCTTGGCTACGTTGCCGTTGCTTTCCACCACTAACTTATGCTTCCATTCTTCCTCCATATCATTTTCCGTTTAACTGAATGCATCCTGCTTCTTTAGCCAATGCCAGTGCCAAATCAGCATCTATAACAATCTTCCGACCAATTTGAGTGATGGCTTTGTCTATGACACCACTTTTCTTGATGCGGTTGGCTGTCGGGACACTACATCCAAATATCCGGGCAATGCCTTCAATACCATAATAGTTTCCTCTGGAAACGGACTGCGCCATGTTGGTGTTATTGCTTTCAATACCTTTAGAAAGAAGGAGGAATAACTCTTCACCAGTCATCATGGCTACTGGTTTTTGTAGGAGTTGGTTGATGTCAATGCTTGTATTCATATCGTTTCTTTTTGTTGATAATACTGTTGTTGAAACTCAACTCATATTTGTAGAATTGATTTCGCTTGCAAAGATAGAAAAGGAGTCTCGGTTTATTGGTCGGTTTACATTTACCTTAAACAAACCAACCATTATGCAACAGCCGTTAACCAAAAAGAAAGCGGATAATTGGATTCCTCCAATCATCCGCAGGTCATAAAATATTCTGTCCAATAGTCTATTAGTTGTTTAGCTTTCTTGTAACTTTTCCCTCGTTGCTGCCCTGTCAAACTCATTTCTTTTATTTCTCCATATCGCTTTTGTGGCACATCATGCCCGAAAGTACATCTTGCAAAACTTTCAATGGCACGATGAAAGGTCATGTATTTGACAGATGGTTTTGTTTTCCCTGCTTTAACCAATGCCCAGAGCAGGTATGCAAGACATATATCTTCTTGGTTGTCATGCAAGAAAAGGCGTATGCCTTCTTTTATTTTTTCACAGTCTCCAATGAGAATATCATCTATCGGTTTTATTGTCTTTCTATTGCCTCGCTTCGCTTTTATGCTGTGCATGACATAGGCAATCTCTTTCCATATATCAGGACTATAATCCTTGGAAGCCTTTTCCCATGAAGCTTTTGTCTCCACTCCCATTTCAATACTTTGTCCTGCAAGCATCCTTATGCAACAACCTATTAATACCATTCCATTTTGATCGATGTTATCATTACAAAGGATATTATCAAGTATTTCTGCCATCTTTGTCAATCCATGATCAACAACAACAAAATAATACATGCAATAAGCCAAAGGGTGTTTCTCCTCAATAACCATGTCATATAAGTTTGCCAAAAACTCACCCATAAATGCAACATGAGACAAGAGCAATAGTTGAGCAAAGTATGCTATTCCTTGATATATATTTTCCTTTTCAATATTGCATAACTGTTCACATTCATCAATTATAGCATCAACGGAACTGACAATATTGCTTTTAACATTCGCAGGAAGCCTTTTCCATAAATCCAAAGGCGTGTCAGCACATATTGCAAGGCTATTCGGCTTTTTGTCTGCCGATACTACTACTTCACCTGTTTCCAAATTGACCGAAAGCCATGAATGCTTTTTAGTCAAGCATTCTACTATTACGTCTGCATATTTACCAGCCCACCGAAGTTGCGCATCTATATTTAACCCTTTGTCAAGATTACTCAACCATGCATACAAATCCAAAGCCTCTTGTGGTATACAGTCTTTTGCCAATCTGAACATTTGTTCCAACACAGATATATCACCATGAGCAATAGCATCTATGTGTCTTTTGAAATCGGCATAGACACTATTGTTTTCCGATATCCAAGAACGAACAATCATGTCTGTATTGTCACGTCTTGTTGTATAGTCTTTAAGCTTCTCTATAAAATTGAACATATATATATCAATGTGTTATGCTAATAACTTTGCAAGCTCTGCCGTTGACAGGTTTGAGAGTTTCGCAAGTAATGTTTCTCTTTCCGTTGACAGTGTTTCTAACTTTAGCAATTTTGTGTTGTTCTCCAGCTGAATGTCCAAAGGATAATGCTCAATGTAAATTTGCGTTATGGCATGGTCTGTAACAGCATGTCCCATACTTTCTGAAATGTAATCCATGTCAACACCTGCATTGTGAAGATTGGTGGCAAACGAATGACGACACCATGTACCTGATGGACAAATGGATTTGTCCCAATGCAAAGCCTCATGGCATATCTTTTCCATTCTGTCCTTCACATTAGAGTTCTCTTGTGAGGTATATTTGCGTCGCATTTCCTCTGTTTCTGCGCCTTTCAGTATATTAGGGAACACGAAAGCGCCACGATTGGGCTTGGCTGCAATTTCATTCAAGATATTTTGTAATGGTGCGATAATCGGAATGATAACCTCTGAACCATCTACACTGCGCTCTGCCGTTTTCTTGCGGTTAAATCGGAATGCCTTGCCTCCAGTCTGATAATAATAGTCGCTGTATGTCAGTCGGCCTGCATCTGCCATATTAAAACCATTGCATAGATATTGAACAAGGAATAATCCAAGAGAATAATGTGCTCGTTTAGTATATTCCTCAGACCATTGTGTTGGGTATGACTTCGTCACAAACAGATTGTAAAGTTCAGTCATCTGCTCTACATTGAGATAGCTTTGTCTGCGCTTTGCGCTCTTAGGAATACTTACAAGTCCTTTCTCCTTCTTGTTTGAAAATGGATAAGGAACGTCTTTCAAATAGCCTTCTCTAACACAGCGGTTCCATACTGCACGGCAACAACGAAGATATATTCCAGCGGTGGTATCACTTATCTTTCCTTCAAGTTTTCCTCCTTTGCCAATGACACCATCATGCATG
>UMDS01031679.1_pt1 | contig 10653 bp, 8 predicted proteins | sample 1964551 | NCBI WGS metagenome assembly UMDS01 (sample SAMEA4836000, study PRJEB28245) | human gut metagenome | biome: gut microbiome; material: fecal sample | place: Denmark | collected 2008
GCTCACCGAAGGTACTTCGGACACGATCCGTTTCGGACGGCTCCACTCCGGCGAAACAGGCATCAAACGGTTTCGGCTGCAAAATACTTCGTCCCGGACATGGGTAGTGACCCGCTACGAGGTTTCGTGCGAATGTGTCACCCCGGAATTCGACCGACGGCCCCTGAAGCCGGGCGAGGAAATCCCGTTCAGCGTCCGGTTCGACTCGCGGGGCGAGCACGGCTGGCAGATGAAACTGTTGAAACTCTATGCGTCGGGATCGGAGGAGCCGTTACGGATTTACATCGAAGCCGTTGTCGATTAAGAAATTGTTAATTCGCAGGAAAGGAGCGCCGAACGGCTGCGACTCCTGCAAATTTTAACTATATTTACCGGAAAATCCGACGGAGGCAACCGAAATACGGATCCCCCGATATATTCGAAGGAATCCCCGGTACGTGCGAGTTTCGATCGGGAAGAACCGGTTCGGGCAGAACCTGCCGCCAGCGTTCGAATAATTTGGTGCGACACCCGGCTTTGACTATCTTTGCAGAAGATAGGATACGCCTCGGAAAACTGCGAGCAAGCTCCCGTTTTCTTCTCGGCTTTCACTATCTTTGCAGGAACAGGAGGCAGTTCGGCAATCTTTGCAAAAGACAGGCTACCGGTCCGAAAAGATGAGAGCAACCGATGATCGAAACAGCCGAGGATCAGATGGAAGCGTCCTGTCCGGAAGAAAAAACGAGAATTAAGTTCGGCACGTCGCCTGTCCCGGCTCGTCCCGATCCAAAGAAAAGACTAAACATTAATATTAATAGAAAACTATGATTAACTTACTTCAAGCAACAGCTCCTGCACCGCAGGCTGGCGGCGGCTATTCGCTCTTCATCATGCTCGGCCTGATGATTCTGGTTCTGTATTTCTTCATGTGGCGCCCCGAATCGAAGCGACGCAAGCAGATGGCTCAATTCCGGGCCGGCCTTAAGAAAGGCGACAAGATCATCACGGCCGGCGGTATTTACGGCGTAGTGAAAGAGATCAAGGAGACGACCCTCCTGATCGAAGTGGACGGCAACGTCACGCTCCGCATCGACAAAAACATGGTCGTCGCCGACACGAGCGACCTGCAGCAGCAACAGCAGAAATAAAAAAGTATACTGTAATAAGAGAACTCCCTTTCCCGTGATCGGGAAGGGGAGTTTTACATACGATTATCCGATCGTCGCCCGAAATAAATAGCAAAACCAAACCGGCCGGCCAGAATCAAAAACCCGGAAATAAGAGGCTCAAGAGAAGCGAAGCGGATCCGAATGCGCAAAAACCATGAATTTCCGGTGCGCACGGAAATACTCCGACACATCGGACACTGAAAATACAATTCGATTCCTTTTATTCGTATATTTGCAGCGTAATTCTTTCGAAATGGCAAAGAAATTCACTTATAAAACACAAGGTACCTGTTCGAAATCCATCGAAATCGAATTGGAGGGAGATATCGTCAAAAGCGTCCGCTTCGAAGGCGGGTGTCACGGGAATACCCAGGGAATAGGTCTGCTGACGCGCGGGATGCAGGCTGCCGACGTGATCGCACGTCTCGAAGGCATCGATTGCAAAGGCCGGGGAACATCCTGTCCCGACCAGCTGGCAAAGGCGTTGCGTCAGGCCCTCGGCCAATAACGGCTGCGGCGAAACCCGAAAACGGTCCGGTTCTCCAAAATCCGGGGAAACATTCGTCAAAAAATGAAATGATGTTTTATTATGAAGAAATGGGTCGTATTTCTTATTTTATCTGTAGGATTCTGTATTACAAGTGTCTCCTGTATAAAGGAAAGCAGCACGTTCCATTGGTCCGTGATGGTAACGAACAAAACAGAGTCTGCGGTGTATTGGGCATTTGCATGGACCCCAAATTGGGATCTGGAAGTCCCTGCTCGTGGAGATACTTATAAAGTTCTCCCAAACGAAACTAAAAAAATATCAATTTTATACGGCGCTAATTCCATCGAAGGAGCGGTAGGCGAAGGCAAGATGAAAGTATTTTTCCTTGATGCTGATATACTCGATAAACTTCCAGTTGGTCGAGTTCCGATTGAGTCCGTATTGGGAAGTAGAATTTACACTTTGGAAGAGATACGGGCAATAAATTTCCACTTTTGCTTCCCTTTCGAGTAAAATACTTTATTGTAGATAAATACGGGCAACACCAAATAAAGCCAAAATTGTCGGTCGCCCGACCCGATTGTGGTAACGGGCGATTAAATGAAAGGGAAAGTGCTGCCCTACCCGGCAGAGGTAAAAACAGAAACCTTTTCGGAAAAGTACGATGGTCCGACGGCGCGCCTGACAAAGTCTTTCGAAACCGGCGACCCGATGAGAAAAGGATGCAGCAACAGTAACAAAGGCGATTATAATTTTGAAGCGCTCGCAGCATCGAATCAGACGATCGCTTATTCGCCGCTTACGGCCGTGCACGAAAACAAAAAGACCGGATTTTGAATCCGGTCTTTCCCGTCGCAGCGACTTCGGCTACGAACGACAGTGTTGAACTACCTGGACTCGAACCAGGAACGACAGAACCAAAATCTGCTGTGTTACCATTACACCATAGTTCAATCCGATGCTCGAAAGCAGGTGCAAAGGTACGGCAAAGAATCGAAATTTCAAAAAAAATCCTCCGCGAATGGTAAGCCTGCGAAAAATTTCCACGAAAAAAGTGAAAAATAAAGGCCCGAATCACCGGACTCACCCACTACGGCACAGGGATTGCGGCGCTCCGACTCCATCGATAAAATCGAAAATTCAATGCAGTAAGATATGATTATAACCATGATTCTGATTTTTGTGCTCGGGTACCTCTGCATCGCGCTCGAACACAAACTACGCATCGACAAGGCCGCAATCGCCCTGCTGATGTGCGGTGCGCTATGGACGGTATTGAGCCTGCTGGGCAACGACGCCCAGATCGGCACGCAACTGATCGAGCAACTCGGCGATACGAGCGAGATTCTCTTCTTCCTGATCGGCGCCATGACCATCGTCGAACTGATCGACCGGCACGGAGGATTCCACGTCATCACCGACCACATCAAAACCCGCAACAAACGCAAACTGCTCTGGTTGCTATCGATCATCACCTTCTTTATGTCCGCCGTGCTGGACAACATGACCACGACGATCATTATGATCATGCTGCTGCGGCGTATGATCAGCGGACAGAAAGAACGATGGATCTTCGCCAGCGTTATCGTCATCGCGGCCAACAGCGGCGGTGCCTTTTCGCCCATCGGCGACGTAACGACCATCATGCTCTGGATGCGGGGCAACGTCACCTCGGGCCTGCTCGTGGCCAAACTGTTCCTCCCGGCCCTGGTATCGGTAATCATTCCCACGGCCATCGCCTGCCGTTATATTCCCGACGAAAACGCGCATCCCGAAAAATTAGACACGGCGCCCAAACTGCCGCCGTTCGTCGGCCCGCGCTTCAGCCACTTCGTTCTCGTTCTCGGTGTCGGCGGGCTGCTGTTCGTGCCCATATTCAAGGCTGTAACGGGACTGCCGCCCTACCTGGGCATGCTGATATCGTTGGGTGTGCTGTGGGTCTTCACGGAGCTCGTCTATGACCACAAACAGAACATGGAGGAATCTATCAAAAACCGGGTGTCGAAAGTACTCAAACATATCGATATGCCCACGATCCTCTTCTTCCTGGGTATTCTGATGTCGGTCGCAGCATTGCAGAGCGCCGGTTTGCTGACCGACTTCGCCGACTTCCTGGACAAAAACGTACACGAAGTCTATACGATCGCCGGAATCACCGGTCTGCTGTCGGCCGTAATCGACAACGTGCCGCTGGTGGCTGCCTGTATGGGTATGTACCCCGTCGTCGATACGGCAGCCCTGGCCTCGAGCCTCGACCCGGTTTATATGCAGGCGTTCGTACAGGACGGTATCTTCTGGCACCTGCTGACTTTCTGCGCCGGCGTGGGCGGCAGCCTGCTGATTATCGGATCGGCCGCAGGAGTAGTGGCGATGGGACTGGAAAAGATCGAATTCGGCTGGTACCTGCGTAAAATCACGCTGCTGGCATTGGCCGGGTATTTCGCGGGCATGCTGGTTATTTTCCTCGAACATTTGCTGCTGGGCTAAAGAGCATAACAACAAAAAAAGGGCTGTCTAACAAGTTTCAGACAGCCCTTTTTTATTTGTACTGCTTATTCGAGAGCTTTTCCGAATACGCGATTCTAAAAGGATTAAAAAACTTGTTGGACAGCCTTTTTTACTTTTTCCTTCCGTTGCTTCCGGGACAAGATTCCGCATCAGCGAACTTTGGACATGAACTTCTCACGATCGACGACATAGCGGACGTGAACCCCCTCGCCGATCATCCCTTCGGCATCGCGGGCCCCGACATTGAAGGTGAGCTTGCGCCCTTCGACTTCGGTCAGCACAGCGGATGCGACGATTTCGGCACCGACGCCCGAAGGCTTGATATGGGTCACGTTCATCTCGGCGCCGACGGTCGTCGAACCTTCCGGCAAATGGTCGGCCACAGCCTTCATCGCCGCATTTTCCATCAGGGCCACCATAGCCGGCGTAGCGAATACCTGCAAGTCGCCCGATCCCATCGTCGCAGCCACGTTGCCGCCATCGACCGTTACCTTACTTTGTGCAGAAAGTCCTTTTTCCATCATAATACAACCGTTTTTTATTGCGTTAATAATTCAGAATTCGTATCTTTGAACATAGCTTTAGATAGGATGCGCCTCGGAAAACCGGGAACAAGTCCCGTTTTCGCTCGGCTTTCACTATCTTTGGCAGAAGATAGGATTCGGTTCGGCAATTTTCGAGAACAAGTTCTCACAATTGCCCTTACATTTCACTATCTTTGAATTGCGAAGAGGATTCGAAATCCGTCCGCTTCGGACAGAAGCGCCCTCTCCGCCCCCTGTGCTTCATCCTGACAAAGGTACGAAAATTCCGGTTCCGATGAAAAAGTGGTTTTTCCTATCCCTGGTATTGCTGCTCTCCCTGCCCGGGCAAGTTTCGGCCCGACGCGGACAGCCGGGCCGATGGCACACCTCTTTCGAAATCGGACCCGACGGCGACACGATCTCGGTCGTCCCCATAAAACCCGTCTTCGTATTCAGCAAAAAAGCTGACCTACGCCGTTACCGCAAACTGGTCGAAGCGGTGAAGAAAGTCTATCCCGTAGCCCAGGCCGCCAAAGCACAAATGGTTCAAATGGAGGCGGAACTGCTCCGGCTCGAAACGAAAAAGGAACAGAAACAATACATCAAAGGCATCGCCGCAGCGATCAAAAAGGAGTACACACCCGTGCTGAAGCACATGACCCGCACCCAGGGCCGCGTGCTTCTGAAGCTGATCGACCGGGAAACGGAATACACGGCTTACGAAATCCTCCGGGAGTTCCGGGGCGGCTTCGTCGCGGGATTCTGGCAAAGCGTATCGCGTATCTTCGGACAGAATCTCAAGTCGGAATACGACCGCGAAGGGGACGACAAGGTGCTCGAACAGATCGTTCTCTATTACGAAGCGGGGCTGCTGTAAACCGCATCCGCCCGCCGTTCACAGGCAATCCCCTGCTTTCCGTCCGTCTGCAACCTCCGCAGCCACCGGCGGCACGATCGAATGCCATCCACCCTCCCATTCGACAGACGAAAATACCCATGCGGACACGATCCCCGGACCGCTCCGTCAAAATACAAATATATTTGTATTTCTGTTCGGCATTTTCCTAATCTTTGGCTTCGCCTCAAACGCTTCGATCCGACAAAGTGCAGATAAACTTGCTTCCGCCCCGGCTTTTTTCTATTCTTTAACGTTGTCTCAAGCACTTCGCCTTGGCAAAATGCAAATAAAATTTGCTTTTGCACGCAGTTTATTTCGTATCTTTGACTTCGTCTTAGATACTTCGCCTTGGCAAAATGCAAATAAAACTTGCTTTTGCGCTCGGCTTATTCGTATCTTTGCAACGATCGGACAAAATTGCCCGACTTACTTAACCAATTATCGTTCAAATTCTTTATCGTATGAAAAAACTGTTCATTTTCTCGGCTCTCATCACCCTGGCGCTGGGGGGGGGAGTTGCAGCGACAGCGAAACAGATGAGTTTCAGAACATTCTGATTCCTCAGGATAACTTATCGGCCTCGATTTCGGCCGATGCGTTGTCCCATACCATCGGTTTCGAGACGACCCAGAGCTGGACGGCATCCGTACGTGAAACCTCGCGTGCCGAAAGCTGGATCTCCATCAACCCCACTTCGGGCGACGCCGGCAAGCACACGATTACCGTCACGCTCACCGAAAACGAAACGACCGAATCCCGACAGGCGGTCGTCACTATCTCCTGCGGCGGAGAATCCGCGAATATCTCCATCACCCAGCGGGGCGTGGGACAAGACGAACCGGAAGATCCGAATGACCCCGACAATCCTCAAAAGCCCGAACATCCCGACGTAGCACCCGAAGACCGGCTGACCTGGGTAGAAACGACCTACACCGAGGTTTACAGCGACGGTTCCAGCACCGACAAGAGCTACATGCTCTTCGAATACGATGCCGAAGGTCTTCTGACCGGTTACGACCAATACGATTACGATTCGGAACAGACCGACAAAATCAATGCCTCCTATGAAAGGACGCTCAAACGAAGCGAAGGGAAAATCACGGACGAAGAGAAATGGTTCGAAATCGACGGCAGCAGTTACGAAGGAATGCCCCTTCCCAACTCGGGCGAATACACCAAGGAATACCGCTTGAATACAAGCGGTTTGGTAAGTAGCTACACCGACCCGGACGGCGCCAGCCAGACTTTCACCTACAACGCCGACGGCACGCTGGCTCGCTTGGAATACCGCAACCCTTCCTATCCCGATGAGAACTCGACCTCGACGCTTACCTGGCAGGACGGAAACATCGTTTCCATTTCGACCATCGACGGACGGGATAACGAAACAACGACGTTCTCCTACACCGAACACCTCAACCCCTGGAACGGCATCGACATAGGCGCCTTCATGATCGGCGATGCAGAGGAGTCCGCCATGCTGCTCGGCATCAGCGGTACGACCGTTAAGAACCTGCCCGCCAGCTGTCAAGACGGCAACAGCACTACGACCTACACCTACACGTTCGACGCCGAAGGCCGCGTCAGCACGATCGTGACCGAAGTGAATTGGCAGGACGGCGGCGGCAGCGGCAGCGAGCGCACGGAATATACGCTCCACTACGGTCCCCAAACCGTTTCGAAACCCGATTACATCCCCTACCTGACCAAACAGGAAGTCGTGGACGAAGGAACGCTTCCCTATACATTCTCGGAAGACAATCCGGACGAAAAATGGTACGGTGTAAACGCCTACACCTCCTATGCCAAGATCCGCAGCACGATGTCCGACGGCAGAACCAGCGAAAAAACCGAATATCGGCAGATCAACATCAATCCCTCGACTCAGGAAGGTCCTGTATTAGGCTACCTTTACATCACGCAGGACGAAGCGGACAACTTCCGACTCGTTTCGACCTCTTTCAACGAGATTCCGCTGGGTGAAAACGAGATAACCCCCCACCGTTTCGTCTATACGCTGGAATATAACTGCTTCACGGTCAATCTGGAATTCGACGTGTTCTATCCTTCCTGCACAGTCTTCGATCCTGCGACCGGTGAACAGAAAACCCACTGGATGCCGATGCTTCCGCTCGACAAGAACTGTTTCACGGTATCCGAACCGGAACTGCGGTATATGGGTGAAAATACGGACGAAAACGGCCCTATGAGCGAATACTACTACCGACAGGAGTATCTTTTCCAGGTCAATCGGGATGTGGAGCCTACGGAATACGACTACCAGTTGTTGAGCCGTCATATGTACGTCGCACACTATTAAACCGAAAACACGGGGCACAGCCCCATCAGACAACCCCTCCGAGAACTCGGAGGGGTTGTGTCTTTGTCGCCGACACCGAGGAAAATCAGCACCTCCGTTGCGATTCTGCGAATAGTTTTATATATTTGCAAGCGAAAAATCCGGAGCGGACCTGCAACGGCCGAACAGGGAGAACGATTTGCCCGACACCGCTTTAGCTTTGTCCGGACTGAAAAAACCGACTGCAACGACGGCTCCGCAAAACGAAAAATGCTCCAGCGTCGGGCGGCACCGTTTCCCGGCATACGATAACGAACCGAAACTATGTTTGAAAACTTAACCGATAAACTCGAACGGTCCTTCAAGCTGATCAAGGGCGAAGGCCGCATCACCGAAATCAACGTCGCCGAAACCCTCAAGGAGATCCGCCGGGCGCTGATCGACGCCGACGTCAATTACAAGGTAGCCAAATCCTTCACCGACGAGGTGAAGCAGAAGGCCCTGGGACAAGACGTGCTCAAGTCCGTCAAGCCGGGACAGATGATTACCAAGATCGTCCGCGACGAGTTGGCACAACTCATGGGCGGCACGGCGACCGACATCAAGCTGGAGGGCACGCCTGCGGTCATCCTGATCGCCGGTCTGCAAGGCTCCGGTAAGACTACCTTCTCGGGCAAGCTGGCGGCGATGCTCAAGAGCAAGAAGGGGCGCCAGGTGCTGCTCGTGGCGGGCGACGTCTATCGTCCTGCGGCCATCGACCAGCTCAAGGTGCTGGGCGGACAGATCGGAGTCGAAGTCTATACCGAAGAGGGGAATAAAAATCCGGTGCAGATCGCCGAAAATGCCATCAAATACGCCCGTCAGCACGGTTTCAACGTCGTGATCGTCGATACGGCGGGCCGTCTGGCCGTCGATGAGGCGATGATGCAGGAGATCACGGCGATCAAACAGGCCGTGAAACCGGGCGAAACGCTCTTCGTGGTCGATTCGATGACGGGTCAGGATGCCGTGAATACGGCCCGCGAGTTCAACCAGCGGCTGGATTTCGACGGCGTAGTGCTTACCAAACTCGACGGCGATACGCGCGGCGGTGCGGCGATCTCGATTCGTGCGGTGGTGAACAAACCGCTGAAGTTCATCTCCAGCGGCGAGAAGATGGATGCCATCCAGGTATTCCATCCGGAACGTATGGCCGACCGTATTCTGGGCATGGGCGACGTGGTATCGCTCGTGGAACGCGCCCAGGAGCAGTACGACGAAGAGGAGGCCCGCCGCCTGAAGAAGAAGATCGTCAAGAACCAGTTCAACTTCAACGATTTCATGGGACAGATCGCCCAGATCAAGAAGATGGGCAACCTCAAGGATCTGGCCTCGATGATCCCCGGTATGGGCAAGGCTCTCAAAAATGTCGAGATCTCGGACGACGTATTCAAGCAGACCGAAGCGATCATCAACTCGATGACTCCCCTCGAACGCGAGAAACCCGAAATCATCGACGCCAAGCGCCGCGAAAGGCTCGCCAAAGGCAGCGGTACGACGATGGCCGAGGTGAACAAACTGATGAAGCAGTTCGAAGACACGCGCAAGATGATGAAGGCCGTCGCCGGAGGCAATATGAAAATGCCCAAATTACCCGGACGCGGCTTCCGCAGATAAGCGGAATGAATACTTCGCCAACTACTTTATACCCCTTCGGTTCGGGCTCCGAACCAAAGGGGTTTTCCTTATGACATCTATCATATAATCGACCCGCTTCCGGGCAAATCCGGCATCCTCTGCAACCACGCACCGGCAGCGGAAAGGCGATTCACACATACTCTCCGAAATCGGTGTCAGCTCATAATTGGGCAAGCAGAATGCAGGACAAATCCGAAAAGGCTTCGCCCGTAAACACGAAGAACGGATTCGTCCGGAACACCTTGCAGACGAGTACAAGAAAAATATACAGAAATAGGAAAAAACCGGAGAGGAAAACACAACGCGAAGGACCGAAGAAAACGCGTTTTTTCCGGCCCGATCTTCCAATCCGTCCGATAACGGGCTTTTTCCGGAAAAACAGCGGTGTCGAAAAGAGCCGCAACCTCCCTCGGCCCCCCTTATCCGAAAAACGCCACCGACCGACACCTTCTGAACATAGAAAGATGACGCTTCATTTGGCAGGGGGTATTTTTTTCGCTATCTTTGTAAAAGATAGGAGGCGGTTCGGCAATCTTAGCGTGCAAATCCGTGCGATTGCTCTCGGCTTTCACTATTTTTGGAGCAGGCAGCATGGCGGCCCGGCATGAAAAACAAGTTCGTTCGTTTTATGCGGTCCTCGCTTTCACTGCCTTTTCGTGAGAATCAGACAACAGACATCCTATGCACAAGGCCGGTTTCGTCAATATCATCGGAAATCCCAACGTCGGCAAATCGACGTTGATGAACGCACTCGTAGGCGAACGCCTCTCGATCATCACCTCCAAAGCCCAGACCACGCGCCACCGCATTCTGGGAGTGGTCAGCGGCGAAGATTTCCAGATCGTCTTCTCGGATACGCCGGGCATCCTGAAACCCAGCTACAAACTCCAGGAATCGATGATGAAATTCGTCACCGGCGCCGTGAACGATGCGGACGTAATCCTCTACGTCACCGACACGGTGGAACAGAGCGACCGTTCGAACGACATCCTCGAAAAGATCCGCCAAAGCGATATTCCCACCCTCGCGGTAATCAACAAGATCGACCTCACGACGCCCGAAAAGCTCGAAGAGCTCGTCGATAAATGGCAGGCGCTGCTGCCGGCCGC
>UMDS01055072.1_pt1 | contig 10350 bp, 5 predicted proteins | sample 1964551 | NCBI WGS metagenome assembly UMDS01 (sample SAMEA4836000, study PRJEB28245) | human gut metagenome | biome: gut microbiome; material: fecal sample | place: Denmark | collected 2008
TCTTCTGGGCGTTTTCCGGGTCATCCCACAGGCCCGGGGCCGCGGCCTGCGTTTCGAGATCCTTGATATCGGCCTTGAGTCGGTCGACGTCCAGCGCCTTGGCGATGGATTCGTATTTGGCGCGGGCTTCGCCGATCGCCTGGGTAAAGTCAAATTCTGCCATCGTGGTTTACCTTACTGTTGATTCTTTGAGATTCCTTGGGAAGTCACGTCCTTGTTGACAGCCTTCGCACATTCCTCTGGCGTTGGCGGGCATTGCCGCGCCACACGCGCATCCGCCTGCAATCCATGCTGTCAGAAGGTTCCGGGCCTGCCTTGCCGATAACCGGCCGGGCGACCTCACGAATCCCTCGCATCAGACGTGTTCAACTGCGGGCACGAATATGCGAAGGCAACGTCAAAGCCCCGCGTAAATCGCCGGGATGACCAGGGAGCCGAGCATGGCCACAGCTATGACCACGCACACCACACGCACGATGGTGCGGCGGCGGTTCTCACGCTGCTGTCGGCTGTCCTGATAGTTACTCACGAGACCAATAGTGTACTCACCGCTTACGACCGCAGGACTTGCCGCCGACGCCCGCCCTGCCGGTGGACCCCCACGGCCCTTTCCCTTGCGCTTTCAGCGCCGCCAGATGGTGTTTCATGGCCACCAGCATGATGTGCGAATCCTCAAGGCCCAGGTGGCGTTCGTTGTGGGCGGAATCAAGCGCGCCCTGACGTTTGGCGTAGGCGTCGAGCGTGTTGTCTCCGTAAGGATGCTCGTTGGTGGGTACCGCGCCGGGGTCCCACTGCCGGCTCATCGGCAGGGTATCGATGATGGTGATGCGCCCGGCGCGGTAGCTTTCCGCGTATCCGGCGACGTTCAGCATGAACCAGCTATGTTCGAAGGTGGCGTTATGCGCCACGTACGGCTGCTGGGTAAGCCGCGCGAGCAGGCCGGCCTGGGCTTGGGGCCATTCGTCGAAGAGTCGGTACCCGGCCTCGCTGCTGCGGCCGCGTACATCGATGCCGGTGAGTTTGGCGATGAGGGCGTTGCCGAGCGCCGCGTTTTCCGGCGGCACGCCAAAAGCGAGGCGGGACTGGCCGTAGGCGTCGCCGGCGGCGTAATAGCCCTGCTCATAGGCGTATGTCTCGGGTTCGCCGGCCGGGCGCGGACTGGCCATGTTCATGAACTCGAAGCCGACGTCGATGATGTAGTCACGTGCCGGATCGATGCCGGTGGTTTCGATGTCGATGCCCATCACCGCATCCACGTCGCGGCCGGGCAGGTAGGCGTCGCGCCAGTCGGGCTTGGGATGGTGTCCGGTAGCGTTGCCAGACGCGGCGGCACCACCCGGCAGAGCGGCACCACCCGGCGAAGTCGCGCCGGAGAGATTGGCGCGGGCCATCGCCGCATCGCCCGCCCGCTTCTGGAAGCGCTGGGCCTTACGCCGTTCGGCGCGTGCGTCAAGAATCGCTGCCGTACGATCTTGGACATCGTCCAAGGCGACTGTTGTGGGGAACTTGACATCGCTGTTTTCGGCGGCAGTGTTTCCGGCAGATGTGCCACCGGCTTCGCCGCTCAGATCCAGCATGCCTTGGTCATCGTTCGACGGGCCGCTGCCGGAGTACGGCTTGAGCACGGCAATGGTGGCCCTCCCCCGCCGTTCGCGACTGACCGCCCATAGGTGTTGCTGTTCGCCCAGATGCAACAGCGTGTTGATGTTGTCGTTGAGCCGACGATTGGCGTAGGCGAGCGCGCGAGGCAGACGATAGGAGCCGATGAACCGGTCGAAATCGGTCATGAATGCGCTGTTGCATTGGGCGATGATCGATTCCAGACGCTCGCGTGTGGCGTAGTCGGCCTTCAATGCGTCGTGGATGGACTGTGGGGTGGATTCCGGTATTGTGCCGACGCCATGCGCCAGGTCCAGAGAACGCACCCAGTCCCAGTCGATGGTGGTGCCATCGGCGTCCTTGGGCATGGACGCCGCCCATTGGGGAATGTCTCCCTTGGCGGCGTCGAACCATGCACGGTCGGTCATAGTGCGAAACCGAGCTCTTCAGCGGCCTCGGTGGGCACCGGGTCTTCGCACCAGTAGTCCTCGAGGTTCTCGTTGGTGGTCAGCGAACGGATTTCGGCGCGATCGATATACAACTCGCCGCTCAAATGATCGGTTTCGTGCTGGAAGATGCGTGCGGGCCAGCCGTGCAGCGGCTCGCTGTGGTGTTTGCCGTCTTCATCATCCCATTCGGCGGTGATGTCGAGCCAACGCTTGCGCACAGCTTGGTATCCGTCGAAGCTCAGGCAGCCCTCGTAGAACGAGGCGGTTTTGTCGCTGGTGGGTTTGTAGCTCGGGTTGATGATCACGTGGAAGGGGAATTCCGCGATTTCGCGCGGATCATCCTCGTCGTCGCGCACGTGGTCTTCGACCACGGCGAGCGCGAGCCCCAAGCCGATCTGGGTGGCGGCGAGCCCCACGCCGGGTGCCTCCAGCATGGTGGTGTGCATCGTATCGATGAGTTTGGCGAGCGTACGCTTGGAAAGCTGGCCATTATAGGCCACTGTCCGTTGGCGCAACACCGGTTCGCCGGCCTGCACGATGGGCAGGAGCTTCTCCTTGCCGCCGGTTTTGATGAGTTGTTCGACATCACGGTTGAGTTCGAGGTCGACTTTGGCGTTCTTTCCAAACATTGTTTTTTTCCTTAGGGAAGGGTGCTACAGCGCGAGTTCTTCGGCGACGATCTTGGCGAGGCGGGTGCAGACTTCGTCGGCGTAGGCTTGGGTGGCGGCCTCGGCCATCACGCGCACGAGCGGTTCGGTGCCGGAGGGGCGCAGCAGCACACGGCCGGTGTCTCCCAGCAGTTCCTCCTCACGGGCCACGGCATCCTGGATGCGCTTGTTGGTGGAGGCGGCCTTCTTGTCCACGTTCGGCACGTTGATGAGGGTCTGCGGCAGCTGCGGGAAGTCGGCGGCGAGCTCCTTCAGGCTCTTGCCGGACTTGACGACCTCGTTGCACAGGGTCAGTGCGGTCAGGGTGCCGTCGCCGGTGGTGGCGAATTCGCGGTTGATCACGTGGCCGGACTGCTCGCCGCCGAGCGAGTAATCGCCCTTGAGCATTTCCTCAAGCACGTAACGATCGCCCACGGCGGTTTCCACGGTCTTGATGCCCATATCTTTCAGGGCGAGCTTCAGACCGAGGTTGCTCATCACGGTGACCACGAGGGTGTCGTGGTTGAGCTTGCCTTCGCGCTGCTTGGCGCGGGCCAGAATGCCCATGATCTGGTCGCCGTTGATCATGTTGCCGTCTTCGTCCACGGCGAGACAACGGTCGGCGTCGCCGTCGAAGGCCACGCCCATCACGGCATCGGTGGCCTTGACCATGGCCTGCAGCTGCTCGGGGTGGGTGGAACCGGCGTTCTTGTTGATGTTGTAGCCGTCCGGCGAGGCGTTGATCACGATTACATCCGCACCGGCACGGCGCAGGGCTTCGGGAGCCACCACGGAAGTGGCGCCGTTGGCGCAGTCGGCCACGATCTTCAGTCCCTTGAGCGGCTTGGGCTGGGTTTTGTCATCGTTCAGCGGAGCGATGGTGGCCACCAGATGATCGATGTACAGGTTGGTGGCAGTGGTCTGGTCGTGGCTCACGCGGCCCACGCCGGCACCGGTCGGGCGGTCCCAGTCCTGGCCGAGCACGGCCTCGATGTCGTCTTCCTTCTGGTCGGGCAGCTTGAAGCCGCCGCGTGCGAAGAACTTGATGCCGTTGTCGGGCATCGGGTTGTGGGAGGCGGAGATCACGGCACCCATCTCAACGTTGAGCACGCTGGTCAGGAACGCGATGCCCGGGGTCGGGATGATGCCTGCGTCGATCACGTCGAATCCGCCGGCGGCCATGCCCGCAGACAGGGCGGAAGCCAGAAAATCGCCGGACACACGGGTGTCACGACCCACGAGCGCGCGGCGGCGCCCCTCAGGCTGATCGTCTTGGGTGCCGGCGTCGCCGAGCACACGCACGGCGGCATCGCCCAAATCCAACGCCAGACGTGCGGTCAAATCCCTATTGGCCAGTCCTCGAACACCATCGGTTCCAAACATCTTCGGCATATGAAGTTCCACTCCTTGTATCGCGTTACCCGCACCATCGTAGTCGTTGTGCTCCACCCTAGGACCCGACTCGGCAAAAAACCGCCACGGAATCTGCTCCAGAACCGGAAATCAGCATTCAACAGCCGCAATGGCATCACCCACAAACCCGCATATTCATCTTGTTCGGCGGATGAATGATGAGATACATTCGTTAGCGGGCATGCCGGGCGGACCGATGCACTCCGGCACGGGAACGAAGCCATCGCACTAGTAAGAACGGGCCGGCAAACGCGCCTGTAAACAATACAGCGGCAAATACGACGAACGGAACTACCCAGCGTACATCGATAACCGGCAAAGCAACACCAAACAGAACGACGGCGAGGAACACGCTGAGCCATGCGATGAACATGCCCAACGGCATCTCCTCTACCGGGGTGGTCTCGGCCATGAATGCAACGATCTATTACTCCGATGTTGTGGTCAGTATGTGCGGCAGTTGCTCGTCGCGGTTGAGGAAAGAACGCGTTTGGCAGCGAAGTAGCGTATGCCGACCTTCCTCAGTGCGGGCGTATACCATGGTGCAATGCGTCAGGCAGCGGTCCAACTGCCGGCTCAGTATCTCGGCGTCCTGCTGGCGGCGGGCAAATACGGACGGGCAGGGGAAGCTCACGCAGTAAGCGCGCACGCCCCATTCCTTACCGATGATGACATATCGCGGATTGTTGATGGGCGCGAGTAGCTCCTTCATAACGCCGGCGAACAGCACCTGCTCGCGCCGCGAACCGCCAATCAGCATGACACGCAATGCCGTGAATCTGCGACGTGTCTGGCGGATCGAGGAAGTCGTTCACCGCTTCGCCTGCCGCGCTGGTTTCTAGGCGCTCAGGTTCCGCAGTCGCCAAATGCCAGACATTGGCCACCTTATCGGGGTCTGCGACCACGCTGCGGTTGACGGCCATGCTGTATGCTTCACTGCATCAGTGTAAGGCACGAATCAATAGGTTTTGAGCCCCAGATCGATGGTAAGAATGATGCCGGCGATTACGGCGGCGGCGCGCATGATGTTTGCGGGAATCTTGCGGGTGATGGACGGGGCGATGTACCCGCCGATGAAGCATCCGATGCACAGCATGATGGCGGCCGGCCAATCGACCGCGCCTTGGATGATGAATACCACTGAGGCGCTGATGTTCGCGCCTGTGCCGATCAGGGTTTTCAATGCATTGATCTTGTGGAATGGGCCGATTTTGGCGGCATCAAGCACGGCGAGAGCCAAGGTACCGGCGCCCGCGCCGAAGTAGCCGGAGTAGATGGCGACCGCCGCTACGCCCAGCCATACCCACCAGGAATCCTGACTCATGGGCTGCACAAGTTGTTCCGGCGGGCGGTGAGGTGCGGTAGGGGTGGTTGCGCGCTTGGCGGCTTCAGTGGCTTCAGTGGCTTCAGTGGCTTCGATGTGCTTGAGTTGCGCGGTGGCATCCGCGGCGGCTTGCTTGGCCTGCATGCGGCCGCGCGGATTGATGGCGATGATCAGCGAGCTCAGCAAAATCAGCACTGGTGCGGCAAATTCAAAGACACTCGGGTCGAGTTTGAGCAACAGAAACGCACCGGCCACCCCGCCGAATGCGCCGATGACCATATACGTAATGGAGCGTACCGCTTGGCCTTTGAGTTCTTTGCGCGCACCCATCACGCCACCGATGCCCGTGCCGACCACGCCAACGGTGTTAGAAGCGTTTGCCAATACAGGCGGAATGCCGAACGCGAGCAGGGCCGGGTATGAGACCAGTGACGATGCGCCTACCGCATAGCCCACGAATCCTGCGCCGATTCCGGCCAACAGAATCAGCAGTAATGAAGTTATGGAAAAGCCCGCAATCATTCCCCGTATCCTTGTCGCTCATCGACCGGCATATTGCCGGCCTTGAGCGAGAATACGCTGTTGAGGATTGGTTGCGGGTTTTATGTTGGAATGTGGACGTAGCTTCTCGCGGAAGCGACTCCCCTCAGTCGCCTGAGGCGACAGCTCCCCTCGCGCCCGAGGGGAGCCAGAAGGAAATCAGAGCGCTTCGTTGTATTCGCGAACCTTGAGGGTGCGGTGGGAGGATGCCACGTTTTCGACGATCAGACGCTTCAGGGCATTGTCGGCGGCAATGTGCTCGTCCAGCCAGGCGTCACCGAGCTTGACCAGCGTGGCGGGATCGGCGTAGCCCGGGTACAGGCCGTTGAGCAGGGCGTCGGCCATGTGGTAGGTCTTGTTGGCCCAGACCCAGTCCACAGTCTCGAAGTACTTGGCGGCGAACGGCTCGGCCAGATCGGAGCGCGGGGTGGCGGAGAAGCCACGGGCCACGGCCTCGAGCTGGGAGTTGGTCAGCTCGTCGTTGTGGAGCGCCTGATCCCAAGCCCATTCCTTGGCCTCAGCGGTGGCCATGGAGGCACGGGCGCCGTAGGCGAACTCGCGGTTTTCCGTGGTCTCCTTCTTGGCGAGCTGCGCGTCCACGTCGTCGTTGGTCATCTCGTTGACGGAGGTGAGCGCTTGGACGATGGTCCACGTGAAGTTGTTGTCGATTTCGAGGCCTTCAAGACGCACGGTGCCGTCCAGCAGACCGTGTGCGTTGGCGGCGAATGCGGCGTCGCCCTCCTCACCGTAGCCCAAGTAGGCGGTGACGAGCTGGAACTGGGTGTCCGAGCCGGCTTCGGCGGCGTTGGCCAGAGTCCACAGTTCGGCGGCCACGTGGCGCAGCACATCGTCGCGGCGGGCGGGCGCCACGTAGTGGTGGGCGGTGGTGCTCATGCAGGCCAGCGCGTAACGGAAGGTGGTGGATTCGGTTTCCGTGGCCAGAAGACGCAGGGTCATGTCCACGAAGCGTTCGGCCGGGAATTCGCCGTCACGGGTCATATCCCAGAAGGCGAGCCAGGTCACGGCGCGGGCCAGGGCATCATCGAAACGATGCAGGTTGGCTTCGGCGAATGCCTGGGATTCGGCGTCGAAACGAATCTTGGTGTAGGTCAGGTCATCGTCGTTGACCAGCACGAATGCCGGGCGCGGCTTGCCGGCTGCGGCCTCGACGATGGTGGTTTCGCCATCTACATCGAGTTCGAACTGCTCGGTGCGCACGATCTTGCCGGTTGCGGCGTCTTCGTTGTAGAAGCCGACGGCCAGGCGATGCGGGCGCAGCACCGGGTGTTCGGCCGGCGCGCTCTGGGTGAGCTTCAGTTCGGCGATGGTGCCGTCCGCGTTTACGGTCAGGCCAGTGGCGATCGTGTTGATGCCGGATTCCTCCAGCCACTTGGCGCTCCAGGCCTTGAGATCGCGGCCGGAGGTCTTTTCCAGTTCGCTCAGCAGGTCGGCCAGGGTGGCGTTGGAGTAGGCGTGACGGTTCAGGTAGTTGTGGATACCTTCGAAGAACTGCGTGCGGCCCACGTAGAATGCCAGCTGCTTCAGCACGGAGGCGCCCTTGGCGTAGGTGATGCCGTCAAAGTTGACGTAAGTGTCGTTGAGGTCGTTGATCGGCGCGACGATCGGGTGCGTGGTGGGCAGCTGATCCTGGCGCAGCGCCCAGCTCTTCTCGCCGGAGCAGAAAGTGGCCCAAGCGTCATGCCATTCGGTGGCTTCGGCAGTGGCCAGCGTGGAGGTGAATTCAGCGAAGGACTCGTTGAGCCACAGGTCGTTCCACCACTTCATGGTCACATAGTCGCCGAACCACATGTGCGCAAGCTCGTGCAGCACGGTCACCACGCGGCGCTCGGCCAGCGCGTCGGTCACCTTGGATTCGAACACGTAGGAGTCGCGGATGGTGACCATGCCGATGTTCTCCATGGCGCCCGCGTTGTATTCGGGCACGTAGATCTGGTCGAACTTGGCGTACGGGTAGGGCACGCCCCAGGTCTTGGCGTAGAACGCGAAGCCCTTCTTGGTGATGTCGAACAGGTAGTCGACGTCCTTCGCGAAGGCCTTGGCCAACGACTGTCGGCAGTACTGGGCCATCGGCACGGTGCGACCGTCTTCGTTCAGGTATTCGGTGTGCCATTCGGCGTACGGGCCGGCGCAGATGGCGGTCAGGTAGGAGCTCATCACCGGGGTCGGCTCGAAGTCCCACAGACGGGTGCTTTCGTTCGGCTTGTCGCCGAGGGTGCCGTCGAGGGTTTCGCGCGGATCGTCCTCGATGGTGGCAACCGGCATGTTGGAGGTGACGATCCAGCTGGCGGGAGCGAGCACCTTGAAGTCGAAGGTGGCCTTCAGGTCAGGCTGGTCGAACACGGCGTAGACGCGGCGCGCGTCCGGCACCTCGAACTGGGAGTACAGGTAGATGTTGCCATCGGACGGGTCGACCGAGCGGTGCAGGCCCTCGCCGGTGTTGGAGTAACGGCACTTGGCTTCGACGGTGACCTCGTTCTTCTCCTTGAGGTCGGTCAGTTCGATGCGGTTGTCCTGGAAGGCCACGGCTGGGTCCAGGGACTTGCCGTTGAGGTCGATGGATGTCACTTCGTCGGCGATCAGGTCGAGGAAGGTCGACGAACCAGGCTTCGCGTTGAAGCAGATGAGCGACTTGGAACCGAAGTTCTTCGCGCCGACCGTCAGGTCAAGGTCGACGTGATAGTGAATCGGCGCTTCGATAACGGCCTTACGTTCTTCGGCTTCAATACGAGTGAGATTAGAACCGGGCATGACTTCAATTACTCCTTACGGTCGTCCCTGGATAATCCGGACTACTTGGTTTCTACGGTTTCGACGTCCTGGGCGATGTCGGCCACGACGGGCACGATCATCGGCTTGCGGTGCAGCTGGCGCGCAACCCAGCTGCCGAGCGTGCGGCGCATGGTCTGCTGCAGCTTGTAGGTGTCACGCGTGCCCTGCATCATCTGGTCGTTGAGCTGTTCGACGATCTGGTGACGCACCTTGTCGAACTCGCTTTCGTCCTCGGCCACGGCGTTCAGGTAGATCTTCGGGCCGGTGACGACCTCGTGGTTGTCGGTGTCGACCACCACGAACGCGGATACGAAGCCCTCGGTGCCGAGAATGCGGCGCTTTTCCAGCTCGTCATCGGTCAGCTCGCCGACGGAATCGCCATCGACGTACACGTAACCGCACGGCACGGAGCCGACGACCGCGGCCTTGCCGTGATACAGGTCGACCACGTCGCCGTCTTCGGCCAAGACCACGTTCTGCGGGTCCACGCCGGTCTTGACGGCGATCAGGCCGTTGGCCACCAGGTGACGGTTCTCGCCGTGGATCGGCATGGCGCACTTGGGCTTGACGATGTTGTACATGTACAGCAGCTCGCCCTCGTTGCAGTGGCCGGACACATGCACGGCGGCGTTGTCGCGGTTGACGACCTTGGCGCCGAGCTGCACGAGCTTGTTGATCACCTTGTAGACGCCGTGCTCATTGCCTGGAATCAGGGAGCTGGCGAGAATCACGGTGTCGAACTCGTTGATGTGGATGTCGCGGTGGTTGCCGTCGGCGATGCGGCCGAGTGCGGCCATCGGTTCGCCCTGGGAACCGGTGCACATGAAGACGAGCTTGTCGTCCTGAATGTCGTTGGCCTGCTTCAGGTCCACGACGGTGCCTTCGGGGATGTGCAGGTAGCCGAGGTCGGCGGCGATGGACATGTTGCGCACCATCGAACGGCCGACGAACACGACCTTGCGGCCGTACTTGTGGGCGGCGTCCACCACCTGCTGCACACGGTGCACGTGGGAGGAGAAGCTGGCGACGATGATCTTGCGGGTGGCCTGGGCGAACGCTTGGTCAAGGGCCGGGCCGATGGAGGTCTCGGGCTTGACGAAGCCGGGCACCTCGGCGTTGGTGGAGTCCATCATCAGCAGGTCCACGCCCTTTTCGCCGATCTTGCCGAATTCGACGAGGTCGGTGATGCGGTGGTCGAGCGGCAGCTGGTCGAGCTTGATATCGCCCGTGTCGATCAGGGAGCCGGCCGGGGTCTTGACGTAGACGGCCAGGGCGTCCGGGATGGAGTGGGTGACGTTGACGAATTCGAGGTCGAAGGGGCCCACCTTGAGCTTCTCACGGCCGGCAACCTCAACCTTGGTGGGGTTCTGGTGGTGTTCCTTGCACTTGGCGTCCACGAAGGCGAGGGTCAGCTTGGAGCCGATCAGCGGGATGTCCGGACGCAGCTTGAGCAGGTAGGGCACGCCGCCGATGTGGTCCTCGTGGCCGTGGGTGAGCACCAGGGCGTCGACCTTGTCGAGACGGTTCTTGATGTAGCTGAAATCGGGCAGGATGAGATCCACGCCCGGCTGCTCCTCCTCGGGGAAGA
>UMDS01047366.1_pt1 | contig 10330 bp, 7 predicted proteins | sample 1964551 | NCBI WGS metagenome assembly UMDS01 (sample SAMEA4836000, study PRJEB28245) | human gut metagenome | biome: gut microbiome; material: fecal sample | place: Denmark | collected 2008
TGATGCAGCGCACCAGCGTGGATTTGCCCGCGCCGGACATGCCGATGATGCCGTAAATCGAGCCATCCGGGATGGTCAGGTTGATGTCCTTCAGCGCATTCACTGCGCCGTCCTTCATCTGGAAGGTCTTGGAAAGGTGTTTGATCTCGATCACAGAAATTGCTCCTTGCTGTTGAATAAGCTCCTTCAGTCAAATCCTTACGGATTTGCCAGCTCCCTCATAGAGGGAGCCTGAAACAGAACGGTCAGGCAAAGGCCCCCTCCCCGAGGGAGCTGTCACCGCAAGGTGACTGGGGGAGTTCGCTTAACCCTCGATCGGGCTCAGGTCGCTCTGCTTGCCGCCGTAGATGCCCATGGGCTCAACGTGGATACCGGCAACGGAGACCAGGTGGGTGCCCTTCTCCTCATTGAAGTTGTCCAGGTAGGGCTGATGCTGGAAGTAGTTGGTATCGCACTGGCCATCCTCAACGATGGTGTTGGGGATCACATAGTCATCGTACTCCTGGATGTCCAGCGTAATGCCCTTGTCGGCCAGGATCTGCTTGCAGACCTCCAGGATCTCGCAGTGGGGGGCGGGGGTGGCAGCGCAGCTGACGGTCTCACCGTTCAGTGCGTCATAATCGATGGAAGGATCATAGCCGTCGGTGGGGTCTTCCACAACAGAGACCACAGCGCCGCCGTAGCTCTCGGTCATAAAGTCCTTGACCTGCTGGCTCTGCAGGGCAGCGACCAGAGCCTTGATCTTGGGCTCCTCCTCATTGCCTTCCTTGCAGACCAGAACGTTGACGTAGGCAGAGGTGCCATCCTCCATGGCCAGAGCGTCGGTCATGGGGTCCAGACCGGCGGAGATGGCGTAGTTGGAGTTGATGACAGCGTAGTCCTCATCCTGCAGGACGTTGGGCACCTGAGCAGCCTCGACCTCGTCCACATTGACGTTCAGGGGGTTCTCTTCGATGTCGTTCTTGGTGGCGGTCAGGCCTGCATCTGCCTTCAGCTTGAAGAAGCCGTTCTTCTCCAGCAGGGTCAGAGCGCGGGCCTCGTTGGTGGTGTCGTTGGGAACGGCGACCTTGATCTTGTCCAGCTTGGCAGCGGTGGAGGCAGCCTCAGAGGATGCAGCGCCGGAAGCGGCGGAGCTTGCGGTGGAGGAAGAGCCGCCGCAGGCGGTCAGGGCAGCGGCAGCAGCGGCCACGCCGGAAACTTTCAGAAAATTACGACGAGTGATCTTAGACATTTTGTTTTCCCTCTCTACTTTTACAAAAATGTTTTTGTGCGGTGCGGCACAATCCGCACCCTTTGCACCGGAAGCAAAATAAAAAACGCTTCCGTCCTCAGCGGGCATACACCCACAAGGACGAAAGCGTAAAACTTCCGTGGTACCACCTTGGTTTACTGTCCCCTCACAGAGACAGCCTCACTGCTGCGGCGTTTTGCAACGCGACAACCGGACGCTGTAACGGGCGCTCCCGTCGCAGGCTTAGCACTCTTGCACTTCGCCCCCGCGGCTCCGAGACCATTTTCAGTTCCCTGTTTCCTGCCCTTTTCCACCGCCCGGGCTCTCTGGAAGGATCAATGCGAAAACCTACTCTTCTCTTCACAGCCATTTTTGTGATATTGCATACATAATACCCCACTCTTCCGGGTTTGTCAACCCTTTCAACGAAGTTTTTCAGTAGGGAATTGCCTGCTTACTGCCGGCCGGCATCCTGCTCCGTGCTGTACAGCACCATCAGGTGGTTGGCACTGGCTTCCAGCTGAGATTTTGCCTGACGGAGGTTCGCCTCCTCGGTCTCGTTCATCTTTTCGGGCTTATCCTTGCGCAGGCAGCGGCGCAGGCTGGCAAGGTCGTTCTTGACTCGGTTCTTCTCGTCCTTGTCCAGCTCCTTTTTGCACTTGGAGAGGGCCTCATCCACCTTGTAAGCCAGCATCTCGGCCTGATTGTGGAGTTCCAGCCGCTCCCTGCGGCGGGTATCCTCCTCCTCGTAGGCGGCAGCATCGGCCATGGCGCGCTGGATCTCGTTCTCAGAAAGATTGGTGCTGCCGGTGATGGTGATGTTCTGCTCCCGACCGGTGCCCAGATCCTTTGCGGACACCTTGACCACGCCGTTCACATCGATGTCAAAGGTAACCTCGATCTGGGGCTTGGAGGAGAAGCCGGAGCGGATGCCGGTGAGCTTGAATTTGCCCAGGCTCTTGTTGTCGCGGGCAAAGTGGCGCTCACCCTGCAGCACGTTGATCTCCACGCTGGTCTGCATGGGGCGGGCCGTGGTAAAGATCTGGCTCTTGCGGGTGGGGATCATGCTGTTGCGGGTGATGAGGGGGGTGGCCACGCCGCCCAGCGTCTCAATGGACAGCGTCAGCGGGGTGACATCCATCAGCACAAGGCCCTGCGCGGCCGCGCCGGTGGCACCGGCCAGCTTTCCGCCGCCCTGCAGCAGGCCGCCCTGCACGGCGGCACCCATGGCCACGCATTCATCGGGATTCAGGGTGTGGCTGGGCTCACAGCCCAGCAGCTCCCGGACCTGCCGCTCCACAGCGGGCATCCGGGTGCTGCCGCCCACCAGCAGGACTTTGCCCAGCTGGCTGGCGGAAAGCCCGGCATCCCGCAGGGCGTTCTGCACCGGCTGAACAGTGCGGGCCAGCAGGTCACCGGTCATCATCTCAAACTGGGGGCGGCCCAGGCTCAGATCCAGATGGTGAGGGCCATCCTTACCCACCGCGATAAACGGCAGGTTCAGCTGGGCGGAAAGCGCACTGGAAAGCTCCTTCTTGGCCTTTTCCGCTTCCTCCTTCAGGCGGCCCATGGCGGCGGGGTCCTTGGTCAGATCGATGCGGTCAGATCTGCGGAACTCCGCAACAGCCCACTCGACGATGCGCTCGTCAAAGTCATCGCCGCCCAGATGGGTATCGCCGCCGGTGGCCAGCACCGTAAAGGTGCCGTCCTCGATCTCAATGATCGAAACATCAAAGGTGCCGCCGCCCAGATCATAGACCAGGATCTTCTGGGGGGCTTCGTTGTCCAGGCCGTAGGCCACTGCGGCGGCGGTGGGCTCGTTGATGATGCGCAGAACATTCAGGCCCGCAATGCGGCCCGCGTCCTGAGTGGCCTTGCGCTGGCTGTCGTCAAAATAGGCAGGCACGGTGATGACGGCCTCGGTCACAGGCTCGCCCAGGTAACTCTCGGCATCGCGGCGGATCTTGGTCAGGATCATGGCGCTGATCTCCTGCGGGGTCAGATCTCTGCCATCGATATGCACCCGGTAATCAGAACCCATGTACCGCTTAATGCTGGACACCGTACGGCCGGAGTTTGTGGCGATCTGGCGCTTTGCCGCGCCGCCCACCAAACGCTCGCCATCCTTGGTAAAGGCCACCACGCTGGGGGTGGTGCGCTCGCCTTCGGCGTTGGTGATGACCACAGGCTTGCCGCCCTCCACCACCGCCACGCAGGAGTTGGTGGTGCCAAGGTCGATTCCGATCACTTTGCTCATAGTGCTTGTCCTCTTTTCTTCGGCGCAGAATATTTCCTTGAATATCTTACCGGTTTCCTATGACGATTTCTTAGAACAAATGTAAAGAAACTGTGTTTCAGGCGTTTTTATCGTCGGCCAGCAGCTGATCGGTCAGCAGTTCAGCCTCCCGCAGCCAGTCGGCAGCATCCGTTTCGCCCTCGGCCTGCAGGATCCGAAAACCCTGCACAGCTTCGGCCACCTGCAGCAGCGCCTTTTTGCGGGAGAGGTACTGGGTCTCGTACTGGGCAAGACGCAGGCAGACCTGCGGGGTGTAGGCGATGTCCGGCACCTCCCGGGCAGCGCTCTGGGCGCGGCGGTAGTATTGCAGGGTCTCCGCCATCTCCCCGCCCGATGCAGCACAGTCATCCCCCAGGGCGATCATGGCCTGCACCTCCCCGGCCTGTGCGGCCTTTTTCCACATCCGCCGGGCCTGGGTCTTATTCTTCCGGGTACCCCGGCCATAATACAGGCAGTCCCCCAGGGCAGAAAGCGCCTCTGCGCTGCCCGCCTCGGCGGCGGCAGTGTAGCGTGCCGCTGCCTCCGGCCAATCCCCGGCCCGGGCGGCGGCGTGCCCGGCTTCCAACTCCTGAGCGCCGGGGTTGTCGCTCCCCCGCTCCGATCTCAGCAGCCCGCTGAGCAGGGAGACATCCAGCGTGGCAGAGCTTGTCCACGGATCCAGCACCACACCATCGATGCCGTCCGTTTCCAGCGCATACTCCATGGCGCTGCGCAGGCTGCGCTCCACCATGGGGCGGGTGGCGCTGGCCTTTTCCGCCTCGGCGTTCTTTACCGAGGTGAACAGCGGCAGATAGTTCCGCTCTTTCCGGGTGTGGAGCAGCCAGGGCTGCAGGCCCTCGGCCCGCTCCTCCGGGATGGGCAGGTGTGCCCAGGGGGCGGCCCCGCTCTGGGGGTCCACCGCCGCATCCAGCGGAACCAGCACCTTGGTCTGCAATTCCAGCGCATAGTTCAGGGCGTTCATCAGGCTCCAGAAATGTTCCTCGTTCTGCTCCCGGTACAGCCGCGCCACGGCCTCCTCCACAAACGGGCAGCCTGTGCCCACCGGCCCGTACTGCGGCGCAGTCCGCTTTTTTCCGCTGCCCACCGGCCGGAAGCGCCGACCGCCCATGTTGTATGCCATTTATCTCACCCTTCTTTTTCGTCAATAGGATAAGTATAGCAGGAATCCGCAAATTTCACAATATTTTCCCGCAGGCAGGCCGCACGCAAAAACAGCAGGCGGCTGCACATGGCCGTCTGCTGTCAGGTTCATTCATCTGCCGCATCATCTGCGCCATCCAGATAGCGCTCGATGCTGCCGATGCTGTATCGGTTCTCGTTGGCTTCCACGCTCCGTGCACTGGCATCGTAGCAGGCTTCCAGAATGGGCATCACTGGCTGCTGGCCCTCCGGGTCGGTCAGATGTCCGATGGCCCGGGCCTCATAGTAGTTGTCGATGATCTGGTTCACGATCCGTTTGCGGTCACGGAGCGGAGTCTGCAGGTTGGCCAGCTGCTCCTGCCGGATGCCGCAGCTGTTGCTGCCGTGGTCGCCGAACAGGATGTAATACTCCTGCTCGATCTCCAGCGGTGCAGCCTGATGCAGATAATAATCCGCCAGTACCCTCCGCTTCTTTTCGGTGCTGAAGCCCTTGATATCCTCCATGCCGCACGGAAAAAGCTCCGGATGCCGGATCCACATTTCATAGGGCCCCACCGGCAGGTGCAGAGTATCGAATACATCCAGATAATCCTCCAGCGCAATGCGGATCTCGCCCCGCTCCCATTTCTGAATGGTGCGCTTGTCCCGCCCCAGCATATCCGCAAGCTCCTGCTGAGATCTGCCCGCCACGTTCCGGGCAAAGGCAATGGCTTCCCCGATTCGGTTCCGGTAGTTGGTCATATTCTTTCCCTCCTGACACACACTTGTACACCAGGCATTCCAACGTCTGGCGACATAAAATACTTTCCTCTGATAAAAGGATAATGGTTTGTCCCGCCTTCTGTCAAGAGTTGCAAATTCAATCACTTCACGTCAAATTTTTGTTAAATGTGTCATTCAAGCCGGGCAGCCGCCTTTTTTGCAGAGATTTTGCCGCTCCGTGGGGCATCCGCCCCCTGTCTTAAACAACGTTCGGGCCATTTTGTCCTTTTTCACCTGCCGGAGGCGGCCGGATGTGTCAGGTACACCACACCATGCGACGCAAAATATTTTTTGCAAAAAATTCCTCTTCGGCAAGTTTTTCCCAGCGCATCCGTTTCCATACACGCAAAAACCGCCCATAGCCGTCAAAAACAGCCATGGGCGGGTGCTTTTTCTTTATGCCAGTTTATTCAGCCTTACGGCAACGTAGGGATCAGGGAGCTTGAGCTCGTCAGCAAGGTCGGCTTCAGATTCGTACTTCTCCGCCGCCATGCCCACCACAACGCTGCACACGTCAAAGCGTCCGGCGGGCGAAAGGGCCGTAACCTTGGCTTCTCCATCGGCAATGGCGGTCACCACGCCATCCGCATCCACGGTAACGACACCGGGGTTGCTGCTGACCCATGTAATGGGCACGCTGCCGCCGCCCTCCACCGCAACGGTGGCCGTCAGACGTTCCTGGGTACCCACGGTGCGGAGCAGCAGGTCACTCTTGTTCAAGGTCACCTTGCCGATATCCGAAGTCACCGTGACGCTGCACCGCAAAGCCTGGCCGTTGGAGACCATTGCCGTGATGGTGGTGGTGCCCGCCGCCTGAGCCGTGACAAGGCCCTTATCGCTGACTGTGGCAACCTCGGGGTTGCTACTCATCCACTGGTAGACATAGAGGAAGGAGTGGTCGCTGTTGGTCAGCTGGAGCTGATGGGTGGGGTGCAGGTCATTGTACTGCAGCACAAGGCTCAGGCTGGTGGTATCCAGCGTGGGCTTTTTTCTGGCTGCTTCTTCATTTTTGCGGGTCACGGTCACCTTGCAGGCGGCGCGTTCGCCGTGGTCGGAGATGGCGGTGATGATGGCAGTGCCTGCATTGCGGCCCGTCACCTTGCCGTCGCCATCCACCGTGGCAACATTGGAGTTGCTGCTCATCCAGACGATGAAGTAATAATCGCTCTGTCCGCTGGTGTACAGGTAGCCCTTGGGGCGGGGGTCATCATCGGTGATCTCCAGCTCCATCTCGGTCAGCTCCAGTTCCAGCTTGGGGCTGGTTCCGGTCAGGCCTGTCAGCACACCGGGCGCGGCCTGCGCGGGCAAAGGGGCAGCCAGCAGGGCCCCGCTCAGAGCCAGCAGGGCCAGAAGCCGCCCCGCGGTTTGGAATTTCCATTTCATTGGGTCGAACTTCCCTCCTTATTTCATCCCATGGGATCAAAGGAATGCCGCACACATGGAAAAATTTCGCGTCCATGATTTTTCTCACTATTGATTTATTTTACACGTCCGGCCAATGTGGGTCAAGTTTTTCGCCCAAAGTGCTGTGCTTTCGCACCCGATTTCGTCGGGAATTCCAGTTTTTTCCGATTTTTTTGTGCAGAACATCAGGGCCAAAAAGCTGCTCCCGGCGCAGGCAGCCAAACGCCGCGCTCACACTCAGTTGTGCTGTTTCAGGGCGCAGACCGCAATGCTCAAAGCACTCCAAGCTGCCTGATACATCAGGACAGCGGCCACCGACAGGGTGCCGATGCTGCCCGCGTAGGTCAGCAGAACACCGATGACCACCGAGAACCAGACCGAGACCATCTGCACCGTGGTGGCGCTTGTCTCGGCGTTCTGGGCCTTTTCCGCCGCGCGCAGGCCGCCGATCAGGCTGGCAAAGCCCTTATCATGCAGCATACAGCAGCGGGCCGTCTCGTCCGGCTGGGCAGGGGTCAGCGCACTGCACTGCTCCTGATCCAGCAGGGTGATCATCCCCTCAGGCAGATGATAAGCCTCAGTGATGTGGCGGGCCGTCAGGCTGGGGTCCTCGCAGGTAACCAGCAGGCGGATGTTCTCCCGCTGCAGCACCTCCAGCCCGCGGGCGGCGTTGCGACCGCCCACATAGTGGAGCACGAACATGGCATGCAGGCTGCCGGAAACAGCCAGATACAGGATCTGCAGCGCGCCGTTCTTGGAGTGCTCATCCTCGTACTCCTGCTCAGGCAGGGGCACCCCCTCCTGCTCCATGTACAGCCGGTTGCCGATGAGCACCCGGTTGTTATCGCACCAGGCGGCAAAACCAAGGCCGTGGTGGACCTCCAAGTCCTTCACAGGGTACAGGATCTCGGTGCGGTCCTCGATGATCTGGCGGAACAGACCCCGCAGGGTCTCACAGCTGTGGTTGAGGATACTGGCCGCATAGAGGATGGCACGGTCGATGCGGCCGCCCTTGAAGATGCGGATATCCTCCAGGTTCACGCTGTCGGCGGTAAAGAGCTCGTCGGCATCCACCTGCACGGTGTCCACACCGCCCAGCTCCTCAATGGCAGCCCAGCCGGGCACCACGGCACCGGCGGCGGCTGCGGTCTTTTGCAGGCGCAGAGAAGCGATGCCCGCAACCAGGGTGGAGGACAGCGGTGCACCCATGCAGAGCATGGAGGACAGGGCTGCGGCCATGCCGTTGGGCCCGCCGCCAAACAGCAGGAACACCAGCCCGCTGAGCACGGCAGCACCCAGCAGGATCAGGGCCGTCTTGCGGGCGCGGCGCTCACTGGCGCGCTCCCCGAAGCTCTGCTCCACCAACGCCTCGTCCCACTGGACAGGGCGGCTGAGCAGCACCCAGGGGTCTTTCTGATCCAGGCTCCGGGCCAGCACCCGGATCAGGTCCTTATCCCGGACACGGAATGCGCCCTGCAGCCCCTCGGGGGATCGGGCGGCAAGGTCATAGCCGTTTCTGACGGCAGTCAGCAGGACACGGCTGCCCAGCAGGGCCAAGAACAGGCCCAGTGCGGCCACGCCGGAAAGCAGCGTCCAGCTGGAGTTCTGATAGCTCTGGGCGTCGAGCAGGGCGACCGCAGCCTGCACCAGCGCACCGCAGGCGGCCAGCGCCGGCATGGTGTCTGCACTGGGGCGGCCCTTGAGGCCCTGCAGACCATCCCGCAGGACAGGCCAGCCCACAGCCAGCGCACCGGCCAGGAAGAGCAGGTTGGCGGCATAGAACGCCGCCGGGGCGATCACGGGGTCAAGGGAGGCCACAGGGGCCAGCAGCCCCTCGGCAACAAGGCCAAAGTGGAGCAGCACCACCGCAAGGATGCCCTCCAGCACACACCGCAGCGTCAGCTCTGCGCCCATCCGGCGGAGCTTCTCCCCCACCTGCTCGGGCGTTTCCGGCTCGGTTTCTTCTTCAGGCTTCTCCGCAGCCTCCGGCGCGGCAGGGGCCGCTTCCCCAGTGGGCTGGGCCGGGGTCTCCTCTGCCGGGGCGGCAGGCCGGGCGGGTGCTTCGTCCTCTTCCAGCCCCATCAGCGGCAGGCTCATGCTGTCGTCCTTGCTGGGGGCCTCGGTGCGGGTAGGGGCCTGCGGCTCGTTCTCGTCCGCGCCCTTGCCAAAGAACTGGAACGCCGTTTCCGGTTCCGGCTCAACCTCTGGCGCGGCTTCCGGGGCAGACTTTGCCTGCTTTACCGACTGATCCTCGGCAAACACCATGGGGATGGCCGGGCCCTCAGGCGCTGCGGGAGCTTCCGGCTCCACGGCCAGCACCTCTTCGGGGGCATCCTGCACCTCCTCCACCGGGGCGGGCTTGGCAGGCTTGGGGGTGCCATAGAGCATGGCCTTGAGTTCGGCCATCTCTGCATCCTCCTGCTGCTCCTGCGGGGTCAGGGGTTCCCGGCGGCGGGGCGGCTCCGGCTTTTTCTCGGGCTGGGGTGCGGGCCTAGGTTCCGGCTTCGGCGCTGCGGGGGCCTCCGGCGCGGTGGGCAGAGCCACAGGCTCTGCTTCCTCCAGCTCTCCGGGCTCCAATGCCAGCTCCAGGCCGGCCTCGGCTTCTTCCTCATGGCCCAGCACGATCTCACCCGTGGGCGGCAGCTCATTCTGCACGGCCGGGGCGGCGGCAGGCTCCTCTTTGTCCTTTTCGCGGTGGAAGAGCTTGCCCAGCAGGCTGCCGGTATTCTCCTTTTCCTCATCGCGGCGCTTCATCTCTTCGGGCACCTGTGCCACGCTGGTGCTGAAAAACGTGCGGAACTTCTCGTTCTGCGCATCGATCTCTTCCTGTGTCAGCTCTTTGCGCTTATCATCCTTTGGCATCCTAGTCCCTCCCTGTTCTGGTCACGGCGGTCTGGCCGCTGTTTCTTACTCTGCGGCGCGCTGGCTCTGGATCTCGTACAGGATGATGCCAGCTGCCACCGAGACATTGAAGCTGTCCACACCGGTGCCCTGAGCGGCCATATCCAGCCGCACCACACCGTCACAGAGCTTTTTCACCAGCTGGGATACACCGCTGCCCTCGCTGCCCAGCACCAGTGCGATGGGGCCGGTCAGGTTGTTCTTGCGCAGGGGCACACCGTCCATATCGGCACAGTAGACGAACACCCCCTGATCCTTCAGGCGGCGGATGGTCTCGCCGATGTTGGCCACGCGGGCCACAGGCAGGCGCTCGGCCGCACCGGCGCTGGACTTGATAACGGTGGGGGTCACGGACGCGCCGCCCCGCTTGGGGATGACGATGCCGTGGGCTCCGCACAGCAGAGCAGAGCGCATCACCGCGCCCAGATTATGGGGGTCCTCGATGCCGTCACTCAGCACCAGGAAAGGGGGCTCCCCCTTCTCTCTGGCAACGTTCAGCAGGTCCTCCACGGTCACATATTCGATCTCGCTGGCAAAGGCAGCCACGCCCTGGTGGCTCTCGGTGCCGGTCATCAGGCGCAGCTTGTTGGGGTGCA
>UMDS01056485.1_pt1 | contig 10321 bp, 9 predicted proteins | sample 1964551 | NCBI WGS metagenome assembly UMDS01 (sample SAMEA4836000, study PRJEB28245) | human gut metagenome | biome: gut microbiome; material: fecal sample | place: Denmark | collected 2008
TTCTGGAAACGCCGAACGAGCTGCCGGGCTATGCGAAAGAGATCGCATTTTTCCGTTCTTGCGTTGTGCAAAACGATTGTTTACCATGAACGGGTCTTATTAATTCCCCTTAACAGCATATTTGCAGGTGGCCTTTTACGGGCAAAGTGTGCCTGCACGGTTATTCATTTCTTTTAAGGAGGATCCAGTGAAATTCTTTCTGGACACTGCCGATCTCGATGAGATCGAAGAGGCAGCAAGCTGGGGTGCGTTGGCTGGCGTAACCACCAATCCGTCTTTGTATTCTCGCATCGGCGGCAAGCTTGATGACTTCCACAACCACATCAAGCGTATCTGCGACATCGTTGGCCCTGATTGCCCCGTTTCCGCAGAATCTGTTGCTATGACGCGCGAAGAGCTCATCACCGACGGTCGCGAGCTTGCCGCAATTGCTCCTAACGTTGTTGTGAAGATCCCCACCATGGTGGAAGGCCTTGCCGCAACGCATGCACTTGCAGCCGAGGGCATTCCGGTGAACATGACGCTGTGCTTCAGCGTTCCTCAGGCCATCTTGGCTGCCCGCGCTGGCGCTCGCTACATCAGTCCCTTCATTGGTCGTTTTGACGACATCTCGGAAGACGGTCTTGATCAGGTTGCCAATATTGTTACTGCGCTGAACAACTATGACTTCACCTCTAATACTGTAAACGGTGAGCAGGTCGAGGTTATTGCGGCTTCTATCCGCAGTGCAAACCATGTTACCCAGGCAGCGTTGATGGGTGCCGATATCGCAACGGTTCCCTTCGGTGTGCTGAAGAAGATGGTTCAGCATCCGTTGACCGATCGTGGCCTTGAGGCATTCCTCAAGGATTGGGAGAAAGTCCAGAACGCATGAGTGATGCAGAAGTAGTCGAAGAGTCTGCGCCCGAGGAAAAAAAGCCGGCACGTACTACGCGTCGTCGTACGGCGAAGGCCTCCGACAAGCAGGAGGGGGCGGCCACAGCGGCTGCGCCCTCCGATTCTGCTGAGGTAAAGCCTGCGGTTGCTGAGGCTTCTTCTCCGGATGAAAAGCCCAAGCGCCGTAGGACAAGCAGGAAGAAAGCCGAAGAAGCTCCTGCCGATACCGAAGCTGAGCAGAAGCCCAAGGCGGCTAAGCCTGCAAAATCCAAGGCTGCCGAAAAGAAGGAAGAGCCCCAGACTGAATCTTCCGACACACAGAAGGGCGACGCTTCCTCCGAGGACGAGTCCAAACCAAGGCGAACCCGCACCCGATCCAGGTCGAAGGCCAAGGCAGAAGAAGCGTCTCAGGGCGAAAATGCGCAGGCAGCTCCCAAGCAGGAAGCTGAGCCTAAGCAAGAAAAAACTTTTGAACAGGCTTTTTCTTCCGATCAAGAGATTCCATTGAAGCAAAAGGATTCCTCGGAGCAGGAATCGGCTCCTTCTGAAGGGGCGGAAAAGCAAGAGCCTTCCGGACTCTCGGATGCTTCTGATGCTGCCGAGGAAAAGAGTTCCAGCGAGCGTGAAGCGCGCGACGACTACAAGGGTCGTCGTCAGCGCAAACCCCGTCAGCAGAGGGGCGGCGATCGTCAGAAGGGTGATCGAGGCGACCGCCAGAAGAACGATCGTTATCACAACGGTCGTCGCCAGCACCAGCAAAACCGTCGTGAGCCGGTGGCCCCTCAGGTTTCCAAGGAAGATCTCGCGAAACTAAAGGTCGTTGAGCTTCGCGAAAAGGCTCAGGAACTGGAGATCGACTTCAAGGGCCTTAAGAAGGCAGAGCTTATCGAGGCAGTGTTTGCTGCCAGCATGAAAGCCGAAGGCTTTGAAGAGGTCAGCGGCATCCTTGATGTGCTTTCCGATGGCTACGGGTTCTTGCGTACGAGCGGATATCTTCCCGGTGAAAAAGACGTATATGTTGGTACTTCTACTATTCGTCGCAATCACCTTCGCAAGGGTGACTACCTTACCGGCCAAACGCGCCCAGCGCGTCCGAAGGAAAAGTTTGCCGCTCTTCAGCGCATTGACACCGTGAATGGGGTTCCGCTTGACGAGGTTGGCAAGCGTATTCGCTTTGCTGATTTGACGCCGGTGTTCCCTGATGAACGCCTGGTGCTTGAGCACGGACGATCCTCTATCACTTCTCGAGTTATTGATCTGTGCGCACCTATCGGCAAAGGCCAACGTGGTCTTATCGTTTCGCCTCCCAAGGCGGGCAAAACCACGATCTTGAAGGATATCGCAGCGTCCATTACGTCGAACAATCCCGAAGTGCATCTGATGTGCCTTCTGGTCGACGAGCGCCCCGAAGAAGTTACCGACATGGAGCGATCCATTCATGGTGAGGTAATTTCCTCGACTTTCGATATGCCTTGCGAAAACCACGTTGCGGTTTCCGAGATGGTTATCGAAAGGGCAAAGCGCTTGGTGGAAAATGGGCAGGACGTCGTCATCCTGCTTGACTCGCTTACGCGTTTGGCGCGTGCCTACAATCTGGCGCAACCCGCATCGGGTCGCATCCTTTCTGGTGGCGTTGATTCGACGGCGTTGTATCCGCCTAAGAAGTTTTTGGGCGCTGCCCGCAATATCGAGGGCGGCGGAAGCCTTACCATCTTGGCATCGGCTCTTATTGAGACGGGTTCGAAGATGGATGAGGTTATCTTTGAGGAATTCAAGGGTACCGGCAACATGGAAGTGAAGCTTGATCGCTCGTTGGCGGAGCATCGCATCTTCCCCGCAATCGATCCGGTTGCATCGGGCACCCGTCGAGAAGATTTGCTGCTTGATCCTCAGGAGGCGCCGCTCATTTGGGCAGTGCGTCGTGTGCTCGCCAACCGCAACAACGTTGAGCGAGCCATGGATTCGCTTATCAAGTCGCTTAAGCAGACAAACGATAACCAGGAGTTCCTGATGCGCGCTGCAAAAAAGGCGCAGCAGGGACGTCATTTCGACGAGAGCGGAGCGATTGAAATCTAATAAATGAGATTTCGGTTCGCGACGTGATCTGGCTGCGTAGAGCATATCGTCATCGCTTATAATTACGAAAAAATGGAACCCTGCCGTTCGGCGGGGTTCCGCAGTGTTTACCTGTCTGTATTTATAGGGAGGTCATGTGCCTCAAGAGCCATTATCTCAGCATCCAGGCGGACCTCAACCGCCAGTAGGGTATGAGCAGCCTGCGCCTCAACCCCCGTTCGAACAAGTACCGCAGCCTGCTGCGGCGGCAACCGTCTATTGGAAAGAGCCTCGCAAATCACGCGGATGGATTGTGGCGCTTGTCGCAATTATCGCGGTGTGCCTGGTGTCGGTTTTCGGTATTGTGTCTTGTACCTCAGCTATTGCTGGCCTGGGCGGGTCGAACGCCTACGACAGCGAGCCGTTGCTCCCGAATACGGTTGCGGTTATCGACATCGGCAGCACCATTCAATACGATGGCACCACGAACAGCCCCGATGGCCTGAAGCAGCAGCTTGACGTTGCGGCAGATGATAGCAGGATCATTGCGGTGGTGCTGCGTGTGAATTCAGGGGGCGGTGTTGCCACGGCTGGCGAGGAAATGTCCACCTACGTGAAGGAATTCCGAGAGGACACAGGCAAACCAGTAGTGGTTTCGAGCGCTTCTACCAATGCGAGCGCTGCTTACGAGATATCCAGCCAAGCAGACTACATTTTTACGGCGCATACCACCGCCATCGGCGCAATTGGTACAGCGATACAGGTGGTCGATTATTCTGGTTTAATGACCATGCTCGGTATCTCTACGGAAGATATTACTTCTGCTGAAAGCAAGGATTCCACCTACGGTACGCGCAAGCTTACCGATGAAGAGCGGGCATACTATCAGGCTCAGGTGGACCAGATCAACGAAACGTTCATCCAAACTGTTGCCGATGGTCGTAATATGTCTGTCGATGAGGTGCGCGCTTTAGCTACGGGTCTCACGTTTACCGGCGACGATGCCGTGAAAAACGGTCTTGCCGACGAAATCGGCACAAAGGAAGACGCTATCGAATACGCAGCTATGCTTGCGGGGCACTCATCCGACTATGAAACGGTGAATCTCAGGCAACATAGCTCGGACGATATTTCTACCCTGATCGACCTGATATCTGAAAATAAGTCTATTTCCGCTGATCAATTGGCTTCGGCGTTGAAGGAGTTGGAGAGCAATGGCTCCATCGCAAAATAAGAAAGAACGTATCGAGTGGCCGAAGCGTGCCGTTGTGACGGCAGGCATGCCTTATGGCAACAAGTCTCTGCACTTTGGTCATGTGGGCGGCGTTTTTGTACCCGCCGACTGCTATGCCCGCTTCCTCCGTGATCGCATCGGCCCTGAAAACGTGGTATTCGTCTCTGGCACCGACTGCTTCGGTTCTCCTATCGAAGAGGGGTATCGCAAGGAAGTTGAATCCGGTTCCTTCGAGGGAACCCTGGAAGACTATGTTCGTCGCAACCACGATCGCCAGAAGGCAACGCTTGATGCGTACGACATTAGCCTTGATGTGTACGAGGGCAGTGGCCTCGGCCATTGTGGCGAGGTTCATCGCTCTATTTCTGCCGCCTTTGTGCAGCGTCTTCATGAAAAGGGATTCCTGCATTTGGAGAGCACGCTTCAGTTCTATGACGCTCAGGAAGGCATGTTCCTGAATGGCCGTCAGGTAGTGGGGCATTGCCCTGTGCAGGGCTGCAAAAGCGAAAAAGCCTATGCCGATGAATGCGACCTGGGCCACCAGTACGACCCGGTTGATCTCATCAACCCGATTTCCTCGGTTTCGGGCACGGTGCCGGAAATGCGTGAGGTGCGTAATTGGTACTTCGACCTGCCTGGCTTGTCCAACGTAGTTCGTGATTATGTCGATGCTTTGGAAAGCGATCCGTGCATTCGTCCCGTTGTTACCAAAACCATTAAGGAATTCCTTGTTCCGCCCATCATTTACATCAAGGTGGAACTGCACGACAAATACCTGGAAATTGCAGACAAATTGCCCAAGCATGTGTATCGCGATGCCGCCAAGGGCAAGCAGAGCTTCGAGATCGAATTCGAGAACGTCTACGATCGCGATAAGGCGCGTACCGTGTTGGCAGGTGCGAATATTCGCTTCCGCACCGGTAAGGCATTGGTGCCGTTCCGTATTTCCGGCAACGTCGAATGGGGCGTGCCTGTTCCCGAAATCGAAGGGGTAGACGATCTCACGGTATGGTGCTGGCCCGAAAGCCTTTGGGCTCCGCTTTCCTTCACCATGGCGCGTAACGACGATCGCGGTCTTTCCCGCTCGGCATGGCGCTCTTTCTGGTGCAAAAAAGATGCAACGGTGTATCAGTTCATCGGCCAGGACAACCTGTATTTCTATGGCGTTGCCCAGCCTGCTTTGTTTGCCGCTCTTCAGGAAAAGCAGCCCGTGGTTGCCGATGCTCCCGAAGGCGAATTGCAGCAGACAAAACTCATCGCCAATCACCATATCTTGTTTGGCGACAAGAAGGCCTCTTCCTCTGGTTCGGTGAAGCCGCCTACGGCAGACGAGCTTTTGGAGCACTATACCTCCGAGCAGCTGCGTGCCCACTTCCTCGCTTTGGCGCTCGACCAGAAATCGGTAGGGTTCAAGCCGAAAATCTTCGATCCCGACCCCGAAAAGCGCGATGATCCGCGTGTTGCCGATCCCGCCTTGAAAGAAGGCGCGCTTCTTACCAAGGTGTTTAACCGTTTGGCACGAAGCTGCTTCTACGAGGCAGCAAAGAGTTTTGAGGGATATATGCCCCTCGGTGCGGTGAGCACCGATGTGCTTGCCAAGGTGAATAAAACCATGCACAAGTACGAAGAGCTGATGTACCACGTCGATCTCCATTCCATCATGGCCTTGATGGACGAGTTCATCCGCTATGCCAATAAGTATTGGTCAAGTGGCATTCGCGAAGCGGAGGCCAATGAGGATGCCGATGCTCGCCGCAAGGTATTGGTTGATTCGTTCTATTTGCTGCGTATCGCAACGTTGCTGATGCATCCGGTTGTTCCGCGTGGCACCGAGCGCATCTGCGACTATATGAATTTTGAGTTCGAAGACTTCTTCAGCTGGAATTACGATTTCGATAGCATGGAAGAGCTGTGCAACGCCATGGAGCTTGACGAGCGCCGTCATCGCGTTCGCGATCTCCCTCCGCGCACCGACTTCTTCAAGTTCCACTCCAGCCAGATCAAGAAGAAATAGGCTATCGAAGAGCCTCGCTACACGTGCCGGACCACCCTGACGCTCCTGGACAAAGGTTTACCTCAGGAGTACCACGGTGGGCTCGGCTTCGCTTGCGGGGCTCTTTTTGCTGTGTGCAGCCCTCTTTTATCCTATAGCCCCCTGTTCGGCAGGGCGTTATCTTTGAGTGCGGAGAATTCTCATCGTTCGCAACTGTAGTCTCTGTTCGGGATGGCGTTGTGAAGGAACAGGGAAGAAGGTCCGACATCCTTGCGAAAGCGTGCTTCTGCGCTATACTAAATAGGCTTATCTCGCCTTGGTCGGAAACCAAGGCATAGTAAGGAGAACCAATGAAAAAAGATATCCATCCCGAGTACGTTGACTGCACGGTAACCTGCACCTGCGGCAACACCTTCCAGACTCGTTCCACGAAGTCGGAGATCCGCGTTGACATCTGCAACGCTTGCCATCCGTTCTTCACGGGCCAGCAGAAGCTGATCGACTCTGGCGGACGCGTACAGCGCTTTGCTAACAAGTTCGGTGCTGCTACCGAGGCTGTTGCTGCTCGCGAGGCTGCTAAGAAGGCAGAGCGCGCTGCTGCTATCGAGGCTGCTGAAGCTGCTAAGAAGGCAGAGCGTGAGGCTAAGGCTGCTGCCAAGGCTGCTCGTGCTGCTGAATTCGCCAAGAAGGCTGAGGCGGAAGCTGCTAAGGCTGCTGCAGAGGCTGAGGCTGCTGCTGTTGTTGCAGAAGGCGAAGCAGAAGAGGCTGCTGAAGAAGCTGTTGCAGCTGAGGTTGCAGAGAACGCTGCTGAATAGCATTAGCTTGTGCTCAGGCGAAGGCGTCCGCATTATGCGGGCGCCTTTTTCGTTTTGGGCCGCAATCCCGGAGGCTAGGGTGCGTTCCAGGTGCCGCCTTTCCGCACCGTTCCTCATACCGTCCAGCTGCCGCTTTGCGGCGTTGTGCCCAGATCGCTCCCCCACGGCACCGTACCCAGCTCGCCTCATGGCGCAGCGGTCGGATCTGTTCTCGCGGCACCGCACTCGACTGCCTGTGGCACCGTGGTTGCGGCGATTGCATTGCTTGCCGAAGGTGCCATCGCATCTGTCCGCCTGTGAAACCGTGTCCGGATCGCCCCCCACGGCGCCTCGTCCGCGGCACCGCGTCCGATCGTCCCGTCCATAGAGCACTGATCTGGTCCGCCTTGTCCGCGACACCGCACGCGAATGGGACTCTTACGCGGTTCAGCTCTTGCGCCGCTATGTCCATGGCGGCGCCTCAAGTCGTTTGGGACTCCGAAAACAGAAAAACGTTCCACCGCGCAACTTTTTTGCGATTAGCAACCGTCGCGAGTTCCCTGAGTGAGGATAAAAGCGCAAAACCGCAGGTAATCGGGCGTACGATGGCGTATTTTCGCTTTGCGGGTGAGGAAAGGGGTTGCTAATCGAAAAAAAGTTGCAAAGATCCGAGGATTTTTGTTTTTTGCCCTCCTGCGGGGGCTGTTTTTCGCTATTGCGCAACGGCTTGGCATCATCTTTGCTTTCTCGACGGTTACGTTTGTTTATGCCGTAAGCTGAGTTCGATGCAGGAAAGCATGGCACGCATGGGTGCCCGGTTGCGTGCGCAGGTTTCATCTTCGTGGAAAGTGTGAGAGGCGCGCATGGGGAGTGCTGCTTGCTCTTCTTTCTGATGGGCGCTGCTGCTCTTGCGCCGCGATGGGGTACGGCTGCGCCTAGCTTATGACGGGCTGCGGCTACGCTTGGCCTGTGACGGGCGTGTTGTCGCCTTTTGCTGGCAACAGGCATCTTGTTTGTTTTGCTATGCTTGTGCGCAGATAGGAAAAGGAACCGCAATGAATGACAGTGATAAAGCAACTGCAATGAGCAATGGCGATTCTTCCACCAGTGGAGCTTCGGTCGAACCTGAATATGTGGTTCCCGAAGTACTGCCTATGGACGACGAAGGAAACCCAACACATAAGATCAAGGGTGCAGCCCAAATAGCGGCGGGTACTGCCTTGACCGCCGCAGGTGTTCCCATGCTTGTTCTGCCTGGCCCTGGCGCTGTGGCAATTGCGGGCGGCGCAGCTTTAATAAGCAAGGGTCAGCGTAATTGCTCGGGTCGTTCGGCAACGCCTTTCGAGGAAAAACTCGATGACGTTGCTGAAAAGGCGGCCGTCGCGGTTAAAGCCTCCGCCGAGAAAACGGCTCACAAAGCAGCCGAAGAGGCCCCAAAGGCCGCGAAGAAGGTTATTTGCGAAGCGCCACTTGTTGCTGGGACGGCGGTCCGGGCAGCAAAGCCTGTCGTTAAAGGCGTTGCCGGTGCAGTGGCTCAGGCAGCAAAGCCCGTTGCGAAAAGCGCTGCGGGGGCGGCGGTGGCTGCGGGTAGTCAGTTAACCCAGAAAGGGTTGAAATACTTGCAGAATAAGAAAAACACCAAGAAACAAGCCCGTTAACCAGGCGTTTCTTGCTGTAGCTCATAACATTCGTATTCTATGATCACAACTAAGCAAAGGGGAGGTTTGGGAGCTATGGATAAAACTGCATTTCGATCGCTAACCTACGGCATGTACCTGGTTAGCTCCTTGAGGGATGGAAAATCTGTTGGTTGCGTGGCAAACACGTTTACGCAGGTTACGAGCAGCCCAGCTCAGGCAAGCATTGCGTTGAACAAAGATGATTTCACCACGCAAGGCGTGCGCGAAACGGGTGCGTTCGAGGTTACCGTACTCGATCAATCCGCCTCGATGGAGCTTATTGGGGCCTTCGGGTTCCATTCAAGCGCTGATACCGATAAGTTTTCGGGTTTTACGACCGAAACGTCCGCGCAGGGTATCCCTTATGTTGCCGAGCAGGCTTGTGCTCGCTTTTCGGTAAAGGTTGAACAGGAAATCGATCTGGGATCCCATGTGCTTTTTATTGGCTCAGTTGCTGATGCTGCATCTCTTGGGGGCGAAGAACCTATGACCTATGCCTATTATCATCAGGTCAAAGGAGGCAAAACACCGCCGAAGGCGCCGAGTTTCAATGAAGATACTCCTGCGAAGAAAGAAGAATCGGACCCTGCGGCAGGTCGTACGTTCGCGTGGCGTTGCACGGTTTGCGGTCATATCGAATACGTCGACGAGCTTCCAGAAGACTTCACCTGCCCGATATGCGGAGTGGGTAGGGACTTGTTTGAGCGTATAGAGCTGTAGGTCCGATCTCGGCAACGAGCACAGCTGCAATGCCCTCTCGAAAGGGAAGCAAGCGTTAACATGATGCGCCTCAGAGGAATAATTCTTCAGAGGCGCATCATTTGTTGGTGCGTCCTTCCGTCGCCCATTAGCGTGTTCTTTCCGCGAACCGTCCTGTTGTGGGCGGCTGCTCAAGGGCGGTTCGCTATTATGGCGCAAGAAGAGAAAGGACAAGCCCTATGAATGTAGAGCTTTTGCAATACCCCGAACATCCCGAGCGCGCGGTGGCAACGGCGGCACGTCTTTGCTATGCCCCCGTCGGCGCAACTGAGCTTATGGAAACCATGCCGCCGGAGCGTGTGCAAAGCGTGCTTTCCACCATTATGAAATCGGGCCATTTTTCTACGCTGGAACACGTGAGCTATACCTTTGCGGTTGACGGCGTTTCTCGCGCGCTCACTCACCAGTTGGTTCGCCATCGTCTGGCCAGCTTCAACCAGCAATCTCAGCGCTACGTTAAGTTCGCAGGGGATGTCGAAGTGGTGAAGCCCCCCACGGTTGCCGCCCAGGAAGATACTTCCCGTGTGTTCGATGAGGCTATCGATGCTGTTGTGGATGCGTACCATAAGCTTCTTGATGCCGGTGTTCCCGCCGAAGATGCTCGTTATCTTCTGCCCAATGCTGCAGAAACAAAGATTGTCATTACCATGAACATTCGCGAGTTGCTTCATTTCCTAAGCTTGCGCTGCTGCAACCGCGCTCAATGGGAAATCCGCGAGCTTGCCAATCGCATGCTTGAGCTTGTTCGCCCCACGGCGCCCTATATCTTTATGGATGCTGGTGCTCCCTGTGTTCGTGGAGTGTGCCCCGAAGGTAAAATGACCTGCGGAAACCCCTATCCAAAAGTAGTAAGGGAGTAGCCTTTCCCCATGGGAAGCGATCTGAAACGAGCATTCACCGAAGACGGCCAACGCCGCACCCATATTGGCGG